>Ga0070741_10006289_pt1 | contig 25638 bp, 26 predicted proteins | sample Coa_R1_4_FD_66440 | JGI IMG/M metagenome (GOLD analysis project Ga0070741, IMG submission 66440) | Surface soil microbial communities from Centralia Pennsylvania, which are recovering from an underground coalmine fire - Coalmine... | ecosystem: Environmental > Terrestrial > Soil > Unclassified ... | reverse complement strand
TCACCGAGGCATCCCAGCAACAGCTGCGACGTGCCCGACACCTGATCAAGAAAAGTCGCGCACACAACCACCATGCCGGGTGACACGACAGTGCCCGACACCTCCTGCAACCCAACAGAACGTCGGGATCTACGCCGGCGCCGGCCTGGTGATCGACGCCTACGACTCCACCAAGGGCGTGATCGTGGAGCGGTTGGCCACGTGGGCACCCAAGGTCGTCGCGATCCGGCGCGTCGCACAACACCCCACGCCGGCGCCGGCGCCGGTTCCGAATCCGGCCATCCTCGCCGAAGGGAACCCGACCCGATGACCTGCTCACCGCCGCCGGCCCATGAGCTGGCGCGTCCGGTGCCGGCGTGAGCGGCCCGCTCGCCGGGCTGCTCGCCGGCATCATCATCGTGCTCCCCGGCCCTGGCGATCCCCAACCGGTGTCACCTCAACAATCGGCGCCGATTCAGCAGTCAGCGCCGGTCTCCGATGCCGGCTCGGTGGGGAACCTGGTGGTGTTGCCGGATCTCGGGCAGACCATCACCGGTCAGCCCACCCAGACCAGCCCGACCGCGACCGGGGTGGGGCTGGACCTGTCCGGGTGGAAATTGACTCTGCCGACCGGGGCGAAGGGCAAGCCCACCGAGGTCGACAGTCCTCGCGCGGATGCCCCGGCCGACGCCCACTGGTTCGGCCAGACCGCCGATCACGCGGTCGCGTTCCGGGCCCCGGTCGACGGGGTCACCACCTCCGGATCGCACTACCCACGCTCGGAACTCCGCGAGATGAGCGGAGACGGCTCCTCCCCGGCGTCGTGGTCCTCGACCTCCGGTGAACACACGATGCGGGTGGTCGAGGCCTTCACCCACCTCCCCACCGGGAAGTCGGAGCTTGTCGGCGCCCAGATCCACGACGCCTCCCACGACATCACCGTGTTCCGCCTCGAAGGTTCCGACCTCTACATCACCAACGACCAGAACCCGCACTTCAAGCTCGTGGCCAGCGGCTACCAGCTCGGGACCCCGTTCGAGGCCAAATACGTCGTCTCGGCCGGCCAGGTGCACGCCTTCTACAACGGCACCGAGCAGGCCACTATCCCCGCCCCGTCGCTGGCTGGGGCCTATTTCAAGGCCGGCGCCTACACCCAGGCCAACTGCACCAACTCGAGCCCGTGCTCAGACGACAACTACGGCGAAACCCTGATCTACCAGCTGCAAGTCACCCACACCGCAGGCAAGGAGGCCCAGTGACTACCCAATCCGCCGCGTTCGGGCGCAGGCCGGGTCACGCCGCGCTGACGTCGGTATCCCGACGTTCGCTGATGCGGGGAATCGCGACCGGAGGGGCGCTGGCCGCCTTCCCCGCGCTGCTGGGCTGTGCCCCCGCTCCGACCAAGAAGTCCGCGCCCGGTTCGACCGCGAGCGCGGCCCCGGGTTCGGTGATCATGGTGATCCGGCACGGGGAGAAACCCGCCAAGACCGACACAGCCGGGGGCATCGACCTCACCGGCCAGCCGGACATCCACTCCCTGACCACGCAGGGCTGGACCCGCGCCGCCTACCTGCCCGACCTGTTCGCGACCGACAGCGCCGGTCAGACCCGGCTGCCCCGGCCGAACGTCATCTACGCCTCCGGGCAAGGCAAAGGAGACGGGGAAGGGACCCGGCCCCGCGAAACCGTGGGCCCGCTCGCCGCCGCACTGGACATCCCGATCGACACCACCTTCTCCCGTGGCCAGGAGGCCGAGCTTGCCCAGCGGGCCGCCGAGCAGGCCGGACCGACGCTGATCTGCTGGCAGCACGAGTCGATCCCCGCGATCGGCGCCGCGTTCGCTTCCGCGTCCCCCGCTCCCCCAGCCACGTGGCCAGATGAGGTCTACGACCGGGTATGGGTGTTCACCGCCGTCAGCGGCGGGTGGCACTTCGACGACGTGCCTCAGATGCTGCTACCTGGAGACGCCCCATGAGGGGCGACCAGCCGGTGTGTGCGGTTGTCATTGACGCTCTGGGCTCCACTCCTCGCCGAGCTGGGATCTGAGGTCGGTCATGTCCCAGCGCAGGTGCCCGCCCATCGTCCGGACCGTCGGTTTGAGTCGTCCTTCGGTTACCCAGCGGGCGAGCGTGGTGCGAGCTATGCCCAGGCGGCGGGCGGCCTCGCCGGTACCGACGAGCGTAGATGGGGAGTCTGCGGCGGCCATGCCGCCGATTGTGTCAGTTCCTCGGGCCACTCGGGTCCATTAGGTCGTTTAAGCCACTTGTTTCGTTCGAGTCGTTCTGCTTCACTGAAGGAGGTCATTCGAGTCATTTGAGTCATTAAGGAGCCGAGCGAGAGATGGGACTGATAGCCGTGTTGTTGATCTTTTCGGGGTTCGGGGCGTGGTTGTCGGCGAGGCATCGCGCGGCTGTGCCGGCTGCGGTGTTCTCGGTGGTGGCGACGGTGTTGGTGATTGCCACTCCGATCGGTGGGTGGGTGCCACGTGCGGTGACGGCCGTCGCGGACACGATGGCCGCGACTGGTGGCCAGGTGGCGGCTGTGCAGGTGCGGCGATGAGCCAGGCAAGGGTCACCGTGGGCGCTTTCGCGGCGATCGCGGCACAGCCTCGGTGGGAGCCGGAGCCCGCGTGCGCCACCACCGATCCACGGGTGTTCTTCCCGGAGGACGCGGACGGCCGCCCGGTGGAGGACGGTCCGGAAGCGGACCCAGCCCGGCGGATTTGCGCGCAGTGCCCGCTGCGGCATCAGTGTCTCGAGTACGCGCTGAGCGTCGCGATGCCCGCTGGCATCTGGGGTGGTCTCTCGACTAACGAGCGCGAGCGGATTCGTGCCGCGCGCAGGGACCGTGGTGCGGCGTGAGCGGGGCGAAGGACAGTCGGTGGCGTCGGCTCGTGGCCGCGCTGCCGATGCGAACCGCGCTGCTCGCGGTGGCCGCCGTGTGGTTGCTCGGTGCGGTGTGGTCCTACACCGAGCAGTCCGCCTTCGCCGGTAACAAGGGCTTCTCCTACCCGCACCTACTGCCGCTGGTCATCGACGGTTTCGCGGTGTCGATGGCCGGGGTCTCCTGGGCCGCCTCGCTGGATGCCCGCCCGGCCGTCGCCGCGAGGCTGGCCACCCTGGTCGCGGTCGCGGCGTCCTCGACCAGCAACGGGGTGTGGGCCTATCTGCGGGCCGGGCACGACCGGACCACCGTGGCCCTCGCCGTGACGGTGCCGATCGCGGCGAACCTCGCCTTCGAGGTGCTGCTGGCAGAGCTGCGCCGCCAGGTCCAACGCCGGCGCGGGCTACCCGCCCCGGTCGCGGTGCCCTACCCCCGCCTGGTCCGGATCGTGCTCGCCCCATGGCAGACCTTCCGCGCCTGGCGGGTCATGGTCCTGGCTCTCACCGAGCTTGACCACCCGAGAGGACCGGCCGAGCCGGTTGAGCTGTTCGCTCCGCCGTCGCTGACCGCCGTGACCTCCGAGGCCGATGACTACGAGATGGAGCTGAGCGAGCGGGCGCGGCTGCTTGTCGAGCAGTCCCCGGTACGGGTCGGGCGCCGGCGCCTCGCGGAGCTACTCGAGGTGACCGAGCACCAGGCCCGCCAACTCCTCGACGAGATCGACCGCGACGCCGCTCGGAGCGTGTCATGACCGCAGAGAGGAAGTTTCGGATGGGCATCCTCCAACGCAGCGGGCGCGGGGCGCTGCTGGTGGCAGGAGCCGCCGGGTTGGCGGGCTGCGATGACGCCGCGCCTCCGCCGACGGTCATCGTCAACACCCCACCGGCCGATGGCGGACCCATGGTGCTGGTGACGGTCATGATCGCGGCCGCGTTCGTGTTGGCCGCGATCGCGGTGGTCTGCGGCTGGGGTTGGGCGGCGGAGCGTCGGGCCCGGCGGGAGGCCGAGCGGATGTGCCGCGACGCCGAGGAGACGGTGATCGCTCTAACCGGGCAGCCGCTGCACGGTGCCCGGCTGATGCTCCGGGCCAGCCACCACATGCCGGGCAGCCCAGTTAACGGGGAGCCGGGGACTGATCGGCAGCTGACCAGGTGGCCGGAATGAGCGGCCGCCGATCGCATCGGGTGTGCCAGGACCGATGCGAGGTGTGCGACGCGGTGATCGCGCAGCGCCCAGTACGGGAGCTGCGACGGTGCGCGGATCACCTGGACCAGCTGGAACTGCTCTGCGCCGATCTCCTGCGTCGGAAGGGATCGGCGAACACATCATGACCACAGAGAGGAATTTCGGGATGGACAGCTTCCACAGCGGCGGCCAGGACGGCAACGCCCACCAGGCTCGCCGCCAGAAGTGGGCGCAACTCGACGCCGACGATCGGGCATCGGCTCTGACAGCGCGGGCTCTCGACGATGAGGAGGACCGCCGGACCGACGAGTACGCCGCGCTGCCCGAGCATGACCAGCGGTCCGCGCGCGAGCAGTGGGCCGAGCTGGACGACACCGATTCCGATGACGACGTGGACTACTGAGGTGAGTCTGATGATCGTTCCGGGGTTGTTGCTACTAGCGGGGTTGCTCGCGGTAGTGGGCGGTGGCATCGCCGCCCTACGCCGCCGGCTGGCGGTAGCCGCTGGGGTGGGCGGACCGGGGGTGATCGCTACGGGGTGGTCGGTGGACCGGCTGGTGGGGTTGTTCGACGCAGCCGGTCTGTTGCCGTGGGCCGAAGTGGCGGCCGCCGTGGTGGCCCTGGTCGGGCTGCTGGAGTGGCACCACTGGACGCACACCCGAGGTCAGGTGCTGCGGGCGGCCGCCGGGGACCGCCGCCGTCAGGGCGTGGCGACGATGCCGGAGCTGATCCTGCGGGGATCGAAGCTGCCGCTGCTGCTCGCGGCGCGCCAGCTGAGGCCGTCGCTGCGGACCGCGTCCCGGTGGGAGGTGCTGCGGACCCCACCCGAGCAGCTGGGCGTGCGGCTCGTACGCCACGGCCTGGTCGTCATGTGGGCCGCGATCCAGGACGTGGTGATCGTTTTCGGGCGTCCCCGGGTAGGCAAGTCCATATGGCTGATCCTGCGGATTCTCGACGCTCCGGGTGCGGTGGTCTGCGCGTCGACCAAGTCCGATCTCTGGGCGGCGACGCACGCCGAGCGCGCGCTGACCGGGCCGATCCACGTGTTCAACCCCGAAGGTATGGGCGACCCGAACAACCCGGCAGGACCGCCGATCCCCTCCACGATCAGGATGGACCCGGTCGTGGGCTGCGCCGACCCGGTAGTTGCGACGGAGCGGGCTGAGGACATGATCCCGTGCCCGGATGACGGCGGCGAAGCGTCGAAGTGGGCCAAGCTCGCGCGTGACGCGTTCGCGGCGCTGCTGTACACGGCGGCGGTCGCCGGTGAGGACATGGCCGCCGTAGGCAGCTGGGTGGCGCACGCGTCCAACCCGGGACTGGCGCTGACCCTCGAACAGCTCGTCGAAGACATCGAGGACGTCGACCAGATCATGCTCGACCGGCTGCGGGCGTTCCTGTCGACCAACGACAAGACCAAGACCTCCATCACCACGTCCATGACTGCGGCGCTGGCCTGGTTGGTGCACCCCGAGGCACGCAAGGTCGCGGCCGGAGGCCACACCTTCGACGTGGCGGAACTGATTCGCTCCGGCGGCACCGTGTACCTGATCGGTGGCGAGTCCGGCGCCACGGCCGGACTCCTGGCCGCGCTCACCGGACACATCGCCCGAGAGGCCAAGCGCATCGCGAATCGGATGCCCGGCGGCCGACTGGACCCGCCGCTGCGGCTGTGTCTGGACGAGGCGGACCGCATCTGCCCGGTGCCCCTGCCGCGTTGGGTGGCAGACAAGGGCGGCGCCGGGGTCAACATTCTCGCCTGTTTCCAGGCCCGGTCGCAGGTCATTGAGCGGTGGGGCCTGAACGGCGCGAAAACCATTATCGACTGTGCCGGAACGCTGCTGCTGTACGCGATGGCGACAGACTCTGACGAGGCTGACTATTGGTCGCGGGTGATCGGTAATCGGGAGGAGGAAACCGCGATCCGGGACTCCACCGGAATGGTCACGAGCCGTTCCACGCGGATTGTGCCGATCATCCCGGCCGCGCGGCTGCGACGGCTGCGGGACTTCCAGGCGGTGGTGCTGCGCGCGGGGTGTGGGCCAGTGATCGGCTACCCGGCCCGGCCTCCACGCCGTCGCGGCGCCCGGATGGGAGCGCAGAACGCGGAGGGCCGCCCGCAGCGCTCCCCCGCACCCGCTCTGGGGCAAGCTCACCCGCCCGTCTCTCCCGCTCCGGGAGCGGAGGTGCCGCCCGTGCGGGTGCACCTGCGGCCGATGCCGCCGGGGTGGGCCCCGGGTGAGGCAGTTGGCCGCCCGAAGCAGGGTCGGTAACGATGCCACCCCAGAAACGGGCGCGGTCATTGCCCGAGGTGGACGACGCGCTGGCTGGGCTGGCCCGCACGGTGGAGCGTCACTCGCGAATGATCACCGCTGGTCGAGGAGAGACGGCCTCACTGGCGGCGGTGGTGGACCAGCTTTCGTCGTCGCTGCGAGTGGCGACCGAGGCCTGGTCGGCGCCCTCCACGCCGGATGACGAGGAGACGGGCCAGGACCAGCGCACCGAGACAGCCCAGGGCACACAGGGGGCTGAGCAGGAGCCGGAACCCGCCGAGGTGTTGCCGTCGTGGCTGGTCACGACGGACTGGGCAGCTGGCGAAGAGCTCACGACGGAGCTCGTCGGTTGGGCGCGGGAGGTCTATCTGCGCTGGCCAGATGCGGTGCTACCAGCGTGCTGGTCCCTGCACCCGTGGGTCGTGGAGGAGCTATGGGTGCTGCGTTGCTGCTGGGTCAGCGCCCGCACCGGGGAAACCGCGTCGTGGCTGCGCTGGCAGGACTGGCACGACCGTCAACGGCCCGCGACCGCGCGGCGGATCGCCGAGGGCCTGGAGGGCTGCGCACCCGAGCAACACGTGCCCGCCAGAGGCGGCCCCTACCCGGTTCTACCAGGCGCTGATGTGGTGCCTCTCTCGGTGACCGCGTGGGCCACCGAAGACCACCAGGCGTGGCCTCCGACGGTCGCAGCCCAGCTGCTGGACGACCCCGAGACCAGCGTCCCCCACGGCGGCGGCACACGCCCAACGTCACCTCGCGCCAACGGTCACGCGACAGCCATCCCCAAGCGAACCCTCTCCTAGGCCATGAGTCACACACCAGAGCCCAAGCATCAAGATCAACAACCAGAGCTAATGAAGTCGCTTCTCTCCTGCTGTCTTCAAGATCAGTAAGTCCATCACACCTAGGCATCACGATCCCATGGTGATCAACAAATGATCAACAACTCACGGCCCGGTTGGGCCGCCGGACCCGCAGAGGGAGATCAACAGTGGTCTTGAGCATCGCCGCTGGCTACAGCACGAGCTACCTCCAGAAGGAGGTGGCCGAGGCCTTGGAGGCCGCCACAGGATCGGCCTCTGCCGGTGAGAGGACCGCGTCGGCCTACTACACGGGGTCAGCGGCCTCGGGTGAGCCGGCGGGTATGTGGTGGGGTGCGGGCGCGGAGTCTCTGGGACTGTCCGGAGTGATCGACGGTGAGTTGCTGTCAGCGGTTTTCGATCACCGGTTGGACCCTCGGGACCCGGCGTCGCGGTCGACGAGTACCTGGGGCGAGTCGGCGGCTCTGGTGGGGCAGCGACGGCCACGGCATGTGCAGGTCGCCGCCGCCTACCGGGCGTTGTTGGCGGAGCACCCGGGCGCGGGCCCGGAACAGCGGGCGGCACTGCGGGTGGAGGCCGACCAGCGGGTCGCCCGGTCGAAGTCGGTGGCGTTCTTCGACGCGACCTACAGCCCGCCCAAGAGCGTGACGGTGGTGTGGGCGGCGGCCGAGCGGGCGGCGGCCGAGCACAGCGCGGCCGCCGACGTCGCCCGGGCGGCGGGTGACCTCACCCGGGCGGCGGGAGAGACCGCCCAGGCGCGGGTGTGGCATGGCCGCGCCGACGGTATCGAGGCGGCGGTGATGGCCGGCCACGCCGCCGCGCTGGGCTATTTGCAGGACCACCACACATTCGTGCGGACCGGACATCATGGGATGGATAAGCGAACCGGTGAATCCACCGGGAAATGGATCGACGGCAAGGGACTGGTGGCCGGACAATTCCTCCAGCACGATTCCCGCGCGCGCGATCCGCAGCTGCACGTGCACGGCCCGGTAAACAATGCTGTCGAGGGCGCCGACGGTAAGTGGCGCACCCTCGACAGCCGCGCTTTCCATGCGGGAAAACGGGCGGCCTCATCGGTCGCTGACCGCGTCACCGAGGCCGAGCTGGAGAAGCTGGGGCTGCGCTGCGAGACCCGGGCGGACGGCAAGGCCCGCGAAATCGTGGGTGTCAGCCAGGACTCCATTGATGTCTTCTCCTCCCGCCGGCGGGCGATCGTGCCGGCGGCCGCACGCCTGATCGCGGAGTTCACCGACAGGGAGGGCCGGGAGCCGACCGGGCCGGAACGATCGGAGCTGTCCCAGATCGCGACGCTGGCAACCCGCCCGGCGAAGGGGACGCACGCAGAGGACGAGACGGCGGTGTTGGACCGGTGGGCCGATCGGCACCAGGCTGAGGTCGGCGCCACGTTGCGCGAGGCGGCCGATACCGCGTTCGCCTCGGGCCGCGGGGCGCCAGCGGCGTGGAGCGAGCGGGACGTCATCGAGGCGGCGTTGGCGGCGGTGGCCGAGGATCACCAGTCGTGGACCCGGACCGAGCTGATCGGCAAATTGTCCGATGCCCTTCCGGGCGGCTTGGGAATCCCGGCGCGCGAGGTACGTCCGTTGCTGGAGGGCCTGGCCGATATCGCACTCGCCGAGGCGGTGCGCCTGTCCCCCGAACAAGACACCGGGGACCTGCCCGCCGCGCTGCGTAGGTCGGACGGATCGTCGGTGTACGCCAATCCGGCGCCGCCCCGCTATGCGGCTCGTGGCCAGTTGCTCGCCGACGCCGCCCTGCGGGAGGCAGCGATCGAACGGGGCGCGGCGACCGTCAGCCCGGCTCGGGTGCAGACGCTGCTGGCCGAGTACGCGGCGGCGGGCAAGCCGCTGAGCGTCGACCAGGAGGCGGCGCTGCGCGGGATCTGCTCGTCCGGGGCGAAGCTCGAGGTGCTGTCCGCGCCGGCCGGGACCGGCAAGAGCTTCCTGGATGGAGTGCTGGTACGGGCGTGGGAGGGCACCGGCCAGGTGCGGGGTGTGACCTTTGGCCAGCGGCAGGCCGAGGTACTCACCGAGGAAGGCGTGACCAGCCGGAACATCGCGGCCTGGCTTTCCGGGCAGGAGCGGCTCGCACAGGGCCGCCCGGTCGGGGACGACGAGAAGTTCCGGCTCTCACGCGGCGACCTCCTGATCGTCGACGAGGCGCAGATGGCGGGCACGAACCGACTGGCGCACATCGCCGAGCTCACACACCGCGCCGGAGCAAAGCTCCTACTGACCGGTGACCCAGCCCAGGGTGGCCTGGGGCAATCCGGAACTCTCGCCGACCTCGCGGCGCGGGCGAGCACCCACGAGCTGTTCGAGGTTCGCCGGTTCTCCGCCGAGTGGGAACGAGGCGCCTCGCTACGGCTGCGCGATGGGGACACCTCAGCCCTGACCGACTACGACCAGCACGGGCGGATCATCGACGGCGGCGCCCGGGAGCAGGCCGAACAACTCGCCGGCCGGGCGTGGCTCGCCGACACCCTCCAGGGGCGGGAATCACTCGTAGTGGTCCCGACCAACGAGCAGGCGGACCGCATCTGCGGGCAGCTGCGCGTCGAGTTGGTCCGGCTCGGACTGGTCGAAGAGACCGGAGTGCGGCTCGGGATGCAGGACACCACCGCTGGGGTCGGTGACCTGATTCAGGCCCGGCACGCCGACCCGCGCCGGGCGCTGGTCAACCGGACCGTGTTCCGGGTACAGGAGGTCCGTAGCGATGGGTCGCTGCTGGCCGCCCAGGTCCGCTACGACCGTGACGACGGCGAGCGACTCGACGCCCCACGGATCATCCCCGCCGATTACGTCGCCAGCCACGTCGCGCTCGGGTACGCCTCGACTAAGGATGCCGCGATCGGCCGCACCACCGACACAGCACACTCGCTGATCACCAAGAACCTGTCCCGGGCAGCCGCTTATGTCCCGCTCACCCGGGGCCGTGACGGGAACTGGGCCTATGTCGTGACCCAGGAGACCGGGGAGGACACCGCACCCGGGGAGACCGCGCAGACCGCCCGGCGGGACCCGGTCGGTGTGCTGCACGACATCCTGACCCGGCCACCGGAGGCCGCGGACCTGACAGCACTCGCGCAGCTGGAGCAGACACAGCAGGCGGGACGGGAGCTACCCGCCGCGCTGCACCCGCTGATGAGCACACTCTCCGATCTGGCGGAGGCACGGACAGCCCAGCTGCTCGATCAGATGCTCGCCCAGGAAATCATCACCAGCGCGGACCGGGCCGCGTTCGCCGCCGACCCGGCTACCGACTCGTTGACCCAGCTGCTCCGCCGCGCGGAGCTGGCCGGGCACGAACCGGAGCAGCTACTGACCACCGTCCTGGGCGCCCGAGACCTCACCGGCGCCCAATCGGTAGCCCAGGTGACCCACAACCGCATCACCAAGGCGGTCGGTGCCCTGCCCTCCCCGGCGATCACCTCTTTCCAGGACCTGATTCCGACCGACGTGCCCACCTCCTACCGCCCAGTCCTACAGCGGTGGGCCGATCAGGCCGACGAACGCCGCGCCGAGCTCGGCGCCGACGCGGCCAGGCTGCCGGAGGCGGATCGTCCGGCGTGGCTGGCCACGCTCGGCCCGCTCCCATCTGACCCGATGGGTCGAGTGGAGTGGGAAACCCGGGCCGGCTGGGCCGCGTCGTGGCGGGAGATGGAAGCGGCTATCGAGCCGCTCGCAGAGACTGACCCGGTCGGCGCCGCGCCCGGCGCCGGCCTAGTCGACCGCCGCGCGGTGTGGCAGACCGCCCACGACGCGCTCGGCCTAGGCGACGGCGGGACCGCCGAGGGTGAGATGACCGATGGGCAGCTGCGCGCGCGGGTCCGCGCCTACGAGCGCGAACGCGTGTGGGCGCCCCGGTACGTGGGCGACGAGCTCGCCGGCACCCACGAGGCGCTGCGCCGCGCCGAAGAGGACGCCACGATCTGGCGGGCTCGGGCGGTCACCGAAGCTGACCCAACTGAGCGGGACCTGCTGTTGGCGGCCGCGCAGGGCGCCGACGGGACCGCCGAGCAGGCCCGTGAGCGGCTCCCGGAGTTGGAGGCGATCGACATCATGCGCGGTGGCTGGTTCGCCCACACCGCCGTGACCCGGGAGAACGCTGGCCGTGCCGAGGCCGAGCTCGAGATACGAGGAATCGACCGGGCGGCCGAGCCGAAGGTCACCGCGCGGGAGTGGCTCGACGCCCACCTCGCAGACCAGGCCGACGACGAGGCCACCCGCGAGGTCCGCGAGGTCGACATAGACGACCGACCCGAGGACGCCGTCCTCGTACTCGGACAGCCGCCGGCCGAGGCCGCGCCCGGCGCAGGCCAGGCAGCGGTCACGGCACCACCGGATGACATCAGGGAGACCGCCCAGCTTGACCCGGCTGAGCTGGCCCCCGAAGCAGCACCGCGACGGATGCCCCCAGCCGACGAGACCGCCGCCGCGCTGACCCGCGCCCGCGACGCGGCCCGGGAGATCGCCACCCGAACCGGATGGGAACAGGAGCAGGAGGAGGAGCCCGACACCGACCCCCAGGACCCGGGTCGGGCTCGGCGGGAAGCAGACGACCAGCGAGCCGAGCAGCTCAACGGATGGGCGGACGACGGCCACCGCGCGGGTCAGCACGCGATGGCCACTGCGGACGCAAGGGCCGGGCACGCCGACAACGACGGCGATGGGGACGGTGACGGGTGAGCTGGCCCGGGCTACCGTTCCGCCCGCTCCTGACCGGTGTCGGTGGCGTCAGCGCGGTGTCGGACATGCGCCCACCAACGCCACGCCTCCGCCTGCGCCTGCTCGCGGGCGGCAGCGTCGGCGACATGCCACGCCTCGTCCCGGCGACGGTCGGGCACGAGCAGATGTGGCCATGGGTTGGCGAGCTCGGAGGCCCGATGCCACGAGGTGTAGACCGGCCAGTCTTCCCGGACACCCAGAAGCCACGCGCACGAGCGCCACACCCCGAAGGGGAACTCCCGGTCGGCGACCTCAGGAACGACTTTAGGGTGCACGGCGCGTGGAGCGACGCCCAGCCGCTCCCAATCCCGCGCCGCCGGCGCCGGCGCGTCGGCGGCCGCACACAGCGCCAGCCACGACTCCGCCCGCACATCGGAGACGGTGCGGCCGACGATCCAGGACAGCGGCGCTGTGTCCCCATGACCGATCCACGAGAGGACCTCGTGCACGCCCTGGTCGCGGGGGGTCATCTCCCGACGTCGATACAGCGCGTCCCATGCCTCCTGGACCGCACGCGCACCCGGCACACACCAGTCCGGCACGTGCTCCTCGATGGGGAACGGCGCGGACATCCCCTCATCCTCCCCCAGCGCACCGACAAAGCCAGCAACGCTGGTGCGGGCGACGGTAACTCGACTGCGGAATGTTGGGTGGCCTCTCGGCGCGCCTCCGGCGTTCCTGTCATACAGAACGGTAGGAATCTGCCCATGGAGCGGAAAAAGACCGGCAGGCCGTCGAAGGGTGATCGCAAGCTCGCCAGCTTCAGGCTGCCTGTCCCGCTCATCGATGCACTCAAGCCACATGCTGCGGAGCGAGGCATGACGGTCACTGACCTAGTCGGTGAACTGCTCGCTGCTGAAGTCGGTATCCCCTACCAGACACAGGAAGGATTGCCGCTGACCAAGGCCTCATAAGTAAATCGGGGCGGCCCCCTGGCAGGGGCCGCCCCGATCAAAGTCGCTCCGCTCGGTCTCGCCACCGAGTCGGTGCTGGTGTCCGGTTATCAGCCGGACCGAACCTCTCCCCGAGCCTGGGAAGGAGGGCACTTCTGCGTGCCCAGATTACGTCATACGCCTGTCTCAGCGCGAGCCCGGCGCGCGGTTTCTACTCCGGAAAACACTGTTCGGTTTTCGCGCGGTCGCCCGGTGACGGTCCGGGAACTCTGCGTGACGTGTCTTGTCCGTCCCGGTCGCGTACGGGCGACCAGGCTCTCGACGATGGTGTGCGGGCCGTGTTGGGCCGCACACAGAGGACGGCCGGCTGCCGCTGAGATAGGCCCGACACCGGTCGAGACGGCACCTCTGCGCTACCCCGAGGGTCAGCGGGAGTGGTTGACCGCGCTCACCCGGGCCCCGTGGGTGGATCAGATCCGGGTCGACGGCCGGCGCAATCTGCTTGCGATCGCCCGACACCTGATGCGGGTAGCCGACTGGTCGACGCTGGATGCGATGCCCGGCTGGGACCAACTCGAGGCGAAGACCGGACTGTCCCAGACCACCATCGGGCGGTGGGTGCAGGAGCTGAAGCTGCGCGGCTGGCTGGTCGTGCTCGAGACAGGGTCGACCCCATTGACCCGGCCGATGGCGTTGACTCTGCCTTCCGGTCAGACGATCTCTCGTCTGGATGAGGGGAACCGGCGTGCTGTGTACGCCCTCCGCATTCCCTTGGGGCCCGATGAGGCATTGCGCTGGGTCGCGCAGGCGATCGCCGCTGAAGCGGCTCGCGGGCCGGCTCAGGAGACCCTGGCGGGCTCCCCCGAGCCGGCCGCCGGCGCCGGCGAAGCAACCCACGCTGACCCGGCGGAAAGGGGCCGAGACCAGCGGGAACCCCGATCTGTTGGGGATAAAAAGGGGTGGCCTACTTGGTCTTTTCCCGTAAGGGAAAAGACTTGGGGAGGTGGTTACGCGCGCGAGGCGAAGGCTGTGGATAACTCCTGGTGGTCAACGGCCGCCGGGCACGGGGTGGCAGACAAAATGGACGCCCTTCGGGCGCGCTTGGAAGAAGGGCAGGTTCGGATTTGGGCGGTCAGGGTCCCGACCAGCGGGTTTGAGATGCTCATCGCGGCCGACTGGCTGCGCGGTAGCCGCCCGGTCTTTGCTCGGTTGACCAGAAAAGGTGTCCGTGCCGCGTGCCGGCGGTTCTGGGCCGCTGGGTGGTCGAACCTGGACATCCTGCACGCCCTCGATCATCTCCCGACCACGTTCGGAGCCCGCGCGGGGACACCGATCGGACGGGGCCCGGCGGATCACCTCGATACCGATCAAGCCTGGTGGTGGGTCCAGACCCGGCTCGCCGTGTGGCGTGACGCTGACGGCCGGCCCCTGCGTGGCTACTACCAGACCCGGGGCCGCCGAGCAGCCGCTCGAGCAGCCCTCCAAGCCCGCCACGGCCGCGCCGCGCTTCGGGTGCTCCCCGATCCGGACCTCACCGGCGACCAGGTCCTCACCCCAGAGCAGATCACTCGCTTCGGACGCCGGGTCGCGGCCGAGCTCCGGGATCGCGTTCCACGATCCGCACCCGCCGCACCGGCCGCCGCCAACGCTGGGGCACCGTTGGCGGCCGCCGAGCTCGTCGCGGCCGCCAATGCCGAGCGCGCCGCCCGACGTGCGGCCGCGGATGCCGAACACGCCGCGAGGATGGCGTCCCTCGCCCCTCACATCGACCAGGCCCGCGCCGAGCTGGCCCAGGCCACCATCCCCGACCCAGGCGGGGCGCCCCTCGCTCCCCCGCTCGAGCTCACCCGGGAGCAACGCTACGAGCAGGCCCGACGTATGGCCGCCGGTTACCGCCGGCCCCGCCACCGCCGGCGGCGGTGACTCCGTCACTCCCCTGGTGGCCGAGTGTGGGCCGGCGGCTCCACTGCGTTGCGTCGGTCGGACTCGCCTGCAGGGACCCAAGGGAGGCGGATAGGCCTCCCTTGGGATACACCCTTGCGTGTCCTTTAGCGTCCCGCCGCCTGCAGCGCAGAAAGCTGCGCATTGAGGAGACCAATCAGCTCCTTCAGCTCGTCGGCGTTGGTGAACGCCTTCTCGATCGCCGCCGCCGCGCGCACCGGGCTCGCGGCCCAGCCGCGGCGTGCCGTCGAACTCTTCGGACCTGCGGTCTGGTCAAAGCGATACGGCTTGCCCTTGACCGCTATCGCGCGCTGCTGATCCTCCGAGAGCTCGGCGAGCTGACGTGCCACCTCTACTACAAGCTCGCCAGCCGCCATGGCCGAGCGAAGTTCAGGCACGAGCTTTAGCAGGGCCAACCGCTGGGACACGAATCCCTGGGTCTTGCCGATCTGGGCTGCCAACGCCGTTTGCGTCAGCCCCTCTTCTTTCATGGCTTTGGACATCGCCTCGGCCTCATGCAGCGGTGGCATCGCCCGACTCTGGAGGTTCTCGATCAGCATGGCGCGGTACATCGTGGCGAGCTGGTCGTCGTTGACGATGGCCGGCACGGTCTCGATCTGAGCTCGCCGGGCCGCGCGAAGGCGCCGGTTCCCAATCAGAACGACCCAACTCGCGGATCCCACATCTGCGGCGGCGGCTGGATAGCGTTCGGTGAAGACGGCAGCGGAACAGACCAGGAGGGGCTGTATTACGCCGTAATCGCGCAAAGTCGCGGCGAGGCCCGCGATGTCCTCGTCGTCCTCGTCTGGTCGTTCGTTCAGCGGGTTGAGGGCGATGGACGCGACGGGCAATCCCTGCGATTCCGAGAAGCCGCGCTCCTCGAGGACCGTTGTCGACGCCTTGGTCGTGCGCGAGGATCCGTTCGGCTCGAACGCGGGTGGGACGAAGGGCTTCTCCGCCGCGAGCTCAGTCAGGCTGAAGCGTTTACCCATCAGGCCTCTCCCCTCAGGGCGGCGCTGAGCCTCTGTGAGTGTCGAGGTTCGCCGGATGCATTACGCCCCAACACCTCGAGGCCGAGGTGCAGGAAGTCCGCGCGAGCCTCCCGCGCCACCCGGTTGTTGGCGTAGTTCACGACAGTCATCCGCTCGGCACTCGCCCGGGCGTGGAGTCGATAGTTGCGAATCGCCACGTGGAACGCGGGCCAGTTCTTAGCGCTGAGGTACGCGCGAGTCTGCTCGACGTCGGTTTCGTGACGTCCCGGCATCCAGTTGTTGATGAGGATCCGCCACGGCGCGGAGGTGACCTGCTCGATGAACCGGATGGTCTGCTCCGCCGGGGTAAAACTCATGACTTCGGGCAGGATTGGGATGATGATGTCATCCGCCTGCGCCAAGACGGCTGTCAGCACCTCGCGGTCGGCCAGCGACCCTGGGGTGTCGACGAAGATGTGCTCGTAGGGAGCGTGAGCCTTCATCTTGGCCAGCGCTTCTGGATTGTTGTCGCACTGCTCGAAGTCGAAGGGCAGGGCATCGCCCACCCGAGATGCCCACTCGAACATCGAGGCTTGCGGGTCGACAGAGACGCCGAGGACTGGAGAATCCTCTGGTGTCCCGCCCATCGCATCGGCGACCACCGCGGCCAACTGCACCGTCACCGTGGTTTTGCCGACGCCACCCTTGAGGTTGGCAATTACATGGACAAGCGCCATTGGCGCACCTCCGTATGCTTTCCCCGCCTCGTGGCGGGTACTTCGGATTCGTGCTTGCTCAGCATGGCACCGATCGTCGAAGCGCCAGGTCACCAACACGGTTACTGATGGCGGCTATTACGGCGTAATAGCTCCCGCTGCGTCGCTGATGAGGGCAACCGGAGGTTGGCAGGGCGCAGTAGCTGGCCGCGCCGCCCCCGCCGGGGCGACCACTATTACGCCGTAATAGTGGCGACGCCCGCGCGGCTGGATGCCGGTCACCGGCCACCCCTGCGGGGCGACCGAGTGAACGATGCCGTTGGAAGACGTTGGCGCCGGCCGCCGGTTATGTGGCCACGGCCGACCTTGTCTAGCGGCCGCGTGGCCACCTGACATGGCCATGGCCGTGAGGGCTCCCCTCAACCCCTGGCCACGGTTGGGCGAGCGCGGGGTGGCCGCGCGCAACTTGGCCGCGCGCCAGGCGTACGGAGGGTGTGGACAACTCGAGGTTGTCCACACTGTCCGGCCTGACCTCTACCTGGCGGCCGGGGGGAGAGGCAGCCTGACGAGCATGACCACTCCTGCTCCCAGCGCTCATCGCCAACGTGGCCACCGGTGGTTGGTGTCCGAAGACTCCGCTGGTCTGCTCCCGATCCGCACCGGGACCGCCGAGTCCGCGACGGACGCCTGGACGGCTGCGTTCGAGACTGGCCGCACCGCCCTGCTCGATGGCCAGATCCGCGACCTGGCCATCGCCGTCGACGACGAGATCCCAACCCTCGGATACAGCCCCAGCCGCGACCGCCACGGCCGCCTCGACTCGGACTATGTCGCGGAAGACCTGGCCAGGCTGTTGCAGGACACCCTCCGCGACCTTCCACGTGGCCAACCTCGGCGCAGGACGACCGCACAGAGTCGCGCCGCCGGTCCGGGGGAGTGCGACCGGGCGAGGACAGGGACATAACCGGAGTGCACCGGGCGGCCGGCCGCTCCGCTAAGCGGCACCGCGACCCGGAAACTCGCTGCGCTTGTGCCCATGCCGTTGACCGCTGGCCGGCCGGCCACGACGCCCGGGAGTAGACCCAGGCTCGTGGGGGCGGGGTCATCTCCTCACATCTGCGCACAACGGGAGCACCGGGCGCGGTGGGCATCAAGGGCGCCTGCGGCGTCGCTGCGCGATGGCGCTTCGCGCCACCCTTGACACCCACCCCACCCAGCGCTGAGCCCCTCCGCGCAGACGCAAGGAGATGACCCACTAACCATCTGGAGGTACCGATGAGCCGCACCGAGCCCGACGTCGTCACCCTGGCCGAGGTCGACAGCCCGTGCGAGCGGGTGATGCTTCCCGGCCGATTCGCCGATGGTGAGCTGGCGCCCTGCACGGAGGGCGATCACGAGCACACTCTCCGCAACGTGATGCACATGCCGGTCGTGCCGACGATCCAGGTTGGGAACACGGTCCACGTCTTCCTCTGACCATTCACCTCCCCCTAGCGGGCGTCCCACCTCCGGGGCGCCCGCTTTTTCATGCCCGGCGCCGCTCGCTCACGCATCGCCCCTGGCGCTACCCACACGAACGGAGATACCTCATGTCCAGCGCACACCCCACAAGGCCTGCGGTCCGCCACGGCTACGAGACCGGCCCCTGCGGCGACGTCGGCACAGCCCGGGATGCGTGGGGGACTAGCGACGACTGGCCGGTCCTGACCTCCACAGTGGTGGCCGTTGTGCTGCGGGTCGCGGGACCGGTCCAGACCGGGGTCATCGCTCACGGGTTGGGCCACCCGGAGCGGCAGGCCAGCGTCCGGATCGGCGACGCCGTGATCCACCTACGCGACGCGAGGGTGGCCTGGCGGGTCAGTCAGCGCTGGGATGCCGCGCTGGGCTCGGCGATGCGGCTGCGTGAGCGGGTCTCCCAGACCTGGCTGAAGCCCCGTCCGGGCACCTACCCGGCCGCCGTCAGCGTGCAGCTGACCGAGCAGGTCAAGGTCGAGCACCGCTTTGTGACCGGTGACCTTCACCGCCGGGAGCCCGCTTACCTCGAGGTCCGCGTCGACCAGCTGGTCTGGCAGGTCTGTGACCTGCTCGCATGGCGAACCATCGGAGACGCCTGGTTGACCGCACACCAGCAACTACGCCAGTGACCTCGCCCGGCGCTGGTGAGCAGGCCAAGGACCAAAACACGGGGTGTCTGGGTCTGGGCGGGTGCGGGGTTGCCTCCTCGCATCAGCGCACAACGGGAGCACCGGGTGGGGTGGGCATCAAGGGCGCCTACGGCGTCGCTGCGCGATGACGCTTCGCGCCACCCTTGACGCCCACCCCACCCAGCGCTGAGCCCCTCCGCGCAGACGCAAGGAGACAACCCACTAATCATCTGGAGGTACCGGTGAGCAGCACAACCGACAGCGCAAGCCTGACCATCCGCCACGACTACGACGGCGGAACCACCGTCGAGGGCACCACCCGCGACAGCGCCGCTCACCTGGCCCTCAAACAGCACCCGTCCTGGGTGTGGGCGCGTTCGGTGACGGCGTGGCTGCTGCGTGCCTCCCGTCACCGCCTCCCGAAACTCGCCGCGATCACCGACATCGAGCAGCGGCTGACCGCGCTCGGCTACACCGTGACCCGCGACATCGACCCCACGATGCCCGACGTCGAGCAACGGGAGGCCGACCTGGCTGGGCGCCTGGACGCCCGCTCCGAGCGGCTCAGCGAGCGTGCCGCCCGCACGCAGGACACCGCCGACGCGGCCCGGCGCAAAGCCGACGCGGTGTTCGACAACATCCCCGCCGGGCAGCCGATGCTCGTGGGCCACCACTCCTACCCGGCTGATCGCCGCCGGCGTGACCGCGCGTGGGACAACCTGGGTAAAGGCATCGCCCTGGACGGCGAAGCCGAACGGTTGCGGGAGGCCGCGGCGACCGCCGCGACCCACGTCAGTGCCCGCCACAACCCGGTCACCACGATGAATCGGATCGAGGCCCTCGAAGCCGACCGCCGCCGCCTGCAACGTCGGCTCGAGGGCCGGGGTGGGTGGGTCACCGAGACCGACGAGAACGGTGACCCTCGAGCCCGGCTGGGCACCGTCACCCCGAGCGCCGAGTACGCCGAGCGGCTGCACGGCGAGATCGCCGAGCTCGACGCCCAGATCAGCCACTGGCGCGGTATCTACACCCAGCTGCAAGCCGAGGGCCGCGCCAGCACCCTTGGCCCCGACACCGTCGCCAAAGGGGACCTGGTCCACTACCTGGGCAGCTGGTACCGGGTGCTGCGGGTCAACACCAAGAGCGTGTCGGTGCCGAACCTGAACTTCCCCGCGCCAAGGCCGGGGGAGCGGGAGGTCACCTGGACCATCGCCTGGCACAAGCTCACCGGCCACCGACCCGCCGCACCGGAGCACGGCGCTGCCGCCGCGCCGACCACCGCATCGGCCAGGGTCGGCATCGCCGCTGCGGCGCTGGAGCCGGCCAGCGCACACCACACCGGCTAACCACCACCACCCACATCCACCAACGGGCGTCCCCACACACGGGGGCGCCCGTTTCGTCATGCCCGCACCCCTGGGTGCGGGCTGGAATCGAATGGAGCGCCGCCATGGCGAAGCTGACCAAGACCCAAGCCCGGATGCACCAGCGGGCCTGCCAGATCCTCGAGATCGACCGGGACCTCACCGAGGACGAGAAGGCGTTCGTGCTCGAGCACTGGCAGGAATCGGCGAGCACCACCCACACCTTGTCCGGGGCGTTCTTCACCCCGCTCGGGTTGGCCCGCGACCTAGCGATCGAGGTGTCCGGGGACCGGATCATCGACCTGGGCGCCGGCATCGGGCGCCTCGCGTGGTCGTGTCGTGACCTGTGGGGACGGCGGTGGAACGGTGAGCCGGCCCGCGAGCTGGTGTGCGTGGAGGCCAACCCCGCCTATGTGGCGGTCGGGCGGCGGGTGTTGCCGGAGGCCACCTGGATCTGCGCCGATCTCCTGGCCCTAGCGGGGATGGGATTGGGCCGGTTCGACACCGCGATCGGTAACCCGCCCTTCGGGCCGATCGCCCGCTCGGGCAACGCACCCGGCTACACCGGGCGCCGGTTCGAGTACCACGCCATCGCCGCAGCCTCCCAGCTGGCCACCTGGGGGGTGTTCATCATCCCGCAGACCTCGGCGCCGTTCCGCTACAGCGGGCGCCCGGTTTTCACCGTGGAACGCGACCCGGAACTCGACCGGTTCGAGCACGGCACCGGGATCTCCCTCGCACCCAACTGCGGGATCGACACCACCGCGCACGCCGATGGATGGCGCGGGGTCAGCCCGCGCGTCGAGATCGTCACCTGCGACTTCACCGACCTCCACCCCGAGCAGGCCGGCGGCCGCCGAGGCGCTCGGCAGGCGGGCTGAACCCGAGACCGGCCGGTCTCACCCACGAGCGGAGCAGCTGGCGCTACTGCCGCTGTGACAACCCCCGGGTCAGCGCGAGACCGGGCCACCCGACCAAGACCTCCACGGCGGGCACCGCCACAGCGGCGCCCGCATTCCGAATCAGAACACCCAGGAAGGAACCAACCCCATGACCACTCATACCGACACCGCCCGCGAGCTCGCCGAGCCCAGCGACGGCACGGCCACTACAGCCACGGTTGCACCGAGCCCGGGGGAGAACCCCGGGGAGCTGTTGATGGTCGACCCCGCCCAGCTTCGGCTGGGAGCCAATACACGACGCGAGGTGATCTTGGACGTTCACTTCTGCGCTGATATAGCTGCTCGTGGGGTCCGTGAACCGATCATTGTCAACCGCGACAGCGAGGGCAGGTTGTCGGTCCTGAAAGGCCAGCGGCGGACGCTGGCCGCCTGCCGGGCAGGCCTGCCGCTGGTGCGGGTACTGGTCGAGCCGGCACCGGAGGCCGGCGAGGACGACCCCGCCGGGCAGGTCGAGCGGATTGTCGACCAATACGGGGAGAATTTTCACCGGGCCCCGATATCGCAAGCCGACGAAGCCCACGCCCACCAGCAGCTACTCGATTTCGGATTGACCGTGGCGCAGATCGCCCGCCGCACCCACACCCCCGCGAAACGGGTCCGCGCGATCGCGGGGGTCAACCGCAGCGAACGGGCCCGCGAGGCGCTGGCCAGCTACCCGCTGACCATCGACCAGGCCTCTGTTCTCGCTGAGCTGGACGACGGAACCGAGGCCGGGCAGGAAGCGGTGGCGCTGCTGTGCAAGACGGCCGAGGCTGAGCCGGAGCAGTTCGGGCACCACGCCCAACGGCTACGTGATGACCGGACCGAGCGGGAGCTGATCGCCGGTCACGTGCAGACGTTGACCGAGCAAGGCATCACCGTGCTGAGCACTGAGCAGATCATCGACGCGACCGAGCTCTACCAGCTCCGCCCCACCCATGGCGATCCGTCCGGGACCCCGCTGCGGGGTGAGGAGCACACCAGCTGCCCGGGGCACGCGGTCTATGTGACGGTGCGCCGGCACTGGCGTAACGAGCCGTCCGAGGTTCAGACCGCGTTGGCCTCCCGGTAGCAGGCGCCGAAAAAACAACGATTAGCTGTCTGTGCTGGTCCTGACCGGTTCGAGCGCGTCGTGTGGGGTTCGGGAGGATTGCCTGAGGTGATCGTCTTGGGCTGGTGGTGGGGTGTCCACGAGGTTTTTCTCCGATGCGGAGATCGCAAGGCTGAGGTCGTGGCCTGCTGAGCTCGGCCGTGACGAGCTGATTCGGCACTTCACGTTGGGCCCGGATGACTTGGCGTGGCTGGAGAGCTCAGCGCGGGGAAGCGGAAATCGCATCGGCTTGGCGGTCCAGCTGTGCGCGCTGCCGTGGCTGGGTTTCGTACCGGATGACGTCGCTGGCGCGCCCAGGGCGGCGGTGAACCGTGTAGCGCTGCAGCTGGGGATCCCGGTGGGTGGGCTGGCGAGTTACGGGGCACGCCAGCAGACGCGGACTGAGCATCTGCGGGTGGTCGCGGCCCGGTTGCGGTGGCGCGGGGCGGGCCTGGCGGAGTGGAAGGACCTGGAGGAGTTCCTGCTCGCGCGGGCGATCGAGCACGACGCACCGAGCGTGCTGTTCAGGTTGGGCTGCGAGTTCTTGCAGGCCGCGAAGGTCGTGCGGCCGGGAGTGATCTCGTTGATGGAACGGATCGCCATGGTGCGGCAGAACGCGACCGGTGAGGTGTTCTTGAGGGTGGAGCACCTGTTGTCGGAGCGGCGGCGCGCCGAATTGGACGCGCTGCTGGTGGTCGAGGACGGGATGACCGTGTCGCGGCTGGCGTGGTTGCACCGGGGCGCCACGAGCGCGTCCCCGATGGCGATCCGCGGTGAGTTGGACAAGCTGCGGTTCCTACGTGGACTCGACGCGCACCGGCTGGATCTGTCGGCGTTGCCAGACGCGCGCCGGCGCCGGCTGGCCGGTGTGGGTCGGCGCGCGACGGGCCAGGCGTTGGCTCGCCGGGATGAGGAGAAGCGGTTCCCGGTGTTGTTGGCGACGGTCGCCGAGTGCGCGGTTGAGGTCCTCGACGAGATTGTGCAGATGTTCGACCAGGCGATCTCGGGCACGGAGAGCCGCGCTCGACGCAAGCTCGATGAGCTGTTGGCCGCGCGGGCGAAGACCTCGGAACGCAAGCTGGATCTGCTCGAGGAGATCCTGGAGGTGGCCACCGATGAGGCCATCGCGGACGACGAGGTCGGCGGCAGGCTGCGACGTGGAATCGGGATGGACCGGTTGCGCGCGGCACGGCGGGATCCGAAGGATCGGCTGCAACGCGACCACGGTCATCTGGCACTGATCGACGCCTCGTTCACCTATCTGCGGGAGTTCGCCCCGCACGTCATCGCCGCGCTGGACTTCGAGGCCTCACCGGACGCGGCATCGCTGCTCGCTGCTGTGAGCGTGTTGCGGGAGATGTACGCGAAGGGCACCCGGAAGGTGCCCGAGGACGCACCGGCGCAGTTCGTCCCGACCCGCTGGCGCGGTTACCTCGAGCACGCGCGAGAGTCGGGGAATGTCACCGCGTATCGGCACTACTGGGAACTGTGCACCCTGCTCGGGCTACGTGACGCGCTGCGCTCAGGAGATGTGTGGGTGCCCGGATCCCGGCGCTACGCCGACCCGACCACGTTTCTGCTCCCGCAGCCCCGGTGGGAAGGGCTGCGGGCGGAGTACTGCGCCCTGGTCGACATCCCTCCGACCGCGGACGACGCCCTCGACCGGGTCGGTGAGCAGCTGACCACCGCGCTCGCCGAGCTGGAGCCGCTGCTGGCCACCGGTGATGGGCCGGTGCGGATGGACGATCGGGGCGAGGTCGTGGTCTCCAAGCTGTCCGCGATCGAGGTGCCCGAGGCGGTCGAGCAGCTACGGATGCAGCTGGTTGAGCTGCTACCTCGGCCGCAGCTGACGGAGCTGCTGATCGAGGTTGACCGGTGGGCGTGCTGGTCGGATCAGCTGACCCACGCCGGCGGCAAGACCCACCGACCCCCGGAGCTGCGGCGCAACCTCTACGCCGCGATCCTGGCCCAGGCCTGCAACTTCGGGCTGACCGCGATGGCCGAAGCCTCCGGGATCTCCTACGACACCCTGGCCTGGACCACCGAGTGGTACCTGCGCGAAGACGCGTTGCGGGCGGCGAACGCCGCGATCGTCAACCAGCACCACAGCCTCCCACTCGCGCGTGTGTGGGGTGGCGGCACGATGTCCTCCTCGGACGGACAGCGGTTCCCGATGCGCGGCAAAAGCCTCACCGCCCGCGCGCTGAGCCGCTACTTCGTCGACGAAGGGGTCTCGACCTACACCCACGTGTCGGATCAGCACTCCACCTACGGCACCAAGGTCATCCCGGTCACCGACCGCGAAGCGGTCTACGTACTGGACGAGATCCTCGGGAATCCGACGGACCTGCCGATCACCGAGCACGCCACCGACACCACCGGCCAGACCTTGACCGTGTTCTCGCTGTTCGCGCTCACCGGGTTCACCCTGTCCCCGCGCATCCGCGATCTGGGCGGGATCACCCTGCACCGCCTCGGTACCCGCAAAGACCTCACCAGCGTGTTCCCGAGCGCGGGCCGGTTGTTGGCTGGCACCGTGGATGTGGGGCTGATCCGCTCGCAGTGGGATGAGATGCTGCGCCTGGCCGCGAGCTTGAAGTACGGCCACGCCACCGCGTCGCTGGTGGTGGGCAAGCTGCACGCCTCATCGCGCCGCTCCGCGCTCGCGCAGGCCTTGGTCGAGTTCGGCGGGTTGCAGCGCACGATCTACGCGCTGCGCTACCTCGCCGATGAGGCCTACCGGCGCCGGATCACCCGCCAACTCAACAAGGGCGAGTCGCTGCACTCGCTGCGCCGCGATCTGTTCTTCGCCCACGAGGGCACCGTGCGGCGCCGCCACCGCGACCAGCAGACCGACCAGGCCCTGTGCCTGTCACTGGCGGTCAACGCGATCATCACCTGGAACACCGCCTACCTCGAACTCGCCCTGGAACACCTGGCCACCCGACGCGGCCGCATCGACCGCGACCTTCTCGCACACATCTCTCCAGCGCTGATGGAGCACATCAACCCCTACGGCACTTACGAGTTTCCCGTTGAGGACGAGTACGCACGGATCGGGTTCCGACCTCTGCGCGAACCCGACGCGGAGTGCTGACGTCGGGCGCCGGCCGCGCTGCTCAGCCCGAGGGCTAGCTGGCGCGCCAGAGTTGTGCTGTGCCGGCGAGGATCGCGAGGCGGGTAGCGGCGATCAGGCCGGTCAGCGCCGCGAGCCCGGGATGAGCGGCGGTGAGTTGGTAGCCGAGCTCACGGATGTCGAACACGGCCGCGACGAGCGCGAACACCGCCACCACGGCGAGCACCGGGCGGATCGGCCGCCGCCACACCGCCGTGGCCAGAGCGATGGAGACGACCACGAACCCGCCGAGGGCAGCGGGTGATTCCAACACCTGGTTCAGCGGTGACTCCGCCCGCTCGTCGTGGGTCGGGGTGGGAGTCACGTTGGGCTCAGCATGGTCGTCGTGGCCAGCTCCACCGCGCTCTGCTTGCTCGGCCCGCTCGTCGTGGGGCGAGGTGGCGTACTCGCTGTGTTCGGCGGCCTCGGCGGTGACCGAGGAGTGGGCGTCGTGCCCGCCGACGCGTTCGAGGCTGATGCCCAGCACGAGTAGTCCCGCGCCGAGTACCAGCAGCAATGCCACCCCGGCAGCGAGAAGGCGCCGGGTTCGGGATGTTGGTGGCGGTCATGTCAG
>Ga0070741_10006288_pt1 | contig 25642 bp, 21 predicted proteins | sample Coa_R1_4_FD_66440 | JGI IMG/M metagenome (GOLD analysis project Ga0070741, IMG submission 66440) | Surface soil microbial communities from Centralia Pennsylvania, which are recovering from an underground coalmine fire - Coalmine... | ecosystem: Environmental > Terrestrial > Soil > Unclassified ... | reverse complement strand
CACTTGTTGTACCGATGCGGTGGTATCGTTCCATCCCACTACCACCACATTGAGATCGCCCGCCGTCTGCGTGCTCGTATAACCAACCGTCACCGTCGCCGTCGACGTCTGCGGAGTGGCGTAATTCCTCTGCACGAATGTCGGTGCGGCTAACAAGGTCGCGGGATAAAGCCCGAAAGCGAGTGCAATTACTGCGACTTGTGCAAGCCACACAGGCTTGCCGTTGACGCGATTGCGGTCGGACGACGGCTTGTTCATTAAGATTTCCCCTTAAAAGCTTTTCAGTGCTAGACCAAAGCGAAGCTTGAGCCGCACGAAGTGTTGTTTGCACGCGTAGCGATAGTCCCACCGCTGCGCTCGCAGTATCGTGCGGCGCGAGAACACTTAACAGACACTTATAACTATCTGCCACGCTGGGGGGCTAGTAAGACTTCTGCATAGGCCTTATGCTTATGTCTGTAATCTCTGCCGTGGGGGGGATTGCTAAAGCCTGAACAACCACAGATGCAACATCTTCCGGCTGCAACAATCTTTGAGGATCATAACTCTTTCCTTGTTGCTGGTAAAGAGCTTGTTGCATCGGGGTTGCAGTACGTCCTAAATAGAGCGTGATAACGCGTATTCCATCAGGATTCACTTCCTCACGCAGGCTGTCGGCAATGGCTTTTAAAGCGTGTTTTGTTGCCGAGTACTGTCCAAGGTCCGCTCGCTTTGCTGACAATCCCGCACTCGAGTTGATGAATATGATCTGCCCAGCTGCATTCTTGAGCAGTGGGAGCAATTCCTTCGTTACCGCGTATGGCGCGCGCACATTCGTTGCATATTGTGCGTCGAGGTTGTCAATCGAAGCACCCTCCAGGGTGTGTTGATAAATGCAGCCAGCACTGTGAATGAGAATGTCCAACTTATCTATCTCTGCTTCGAGCCGCCGCCGTAGACGCTCAATGTCTGCATCGACCGTAAGATCGGCTCGAATGTTGCTTGCTGTTGAAAACTGGCAAGCCATTGTCTCCGCTTCGCTAAGGGCGATCGGGTCACGCCCGATGAGATATACGCTCGCGCCATTTTGCGCTAGCGCTATCGCGATTGCGCGTCCAATCCCGCGGCTGGCACCGGTTACGAGCGCCACGCGTCCCGCAAACAAAGTCGTCGGATGCTCTCTTTGCACGTTAATTCTCTTAAGACAGTGTGCCGGGCCGTTTTGTAGCTGTCGTCCCGATCGGACAGATCCTACAGTCTCGTTAGCAAAATCGCCCAATCACGATTATCGGGCGCAGTTGGTGAAGTCCAAATCGGACCTTCCGCTGGCGGTAATTCTAACTTCTTGCCACTGGCCGGGTCGAACCACTGCGCAGTGTACCGACCAGACTGAAGCCGGATGGTTACCCATCCACCGTGTGGCAAATACGCAACATAAATATCTCCGGGACTTGCCATGCAATAATTGCCCGGGTTCACCAACTCGTCATGCGGTTCAGTCTTCCACCACTCGAAACTCGTAAAAAAATCAACCATGTGCGCATATCCCCGGAGCATAGCCATGGTGTCATCCCCGCGACCGTTCACCCATCCTCCACCCGTATCCGGCCAAATGTTGGTTCCTCGCCGTGCTGTTTCGCCAGTCGTTTGATAGCCCCCCGCCATACAAATCTCCCACGCTGTTCGGCGTAGAGTATCCGCTGTCTCGGAACCAATTTCCTTAGACCATAAAGGGTAGTGGTCCTCATACCCGTATTCCTCATTCGTTTGCGGTATGATGCGGCCAAGTTCTTGCTGGATTTTTCGCTGGCTGAGCATGAAGGTGTGCTGATGGCGCGACCACTCCTGAAGTGACGTGAAGCCAAACCATGCCGATGTCCGGTCCTGGTGCGCGTTATCCGTAGGATGACTTGTCGCCAGGTGATGGTACAGATCCAGTCCCTCGATCATTGTGCCAGTTTCGTGAGTCCATCGATCGCTGCGGTATCCATTCAGGTCGTCGCCTAGGTCCCAGGTAATATTCGAGAAAGCTCCAAAGCGCGCGACCGCGTATCGAAGAAATCGAACTTCGTCTTTGCTGCCCGCCTTTGGGTGCACACGACTGTCATTCATGTCTAGAACCAACGAGATAACCATGTCCCGGTCCCTAGCGAAACGCAGAGCGCGCTCAAACTTTTGCCAATAGGCGACGTCGAAGCGACTGTAATCAAAACCGGGATGGAATATGTCCTCAGGTGATCGCGCTGGCCACGGAGTTATGTAGCATGTCCACTGAGGCCCCACCATAACCGGTTCGCCATAAAACAGATTCGTTCGGCCGGCGATCGTGACTCGAATGCGGTTGATCTCCAACTGATGCAGCCGCTCGATACTCTTTTCAATAATCTTGTCGTCTGACCATCCCATAAGCCAGTATGCAGTGGTGCCGTTAAAGAAGTAGTGCTCACCGGTACCCTCCCAGACAAAGTGCCATGGGTAGTCTCGGTCGACACGAATGAGACCTCGACGATGAGCATCAATAACGTGGAACCTGCCCGTGAAGCTCTTGCGTTCCCGACCCTGTCTATACTCGACAGAATACTTGTAATTGCCAGCCAATGAAGGCATGAATCGAATCCGGAAGACACTGCCATCGGCCGCATCGCAGAAGCCTTGGAACTGCCACCGCTTGCCACTGGCTGATTCGAACCACCCTTCAAGGGAAGCATCAGTGAAGGGATTGCGAGCGCGGGGCCATGACACTTCGGCCCTGATTTCCACGAAATCGTAGGCCGCAACAGTACCAGAAGACTGTGAGAACGAAATGTGTAGGGGCGGGTGATCGCAACTGCTGAGAACTATAACAAAGCTACAAATGATAAAAGTGAACTCTTTCCCCAGGAGTCTATTTCTCATCGATCCAATAGTTCAGCTTAGGCCGGAACCAGTACTTTCTTCTCAACCGTAGAACGTTTTCGAAATCCCTTTATAAGATCCACGTAAAATCTCTTTTGTCCCATGACGTAAAATAGCATCGCTGCATAAACCAGCAGGAGGATGCAAGTCTCCAACAAAAGTCTCGGAAGCGCGGGCATTATCGTCAAAGAAAACAAATACATCAAAAAGGCCGGGAGGGCCGCAACGATACCCGAAAGCAGCGGCCGACTTACCGTTAGCAAGATGTCGCGAAGCGAAATCACAGTACCTTGAACACACCAGGCGAGGTGCGGGAGGAGCCATAACGCCATTACGGTCGAGTAGCCGATAGCCACACCTTTGGGGCCAAAGCGCAAGCCGCACAAATATCCAGTAATCACAAGCGGTGCGAGGACGAGCGCGATTTTCAAGCTCCTGCCGACCATCCCCAGAGAGAAGAGGAGCCATGCGAGGGGATTGATCATGGCGAAAATCAGGATGGTGGGAGCGAGAAGGCGGAAGATTAAAGCGGCATCCTTCCAGTTCGGCCCAAGAACAACGGCGATTAGATCACTCGCAAAAAGCGCACTAGTGATTGTGATGGGAATGGTCAGCGCCAAAACCAACGAATACCCTTTAAGGAAGTAACTCTTAAGGCGAATTGGATCGCCTTGGACTCGGGACAGCGCAGAAAAGGCGACTTCACCGACTGATGAATTCAGATTATCAGTCGGAAGGCTGATCAACTGGTAAGCACGGCCATAAAGGCCAATCGCCTCGGCACCCCAAAAGCGGCCCAAAAGAATTTTTTCCAAATTGTAGGCTGTGTAAACAACCAGACCATTCAGAGTTATCGTACTTCCAAAACGTATTATCGAGCGGAGTCCAGCTTTCCTACGTGGCGCTCCTGGTATCCAGGCAGTTGCAATCCATAAGCCAATAGTAGATGTGAAAGGAAGGGTGACCGTCATCGTTACCAGAGCCCAATATCCATAACCCAGTTTGGCCATGCTTATTGCGGCAATCGTGCTCACAAACAATGAGACAATGTTGATGACGGCGAGTGCGGTAAATCTTAGCTGACGCTGGAGACGTGCCGAATGCTGTATGCCCGCAGCATTGAACAAGAATCCAGCGGAAAGGACAGCCGTAATACCGAACAGACGCGGTTCATGATATAGCCTGACCACAAGTGGAGCGAGCGCGACTGCCAGAACCGCAAGAATCACCCCCACTAACACATTGATCCAGAACAAGGTCGAGACCTGCTCCTCAGTGACTGTTTCTCGCTGGACAGTGGCAGTCGATAGCCCGAAGTCTCGGAACAAATTAAGAACACCCGTAAAAGCCGTAACCATTCCAACCAAGCCAAAATCTTTAGGACCGAGAAGCCGGGCCAAGATCATGAGCGAGCCAATCCGAAATACGAAGTTCGCCACTTGCGCAGTGATCCTGGCAAACCCCCCACGGATTGTTTTTTCCTTCAAGTCGTTCATTGCGCTTTCATGCAGTGAGCAGCGTTATTCAGTGAGATTCGTGGTAAAGCGAAGCTTGCCTAGAGGACAATCTTGCGGCAATAGAATGCCTCAGCGTAGCCCGTGGGGGAGTTGCACTCCATTCCTCGCAGCCGCATCAGCGAGGAGAATGTTTCTGGCTCAAACCAGAGTTTTGTCTGCTGCGAGGCAAACGCCTGCATGAGGTAACTGATTTTGCGGTCACACACAGTCTTCTCGAGGGGTATGAATACACTCGGTCGTCCCATGTCTCCATCGTATTTCGGAATCTCGTATTCGAGGATCAGGTGGTTGCGAAATGTGTTCCAAGTTAGTTCCGACAGCAAACGGTGGTCTTGGTGGGCATCTGTGCCATTGTGGGTGAAGATCATGTCGGGAGAGATCTGCTTCAGTTCAGACTCGAATACAGCTTTAACCTGCGCACCGACGTAGGGAAGGAAACCGTCTTCAAATGCCTTGAAATAAGTCGTTATCAATCGAGAAGCCGCGAATAGTGAGGCTGCGCGTCTTGCTTCCGCCTCTCGAGTACCTGTTGCGTTGAAAACAACCCAATAGAATTCAGAGTTCGGGTATTGGTCGGCCAGTCGCAGGATTGTTCCACCACAACCAATCTCGATATCATCGGAGTGCGCGCCGAGACATAGAATCTTGAGAGTTCGGTCTGTGGGTTGGTCAACGCCTAGATGAATCATACCCGAGCGGATATCACCTTCGCGGCAGCGCAATTACCATTTGCGTTGTGATTCCACACCTTCCACGGCGAACTGCTCTGATTCAATTCCTCCAGGTGTTGCTTGTCCTTGAAGGTATCCATGCATTGCCAAAACCCATTGTACTTGTATGCCAGCAGCGCACGCTTATCGATAAGGCGCTTGAAAGGTTCCCGAACTAGCTCTTCCCCAGGGCGCATATTCTGGAAGATTTCATTCCTCATAACGAAAAACCCCCCATTGATCCACATTTCGCTGCGAGTCAAGGGACAAATGTCGCGCACGAGTCCGTCCGGTGTCGTATTAACTAGATCGAAACTCGCGGTGGGCTGGACTAATAGAAGCGAGACAATCGCGTCGCTTTGGCGAAACGAATCTATCATGGATGTCAGTGGTACGTCACTGAGCCCATCCCCGTAGTTCGCGAGAAATACGTCCTCTCCTTTCAAGTGGGATTCAACGGCTCTCAGGCGCTCTCCGATGTTAGAAGTTGCGCCGGTTTCGACGAAGGTAATCGTCCAGTCATCAATGTCGCGGTTTAAATATTGGACATGTTTTCCGCCCTGCGACCACACAAAATCATTCGAGACAGATTCATCGTAATTTAAGAAATAGTCTTTGATGACATTGCCTTTGTATCCCAGGCAAAGAATGAAGTCCTTGTGTCCAAAGTGGGCGTAATATTTCATTAGGTGCCAAAGGATAGGACGGTTGCCGATCTGCACCATCGGCTTGGGGACATCGTCGGCGTAGCCCCTTAGCCTCATCCCCGCTCCTCCGCAGAAAAGAACTACCTTCATGGCATCTCTCCAGGTTCAGTAAATGGCCAGCTTGGGAATTGGAACGACAAACCGTCCGCCCCATTCGCGAACAAAGCTCATCTGCTCCATGATCTCATCCTTCAGGTTCCAAGGCAGAATTAAGACGTAATCCGGCTTGGTCTGACGAATTCGATCCGGATGGAAAATCGGAATGTGATTACCGGGGAGAAAGCGTCCCTGTTTGTAGGGACTACGATCCACGGTATAGGATATAAAGTCCTTACCAATACCGCAATAATGCAGCAGAGTCGCGCTCTTTCCTGGTGCTCCGTAGCCTGCGACGGACTTGCCCTGACGCGCTGCCTCCAACAGAAATGTCAGCAGCGACAACTTTGTGTCTCTTACCTGTCGCGAGAAGCTAGCATAGCCGTCCACTGAATCCAGACCAGCTTGGTGCTCATCGCCGAGCACTTTCGCGACTGTCGGTTGTAACGGGTGCATAATACTCTCGGTGCGGCACGCATACACTCGCAAGGAGCCGCCGTGCGATTTCAGTTCCTCAACATCAAAAACCCTCAGGCCGTGGGCGTTCATGATAGCTACGGTCGTGAGCAGAGAAAAATATGAAAAGTGCTCATGATAAATAGTGTCAAACTCGTTAAGTTCGATCAACTTGAGCAGGTGAGGGAATTCTAACGTCAGAACTCCTTCCGGTTTCAGCAAGATCTTCAGCCCCTCTACAAAGTCGTTTAGGTCAGGCACCTGTGCCAGAACATTGTTGCCCAAAGCCAAGTCAGCCTGACTGCCTTGAGTTACCAGTTCTTTAGCAAGTTCGGTCCCAAAAAAACGTACTAGCGTGGGTACCCGTTTCTCAATGGCCACCTTGGCGACGTTCGCAGCGGGTTCAATTCCTAACACCGGCACATTCTGTTGAACGAAGTACTGAAGCAAGTAACCGTCATTGCTTGCTACTTCGACGACAAAGCTTTGTTCATTCAGGCTAAACCTGCTTCTCATTTTGTCGCAGTAATTCTGCGAGTGCTTGAGCCAGGAATCCGAGTAGGATGAAAAATATGCATAGTCACTGAAAATGTCTTCTGCGCTCTCATACTGTTCGAGCTGCACCAAAAAGCAGCGGTCACAAACATAGACGTGGAGAGGATAATAGACCTCACCGCGAGCAAAATCGGCTGCCACCGGATACGTTTCACACAATGGCGACAGACCCAGATCAACGAAGGTCCGTTGTAAGCCCGTGCCACAAAATCTACAGATAGGCGTGGACGTAGCCTGATCTATCTCTGCCGGAAGTGTCATCGTTGCCATATCGCCTTTCATCGAGTAGCAGCCACTGCTTCCTGTGAGCGCCAACGCAAAGACGGGTCCAACCGTCCCGCATCGAGCAGTCGCTGTATATTTCTTATTCGAAGATAACGACCGTGATCTAAGTCTTTAGCCTTCAGGCCCGCTGCGCGATAAGAGTTGTAAAGCTCCTGTGCTCCCGTGCGGGCGGTCCATTGCGGGCGGAAACCAGGAAGCAAGCGCTGAATCTTGTCGCAAGTCACACGATAGCACCTCTTATCTGGACCACCATCAGGTGCGTATTCGACACGGCAACCGGGCACAGTCTCGGCGACTATGTCGGCGAGCTCGCGAATACGATAGTTCTCCTCCGTTCGTCCAACATTGAACGTCTGATTGTGAATCGCTTCCTTTGGCGCCGCGAGTACCGCGATCATCGCGGCGACAATGTCCCGAATATGAACGATTGGTCGCCACGGAGTGCCATCACTCTTGATGTACACCTGCCCTGTTGTGTATGCCGATGCTACAAGGTCATTTAAGACGATATCCAATCTCAGTCGCGGAGAGACACCATAGGCGGTTGCATTCCGCATGAAAGTAGGGCTAAAACTCTTGCCAGCTAGAGGTGTGACATCGCGTTCAACTAGAACTTTCGATTCACCGTAGGGAGTGACCGGGTTGAGTGACGCAGTTTCATCAAGGAAGTCATCGCCCGCCGCCCCATAGGTACTACACGAGGACGAAAACACAAATCTACTGACCCCTGCAGCCTTTGCCAACTCTGCAAGCCGCACTGACGCTTTGTAATTGATGTCGTAGGTGAGCGCAGAATTAAAGTTGCCCAGTGGGTCGTTCGAGAGCGCGGCAAGGTGAATCACCGCTTCAAAACCTTCAAGATCTCTCTGTGTCAGATCTCGAATGTCCTTGCGAATCTCGTTTAACGCTTCGGGAGCCCCTCCAAAGTCGCAGCCCGCAAACAGATCAGCGTCGAGTCCAACCACTTCATGCCCAGCCGCACGTAACATCGGTCCTGCAACGGCACCAATATATCCTTTGTGGCCCGTCAGAAGTATCCTCATACAACTCCTATCTCAGATAGCGGATTTATAAACGAAGCGAACTTGTGGGGGATTGTGAAACTCAGGTGAAAAAGCAGTGCCGAACCGTTTACTATCTGTTAATTATGTCACCTAACTTGTACATCGAGAATAGCAAAAAGGTTACCGAAGCAAAGTAACCTTGTTTGGATTACTTGCGTGCCTTCCGACGCGATCCGCCGACGCAGGTTCAGAGATAATAGAAAGTAAGCCACTTGAGCGTAAAACTTCGGCAGCCTCACTGATCGTTGCGAATGGCAACCCGGACCGGTCGGCAATGTCAAGCAATGAGTGCTCGCCGTCTGATAGATTTAGCACCCAGAGGCGGGCATTGATTTCGGTCCCAATCGTCTCCCCGCCTGTGGCACGGTACAGGTTCCTTTTACCAAGTTGCGGCTCACAATATGGCTGTAAATTGCGGTAACGACGGTTGTTCTCAAGAGCCTCGACAATACCGATACAGAGTCGAAGGGATTCCGCTAGCTGTTCGGGTTTTATAAAATCCAGATTGTCTGCCGACGTGTGATATTCGGGAAAGGTACCCCAGACACTCCGCATAAGGCATCCGACTGGAAGATTGAAACCAGGCGAGCAGTACTGCCTTTCATCGTACCCGTAGGGCGAAAAATCCAGCAGCTCCGCCGATTCGCTGTAGTGACGAAGAATGTGCGCTGCAACCTGATCTATTTCTGTATTTCCGCGCCGAGTTTTCTTGTAATGGAAGCTTCCACTGTCCCCAATACCCGTTAATACAAGGCCGTGGCGGATGTGAAGCACATGATCACGGTTCTTTGCCAACCACGTAATCGCGCCGATTGTGCCCGGAATGAACAGAAACCGATACGAATAACGAAGCTCACGTCGTGAAAGCATCTCGGCCAAGGCGGTGGCTACCACCAAACCGGAAAGATTATCATTAGCCAGCGATGGGTGACACGCATGGCAGGAGATCAACACTTCATCCTCAGACTCGCCAGGTAAGTAGCACTCTCCGTACGTGAGTTGCCCTTCCCCTAAAGTGGAATCGATGCACACTTCATAGTCTCCATCTTCAAGCGTCAGCAACTGATTGTGAGCCAGGCAAAATCCCCAGTCTTCTTGATAATAAGAGGTCCGGTAAGGAATCCAATCAGGATGTTCGGGAATCGTATGCAAACGATGCCGAAGTTCACCGAGCGGCATCGTTTCGTGTATCGAAACACTGTAGTTCAGTACATGGAGGTTAGACCGCTCGAAATCTACGACGCGCTTGCCAGTCATGTCCTTTATGTATGCGTCGTGGATGTTCCACTCTTTGGGCACTACCCAGTCGAAGACTGCGGTTCCAGACGGCACCTCAGAGATCTGAAGTGGGATCCTGCCCATAATCATGCGTAGAGTCCTTCGGATCCCGTCGCCCGTAATACTGCGACAGATCGGATATAGGTCCGATGCGAAGCGGTGTAGTCCTCGGCCGACTTCAGCTAGATCCTGCTTTTCGAACTCTGCTAAAAGGTGCATTGGGCAGGCATAAAATCCGGGTAAGTTCGATCCCGCTCTGAAATTACTCGCACCGGCTCCGGCCAATCAATTTGAAAGGCCGGGTCGTTCCATCTCACTCCTCGAGCGGATTCCGGGTGATAAAACTCCGACATCTGGTAAAAGACTTCGACATGGTCACTGAGTGTCAAAAAGCCGTGACCGCATCCCTCAGGAACATAAAGCATATGACGATTGTCATCATCAAGTCGGACACCATAGTAACGCTTGAAAGACGGTGACATAGGCCGTAGATCGACGGCGACATCATAGATCGCTCCCTTGGTGCATCGAACCAGTTTAGCCTCTTGGTTAGGTTGTTCTTGATAATGAATTCCTCGCAGTGTTCCTTTTTTGTCGTTATAAGAAATGTTGCACTGCGCAAGTCTTGCGTTCAACCCATGTTCGGCAAATTCACTTTCACACCATGAACGCGCAAAAAATCCGCGCTCGTCAGTTTTGCGATCGAGACCGATAAGAACAACTCCGTGAATCGTTGTTTCCAGAAAAATCATGTTTACATAAATCTAGCTTTGCCATTTCGCCGGCTCTGCTGAAGCTGTTGACATGCGCGGAGCGGTGACTTTGTAAGCCAGCCTATCCTCTTCGATCTGCGCAAATGCTAGTGTCGCTTGCTCGGAACCTTCGCCTGTCACTCTCCATAATTGTCCATCCTGGACAACTTGCATCTTATCCCTCGCTCTCCACCACCGATCGATTTCTGAAGGGAGAGCAAACCACAGATCGTTGCCTTCGCGAAGTGAGCACAAGTAGTGTAAAAGCTCGATGTACAGCGCCCGCAGTTCGGGCTCAAGTAGATAATCAGGATGAACAATGAAGCTGGCCAAACCGTTCTTTTTGAGAATCATTTCGGTTTGAGTCTTCCAGAGGTCGATGCCACGATGCTCAAGAATGTGAAACAAAGTGTAATCCTGCGTAGTAGTTACGGGAACCTCAAGCATTTGGCCAATAAAGAATGGCGACACCGTACAGCATCCCCCTTGCTGAGGGTCGAGATGGGCAACGTTCGGCAGCGACATGTCAAATGAGAATTCAAGCATGTCGTACCATTCTGGTCTCCGATAAAGGACGCCTGCTCGAAATCCACGTGCTGCGAACATACGACCATATTGATTGATAACCCGTGCCCGGCGGACAAACTCTTCTCGATCGTCAAACAAACGCCCGTCGTGATTCAGATCCTGAATACAGACCTCGAAACCACGGCTTCGAATCTGTTCTAGAAACTCAGGATTGACCGCGTAGCGTTGTTCAGGAACAATTTGAAATGATGCCTTGATCTGAGCTGAGCGGTCCAAGTCCATTACCTGATCACAGAAGTTTAGCCCCAGCTCAGTCTCGACGTCATGTGTCATAGTGACGCAACCACGAGCACCTCGGGGCCAGAACCACACAAAGGGAACACGATCCACCATTTTGGCCTTCATGCTGCGCAGCATCAGTTGCTCGCAAATTGATTCTACGGTCGTATCAACGGGCCACTGCGGAAAAGAAATATTCTGCCAATTGCGCGCACTGAATCGCTGTACTGTTCTGCGTAGAGGAGGAGTGGAAAAAGGTCGAATGATGTAATACAGTTTTCGCAGTGATTCCTGCCAGTTGCTCCTGTTCACATAACGCTCTAGACGAAGATTGTCGATGACTTCAGTAGGATCGAAAGGAAGACTGAGCCTATCGCCATTTGATTGATCCGTGATCGCAGTATCAAGCCAGACTTCCTTTTCGGTTGACGTAGAGCACGATCGGCCATAACAAGTGGTATTCGTACCGAAACTAAAAAAGACAGGCTCGTCCGACAATCCCTCTCTCAACTTGAAGTCGAGGAAAGTGGGGGGGCAGCGATAATAATCACAAACGGCTTTATTCATCATGGCAGCCCGTGTTTCAGGTAGGTCCATATCGTCGGCTGACCATTGATGACGTGTTCTGGTTTCGACTCCCAACATGAGAACCAAATCGAGATTAAAGATTATCCGACGTGCCTGTACAAGAGCCGGCCAGCCGCGCTCAAAACGGTTTCAGGCATGGAGTTAAAGACTCTGCGTGCAGTCCGTTGGCTTCTTACTGACGTCCGGCCTACCTGTACTGGGCGAACGGTGCATCGAAGGTAAGCAATCTTTTCACGTGTCGTGCCCCAGCGATCCTTAAAAGTGATGAGGCCGTGATTATCGATATCGGACCGCCCGAAATCCAAACGGCGTAAGCCTTCAAGCTTTGCTTCCTGAATAGCTCTCCAGATCAAAATGTGCATTCCTCCGAGCGAGTGAAATCTGGCATCCGAGCCCGCGTACTTATACACAAGCGCATCTTTGTACTTTATTGTCATAACCGCGGCAATCGCGATGGTTCCGTGATACGCGACCCGAATCGCAAGGCAATCGCCGAAGCAGCCGATAAGATTGCGAAACCAATTCCGCGGAGGAGGGGGAACCCCGTGCCGTTTGCGAGTGATGAGCAGTAGATGATAGAAGCTCCGCAGTAGTTCATCGCTGCGCCCTCTTTCGACACGTAATCCCTCACGCTCCGCCCGACGTATTTTTCGCTGGATGGAATCCCTATGAAAACTCTTGAACAGGTCGTTGACGGAAGGAACTAGGCTCAGCGAATGCACGAAAAATTCGTGTGTGCCCTGGAACTGAGACTCGGCAGTGGGCACCGGGACAATAGGTCTAACTTCCGCATACTTTGCGTCAGTTGTCTTCAAATGCTCTATCAGAGCCAACGAAAGTTCCTTCGCATCTTCAGGATTCGAAGTTAAGATGTCGCAGTGGTCAGAGAAGGGTAAAGACACAAGGCGCTGACCAGTCAACCAACTGGAAACCACGCAGAACACCAGTCCATTTGCAATCGACTCAGGTGAGGACGACGTGGTGAAGCATGCGGGCTCATATGCGTAGGTTCGTTTGAGAGCATTGAGCCAAGACACTGAGTGAAATACTGTGGACCGGGGATGCGTATTACACAACTCTTCCCAGCGCACATCGCGGAGAGGATCGATACAATAAGTCAATATTGCCTCGCCGTCTGATATTGCGTGGTGCTCTTCTGAGATCTAAAACTCTCGATTTGCCATATCACGCTCCCACAATGTATTCTCATTTTGCTTAATCTCCCGAGTGTTCCCATCCGTATTAAACCCACTTGGTACCACTCTCTCCAACCACACCTCGCGCCACCAAGAGTAGATACTTCTGGGGCAAAACATGCGGCAGTGACTGTAGCGTGACTGGCATACCACTGAATCCAAAATAATGCCGGGGTTTTTCATTTCCTGCATCTCGCCAGTTCTTTCATTAATAAACTTTGTGACACGCGCCAAAACCGTAAATCTCCCTCCGCAGTATGGAACCATCTCCGCATCCCAAGACATACCGCGGTTTTGGCCCCCGGTATCCAAGGTGCCAACGATGTCCTCGTGAGCCTTCACACGCACAAGTTCGCCCGGCTGCAAATTGAGCGTTTCTTTCGGCGTCGGTTTCCCCTTGGGTATTGTGCCTGTTGTCCTGGGCCATCGAGATCCACCCCATAACGGACAGACGAGGTTGTAAAGCCACCGCATAGGACGGCCCACGCCAATGCCAGCATGGCTGAGGTTGAAGTAGGCCGAATAAACTAATCCGCGGAACATTTGTGGAAGATCAACGTTGCCGGAAGTATAGTCTTCGACGTATTGGCGAATATCCCACCACGCGAGACTAGTTGTCGCGTAAGGTAGTTGTGTAGCCTGGCAGGTGTAAATTAGGACGCCATCGTTGGCCCGCGGTGCTGAAGATGCGGACCAGACATTAAGCTCAGTGCATTGCGTCCTTCGATTTGGGGCGTTCTCTCCAGAGTTCCGCGTACCTGATGAGCCCGGCAGAGTATGCAGTTCCGAGGAGAGTGGCCGCAGCCAAGCTTCCTTCCAAAACAGAAGGCACCCTGCTTGGCAACCACCATGTCCGCTTCCATCGCAGCGCGTTTCCAAATGAACCGTAGCATCAAGTCTCCGACCGCGAATAGGAAACACCGTATCGCACGTTTTGTGAGCGCGTTTGTAGACCCGAAACCTTTGACCACAAAATTTAAACATTTCGGGCATGAATGGCATCCCGTTCAGCTGCCCATTGCTATCCAGTGTAGCCAAGATTTCTTGCTTGCTACGAACTTCAACCCAATCACCTACTCTAAGTCTGCGCATCAAGCTCCAAGCTCTTTCTTCGCGATAGCCGTTGCGGAACTCCTGCTCGTTCTGCTTTCCAGTACTACCTTTCTCATTTGCTGGCTCCTGATTTTGCTCAAAGAAAAGAGCCTCCTAATGCTCGCCATAGTGGCTTTGGGGTTAAAAATGAAGCCACATAACTGTTCAGCGGCTGCCCAGGCCAACCGCGCGCGATTGAATTCAAGTCCCAGTCTCGCGAACGTTCTCTTGTGATAGCTCCAGAACTTACTGTCGCGGTCCACCAAAAGGCGTCTGCCGAGAAAGTTGTAGTATTGAGAAAGGCGGCGAGCTAGACATTCTTCAAATTCTTCGCGACTGAGACACGGGTTGCCGTACGTAAACAGCATACTAAGCAAGCTACCGTAGGAAGCTCCCATATCTGCGGAGATTGCTCCCACAGACGCAGGCCTCGGCCTAGAGAACGTCAAGACTTCATGGACGAAGCCAAGATCAGAGTTGCTGAGCAGAGCAAAGCACACCTCAAAGTCTGCATACTGTTCGGTCTCTAAATAGAAGGGATCGCGGCCTCTAACCAAGTCTGCTCGGTAAAGAACCGAAGTTTGCGACCCGAACAAAGAGAGCTTCTCTAAAAGGAACAAACGGCAAGCTTCGCGCCCGGCTACCAGTGTCGTTTCAGGGGCTAAACCTGTCAACCGAATTTGCTGTCCGAATCGCTCGTATGCACTAACAATGCCAACTGATGGATAAGCCTCAGCAACGGCAACCATTTTCTCCAAGCATTGTGGAAAAATCCAATCGTCTGCAAGAATAACCTTGCAATACTTGCTCCTGGAAGATATCTGCCGGACGGCTACGTTGTGATTGGGCAGCATCTCTAAAAATCGATTGTTCTCGCAAATGCGAATGCGTGAGTCTCTCGCAGCATAGTTCCGAGCAATCTCCAACGATCGATCAGTGCTGCAATTATCTACGATGGTATAGTCCCAATTCTGATAAGTCTGCGAGAGAACGCTTTCAATACACTCCGCGAGGTATTCCTCTTCGTTGTATGCAGGAGTCACAATGCTGACCAAAGGTTGTGAATTTATATCCATAGGCTAGTATTACTATTGAGACCTTATCAACGGGGACTCGGGGGCGTTGCTGATTGAGCAACGGTGGTCCTTCATCAATCTGACTTTTCCACGACTTCAGCTTCATCAGCCACGGACCTAGGCCTCACCTGTGAGCTCACGAAAGATTGTGTACCCCCCCTTACCATCCCCATACGCCAGAGTCCTTTCTCGGGGTCATACTGTCTCACGATCGTGGCAGGTATGCCAAACACTACCGAATAGTCTGGAATGCTGCGCATCACCACGGAATTAGCCGAGACAACACAATGACGACCTATAGTCAGCTCGCCGCGTGAGCATAAGATTGCCGCCCCTCGGCCAATCCACGATCCTGCGCCAATACGAATTCTGCCCCCCTCGGTGATACCTTGTTTGATGATGGGTACCGCAATATCTTCATAGGAGTGATTGTGGTCTTGAATTACGACTTGTTGACCGATGAGTACGTCGCGCTCAATATGGACATAGTTCTTACCCGATATAATCGTGTCATATCCAATGTTACAGCCATCTTCAATCACGATGGTGGGCGCACCAGTCGGATCCTCAGTAGCGACATTCAGCCATACGTGATCCAGCAGACGCACCGAATTACCAAGGCTGATTCTGCCCGCCCGCTGTCGACTGAGCCTACTCGTGAAATGAAATGATACATTGCGTCCTATCGAGCCGAACGGATATGTGAGACCGATCCAAAGGCTATTTATTTTTGTGAGTGCTCTCGGAAAGATCCCTAGGGGATCTTCAAACGGGCGATTTGTTTCAGGATGCTGCACGTCGTTGATCCTTAAAGTTGATAGGAACGATTAGATTTTTAGTATTCAGGTAAGCAACGCTGGGCTCAAACGGCCGTCTCGCTCTTTTGAAAGACGGCGTGAATGGATTCGCCGCCACCTACAAGTGGTGCCATAGCTAGAAGAGCACGCAGAAGCGTCATGCGAACTAGCTTGCGCGCTATCCTCCATGGAAGGCGCGCCTCCGCCCGATATGCTACTGGCGTTCGACGAATGCCGGCCTTGCCCAAAACATCATCGCAAACATAGCGAAGGCTGGTGCCTACTGCAGGGTTGCGTCGTGTTTGCAGCGAGACTTCCCGGAGTCCTGCCAACTCGGCGAGAAATTTCAGCGATGCCGGGGAATAGTGAAAGAGGTGGCGCGGCAGCTCCAATCCATGCCAATAAGTTCCAAAGACACGCGCCTCCGCCGAATCAACATTGGGGACGAGGACGTAGAAAATTCCTCCCGGCTTCAGCCACTGTCCCACCTTCTCCATCACGCGTCGTGGCTCATAGAGGTGCTCGAGGACGTCGAAGCAGGTAATTACGTCGAATGATGCAGGCGCGAATGGTGCGTCCACAATGTTGCCCACAAAAACTTCAGCCGTGCTGCACTCCTCCGCGATTCTCGCCGTTTGAGAGGACATCTCTATTCCATACAGTTTCCAAGATTCGCTCTGCATAAACTGCAGGAACGATCCCGAGCTACATCCAAGGTCCAGCAACGCTCCCGATTGTTTGTGCCGCGCTATCGCTTCTTTTCGAAATCCCCAGTGAGCGGCCGCATTCCGGCCCGCGTCGGATATGAGGCTGTCATACGCATCGGTGTAATGCTGGTGCATTTCGGACGCCCTGGGTGGATCACTAAGCCATACCAATGAACAGGCCTGGCAACGCACCAGCGTATAAACTTTGCGTCGACCGTGCAGTCGGTCCGGCGCGCGGAGCCACTCTTTCGGACCGGCGTGCCCGCAGACCGGGCACGTCTCTGCAGCAGAACTTTGAGGCCGAGCGCTCGTGCTCTCTTCGCTGGCGAACTGCTGTTCTGGAGCAATCACTGTCTTCATACGGTAAAAGTATTTTTGTGCCGCAGCCTATGCTGCCGCACCGACTGCAGTGCCAATTCAGGGCTTACATGGGTCAGAAGCCATTTCGCCGCGACTTTGAATGTGAGACACAGGTGCGCCGCCCTCGAAACAGATTCGCGCGCCTTTCCGTATTGCTCGCGTTCCAAATACCACGTCGCCCACCCGCTGTGAACCGAGCTCAACTGCGATCGAATGAGCTTCTGGATTGGCCGAGGCAGGGCTTCTTCCAACTGTAAAAGTCCTTCGAGCCGAGCCTGACATGCCTGAAGAAAGAACTCCTGTTTATTCCACTCAGCGGTCACTCCGACATGCCGGATTTCCACGGGCGAGCGATCGAACCAGACGAGCGGTCGATTTACGTAGCAGAAGCCAGTCAGCATGGCTAATCTGAACAGGAAGTCACTGTCCTCGCTGTACAGCAGCTTAGAGTCGAGCCCTCCCGTTTGCCTGACGACATCAGCACGTGCGAGAAAAGATGACAAACAGACAACCATACCAGCGCCGCCTGGTCTTACCAGGAGCCTCAGCACGTCCGTATTAACGCCCATTGTTTCTTCATGGCGATAGTTTTCTTCCGCCATTTGAAAGAAGGTCCTGCTTTCCGGATGATTGAAAATTCGAACATCCGTGTAGCAGGCAGCACACTGGGGGCCAAACCGTTCCAGAGCCTTGAACTGCCACTCGAGCTTGTCTTTTTCCCACAGATCGTCGGAGTCCAAAAATGCAATCCAATCGCCTCTCGCTTCTTCGATTCCTCGGTTCCGTGCTGCGCTGGCTCCATGATTGGGCTGAAAGTAGTAACGAATCTTGGTCCCGTAGGTCTCGCGAAGAAGTGCCCCAGTATTGTCGGAAGACCCGTCATCCACCACGATGACCTCTAAATCGGTCACGGTCTGCGCCAGAACGCTCTCGATTCCAGACCGAACGTTTGCTGCTCGATTGTAGGTCGGGATGATGACCGAAACTTTGGGATTCATGAATGCTGCTTGCCGCTGAACAGGGTTGATGCCTTCACTGCCGGGCGAGGACAACCTCGGCGGTTTGGGCAGCTTTCTTCTCGTGCGCTGCCCTGTAAGCCTCTATCGTGTCGCGGTACATGTCCAGCAAGATGGAGCCCGCCGCAGTCCAGGTAATAGCTGGCCCAGTCCGCAGCGACTCGGCACGCAAGCTTTCCAGCAGGACACGATCCTCGTGGAGCATCGTAATGTGCTGGGTAAGCGCATCGACGTCTCCTACGTGGTGTACAAGCCCAGTCTTCATATGACTGCAGATTTCGGTACAGGCGTCTGAAGCCAACGGAACGCATCCGCTGCCCATGCCCTCCGTGATTACTAGCCCAAACCCTTCCTCAATGCTGGGTAGGACGAGGATGTCGCTTTTGCGCATCAGTTCTGGCACATCTTTACGATGACCGAGCACCTTCACGCTGGGATGCGTTAACATCGCACTCAATTTCTCCCGGTAAGCTGGCAGGAACTCTCCGGCAATGAGAAATGTTCCATCTTTGCTCGCCGGGGACTTCAACCAAGCCTCCAGCGCGTAATGTACGCCCTTTCTGACAGCGCAAACCCCAACAAACAACATGGTCAATCCGCGCTTCCCATCTCGCGCTTCATTTGAAGGGTAGTAGGCCTTCTCGTCGTATCCATAAATGTGCCGGGCCAATTTCTCCTTTGCATAACCTTTTTCCACAAAAGTCTTCACCGTAAAATCGCACGCACACAAGAGGCGATAAGCCAGTCGATACTCCTCCTCTTCGATACGCAATTTTTCGGCGTTGTAGGCATGTTCATGATCCGGCGGCAATGCGATTCCCAGGCGCTCACATTCTTTTTGTACGACTTCCATTGCAAATCGCGTGTTGGCGTTGGGCCTCTCTAGAACCGTTGGGATACCTAGTCTGGCGGCTGTCTTTAGAGTCTCCAATGCCCCCAAGGGCCAGGCGTGAACGATGTCAACTTTGCCAACCAGCTTTTGGAGGCGCCGGGCGACAATTCGATCGTGCAAAGCGACGGCTCTCATGGTGCCCAGGAACTTGAACGGTATGCGCAAGCTCCCCCGTGCCAATGTCTCAGAGACTCGAACTCCTGCAGGAACTGGTCGTGCCAGAGAAGCGGGAAAAACCAGCACGTCCGCTCCAGCGGCTGCCAAGCCATTCACCTGCTGCCAGGCGGTGTAGCAGATTCTGTCCGCACCTAGCCGGAGTGGGAAGCTGTACAGGGCACGGATACGTTCTATTCTCCCGATCATCATTCCACCTCACAAATAGCTACCAAGCGCTGTACAGGCAAATTGTCAAGATCACGACCGGGATGGACGACGAGGAGGCTTTTGCACTCAATTCGTGAGACTCGTGCGTGTCCATTCCAACTTCTCCATAGTAGGCAGGTCACACCTCCGAACTAAACGGGGAGAAATACGAAACGCGTTTTCTACTGTCCTGAAAACCTCTCGCTGAAAGCGTTCGAATGAAAACGCACTGGCGATTGCGCGCGCTCCTGCCTCCGCCAGGCCCGCAGCTCGTTCTGGCCCACACAGCAGGTCAATGCAGCGCGCAGCCATCTCCTGCGCGTTCCGCGCAACAACTAAGGACTCGCCATCACGCAAGATGTCCGCGTAGCCGCGGTGCGCAGGTTGTGCAACCACACAGGTTCTGCCGTACATGAGCGCCTCTGCAACCTTGATGTTGGTTCCTCCGCCCGACCAGAGAGGAACTACCACAAAGGCACAGTTTCGATATGCCTCACGCAAATCTGGAACGTAGCCAACGAGTTCGACGCCAGGAACGGATGCCCAACGTTCTCGATCCTTCGTGCTCAAACGAGATCCGACCAGACGCAATACAGCATCGGGAACTGCTTTCCGAATCGCAGGCCACGATTGCTTAAGAAATGACTGAATCCCTTGCGAGTTATAGATATATGACAGCATTCCTACAAACAAAATCGTTTTGCTGTGTTGATCCGGGGGTAATGGAGATGGTGTATCAGGCAGCGACATTGCGTAGGGAATGTTCGGTAACACAGACGCACGCTCACAGCCAGGGAAATCACGATCTTCTCTTTTGGACACCCACAGGCAGGTGCTTCGATTCATAAGCGTCGGAACGATGTGGTCCAGCGACTTGACGCGCCTTTTTAATACCGTTCGCCGTACAAATCCAGTACACGGGTCTCGTATGATCGAACGGTACAAGTCCAGCTCATTATCGTCGACATCTATAATGGTTGGAGCGTACGATAAAGCGCCAGCCTTAGCTGTAAATTTTAAGTGACGTCCAACAATCAAGTCATAGTGACGGATGGCGAGCATGCGATCCAAAGCAGCCCCGACCTTTGGATCGCGCTTATAATCAATCGCTCGTCTTCCGACGTTATATGCGATTTTGTCCACGACTGAGGGTGCACACGGTCGTAAGTACTTCCATGGTTGGAGTTCGCCCCTTTTCAACGGTTCGATGACTTCGACCGCACCCGTAGTCTTGCCGATCGTTTCTTCTATCGGTTGATGCATAGGAGGCGGGGAACAAACCATCAGGACGTCGACGTCCCCCAAACTGCGGAGAGTACGATAAATCAAATTCGATCGTTGCCCACCGCCAAAGTCCACCAAAAAAGGGGTATGGTTGCTTACCCATAAAATTCGTTTACGTCCCTGCATTGATAGTGCTCTATTCGTCGGACAGTGTCCCTGTTGGTCCCCTCTCATAGACTGCCCTCGCGGGTCTTTAACTAGTAATGGCAGGTTTAACTACAATGGTACGGGAAGCCCGATTGAATCGGAGACGTGCACTTTTCCCAGCCTGCCCACACTCTGGACAGCTACATTGCTAGCCTCGGTCGTAGCGACAGATACACAGGCCAGCAGCGTGCTGAAGAGCATCATCAACTGCACCATATAGTTAATGCCGAATGATGCGACTACGTTGGCAAATAAGAAAGCACCTAAGCACCAAAAGAACCACTCCTTCTGCCGGTTCCCACTTACCAGCTTTCTGCCGTCCCCAATTGCTCCGAAACCATACCGATAGATGGCGATGTAGGCCACTAAGCTTGCTAGCCCGCCTGTTAACGCAACCGAGACAAACTGATTACAGAGATCCCACATATCAAATCCCCAGCTCCCATAATACTTGTATCCGGCAAGCCACCAATCTCCGAAATGACGAATGCAGTTGTCGACGAGCATATAACGGTGATAGCTCGATGAACCGCCGGTCAAGTCAATCTTTTCGAGGAGAGACCACACGGGACCGTGCATCACAAGGTGTAGCCCTACCAAAGTAGCCACAATTCCCCAACGAACTAGTCGCATGCGCCTCCTCAAAGGCCAGAAAGCAAGCCCGAGAAGGCCTGCAGCATACGCTCCCCAAGACGTGCTAGCGTGGGAGGCGAAAACCATCGCGGTGGCTCCAGCGAGCCCACACGCTCCTGCCACTCGGCAGCGTTTTTCCGTCCATAGCCACAGAAACAACGGAATGGAAACGCCCGCGAAAGTTCCTCCATGCAGAGTACCTAATGGTCCCTCTGAACGAATGTGACCCTCCCTCAACGTGGGCGAATTGGCTCCAAAAGAGCTGAACACGTTTTGATGAGTGAACTGCTCGCTGATCATACAGACGCCCTGGATAACGCAAACTGCAGCCACTACCTTAACTGTGTGACGTACAGCTTGACCGTCAGGAATAAGAAATCTAATCGCTAAGTATCCACCTAGAGCGTCCAGGCAATCTCCTAATGATTTGATCCACGCCTGGAGTTCCATCCATTGCAGACAAACCATCAACATGTTCAACAGAGCCCAAACAGTTACCATTGTGTCCACCCTGTTGAATCCCCCGGCAAATCTGCTAGTCGAAGCTCGAAAAGCGATCATCTTTGCCAACACGGTTAAAACAAGAATGCGAAGCACCGTCCAGTGGATGCCCCCCAAAACTAACACCTGACCTGCCGGAATCATAAGAAATGCCAGTAGAAACGGTGTAATGGCTTTCTTGCGTGGCAAGAGCACGATTAGTATGACGGCGGCTAGTAGGCAGACCGCGACCAGCGGGTGAAGTATCGTATCTGTTGCACCGCCTCCGAAGCGCAGTTTCTGTGGTTCCATAGCTTTAGTGATCAGCGCCGACGTATCCGTCGACACTGCATAGATCTTGAGGGAGTTGGTAGCTTTAGGATTCCGAACTTAGAATCGGAATCGCAGCCAGAATGTGGGCTGTACGAGTACGCGCGGATCGAGCTTCAGGGTGGCTTACCTTGCCTTACTTGACTACGGCTGACAAACCCGACGGAGGGTTGGGATCTTGTGCAGAATCGCTGTACTGATAGGCGCCCTTATCCCAGCTTGAGGCGCGGCCATTCGTGGCCCGTAGCACAACTTTGTGATTGATTGCATCGTAGCTCGCGTACGTCGTATCCGACTGGCAGGCAGTTCCCATGTCTGGATCAATGGAGCTCAGAGTTGTGCAATAGGACTGCACATTGGTTCCCGTACCTACCGTGGGGCTGTTTGACGCAGTTGGTGAAAAAGCATACGTCTGGGAGCTTGTGTATCCCGCTTTGTTGGCCTGCGAAATACTCTGAACAAGTTCCGTGGTGAAATCACAAGTTGAGCCAACGGGGCAATAATACTGACTGGTCGCAATGTAGTGATTGTTTACGAAATGCCCCGTATAATACGGACCGCCATTCCAGTTATTCGGCCAGCCGCAAAGGTTTGAGTCAGAGCCGCATTCGATTGTGTTGTTGAAGACGTAATATGTTCCGTAGTTGCCTGCATCGTGAGCTGCGATGTTAAGAACGTTCCCGGTATTCAGATCGTAGAGAACATTGTTGAATACGTAGCCAACGATACTGGAATTTGGACTACCGTTCCCGTTGATCCAAAAGTTTACACAGCTGTTCGTCGAAGTGTGACGAACGACATTGTCGTACATGTATATGGAGTTGCCGGTGAACGGTCCGAAGTTGAAGATCCCATTGCAGTGATCTCCAGTTGGCGATTCGTAATTGTTTTCTACTAAGTTGCCATGAATGTCATTAAACTCGCCCAGCAACCCATTATAGACGTACCGCACCACATTGTTGTAGACCTTATCCCCGTGCAGAATCCCGCCCATAAAATCTTGATTGGGACTGTCAGACCCATCAATAACGTTATCGTGGAACGCCGAGCCGATGCCACCGCCTCCGCTCCAGTCATTGGTGATGGCATACGAGTTGAGTACCGTGGACCCTCTTGACCATCCGTGGATATAAAAATTCTCTATTTCCACGCCATTGCTGTACACCCAAACCAGCTTAGAGGCAGTAACACTCTGCTTCCATGCTGTCAGTTCGATGTTGTCGAAGGTCACATAGTTACCCGTGATCCAGAAAACGTTATCATTACCACAATCGGTATTTTGGCAACTGAAGATTGGCCGCGTCCATGCTGCACCTGTAAACCATGTCTGGTCCACGCCAATGTAAATGTGATTTGCCGATGTTCCTGACCAGGACCAAGCTACCCGGAGCGAAGAAGTCCCCCACGTATCACCGCCTTTAAGGATGAACTGATCCCCCGCAGCTGGATTGTATGAAGCACAATTAGCTGTGCAGTTGGGCATGCCCGGCAAGTGAGCCCATGGTGTTGTCTTCGCGGTGCCATTGTTCGAGTCTGAGCCGCTGGCGGAGATGTAGTGGGTTGTCGCTGCGGATGCGTTGGTCAAACCAATGAGTACTAGAAAAGTACCGACAATCGCCGTATAAATGCCAACCGCTATTTTTCCCGTGCACGGCACCATGATCGATCTCCCGCTCGGCAAGCGCGCCGAGGTAAAATCTGCAGCCAGCCACAGGAAATCGACCCGGGGGAAGGCCACGGACACCATCGTAACGTGCTGAAGCAGCGGCGGGTAGGTGTCGAAAGGGCAGTGGCCGGTTACCCGATTGGTGTGCCCGTCGGTCCATGATCTCTGGAAAAATTCAGCGTTCCTGAATGGCAACAAACGTCCACAAAGCTCGCTGGAACCCCTCACTGTTGCACGTCAGCGAGGCTGGATGCCTTGTGATTTTGAGGCAGGGAGGAGGCCAGTTCCAGTGTGCCCTCCGATTGCGCCGATTTCCTGTCCCAAAACACGATTGTGCGCCCGAAAAAAGACAGCTTTCTGGCCGAATCCAGTCGACGAAAGCCGGTTTTCTGAAGAGACGACAATTGCGCCTGGTTCCATTCGGCGGCTTCAATGAATGCGCGCCCCTTACATTCGCTAGAGAGATTGCGAAGAATGTGATTCACCAGCAGCGGATTTAATCCGCGGCCGCGGTATTGAGGAAATACCTGGAAATCAAACAGATGTACATCGTCCAGTCCTAAGGGAAAGTAGTGGAGTTCAACAGTCCGCTTCTGCAGTGTCCATCCGTATCCGGCCAGCGTGTCTTTCGACCTGATCAACCACAGAGATGCGCCCAGCTCAAAGCGCTGTTTGATGTTGCGGGTGGCGAGTTTCGGATTCCAGAAACTGGTGATCACTTCCAAATCCCGCGGATTTATATTGGTCGGACTGGTGTGTCGTTCGATCCTAATATGATCCGGCACCTCATCGATGGCTGAGCGCAGCGTCGAGATGTCACAATAGAAGAGTACCATGCGGTTTGAAAAGCACACTCGCTCTAGCGCTAGCTGAGCACGCCGGACGGTGGCGCGCGCGCCATTCCGCCTGAGATAAACGGTGAGGCGTGAGATAGAACTAGACAGACTCATGACGGTAGCGCCTGGGCCGTTGCTCAGGCATTATGTGGAACATTCTCCGAGAACATTGCTCGCAAGCAAGCGCCGCTTACCTGCTTCTGCACGTCGCCGCCACCCCTTTGCTGCGCCCGCAATAGACTCGCGAATACAGCAAGTCCGTAACGAAAAATGTGACGGAAAAGCATGATCGTGCGAATCCCCAGCACACCCAGGAAGCCATGATGTTTGCGCCAATAATACAAAACCGACCGTTGCTGTGCGATCGCAAAGCGGACCGGATACGGGGCAGTAATTTTTCCACGGTCGTGAATTGCCTGGGCGCCGGGAAAGAAAACTACTTGCCATCCTGCCTTCCAGCAGCGGCGGCACCAATCAATATCGTCGCCATACATAAACAGGTTCTCATCGAGCAAGCCCACATCGTCGAATGTCTTTCGGCGAATCATCGAAAAGCAGCCCACGATGACGTCGACCGGTAACGTGCGGTCGTGGGGAAAATAGAACATATGTTCTCCCGCGAAGAACTTAGAGTTCCGAAATCTTGTAGAGAGGCCGGTAGCCGAGCAAAAATTGTTCCAGAGCGTCGGTGAATGGCGACACGTGCTTTGCAGTGTCATGTCGGGATTCAACACACGCGGTCCGACGTCACCCACCCTGGGATTGTTGTCGAGGAAATCCGCCAAAGCGTCTAGGCACCCCGGAAAGACGATGACATCTGGATTCACCAGGGCAATGTATCGTCCCTTGCATTGACGGATTGCCACATTGTTGCCTCTTGCGAACCCAAGATTCTCCTCACTTCTGATGAGCTTGACGTCCGGAAACTCAGTTTTGATCATCTCCGACGAGCCATCAGTGGAGGCGTTGTCGACCACGAAAATTTCCATACTTCGCTGGGGCGGATCGTTGGTGATGCTCCGAAGACATAGCTCCAGATAGCGTTTGGCATTCCAGGCGACAATGACAATTGAGATGT
>Ga0070741_10006287_pt1 | contig 25647 bp, 15 predicted proteins | sample Coa_R1_4_FD_66440 | JGI IMG/M metagenome (GOLD analysis project Ga0070741, IMG submission 66440) | Surface soil microbial communities from Centralia Pennsylvania, which are recovering from an underground coalmine fire - Coalmine... | ecosystem: Environmental > Terrestrial > Soil > Unclassified ... | reverse complement strand
CTGGATCTGGAGCATTATGTCTCAGACATTGAGCGATCGCTGTTGCAATCGGCGCTGCGCCAATCGAATGGGGTTCAGACCCGCGCCGCCGAGATGCTCAAACTTTCTTACCGGTCCTTCCGCCACCTGATGAAGAAATACGAAATCTAGAGCAATAAACTGCAAACGTAGACTTACGTTCCACCCGGCCCGGTCTTTTGCGCGCTCTGCTTCAATTGTTGCTTCCAGCCGAGCACGCGGGCGCGGTTGGCTTCTTCTTCGGCTTCGGCGATCATGCCTTTTTTCTGGTAGAGGATGGAGAGGCTGGTATGTGGCAGCACATCATCAGGGTCGAGAGCGGCCAGCTTCTGCGCAATGGCAATCGCCTCGTCGTAACGGTTCAGATCCTGGTAGATGCGGGCGAGGCCGTGGAGGGCGTCTGTATAAGTGGGGTCGGCGTCAATGGCGGCGCGGTATTCAGCTATTGCCTCGTCATGTTTTCCCTCGGCAAACAGATCAAGAGCCACGTAGAAATGATCTTCGGCAACTTGGCGAGGGCCGCTCATGCTGAGAGCATGATTTTAACATCGCCAGATTTTGAAAATCTTGGGTTGTGCTTAATGGCGCGGCTGCTGAGCTTGCGGAAAACCTGATTTCCTGGCGCTCGGCTTCAAAAATATAAAGACATGAGGTTCAGTTTTCCGCAATCACTGAAGCTGTATTCCTGGAAAAACTAATGTGAGCCAAAATTCTAAGGATTCTTGGGTTTGGGGCGGGCGTAGCGGTGCATCTCAGAGGTCCAATGCAGGAAGCGCACCAGGTTGTTGCGCTCGCGCCACACGAATCCCCAAAACTCCAGAAATCCAATCTTGCTCATCTTTAGACCGCAGTAGGTCTCGATGCGCCATTTCAGGTATGGACTGCGCCAGGGCGTGAGCCGGTATCCGCGTGTTGCATTCCAGATAAATCGCAGAAGATATTTCATTGTTTTCTGAAATCCGAAAAAGTTTATAGCTTTTGGATCATGAAAGCGGTTCAGCCCAGTTTGATGCCTACCTCGGTGCCTTTACCTACTCCAATGGTATTCTGCGCCGAGCCGCGATTGGTGACGATTTCCAGAAATCCCATGCTGCCCAGAACGGCGAACACCTCTCCGGGAGCGCCTTCCGCATAGGTAGTCTTCATCTTGCTGATCTCGATCTTGCCTACAAGAAGTTTAAATGGCGGGGGCTCAGGCGTGAACAACTGCGGCAAATCCTGAGGTGTAATGTTGGTGACCAGGTTGCCGAACTTGTCTACCTTGATCACAATTCCTTTAAATGTATTATCGCCCGCAGATTTGGGTTTGGGAGCGGTAAAGCGCACGAAGTCGGTGATGACCTCACCAAATTTCTCCGGGTCAACTCCCTTGCTGAGCCAGCCGGCGACGGGGGCAAAAACATCGCGACCGTGAAAGGTGTTGCTGACCGGCTGTAAGAAATAATGCTGCGAGGTAACGTGGCGAACGCTGATGGCCTCCTCGCGTTCGTAGACCAGGGAAAGAACGCCGTTGTCGGGGGCGAGAAACAGGTGTTTGCCCACGTTGGCCAGAATAGGACGCCGCGCAGTGCCGACGCCCGGGTCAACCACCACAACATGCAGCGTGTTGGGGGGATAGTAGCTGTAAGCCTGGGCCAGGGTCATCGCACCGTCGAGCAAGTCGTAGGAGTGGACCGAATTGCAGATATCCACGACTTGGGCCGCAGGGTTGATGTTGTAGATGACGCCCTTCATGGCGCCCACGTAGTGCTCTGTAATACCGAAGTCTGTGGTTAAGGTTACGATGCGCTGCAAAGGGGCCACTCAGCTTCTCCCAATCGCTTTAATTGTCCAAAGTCCGGAAGTTATCGCGGGCGCGTGGGAAAGTCAAGTGAAGGCGCCCTGGCGGGTCAAATTCCGAGCAGCCTGTCATCCCAGGGACTATCGCCAGATGCTGAAACGCTTACGCAGAGAGACCCACTATTACCGTAGAGGAGTGCACAGATGTCAGTAACGAGAATGCCAGAAAGGAGCGAACAGGGCAGCGGACTTGAGCGCAATAGAACCTCAATACCGGGCGGACCTAATGGTCCGACGAAAAAGCCGACCGACGTTCTTTGTTTCGCCTGCAGAAAAAAGATAACCGCCGGCGAAACTCATACCCATCCTTAGGGTCGGCTGAAGGATCGAAACTTACCGGGCCTGCCAACGGTAGTAACAGCAGTCGATAACTAAGGGATCTTAAACTAAGGAATCTTGGCCCGCCGCAGCCACTTAAGCCGCTTTTTTGCCTTCGACCGGAGGAATTTGACAGAGCTTAACCTTGAAGCCTTTAGGATCGATCTCAACTCCCCGAACCAACTCGAAGGTAACCGCGTTGCCGCATTGGGCACAGCAGGGAAAGGCTTCTTCGGCCAGAAGCGTCACTTCATGGGGAAGACGATGTTCCCGATGGTAGACACGATAGATCCCGTTCTGAGGAACTTTCAAGCCAGTCTTATGGCGCATTGTGCTCATACTAATCCCTAGTGGCCAGAGAGTCTGCTTGACGCTAAATATGAGATGTAAGGCAGATGCACAGTGATGTCATGACTGGAAAACTTCGTCGTATATTTGCGCCAAATTAAGTCTGGAGTCCCCGGAGTCGGCGACGAATCTCAGTGGGCTGTTCTGGTTCGCGTGTGGAAGTAAGAGGTTCTACTTAACCCTGACCGTTTAAAAGAGAAAGAATAAAATAAATATGCTCTATCTCCATTCACCTTGCAATTGGAACCCTGCCCAATAATAGGGAGCTTGCCAGGCTTTTTGCGTTCGCATCCATTGCTGGGCCCCGCGCATGGCCTGGGCCGCAGTCTGGTGATCGCGCAGCATGCCTTCGTAAAACTTCTTCATCAGCTCGGCGGTGGCTTCATCGTCTACCTTCCATAGGCTGGCGACCACGCGCGGCGCTCCCGCGTACATGAAGCCGCGGGTCAGCCCTATCAACCCTTCTTCTCCGACCTCTTTGCCCAGCGCCGTCTGGCATGCGCTCAGCACAACCAGATCGGCGTTGAGATCCATGTTGTAAATATCCAGCATGCGCAGGAAGCCATCCTGCTCGTTGCCTTGTTTATCCACCAGGGAAAACACCAGCCCGCTCAGCTCGGGATGCTCATTGTTCAGCAGCCCATGCGTGGCAAAGTGCACGATGCGATAGTCCTTCAACCGCGCACTGAGAGCTGTGGCCTTGCTGGCGTCGAAATCCAGGGCCTCCAAGACATCGGTCTTGCCTGCAATGGAATAAATGGCCTCAGCTTCGCGCCGCGTGAAAGGCAACCGGGGAAATCCGGAGATGCCAAGCTGCTTGGCGGAGCGGTCAAGATCGCTTTCACTCTGGGATTCGACGGATAAATCCGAAGAGTCGGAGGGATGCGCTTCGGCTGGCCTGCTTGCCATTGCCTGGCCATGGGCAACCGATAGGCTTACGCGTTCGTCCCTGAGCCCAAAAACCGGATCGGCGATCACGGCTACTTCATTCGCTGCCGGCTTGCGCTCCATTTCTTCACGACGGAGCACAGCCAGCACAGAGGCAGAAGCCAGGTTGACGATCTCATGCTCGGCCACAAGGGGAACCGGCTTCGTAGAATCTAATGTTCCAGGCACAGGGAGAGCTGAAAATGGAATATATTGCAGCGCGCCATCGCTCACGATCAACAGCCGCTTCTGTTGGAGTTGCGCGCTTACCGGCCCAAGAACCATCCGGCTCAATTGGTTGATGGTGCGCGAGTACTCCGCCTCTGCTCTTGCCGCCAGCGCTCTTTGTTGCGCGTTGTTACCGTGGCCTGCGCGATTGCGCCGGCTTAACAGCTCATAGGCGCGACGCGCCAGCCGCTCGATCACGGCGCGCCTGGGTAGTTCATAAGCATTCAGGGAATCGGGCGTAACAGCGAAGACATAGCTGCGTTTTTCACCCAATGAATATTCCAGCAACAGAGTGTCTGGGGCGAGCAATTGCTGCTGTACTTCCGTAGCGGTGATCGGTTGCGGCTGGGTCAGAGCGGCATAGGCAGGGCTGCTGGTCTTGATTTGCTCTTCTACATCTTTATATTGCCCCAGCAGATCGTTAATCTCTTTGTCAAAAGCTGCTACCCGTTCGTCATTTTTCTGGTCGCCGAGCAACTGCATGCGGCGGTTTGATTTTGCGTTGATTGATTCCTGCAGAGAGTGTTCTTTTTCCGCCAAGGCGGGATCAACGCCTTTACGGATGTCCGCGTGGCCTGTCTGTAGGGTCTCAAGCATGCTGCGGGCATGTAAACGCTCCAGCACCTGAAAGGCTTGTCCTGGTTGCTTCTGGCTCAGCAACAAGTCAATGTAATCTTTGAAGTAATGAGCGCGTATGGCGCGAAAGCCAGAGCGACTCTCTTCTGAGCCGCCTAGATGGACAATTTGACTCTCCACTGCGTCTAAGGCCTGCTTATAGAGCTTCACAGCGTCATTGAGCTGGTGCTTGTCACGCATGATACTTGCGAGATCTGCAAGCGATTCCGCATGTTCGGCGCTACCTGGTGCCTGTTTCTCCAGGATCGCAAGGGCTCGGCGATAATATTCTTCAGCCTTGACTAGATTGCCGTAGTGTCGAGCTACGTTCCCAATATGACGAAGAGTACTTGCAAATTCAATAGCAATAGAGTTTCGGGTCTCTCTTATCTTAAGTGTTTTACGGTAATACGCTTCAGCCATTGCCCAGTCACCTCGATCCTCAGCTATTTGGCCCAGGGAATCGAGGGTGGCCGCAAGCGAAAAGTCATCGGGTTTCACCATTACCAAAGATTGGCGGAAATATTCTTCAGCTTTTTTTTCATTACCGCGATCCCTCGCAAGATCCCCAAGACCATTCAAGATCATTGCTGTCGTGGAACTATTTGGTGCGATCTTTTTCTCAATCGCGAGAGCTTTTCGATAATCTACCTCGGCTTTTTCGAAGTCGCTACGGCGCTTAGCAATGATTCCTAGGTTCTCGAAACTAACTGCGACGAAGTGGACGGCGTTGTTCTTCGCCAGAATCATTAAAGCTTGACGATAATAGTCTTCCGCTTTTGCTAAAAGGCCGCGCTCCAGTGCAACAATGCCCAAATAACTGAGGCTGTACGAAGCAAGGATGCTGTCAGGGGCCAGTGGTTGCTCGATATCCAAAGCCTGCTGACTGTATTCCTCAGTCTGCGTCAAATTGCCAATATAGTAGGCAACAAAGCTCAGGTGATTGAGGTTGCTTGCGACGGCGAGGCTTCCGGGAGCAAGCTTCCGGTTCATTGCCAGAGCTTGTCGGAAGTACCCTTCAGCTTTGGTCGTACTAAAGGATTGATAGGCGACGAAGCCAAGACTGTCAAGATTTGCCGATGTAAATAAGTTCTCCTCACCTAATTTCTGACTCTCTACGAGCGCTCGTTGATAATATTTCTCCGCATTAGCTAGATCACGTCGTTGCGCGAACATGAACGCCCATTCGCGAAATATATGGATTAATACGAACGGTCCACTGCGCGTTGCTCCTTGAATAGCTTCCTCAAACGTGCTACTAGCCTTCGTCCATTGTTTGGCATTGGCGAGTTGCCTAGCGGAATGGAAGAGAAACCATGCACTAAGCCATGAGGACGAAGACTTGTGCGCTTCATGGGCGGACTTCAGCCAGAGTTCGTTAGCCTGCGTCAGTTTTCCCGCTCTTGCGAGTTCCTCGCCCTCAAGGTAGAAAGTAAGAAGATCTTGGGAAAGATTCGGGCGCGTTTCAAAATCCCATGAGTCCCATCCCAACAACCAAACACGCCTCTCTGTATGTCTTAACCCTTCCACAGCCATTACGCCATAAATCGCGTGCTGGTGTATCACTGAGTACACATCGAATGGCGACGAAAACTGTCCCTTAGCATTCCCTTGGCTCCAATTGAGCAAGACGTCTTCCTCTTGCAGTCCTGCTCTTTCAGCGCCAGAATTCTTCGCGACCTTTTCAACCACAATTCCTGGTTTGAGTTCTTCTGACGGGTTTGGGCTTGCGACAGTGCTCGATTGTGGCTTGGTCTGGCCGAAAGTGGGGGAATCCAATAAACAGAAAATTAATAAACAAAAGATACCACCCGCGAGGATTGTGTTGCGCAGCTTCGTCGAATGGCCTCTGGAAGACATGGGCTAATTAAGGATGTGAGTTGCTGGCGTTGCAGATAATTGTATACCGCCGCGCGGCATGGGCCAGAGCATGGCCAGATTGGGGGCTGAAGTTATCAAATACGAACCTCAGGGGCCTGAAGGCCGCTCTTTTTGTCAGGCTAGCGGCACCGATAAAATCCGTGCCCTGATACAAAGCAAAATGCCTGATGACAGTTTTGCCCGTTCCAGGCAGCCCTCGAAATTTCCTTACTTCACGCCCAACTGCCAAAAGAGGAACGAATATATATCCGTATTCTCCTCTACTAACTTCGAGATGGGTTTGCCTGCGCCGTGGCCGGCTTTGGGCTCGATGCGAAGCAGGATGGGGCGTTCCGGGCCATTGGCAGCTTCGTTTTGCAGCAGGGCTGCCATTTTTTTGGCGTGCATGGGGTCTACGCGCGTATCGCTGTCGGCGGTCATGAAAAGCACCGACGGATAGAGAGTGCCGGGTTTGACGTGATGATATGGGGAGTAGGCATAAAGCCACTCGAACTGTTTGGGGTCGTCGGAAGAGCCGTATTCAGGAATCCAGAGCCTGGCGATCTGGAAGTTCTGGTAGCGCAACATATCGAGCAGGGGCACCTGGCAAATGACGGCACGGAACAGGTCAGGGCGCTGGGTGAGCGCCGCCCCCATCAGGAGCCCGCCGTTGCTGCCGCCTTGGATGGCCAGGTGGTCCTTGTCGGTATATTTTTCCGCGATCAGGTATTCGCCGGCCGCGATGAAATCGTCGAAGACATTCTGCTTCTTATCCAGCATGCCGGCGCGGTGCCACTGTTCGCCGTACTCTGCGCCGCCGCGCAAGTTTGCCAGCGCATAGACGCCACCATGCTCCAGCCAGAGATAATATGCCCGCAGAAAGACCGGTGAATTAATAACGTTGAAGCCGCCGTAGCCGGTAAGAAGAACGGGATTGTGGCCGTTGAGGGCCAATCCTTTTTTATGAACGATGAACATGGGCACGCGGGTGCCGTCTTTGGAGTTGTAAAAGACCTGCTTCACCTCATAGGCGCTGGGATCGACCGGGGCTTTTACCCCGGCGAAGAGAGAGACCTTGCTGGTTTTCAGGTCGTAGCGATATGCCGTCATGGGCTGGACAAATGACTGGTAGACAAAAAATGCCTCAGGGCTCTCGTGCTGTCCTCCAAGCAGGTAGCTGCGGGTTAAATCTTCCAGGTTGCCGATGCCGGGCAGAGGGATATCGTGCAGGAATTTTCCCTCGGTGGAAAACAGCTTGAGGCGCGAAGTCGCATCCTGCTGATAATGGGCGAAGATTTTGCCGCCAACGATATCTGCGTTGCTCAGGACCGCCTTGCCTTCGGGAATAATTTCTTTCCAGTGATCGCGGCCAGGACTCGAAAGCGGCGCTTTGAAGACGCGATAACGAGGCGCATCTTCATTGGTTTTGATGTAAATGTCGCCGCCAAAGACATCGCTGGTATAGAGAAATTCCTTGCCCGTGGTCAGGCGCACCGGAGCAGAGTCGTTGCTGGTGTTCTTTAAAAACAGTTCCTCCCTGGTCCAACCCTGCTGAACCTGGATCACAAGCCACTTGCCATCATCAGAGAGTTTAAGATTGGGCCAGTCTTGCGCATCGCGTCCTTCGCCAAAGATCAGAGGATCTTTGGCCGGGTCGCTGCCCAGCGCGTGATAGAAGACATGGCGGTTATACATCTCCTGGCCGGCTGGAACCTCTCCCGGCTTTGGATAGCGCGTGTAATAGAAGCCGGAATTGTCAGGCATCCAGGCCACGTTGGCAGCGCGGGTGCGCTCAATGACGTCAGGCAGCGGCTTGCCGCTCTCGGTTTCAATGATGTGCAGCGTGCTGATCTCCGAGCCGCTGGGCGACGTACCGCAGGCCAGATACTTGCCGTCGTGCGAGGGAAAAAACCAATCGAGGGAAACCGTGCCGTCAGCAACCAGGGTGTTAGGGTCAACCAGCGCCCGGTCTGTGCCGTTGAGCCCCTTGCGCACGTAGAGCACAGGCTGGTTCACCTGGCCTTCGCGACGCAAATAAAAATAGTAGTTGCCGGCGACCTGGGGAGTGCTCAAGACGCCCACACCCAGCAGCTCTGTGAGACGGGCATGAATGGTATCGCGTCCGGGGAGTGGGTCGAGCCTGCTGCGCGTGTAGGCCAGCTCGTCACGAACGAACTGCTGCGAGGCCGCGCTGTCGCCATCCTCCAGCCAGCGGAAAGGATCGGCGATCTTGTGGCCGTGGATGGTCTCTTCCACGATCACGGGCTGAGGTTTGGGCGGAGCCGGGGGAGTGGAAGCGGGCGCGTTGCTAGCCGCGTTATCTTCCGCAATCGCCAGCATGACAACCAGGGATGAAGAGAGCAGGAAAACAGAAAGAAACCAGACCAAGCGCAGAACTCCTTGCATAAATAACCTCGCGGATGCGCGTACACGAAAAGCCTAACAGAGTTAGACGGGTCGTGGCAGGGTTAGGCGAGCCGGGGTAGCCGGTCTCTCGCCGGCCAGGATCTGGGCACTGACAAAACTTGGCAACCGGATGAAAACTGTTATATAAAAGTAGGGAAGCAATCGCGCCTCTCACGGCGCTTCCTGCATACGACACTCCTCAGTAGCTCAATGGCAGAGCATCCGGCTGTTAACCGGAGGGTTGTAGGTTCGAGTCCTACCTGAGGAGCCAATTCTTTTCTAGGCATTTAGTTGAAGTACCCGCCCATCACTTTGGAATCATGTTGTATGGCGCCACATAATGTCCGCAAGTTACTATGCTGGGGTGATGAGAACCTCTGGCGAAAGAACAGCCATTTGGGTCGAGATGACTCTGGGCGCGATCTGTGGCTTTGTCCTCATATGGCTATTCAGACGCTGGGTGATGAGTCGGAAGAACCAATCTCCTGGAGGATCTATGGACTTTACTTTCGAGTTTGGGCAAACAGCAGAATCGGAAGCTTTCTTCGACCGGAATCCGAAGTTCTACCCGGCCTTCGAAAGATTGACGGCATTGATAAACAAGTGCTTCGGGCGCTCATTGCAGCCCAAGAACCGCACAGAAGATATATGTTTTGGTCTTGGGGAGAGTTGCCGTGATGATTTCACAGAAATTCTGTTTCTTGCGGTTAATGGGTATGCAACCGGGGCCTTGAAACTGCTTAGGGGACTTTATGAAAGAGCAGTGGCACTGGCCTATATCATCAAATGTCCCGACAAGACTGAAAGGTTTGTAAGATACGCGGCCATTCAAGAGCACAAGGCAATGGAAGCCGCATTGAAGGTCGTTAGTGAGACAGAATTTGATGCTGTTATGACTCCAGACAACACAGCGTCAAGAATTCGGGAGAGGTACAAGGCGGTTAAGCCAGAGTTTCAAACAACTCTTTGCAAACAGTGCCACAATCAAGGAACAGCATTCTCCTGGGACATTGATGTCGCTTCGATGGTGCGGGAGGTTGGTTCACCGTTCGGGAGGTATTACCTAGGTTCGTATACGATTCCAAATCTTCACGTTCATGCCACCCTAGCATCTCTCAGGGAAGATAATGCGGAACCGGAAAAAAGAGCTAACAAGCGACATCAAGAAGCAGAGTTTGCCTTGATATCAGGTTCAACAGTTTCGCTTTCAAGCTTCTCGTAGAGTAATAGTGGCTGATTTCCACTTTTGTCGAGAGGTCTCCGATTTTGTGTAAGTTCGTTTCTACCATGTAATCTGTGAAAATCTTGCTTATGCCGAAGGTGTCCTCGGGCAATAAGGTGACGACCTTCTCCATCGGGATGATTTCCACGTCCTTTTCAATGCACGTGTGCTTACCACCAGTAAGATGACATTGATATGAGGCGCCCGCTTCGCGAAAAGCCTTTCCCGAGATCAGATCCACCTTAAAGACACGCGGATGAAACTCCGGGATTTTCCTAAGATCCATGTTGAATGCCCAAACCGCTTCCAATGGCGCGTTAATAATTACTTCCTGCCTGGAGCGAAACGGCGGCCTCATCTTGTTATCCTTTGTATCTCTAGTAAGAGTGTCCTGGCTTGCGCAATCGTGAATGCATAGGCTGGAGCTTGCAGGTCATAGTAAGACAATCTTACCTCCAAAAATACATTCGCAGACAATCGCCAATAATGTACTCCGGAAGCGACTTTTACGCCCCAGCCAGGATGATAGTTCTTCGTAATTATTGCCACTACAAAAAAGCGCTGATGTGCAAAGAGTGGTATCAAATCATTGCCTTCTGCAAAATTGCTGGCATGATTTATTTGGGGATCTTGTCCCCCGGATCTTTCAAAACTCACAGCGACTCTTCGCAGGTCGCATGAAACCGCCGATGGGCTACTCGTGCGCGTCCAGGTAATGCCCCGGCCCAATCTCGATTTTCGCCAGTCATGGACGCGGCTCCCGTCCGCTCAGGCACGGCAGAAAGGTTACTTAGTAACCCCCCACCCCCCCTTACTCGGCTCCAAACTCTCAGTTCGCGGCTCGAATTTCCTGAATCCGTACCTGACATCCATGCGAATTCATAACAACCTTGTGGGCAAGCCACGACACGCCGGGGGCAGGGCCACCCGACAGGCCAGTGGGACGCCTGCGCTACTCGGCCCGATTCGGCGAACCAGACTTGCGAATCCCATGAAACTTGTCCCATGATAAGGGGTTCATGGTGGATGATAGGGTAAGCAGCACCGAGAGGGCGCCGGTGGATGAGCACTTGGACCAACGCGACGATGGGCGGCTGAAGTTTAACTGGCTCGACATGGTCTGGCTGGGGGTGCTGGCCAGCCTCGCCGTTCTGCCGCCGGTGCGCGAGGTTCACAAACAACTTATCCTGCTGGCCATCGGCCTGCTGCAACTGGGTGAAGGCTGGCTCCTGGCCCATGCGCCGCGCTATGGCCGCTATTACACCGTCCTGCTAAAAATCCTGCTGGCCACCTTGCTCATTGACCACACTGCAGCCCAGGAGCAACCCAGCATCAACAGCAGCTACTACCCGATCTATTATCTGCCGGTCATCACTGCCGCCATCTACTTCGGCCCCTGGGGCACCCTCTTCTGGACGTTGCTGTCTGCGGCTGCATATTGCTCTTACCTTATTCCCGCGAACCAGCAGTTCGAACTCACGCCGGCTGGCATTGCTGAGCTGGCCATCCGCATTTTGTTCTTTTTCCTTGCGGGCATGGTGGTGAACCGGTTTGTAGTAGAAAATCGCCAGCAGGTCGAGCGTTACCAGAGGCTGGCGGAAAAACTTGCCGAAACCAACCGCCAACTGGAGCAGGCACAGGCCGAAGCGCGCCGTTCAGAGCGCCTGGCGGCCCTCGGCCAACTCTCAGCCGGATTAGCGCATGAGATCCGCAATCCCCTGGGCGTTATCAAAGGGTCGGCGGAGATGCTGAACAAAAAGCTCGAAACCGCCGATCCGCTGGCAAGCGAATTGGCGGGTTATATCTCCAGCGAAGTGAACCGGCTGAGCGCCATGGTCAGCCGCTTTTTGGATTTTGCCCGGCCGTTGCACGCCCACGCCAGGATGCAAGATGTCACTGTGTTGCTGGAGCGCGCGTTGAAATCTGTAGCAGACCAATGGCACGGCGGCAGGATTGAAGTAGAGCGCGAATATGCGAAGCAACCATTGCCGGCGTCGCTGGATGAGAATCTTTGCGAGCAGGCTTTCATCAATCTGGTGCAGAATGCTTACGAGGCCATGGGAAGCAAAGGGGGAACTCTTCGCATAGAAGTTTCTACGCGACAAGCAAATGAACGCCAGGGAGTGGAAGTGCGAGTCGAGGACACAGGTCCGGGGATTCCGGCGGAGTTGCGTGAGCAAATATTCAATCCATTCGTCACCACCAAGGAGACCGGCGTAGGATTGGGGCTGTCCATTGTTTCCAAGATCATGGACGAGCACCACGGCTTCATCCGCGTGGAGAACACATCGCGCGGAGGCGCCTGTTTTGTGCTTTTTTTTCCGGCAGAGGAAGCGATGGCGGAAAAATTGGGTCATTGAGTCATCGGGTCATTGAATCATTAGATTCATTGAAGTCGTCATCGCCGTTGCCTTGCGGTTGCTTTACTGGCAACCGGCAACTGAGAACTATTTCCTTGTAACTTGTAACTTGCAGCTTGGAGCTGTAGTTTGAATGCCCACTATTCTCATTGTCGAAGATGAAGCCAAGATGCGCCGCCTGCTCGAACTCGATTTGGGCGAGGATGGCTTCACCACGCTTTCCGCAGCCAATGCAGAGAGTGGCTTGAAGCTGCTGGGTGAGCAACCTGTGGATATCGTCGTGACCGACCTGAAGCTTCCCGGAATGGGAGGCCTGGAGTTCCTGCAAGCGGCCAAACGCCTCAACGCGGCGCTACCTGTGGTGGTGATGACGGCCTTCGGCAGCATTGAGACCGCGGTCGAAGCCATGAAAGCAGGCGCCAGCGATTACGTGCTGAAGCCGTTTTCGCTGGCCGAGATGCGGATGGTGCTACACAAAGAGCTGGATGTCGGCAAGCTGCGCGAAGAGAACCGCTCGTTGCGCGAGGCCCTGGGGCGGCGCTATGCGCATCCTAACGTGGTGGCGCGCAGCGCGAAGATGCAAGAGGTATTGGCCATGGTGGAGCGGGTTGCGCAAACCAACTCTACCGTACTGCTCGGCGGAGAAAGCGGCGTTGGCAAAGACCTGATCGCACGCGCCATTCACGAGAAGTCGAGACGGGCATCGGGGCCGTTCATCAAGATCAACAGCACGGCTATCCCTGAGAATCTTCTGGAGAGCGAGCTGTTCGGTTATGAGAAGGGCGCATTTACCGGCGCTGCCGCCAGCAAGCCGGGTAAATTTGAGCTGGCAGATAAAGGCACGCTCTTCCTCGACGAAATTGGCGACGTGCCGCCAACTACCCAGGTGAAACTGCTGCGGGTGTTGCAGGAGCGCGAGTTCGAGCGCCTGGGAGGCACACGCACGTTGAAGGTGGACGTAAGGCTGATCGCGGCAACCAATCGCGACCTGCGCGCCGCACTGGAGCAGGGAACCTTTCGGGAGGACCTATATTACCGCCTGAATGTTGTACCCGTGGATATCGCTCCGCTGCGAGAGCGAAGGGAAGACATTCCCGATTTGGTGCAGCTTTTCATAGCCCGCTTCTCGGCGGAGTCAGCAAAATCAATTACCGGGATCAAGCCCGAGGCCATGCAAATGCTGGTGAACTATCACTGGCCGGGGAATGTGCGCGAGCTGCAGAATATTGTGGAGCGCGCGGCTGCGCTGGCGCATGGCCCGGTGCTCGAGGCCAGTGACATCCATATGGATGCTCCGCGCGCCAAATCGAGCGCAACCGGCAACAACAATTTCTTGCCCGAAGGGATGACGCTCGACCAGTGGGAAGATGAGATGGTCCGCGAAGCGCTGCGCCGTGCCAACGGAAACAAGAGCCATGCGGCCCGCCTGCTGGGCATCTCGCGCAATACGCTGCGCTATCGGCTCTCTAAGATCGGTATTACCGACGAGGAAGAATAATTTCCACCGCGGAGGCGCGGAGAAAACAAAAACTCTTTCATTCGGATGAACGCGGTTTTTTTGCTTTTTTCTTGTGACTTGCAAACTTGTGGTTATGTTTGCCGACAACAAGTTATTTTCCGAAAATTGAAGACTGAGAACGAGAACTGCTTTGGTATACTGTTACGGTTCGCTTCTCTCGTCTGGCCGCATCTGGTTCGTCAGAACACGGTCTCACTCATTTTAGCAGCGTCGGCTGCACTGGGTACCCCGCATATCCCAGGATGGTATCAGCAATTTCCGCCGCCTCACCGGTGGAAGAACCCAAAGGAGCCCCCTATGCAGCGAACCTGCACCCTCCTGCTTTATCTCCTAGTTAGCACGTTAACACTGGGTCAAGTAAACTACCTGACATTCCACGGCGACCGCCAGAGGACGGGATGGACTTCGACCGAAACCATACTCACTCCCGCCAACGTCTCCGGCGGCGGCTTCGGGCCGCTGTGGAATTCGCAGCCACTCGATACTGTCACCATTGGAAGCACAACCTATGCCCCGCACCTGTATGCGTCGCCTCTGTACGTTGACAAGGTCATCATGTCGGGAGAGATGTTCTCCGGTGGAACATTCAGTGTCGTTTTTGCAGCCACCAGCAACGGGTTTGTCTATGCCGTGAACGCGTTTGCCACTCCTGGTCCCAACCCGGTGCCGGCAGGCACAATCCTGTGGCGCACGAAGCTGGGCACACCGGCCGGCAGCCTCGATGGCGGAATTCCACTGGGTGTGCTGGCGACTCCGGTGATCGATATCTCGCGCACGCCAGGGCGTCTTTATGTCGCCTCGAACGATGCCAGCAATGGGTGGCAGGTCTTCGCCCTTGATATCACCAACGGAAATATCGTGCCGGGCTGGCCGCTGAACATCAACAACGCTACGCTCGCGCCCATCAACCAGAACGGGCCGACCACGTTTCAGTCAGCCGGCGCCATGAGCCAGCGCGGAGCTTTGAATCTGAGCCCGGATGGCAACCTGCTTTATGTACCCTTTGGCGCCTACGGCGATGGCGGCGCCGGCTGGATGGTGGCGGTGAATACGAACACTCCGGCGCTGGCCAGCGCCTTTGCCGGCGCACCTTCGAACGTCGCATTTGCCAATGGCGGCATGTGGGCCTCGGGAGGTCCGGCGGTGGATACAGGCGGAAATGTGTTTGTAACTACCGGCAACGGGACCACGGCCAATGAAACAACAGTGCACTATTGGGGACAGTCGCTGTTGAAATGGAGTCCAGGTACGCCGCTGGTGCTGGCTGATACCTACACTTCCTGGAACTATTGTGCGATGGACCAGGCCGACATCGATCTTGCCGGCGGAGCGCCCATCATTTTGCCTGACCTCGGCTCGGCGAATACCTCGACCCCGCACCTTATTGCGTTCGGCGGCAAGCAGGGAAATGCCTACCTTGTGGACCGCGATCGCATGGTGGGCAGCCTGGCCGTGCGGCAGGGCTGCAGCACCGATTCCAGCACAGACAAATCGCTGCTTCCTCCCGGACTGCAACCCCAATTTGGGAAACCTGGACCGTTGAACATCTTTGGGCCCTATTCCGATGCTATTGGCAACACTGATTTCGCCAAGAGCAGGAGCACACCGGCATATTACAAGGCCGCTGATGGCACCAACTTTGTCTTCATGACCGGATCGAGCAAAGCCAACGCAAGCTCCACCACGACCGTCCCGCCCTGTATCGCGCGGCTGAAGGTCGTTCTCTCTCCCGGAAAGCCCGCGTTCCTTGCGCTTGATCAATATGAAAACACGCTCACGCTGCTCAGCCCGGGTTCGCCGGTGGTAACCAGCAATGGCTCGGCCAACGCCATGGTGTGGGTGCTGGTAGCCAACGTGACGCGTGGCCAATCGTTGGTTGGCAGCAACGTTCCCCATCCCATCCTGTATGCGCTTGACGCCGGCACGCTGAGGATTTTGTGGAGCAGCACTCAATCGCAATTGAACGTTGGCGGCAAATACAACTCGCCAGCAACCGCGCACGGCATGATTTTTGTGGGTACGGACCGCATCCAGGCCTTTGGCCTGACGCCACCGCCGCCCCCCGTGATTCAGATCAACGCCGGCGGCTCCGGCGCTGGCACCTACGTTGCTGACACCGACTTCGCCGGCGGCCATGGCAACACCTTCTCCAATGCCGTGGATGTTTCCGGCGTCACCGATCCGGCGCCTCAGGCCGTCTATCAGGCCAAGCGAACTGGAGATCCGCCGAATTTGGGATTCACCTACACAGTCCCCGGACTGACACCTGGGACTTCGTACCATGTAAGGCTGCATTTCGTCGAGAGTCTGTGGACGGCCCCAGGTCAGCGTTTGTTCAATGTGGCCATCAACGGAACGACTGTGCTGCCGAACTTTGACATCTTTGCGGCGGCCGGCAAACAGTTCAAAGCGGTGACGGAACAATTCACGGCGACCGCCAATGCCAGTGGCCAGATTGTGATCGCCTGGACCTATGGTCCGAAAGGCAATCCATTGGTAAGCGCCATCGAGGTGCTGCACTAGCAGGTGATGAAAGCCGAATAGCGTTTCGGGAGTTTCAACTCAGAACACTGAAAACGTGAAGTGGCATCACCTGCCTGAAGGGGTGCCACTTCCGAAAGTTTGCAAACTTGGGCGCATTGCACTGCAGACTCGATACAGGGTCAATGGAGAGCGCGAATCTTTCTTCCTGCGCTTGCCGTCGATCCGTGGATGGATCCGCTCCGCTCCGATCCGCGCTTTCACGACTTGCTTCGCCGCATTGGCTTGTCATCCGTAGCTCAGATCCAAGCTCGCAGCTCAAAGCTCCAAGGAAGAGGCAAAGGCTTTTTCGCCGCAGATGAACGCAGATTGCGCAGATCTAATCCCACGTGATCAGTGAAATCTGCGGTTGTTTCTTGCTGGCAACTGGCAACCGGCAACTGCTCAGGGTTGCTTCAGGAACGTTCCCCGCTCCAGTTCGTTGAATGCCTGCTGAAGCTGCTCTTGTGTGTTCATCACGATAGGTCCGTACCAGGCCACCGGTTCCTGCAGCGGCTTTCCCGAGACCAGAAGGAAGCGGATTCCGTCTTCGCCGGCTTGCACCATGACCTCATCGCCGCGGTCGAAGAGCACGAGCGAGCGATTCTCGGCTTCCGACGGAGGTGTGGTTTCCAGCCAACCGACACCTTCGGTCGGTACGGCCAGAGGTGCGGATGCATTACAGAATTTTCCACTTCCCGCGAAGACATAAGCGAAACCATGACGCGCGGTTTCGACCGGAAGAGTCTTTCTCTTGCCGGGAGGGACGGCAACATCGAGATAAGTCGGATCGGCGGCGATGCCCTCCACGGGGCCGCTCTTACCCCAAAAATTTCCGCACACGATGCGGACCTGGGTGCCATCGTCATCGGTAATCAGCGGAATCTCTGCCGCTTTCACCTCCTGATATCGCGGCGTAGTCATCTTCAGCGATGAGGGCAGGTTTGCCCACAACTGGAAGCCATGCATCCGGCCTGCCTGGTCGCCCTTGGGCATCTCCTGATGGATGATGCCTCTGCCCGCGGTCATCCATTGAATGTCGCCTGCCCCAATGGCGCCACGGTTTCCCATGCTGTCACCGTGCTCAACGGTTCCGGCCAGGACATATGTGATCGTCTCGATGCCGCGATGAGGGTGCCAGGGAAAGCCAGCCAGATAGTCCTCTGGAATATCATTGCGAAAGTCGTCGAGAAGAAGAAATGGATCGAAATCTGACGTATTGCCGAAACCAAACGCCCGGCGCAGATGCACCCCAGCTCCCTCAAGGGTCGGCTTCGACTTGATGAGCCGCTTCACTGGCCTTATAGACATATTGCCTCCCAGAACATTCTTAGATGTTTAAGCCGAGTGCCAGTTCAAACGCCAACAAGCGCCCGCATGTTCATCGTCACATCGAGACAGAATAACACCCGCGCGAGTCACATCTGCGGCGTGCCGACTGGTTGAAATCCACCACCTGCGGTTGTAGTCCACCAAAAACCAAGACAACATGAAAACTCCTGATCCTCACAGCGGAAGCTTGATCTTCCTCTGAATCAATCACTTGCAGCACCTTAGCCGGGCTAAGCAGTTTTGGCACGGGACATGCCTTATAGAAGACGAGGGTTTTCCTCAGATGAAGGGTGAGCTTTTGGTGAGCGCTGTCGCTGCGAATCAAAAGCAAGGCGCAAGCAGTCCCGCTCGGCGGGACTGCTTAGCGCTCAGATAAAAGGGAGCAAGGCCATGAAAAACAGTTGGATTGTAAAAAATGGGATGGTGGAAGCTGCAGTTCTGCTGATGATGCTGTTCCTGCTGGCCAGTGCGCATGCACAAGCGCCAGCACAGACAGACCCAGGTGTGGGGCGCATCAGTTTGATTCATGGCGATGTCTCAACCCAGCGCGGCGATTCGGGAGACTGGGCGGCAGCGACGCTGAACCAGCCTATCGTGAGCGGTGACAAGGTTTCAACGGGAGATGAATCCCGCGCTGAGGTGCAGCTCGATTATTCCAACATTGTGCGGCTGGGCAACCGCACTCAGGCGAATATTTCCACGCTGTCGCGCTCACAAATCCAGATACAGGTAGCGCAGGGCATCCTCAACTACACCGTCTTCAAAGACAGCGAGGCCGAACCGGAGATTGATACGTCCAATGCGGCCATCCATCCTTATAAGAAAGATGGCAGCTTCCGCATCGAAAGCTTCAGTGACGACGAGACGCGCATCATCGTGCGCAACGGACAGGCAGACATTTCGACTCCGCGAGGCACGACCGAGCTTCACAAAGGGCAAATGATCACGGTGCGCGGAACCGGCGATAGCACCGAGTCGCAGGTCAGCGAAGCACCCGGAAAAGACGATTGGGACCGGTTCAATAATGACCGTGACAACACGATTCACAGCGCAGAAAGCTGGCGCGATACCAATCGCTATTACGTCGGCTCAGAGGACCTGGATGCCTATGGGCATTGGGATAATGATCCCGGGTATGGCCGTGTATGGGTGCCGGCAGTTGGCCCGGATTGGGTCCCTTATCGCGAAGGCCGCTGGGTGTGGGAGCCATATTACGGCTGGACCTGGGTTTCTTATGAGCCCTGGGGCTGGGCGCCTTATCATTACGGACGCTGGTACCTCCGGGGCGCAGTATGGGCATGGTGGCCGGGACCGGTTTTTAGCGTCGCTTACTACAGGCCGATCTGGGCGCCGGCGTATGTATCGTTCTTCGGTTTCGGCGGCGGTGTCAGTATTGGCGTGGGCTTCGGTTTTGGCCATGTAGGCTGGCTACCCATTGGACCGTGTGACCGTTTCTATCCCTGGTACGGACGATTCGGTGGACGCTTCAATGAAGTCCATGTCACCAACATCACCAATGTGACCAACATCACTAATATTACAAACGTGCACAACGAAGGTTTCGCGCCGTTGCGGGCGGGCAATGGCTTCTCCAGCTTGCGGGCTGTGAATGATCCGAACGTTCGCCGGGCGTTCTCCACTGTGCCGGCAGAGCACTTTGGAACGGGACGTGTCGCAGCAACGTCGGCGAACCCGGAGATGTTCCGCGATGCGCATATGATGACCGGAAATCTGCCAGTGGTGCCGAGTCGTGAGAGCCTGGTGGCCAGCAATCGGACGGCGAGTCCGGCGACACTGCCTCGTGGAGAAGGTCAGCAGCGCTTCTTTGGACACCAGCCCACGCAGCCCCAGCGTTTTGAGGAGCAACAGGCACATGTACAGCAGGCCATCCAACGCGACGGCCATTTCACGCCGATTCAGTCTGGCGCAGGCGCGCGAACGGACGCGGGCAACCGGGGTGCGACAATGAACAACGGGCGAGGCATGTCTGCGGGAAATAACCAGCTTCCCTCCGATTCGCGTGGCCTTGGCAACAATTCGCGTGGGTCTACGCCGGGACCTAACGATAACGGTCGTGGCTGGCAACGCTCCACTAACAGCGGTGGGGGCAACGTAGCTCGGTCGAATTCGACCCCTACGAACAATAGCGGGAGCAGTGATCGTGGCTGGCGCTCAGGCGGCAGCAGCGGGAACCCAAGCCGGTCAGACTCACCAGCGCCGACGAACAATAGTGGGAGCAGTGATCGTGGCTGGCGCTCAGGCGGCAGCAGCGGGAACCCAAGCCGGTCAGATTCACCAGCACCAACGAACAATAACGGAAACAACGATCGGGGCTGGCGCACAGGTGGCAACAGCGGGAACCCAAGCAGGTCAGATTCACCAGCACCGACGAGCAACAATAGCGGGAGCAGTGATCGTGGCTGGCGCACAGGCGGCAGCAGCGGGAACCCAAGCAGGTCAGATTCACCAGCGCCGACGAGCAATAACGGGAGCAGTGATCGGGGCTGGCGCACAGGCGGCAGCAGCGGGAACCCGAGCCGGTCAGATTCACCAGCACCAACGAACAATAACGGGAGCAGTGATCGGGGCTGGGGCGGTGGCTCTTCCCGCAACAGCAGTGGTGGGGCAGGAGGCTGGGGAGGGCGCTCGGATTCGGGTTCTTCCCGGCCAGCGCTGGATATGCGGCAACCCATCATGACCCCGCGCTCGTCAAGTGGCGGTGGTGGCGGCGGATTCTCTTCCGGCGGCAACCGTGGAGAAAGCAGCGGCTCCAGTGGCAGTTCAGGCGGATCGCGCGGCAACAGCGGCGGTCATAGCGATTCAGGCAGCCGCGGCGAATCGAGCAGCCACAGCGATTCCGGACACACTTCGGGCTCAACGCGCTCGCGATAGTTCGTAAAATCTCATCAATCAAACCCACCCCACAAGACAAGTATCCGGGGTGGGTTTTTTGTCTTTATCGTACTGCTCCCACCAGTTTATAAGCCCTATGCACAAGTGAAGCGCAGGTAGCTGGTGTCGCTTGTGGCAAAGCAAGCCGAGATCATTTGTCGATTCAGTTAACCCTGGTAGTGCGCTCTGAGAACAACCTGTCAATACCTGATGATTTTTACTACATTCGCGAAGCTGTTTTTTTGCATCAACTAGATGAAAGTAAGCCTCAGGTTATGGAGGTAAGCAATTAAACAGGTTAACTCAATCATGAGTTGACTAAATTTTGACAAAGTATTTGTTGACTTTCTCGAACTAACTGCTGTTTTAGCCTAATGCGCCCAACTTGATCAAAGGACAGTCATAAGGACATGTCCAGAAAAGCCTTTAATTTGGTCCACACTTGGTTTATCGTGGCCAATTGCAATTTGCAAGGTTCGGAGAAGGATCTAAGCCTATGAAAACTCCTCTTCGCCTGTTTGTCGTTCTTATAGCGGTTTTCCTACTATTTACAGCGGTTGGTATTGCGGGCGCCCAGAGCTCGAAGTTCGATTCCAATCATGCTGCCGCGGCGGATACGCAACAGCTCCCGGCAAGCCCCATTCCTGCACCCACATCCTTGACAGAAGCCACGATTCCGGGACCCTTGCGCTCGTTTCTACGCATGGCCGGCATCAGCCAGAAGGCCACTCCTGAAGAGGTGCTGCCCATCCTGGCGCACGAGGTTGATGAGAGGGGCTATGTGAATGGCAAACCCACTGAGTTCCTGGTGCTATTGAAGCGCTATATGCAACAGGCCAGAGATCTAGTAGCCATGGCTGGCCCAAGCAGCGTGATCCGGGTGTCTAACTGCGAGGAGGCCAAGCCGCTGCTGCAGATTCTTGGTTACCGCCTGCAGCAAGGCTGTGGACCGAACACGACGGTACAGACAGACGATCCGGGCAAGGCATTCCTTACGATTGACTCGGGATTCCCGCTGGTGGAGTTGGAGGAGACCCTGCGAGGGGGTAAGCCGTTCATTCTTCCATATTCCTCTTCGCACGTGCCTTTGCTGTTCACGCAGAGCGATTGGATGGCGAGTGACACCGGCGACAATGCCAAAGAGGCCAAGGACGTAGTAGACGCGATATTAGGCAATCTTGCGCTGGCACGCCTCTACTCGGCACTCGGCCAGATGGATACTGAAACCGCGATTGCGCTTAAGCAATCTCCGGGTTTGAGCAAGCTGGTTGATTTTGCCAATATCCTTGATTTCTACGGCAGTCATTTTTATATCCGCGGAGGACGGGTGATGGTGCCGGGAGGCAGCCCTGCAGAGCCTGCCTGGAAGGATTTGGTAGGCGCAGGGCCGGATGCTCCAGGCGATTTTGTTGCCCGACTGCTGGCCAAAGACCAAGGCTGGCTGGCCGCCTATTTTGACGCTCTATCCCGTGTGAGCCAGAAACAGCAGGCTTACTTTGCATCGCCGGAAAGGTTGAAGATTTTCTACACTGCGCTGCGTGGGCAGGATATCTCTCCGGGGCCGGCCAAGCCAGTATTTCGGCCTGACCCGAGTTTTTCAATCCTGGTAACCCGGCTGCAGTTAGACGCCAACGGCCAACCTCTTGTGCCCGGCGACCTGGAAGCCTGGAAGGCGATCTTTCACCACAATAACAAGTCAAAGCGAGGCAAGGAGTGGGCCAGAAGGGCGGCCCATTGGACCAATCCGGAGCACCTTGTGGATGGATTGATTGGGCTCTCGCGAGAGTTTAACACCGACGGTCCGCTGCAGATTTACCTGATGCTGAGCGAAATAGACCGGCAACGCACCCCGGATGAGCGATTGAACGCGGAAACAGTGCGCCTGCTGGCAGATAAATTTTCGCGCTTTGGGGACCAGTACCCGGTGTTTTCTGAGTTTCACACTCTCAGCAATGCCTCGATTGCCAGCTTTCTGAAGTCGGCGGAGGCGCTGGACCGCATCTCTTACCCCACCGTGCGGGCCAACGCGATTGGCATCTTCCAGGCCAATCTCGGGCTGTGGCAGATTCTGGCGCGGCAGGGACAGATTCCAACCGCGAATTTAAACGACTCCTGGCAGAAGATCATCAGCCCATTCGCGGGAGTCTCCTCGTCACCCGAGCTTTTCGATGCCGGTCGGACTTCGTTTGGAGAGGTGCTGCGGGCCGCAACCGGCAGGACAGATCTCTCTGAAGACGAAGTCGTAGATTTGCTGGCTGGGCCCACCCAGGCCAGTACGGAAGGCCAACAGGTACATCAAGAGCTGGTAAGGAGAATGCGCGGAGTGCTGGATGCCCAACGCCTAGTCTCTCTGGACACGCTGTTTGCGTTGGGAAGCGGACTGAGCGAAATGGCCAAAGGCAAAGCCCTTGCCGATACGCTGACCCCCTTAGCGGGGGAGCTGCGCGAGTTTGAAATGCCCCGGCCGATCTTCACCGCCGGTGAGCGCGCCGAGTTTGAGCACGAGCTTTCCGATACGCGGCATGCCACCTTGCAGACGCGAACGAATTTGGCGCGGGTCATCAAGGCCGGCTCTCCCAAGGAACTGAGCGAGGCGCGCGGCCGGCTCACCGCCTTCCTGAGAGACACGCTGGTAGGAATGAACTATGCATACTACGAGCCGCCGGGAGCGCAAATGCTGCGCAATAATGCGCTGTTTGTGCGCTCGCATGACTACGCCAGCGAGTTCGGCACCGGAGGCGAGCAGCCATGGAAGACTCCGCGGCTGGTATCGAACGACGGCACTCACCTCGCGGGATCTCTTGCCGACCTACCCTACGCTTTGGCGTGGGTAGAGCAGGATTTCATTGTGCCCGAGAACGTGCAATCGCTGATCTGGGAAGACTTGGCGCCGAGCCTTCTGACCAGCGCCGTGGTTCCGCGCTGGTGGGGAGTAACTCCCAATGAGCTGCATGCGGTCACGCTTTATCAGCGCACAGGCGAAGAGCTGCTTACCGCGGCTGCGCAGGATGAAAAATTGCGGCACATGGTGATGGATATCCTTGCTGACCGTATGCTTCCGCAAAGGGCGGGGCAGGTAGAAAAAGCGCTGCGCACAGGACATGCCGAGCAGGTGCTTCCGCAAGTGATGCCGGCAGAAACTTTTTACCTGGCTGCCGAGTTCCGCAGAAAATTCCCCAATGAGACCGGATACTGGGGGGCCGCCGGAAAAGAGCTCGATAGCCTTTCGCATCAGGCTCCTGCAGATGTAAGCTGGGAGCGGCTTTCGGAAGATTTTGGAGTGCCCCATCCGGCGCTGGCGCATAGTTACTCGCGCGAACTGTTGAACGTGAAACCTTTTCCGACTTTCCAGGATTATTCCAGCCGGCTACTGGCGGAAAGCTGGGATTCGGGCAACCTCTATTGGGCACGGCTGGCCGACGAACAGGGCTATTCACCGGTCATGCTCAACCGGTTGGTGCCAGAGCTGACCCATCGTATGGTGGAAAAGATTTTTGCCAGCAATCTCGAAGATTGGCCGGCTGTTTTGCGTGCTATGCAAGAGACAGGCGACGAGTTTCGCAAAGGCAAGATTGCCGCTCTGCTGAAAGTGGAGACGCCTGCAGGACATTAAAAAGGCGAAGCGAACGAAACGAAGAGGAAACTATGGTGAAACGGTATCTCCTATCTCTGATTGTTTTCAGCATTGTTCTCAGCCCGGCAATTCGGCCGCAGGCTCAGGAGGGGACGCAGCCGAACGCTCCCACCCTGCGCGTGGATGTGAACCTGGTGCTGCTGAATGTAGCCGTCACTGATCGCAAGGGAAACTATGTGACTGGCCTGCGTCCTTCAGATTTCGCAATTTATGAAGATGACATTCCGCAAAAGATCGCCACCTTTGGAGAAGGCAACGGCCCACAGGAGTCGGTGGATGCGGCACAGGCGGAAAAAACTCCGCAACAGGTAGGCTCAGTAGCCGGCGCCAATGTTTTTATCCTGTTCGATACCAGCAACTATATGTACCGTGGTTTTGCATTGGCGCAAGATGCCATTGCCGAATTTGTGAGGTCACTGGACAGCGCTGAGCGCGTGGCCTTTTACGCTTATAGCCGCGATCTCTATCGCGGCTCGGTGCTCACCGCTGACCGCACACAGGTATTGCGCGGCGTGCGTTCGACGGTCGCCGGAGACGACCCGGCGCTCTACAACGCGTTGCTGCTGACGCTCAAAGATGCAGGCACGTTTCCCGGCAGAAAAGTGGTTGTGGTTTTCTCCAACGGTCCCGACCGGGCCAGCATGGCGGCCCCGGAAGATATTGGTGAATTGGCGCAGTCGGAAGGCGTGCCTATTTACGTAGTCAGCACGCGGGAAGCAAAGCTTGACCCGATTTCAACCACAGCTTTCAAACGTATGGCTGCCGCCACCGGAGGCGAAGCTTTCTTCGCCAAGAGCTGGAAAGACCAGGAGAGAGCCTTCGCTTTGATCCGCAGCGACGTAGGGCATCTGTATTCGCTCAGCTATTACCCGCAGACCAATCCCAACCGCGGCTGGCGCACCATCAAGGTAAAGCTGGTGGGCGAGGCCGGCAAAAAATATCATATTCGTACGCGCAGTGGATATCGTCCGCAGACAACGCGCTTCTCTGCCGATACCGGGTCGGCGCAGTAAAACAGCATGTAACAATTAGCATTTGGCATTCAGCCAAAACACTGAATCTAAAAATCGCCGATGAGCTGCGATTTGCAAGCTCATAAGATAAGCATTTCAAACTCCCTGCGACGCTCGGTGACGCTTCTCGCGTTCCGTTTGCGCATTCATGGAAATTTAACTTCACCGTCGCGAATTGCACTCTCACAAGAGCGTAGAATTTCCTTGATAGCCGTAGAAAGCAGGACGAGCATGGGAAACGCTATTACGACCGAGCAAGCCATTTCTGCAAGACAAGCTGAAACCAGACAAACCTTGAGCGCAGACGAGCTCCGGAAAATGGAAGCCTACTGGCGCGCCGCCAATTATCTTTCGGTGGGGCAGATCTATCTGAGAGACAATCCGCTGCTGGAAAGGCCGCTCGCGCCGGCCGACATCAAGCCGCGCCTGCTGGGACACTGGGGCACAACGCCGGGGCTCAATTTTATTTACGTGCACCTGAATCGCCTGATCGTGCAGAACGATCTCAACATGATGTACATCATCGGGCCGGGGCACGGCGGCCCGGGAATTGTGGCCAACACATATCTTGAAGGTTCCTACACGGAAATCTATCC
>Ga0070741_10006286_pt1 | contig 25647 bp, 21 predicted proteins | sample Coa_R1_4_FD_66440 | JGI IMG/M metagenome (GOLD analysis project Ga0070741, IMG submission 66440) | Surface soil microbial communities from Centralia Pennsylvania, which are recovering from an underground coalmine fire - Coalmine... | ecosystem: Environmental > Terrestrial > Soil > Unclassified ... | reverse complement strand
TCCCCGACCAGCCCGAACGCGGCGCCGGCCGGCACCCGGAACGACACGTCGGCGACCGCCCGCACCCGGGTCGGGCCGTGGCCGAAGCTCACGTCGAGCCCGTCGACCGCGATCATGGCGGGCGGCGCCGGGAGGGTCACCGCGGCGGCTCGCCCCACGCGGGGTCGCGCCGCAGGACCGGGAGCTCCGGGACCGGCGCGTCGACCCGGGGGAGCGAGGCCAGGAGGCCCCGGGTGTACGGGTGCCGGGCCTGGCGGAGCTCGGACGCGCGGCACGTCTCGACGATCCGGCCGGCGTACATGATCAGCACCCGGTCGCAGAACGAGGCGACCAGGTTGAGGTCGTGGCTGATGAAGCACAGCCCCATGCCCCGGGCGGTCACCAGGTCGTCCAGGATCGCCAGGATCTGCATCTGCACGGTGACGTCCAGGGCGGACGTCGGCTCGTCGGCGATCAGGAGATCGGGGCCGGGGATCAGCATCATGGCGATCATGATGCGCTGCCCCATGCCGCCCGAGACCTCGTGGGGGTAGAGGTCGAACACCCGCGCGGGGTCGCGGATCCGCACCGCGGCCAGCATCTCGACGGCGCGGCGGGCGGCCTCCCGGCGGGACACGGCATGGTGGACCCGGTACGCCTCGGCGATCTGCCGCCCCACCGTCATCACCGGGTTCAGCGAGAACCTCGGGTCCTGAAGGACCATGGAGATCCGGCGCCCGCGGATTCCCCGCATGCCGCGCTCGTCCAACGCGAGCAGGTCGACCCCGTCGAAGACGAGGCGGCGGGCGGTCACCTGGCCGGGGGGCGGGATCAGCCGCAGCACCGCGCGGCCGGTGACGGTCTTCCCCGACCCGGACTCCCCGACGATGCCGACCTTCTCGCGGCCCAGCTCGAAGCCGATCCCGCGCACGGCCTCGACGATCGCCGGGCGCCCGGGGAAACGGATCCACAGGTCCTCCACCGCGAGCAGGGGCGTCCCCCCGGCCGTCACGCCTTGGGGTCCAGGACGTCGCGGAGGCCGTCCCCGAGGAGGTTGAAGCCGAGGCTCACCGCGAAGATGGCGAGCCCCGGGATCGTCGCCACCCACCACTGGTCGAGGAGGAACTTCCGCCCGGAGGCGATCATCGCGCCCCACTCCGGGGACGGCGGCTGGGCGCCCAGGCCGAGGAAGCCCAGCCCGGCGGCGGTCAGGATGATGCCGGCCATGTCGAGCGTGATCCGGACGATGAGCGAGGACACGCAGAGCGGGACCACGTGGCCCAGGACGATGCGGAGCGGGCCCGCCCCCTGGAGCCGCACAGCGCTGATGAAGTCGCTCTGCCGGATCGTCAGCGTCTCCGCCCGGGCGACCCGCGCGTACGGCGGCCAGGCCGTGCAGGCGATGGCGATCACCGCGTTCTCGATCCCGGGCCCGAGGGCCGACACGAACGCCAGCGCCAGGATGAGCCGCGGGAAGGCGAGGAACACGTCGGTCACCCGCATGAGGACCGCGTCGACCCAGCCGCCGAAGTAGCCGGAGGCGGTGCCGATCAGGAGCCCGGTCGGGGCCACCAGGACCACCACCAGGCCGACGATCACGAGCGTGATGCGCGCCCCGTGGACGACCCGCGTGTAGACGTCCCGGCCGAGCTCGTCCGTCCCGAACCAGTGATCCGCCCCGGGCGGCTGGAGGCGGGTCGAGAGATCCTGGGCGATCGGCGACTGCCGGGTCAGCACGGGAGCGAGCACCGCGACGGCGATCAGCGCCAGCACCAGACCGAGCCCCACCATCGCCAGCCGGTTCCGGCGGAAGTCGAGCCAGGCGAGGTAGGCCTGGCCCAGGCGCGCGTGCCAGCGCGACCGCGGCGCGTCGACCAGGAGCCAGGCGCGGACCCGGCGAGGGGCCGGGATCCGGCCGGAGATCGCCCGCGGCGCGCCGGGGCTCATCGCGTGCGGGGGTCCACCAGCCGGTACAACAGATCGGACAGGAGATTGAGGCCGATGAAGACCGCCCCGACGACGATCGTGCCGCCGAGCACCGCGTTCATGTCCGCGCTGAGGAGCGAGCTGGTGATGTACTGCCCGAGACCCGGCCAGGCGAAGACGGTCTCGGTCAGGACCGACCCCTCGAGGAGGTTCGCGTACGAGAGCGCGATCACCGTGACCAGCGGCACCAGCGCGTTGCCGAGCGCGTGACGCCACACGACGCGGCGCTCCGAGAGGCCCTTCACCCGGGCGGTCGTGACGTACTCCTGGCGCAGCTCGGCCAGCATGAAGCTGCGCGTCATCCGGCTGATGTATGCCAGCGAGAAGTAGCCCAGGATCGCCGCCGGCAGGATCACGTGCCGGAACGCGTTGGCGAAGACCTCCCACTCGCCGGCCAGGGCCGCGTCCACCAGGATCACCCCGGTCACCGCCGGGGCGAGATCCTCGAAGCCCACGTCCAGGCGACCCGGCCCGGCCACCCACCCGAGCCGCGCATAGAACAGCAGGAGCCCCACCAGGCCCAGCCAGAACACGGGGACCGAGTACCCGGCGAGCCCGATCACCCGGATGACCTGGTCCGACCAGCGGCCCCGCGACACCGCCGCCGCCACGCCGAGCGGCACCCCGCCCAGGACGCCGATGAGCGTGGCGACGGTGGCCAGCTCGAGCGTCGCCGGGAAGACCCGCCGGATGTCGACCAGCACCGGGTTGGCGGTCAGGATCGAGCGGCCGAAGTCACCGTGGAGCACCTGGACGGCGTACCGCCGGAACTGCTCGTGGAGGGGCCGATCGAGCCCCAGCTCGACCCGCACCCGGTCGTAGACCTCGGCCGGTGCCCGGTCGCCGACCGCGGCCAGGACGGGATCGATGGGCACCACGCGGCCGATCACGAACGTGACGACGAGGAGCCCGAGGAACGTGAGCGGGACCGAGACGGCCAGGCCCGCCAGCGAGCGGACGCGACGGGGCCAGCGGCGGGGCCGGGTCACCCGCGGGCCCTCGGCCCCGCCGCGGGGCGTCCCGCTACTTCTTGATCCCGGCGTAGAGGTTGTTGTCGAAGCTCGGCCCCATCACGAAGCCGTCGACGCCGCGCGCGTGCGCCGCGACCTCGATCTGCTGGAACATGATCACGAACGGCGAGGTCTTCTGGTGCTCCCGCTGGAGCTGCTGGTACATCGCCTCGCGCTTCTTGGCGTCGCGCTCCCGCACCGCCGCCGCGGTCTGCTTGCTCATCTCCGGGATGTCCCAGCTGTTCCGCCACGCCAGCGTCTTCGAGCGGGCGCCGTCGGAGTTGTCGGGGTTCATCGCGAAGGTCTCGGCGTTGGTGTGCGGGTCCTGGTAGTCGGGGCCCCAGCCGCCGATGTAGATGTCGTGGTTCCGGGCCCGGTACTTGGTGAGCGTCTGCTTGCCGTCCCCGGGGATCAGCTCGAGCTTGATGCCGGCCTTCGCCCAGCTGGCCTGGATCGCCTGCGCGATGTCGGTGATCGGGGACGTGTTCCGGACGTCCATCGTCACGCTGAAGCCGTTCGGCAGACCGGCCTTGGCCAGGAGCGCCCGGGCGCGCTCGAGGTCGAACTTGTAGGGGGTGTCCTCCAGCGCGCCGAGGAAGCCGCGGGGCAGGAACGCCTGGTGCACCACGTACTGGCCCCGGAGGATGTTCTGCTCGATGCCCGTGTAGTCGACCAGGTACTTGAGCGCCTCCCGGACCTCCGGCTTGGCGAGGTTCGGGTTCTTCTGGTTGAGCCCGAGGTAGAGGATCGACCCCTTGGGGGCCTGCTGGACGGCGATGCTCGCGTTCCCCTTGATCGCGTCCAGCTGGTCCTTGGTGAGGTTACGGGCGTAGTCGATGTCGCCCTTCTCGAGCAGCAGGCGCTGGGTCGCCGGCTCCGGCACGTGGCGGACGACGACCCGCCGCGGCAGCGCCTTCGGGCCCCAGTACCCGTCGACCCGCTCGAGCGTGTACCCCTCGTTGGCCTTCCAGCTGACCAGCCGGAACGGCCCCGAGCCGGCCGAGTTGGTCTTCAGCCACTCGTTCCCGTAGTCGCCCGCCTTCTCGTGGGCCTGCACGGTCTTGCTGTCGACGATGCCGCCCACGACCGCGGTCAGGCAGTAGTAGAAGAACGTGGGCGCGACGGCCTCGGCGGTCTCGACGACCAGCGTCTGGTCGTCGACCGCGCGGATCCGCTCCTTCATGTTCTCCTTGGTGAACCCGAACTGCGTCAGGATGAAGCCCGGCGACTTGTTGAGCGCCACCGCGCGCTGCAGCGAGTACGCGGCGTCCTGCGCGGTGACCGGGTTCCCGGAGTGGAAGCGGATCCCCTTCCGCATCTTGAAGGTGTAGGTCCGGCCGTCCGCGCCGACCGTCCAGGTCTCGGCGAGCTCGCCCTTCAGCTGGCTCACGTTCTTCAGGTCGTAGCCGATCAGACGCTCGTAGACGTTGCCGATCGCCTCGCTCCCCGAAAACTCGAACGACTCGGCCGGGTCCATCGAGATGATGTCGTCGATCTGCTTGGCCATCACCACCGTGTCCTTGGGGGTGGCGGCCGGCGCCTGACCGGGGATCGTCGCGGCGACCAGTCCGGCGAGGAGCAGGGTGGCGAGCGTCCTCATGCTGGGCTCCTTTCCTGGATGGGACCGCCTTGCGCGGGGTCCGGCACGGTCCGCCGACCGCCTCCCCGGTGGGGCCGGGGTCGAGCGCGCCGACCGGGCCGCCCGCCGGCGACCGGCGCCGGGGCCGACGAGAGGCCGGCGACGGACGGCAGTAGTGGTAGCCCGTTTCCCCCCCCGGTGTCAATGCGCGCGGCCCCGGGTCGGCCTGACGGGCCGCACCCCGGACGGAGACGACCGGCAGGCCATCGTCGCCCGGGACGAGGCCGGCGAACGACTCGTGCTCGTCCGGAACGCGGCGCCCCGTCACCGGCACGCGATCGCCTGACGCGCGAGTCGGGCGAGCAGCTCGGGTACCGGCTGCGGCACTGCCTCCGCCGGATCGGGCCGCGGATAGCCCGGGGCTGGCGCGACGCCGCGATCATCACCGGGGTGACCGGGGGCCCGCCCCGCCGCCCCTCGCGCGGGCTGGCGGTCGCCGGTCCTCGCCGGGAATCCCGGCAATGCGGGACGACGTCTGGGACTCGGGACTCGCGAGCGTCGCGCCGGCCCACCGCGGCCGCCATCTGTGGGGCGCGCGGGCCGCCGTGGTCGCGGCGGGGGTGGTCTGGGACCTGTCCCGCCGAGCCCCGCGCCGTCAGGCGTCCAGCGTCCGCTCCGCGCGCCAGACGGCCCCCGCCCGGTAATCGTGGTAACGGGTCTGCCGCAGCTCGGGCCGGCGCGCCCCGGCCAGGCCGCCCGGCAGCACGCCGCGGTGGAGGCGGACGACCGTGTAGTGGGCAGGCGCGAGCTCCTGGACCGCGTGGGCGTGGCGCGCGCTCGCGCGCCACTGATCCCGCGCGGCCTCGTCCGCCAGCAGGATCAGGTTGCCCCAGTCCCCGCCGGCGAGCTCGAGCGAGCTGTAGCTCAGGATGCCGGGGTGGCGCGGAAACTCGGCGATCAAGGCGTCGTCCGCGGCGGTGAGCGGTGCCGGGTCCCGATCGCGGCGCTTCTCGGCGAAGAACCCGACCCAGGTCAGGTCCTGGCCCCCGCGAAGCCGCCGCGGATCGCAGATCACCGCGCGGTGCGCCCGACCGTCGGGCAGGCCGGACAGCGTCAGCACCGCCGGCAGCCTCGCCGCGCCGGCGATGCCCGTCGCGGTCGCGCGCCGGAGCCCGGCCAGCATGAGCTCGATCGCCGCCAGATCTTCCTCGGTGCGCGCCGGATCCGTGAACGGGCGGCCCTCCACGGTCATCCCGGGCGCGAGCGCGACCCAGTCCTCCACGGTGTCCTCCTCCGCGGATGATTCGCCGCGCCGCCCGGGGTGTCAACCGGGCGGCGGGAGGGCGCCCGACCTCGATGCGCAGTCCGCGAGCGCGGCCCGGCGGCCGCCGGGCCGCCGGCCGCCCCCCCGCCGCACGGGTACAATGGCGACGTGCTCCGGCTGGCGTCGTTCCTGGCCGCCAACGCGCGCCCGCTCCACGCCGGGATCGCGACGTACCTGGCCGCGGCGCTGGAGGAGCCGGCCGAGCTCCTGACCGGCATCGCGTGGGACGAGCAGCACCGGCGGCTCGACGCCGGCGAGATCGACGTCGCCTTCATCTGCGGGCTTCTGTACATGCAGAAGCGCGCGGCGGGGCGGCCGCTCGAGCTCCTGTGCGCCCCCGTGATGGCTGCGCCCCGGTACGGGAGTGCCCCGATCTACTTCACCGACGTCGTGGTGCGCGCCGACCGGCCGTTCCGCACCTTCGCGGACCTCCGGGGCGCCGTCTTCGCCTACAACGAGCCGGAGTCCCACTCGGGGTACAACGTGATCCGGCACCACCTGCTGACGCTCGGGGAGACGCGCGGCTACTTCGGCGCGGTCGTGGCGTCCGGGAGCCACCAGCGGTCGATCGACCTGGTCCTGGCCGGCCGGGCCGACGCGACGGGCGTCGACAGCACCGTCCTCGAGCTCGAGGCGGCCCGCCGGCCCGAGATCGCCGCCGCGCTGCGGCCGGTGGCGGCCATCGGCCCCGGCCCGATCCCGCCGGTGATCGTGGCCCGCGGCCTCGCGCCGGCGCTCAGGGCGCGCCTCGCCGCGGCGTTCCTGGGGATGGCCGGGGATCCCGCGGGCCGGCCGATCCTCGCCCGGGGCGGGGTCGCGCGGTTCGTCCGCGTGGCGGAGGCCGACTACGCCCCGCTCCTGGCCATGGTCGACCGGGCGCGCGCCGCGGGGTTCTCGACCCTCCGCTGACGCCGTCCGCGGCGCCCGCCGCCGCGCCCTCGTCCGCCCTCGAAGCCGCCGGCGGCGGCGCGCGCGTCAGCGTGCCGCGCGACGCTCCGCGACGCGATCCGGGGCCGACGGCTCAGGCCAGCAGCTTCGCATCGTAGGGGTAGGTGCAGAGGAGCTCGGCCCCGCCCTCGGTCACGAGCACCTGGTCCTCCAGCTTCACCCCGAACGGCGCCCCGCTGCGGCCCGCGTAGCACTCCAGGCACAGGACCATGCCGGGCTTGATCTCGCGGTCTGGGAGGATGCGCCGCGGCCCCCGGTCGTCGTCGACGTAGGGGATGCCGGGCCCCTCGTCCTCGAGCCCGGCCTGGTGCGCCATCGTGGGATACCGCTGGGCCCGATAGGGCTCCGGGAGCCGGGGCGCCCGCGCGGCGAACTGCGCGAAGCTGAGCCCGGGCCGCAGCTCTGCCCGCATTCCCGTCACCGCGTCGTAGGCGACGCGGTACGCCTCGCGCTGCGCGGGGGTGGGCGTGTCACCGCACAGGAACGTGCGCGAGACGTCGATCACGTACCCCTCGTAGCCGTTGGCGTCCGTGTCGACGCCGACCAGGTCGCCGGGCTGCACGATCTTGTCGTGCGCCTCGGTGAGCCAGGGGTTCGTGTTGGTCCCGGACGACACCAGCCGCGTGAACAGGAACTCGCCGTGCCGGCGGAGGAGCGCATCGCTCAGCACCGCCAGGAGCTCGTACTCGCGAATGCCGGGGCGGATCGCCGCCTCGAACTCGGCCAGCATCGCGTCGCCGATCCCCCCGTTCAGGATCATCAGCTGGATCTCCTCGGGGGTCTTCACCTCGCGCGCGTCCACCGTCGCCGGGCTCGAGTCGACGAGACGGATCCCCTCCGCCTGGAGCGCGAGGAAGCCGATCGTGTCCAGCCGGTCGACCGCGAGCGGCTCGCCCTCCAGGCCGAGCTCCCGGAGCACCGCGCGGATCGACCGCGCCCACTCCCGGGCCTTGGCGGCCGATTCCGTCCCGCCGAACTGCCACGTGAACGCCGGTCGCACGTCCCGGACCAGCTTCTGCGAGACGTGCAGCGAGCCCTTGTACTCGAACAGGACCGGCGCGCCCTCGGCGGGGACGACGCAGTAGCGCGCGAACGTCCCGGCGGTCCAGACGCCCATCACGTCGACCCCGGTCGCGTAGCGGATGTTGGCCGTCCCGTAGAGCAGACAGACCGGCAGCCCGTGGCGCTTCATCATCGCCTGCAGCCGGGCCAGCCGGCCGCGGCGGAGCTCGGCGAAGTCGATCTCGCTGAGATTCGGGACGCGGAGCGTGCTGACGCGACCCCGGCCGGCGAGAACGCGGTCCTGGGAAGCGCTCACGGCGCGGTGCTCCTTTCCGGCATGGCGGCCCGGCAGCCGGGCGGCCGGCCCCGCGAGGCCGGCCCCGGCAGTATCCGCGAGCCCGGGGCGCGCGATCAAGGCCCGCCCCACGGCGGCCGGGACGCGGCGGCACGACGCCGGTCCGACCGGTGGCCCAGTGCGCCCGCCGGCCACGGTGGCGACGGTCGGCGCGAGGGGGCGGACGGTGGCGTTGCCGCCTCCCGCGCGCCCGCACTACAATGTGGCGACCGCCGGACCCCGGACCGACCCGACATGGCCCGCTTCTGCCTGCGGCACCTGCTCGCGCTGGTCATCACCCTCGGGGTGGTCTCGTTCCTCGTGTTCGCCGTCAACGAGTTCTCGCCGGGGGACGTGGCGCGGAAGATCCTCGGCGCCTACGCCACCGACGAGCAGGTCACGCTCCTGACCCGCCAGATGGGCCTCGACCGGCCGCTGCTGGTGCGCTACGTCGAGTACCTCCGGAAGCTCGCCGCCGGCGACCTCGGCTTCTCCACCCGCTTCAAGGTCCCCGTCGGCCAGATCATCTGGGCCCGGCTCGAGAACACGCTGATCCTGGCCGCGCTGGCGTTCGCCCTCATCGTGCCGGTCTCGATGCTGCTCGGGATCCTGGCCGGGATGCGCGAGGGCTCGTGGCTCGACCGGGCGATCCTGGTCTTCAGCACCGTCGTGGCCTCGGTGCCCGAGTTCGCGATGGGCGTGTTCCTGGCCAGCATCTTCGTCGTGTGGCTGGGGTGGCTCCCGGGCACCGCGACGCTCGCCGGCGGCGGGGGGTGGTCGACCGCGGCGCAGTTCGTGCTGCCGGTGGCCGTCGTGGTGCTCTACGACGCCGGCTACGTGGTCAGCATGATCCGTGCCTCGATGGTCGAGGTGATGCAGCGGCCGTACATCCGGACCGCCGTGCTCAAGGGCATGGGGTTCCGCCGCGTCGTGCTGGCCCACGCCCTCCGGAACGCCATGATCAACCCCGTGACGGTCATCTGCCTCCAGATCAGCTACCTGGTCTCGGGCGTCGTGGTGGTCGAGACGGTCTTCGCGTATCCAGGGTTCGGCCGGATGATGCTGGAGGCGGCGCTCTTCAAGGACATCGCGCTCATCGAGGTAGGCGCGCTGGTGGCGGTCGGGGTCGCGATCGGCACCCAGATCCTCGGCGACCTGGCCTACATGCTGCTCGACCCGCGGATCCGGACGTGAGCCGCCGCCGGGGCGCCCGGTGACGCCGCCGACGCTTGAGGCCGCCGCGCGGCCGGTCCGCCTGGCGCGCCCGGCGGCCCGTCCGGCCCGGCTCCGCGCGTGGGCACGCGCGCTCGGGCGGGTGACCGAGTCGGCGCCGGCGAGCATCGGGGCCGCCATCGTGCTGGCCTGGGTGCTCGCGGCCTGCCTGGCCCCGGCGCTCTCCCCGTACGCCCCGAACGCGAACGACTTCGCCGCGGTCGCCAGCCCGACGCCCTCCCGCGCCCACTGGCTCGGCACCGACCACCTCGGCCGGGACATCCTCGCCCGGATCCTCTGGGGCGCGCGGACGGTGCTGACGGTCGCGCCGCTGGCCGTCCTCGGCGCGACCGCGCTCGGCGCCCTGCTCGGGCTGACCGCCGGGTACTACCGGGGGTGGATCGACCTGGTCGTGAGCCGGGCCGGCGACATCATCCTGACGTTCCCGGTGATCATCCTCTACATGATCGTGCTGGCGACGTTCGGGTCCTCGGCGGGGAACATCATCGCCGTCCTCACCGTGACCAAGGCGCCCATCATCGCCCGGATCGTGCGCGGCCTCACCCTCGAGCTCCGCGGGCGGGAGTACGTCCTCGCCGCCAAGATGCGCGGGGAGTCGCCGCTCTACGTCATGCTCGTCGAGATCCTGCCGAACGCGCGGGGACCCCTCCTGGTCGACATGTGCCTCCGCATGGGCTACACGATCGTGCTGATCGGCGTGCTCGGGTTCCTCGGCATCGGGCTGCCCCCGCCCGACCCCGACTGGGGCGGCATGGTCAAGGACACCTACGGGATGATGTCCGTGTGGCCGCACATGTCCCTCTTCCCGTGCGCCGCGATCTCGTCGCTGGTCATCGGGTTCAACCTCCTGGCGGTGGGGCTCCGGGAGCTCGCGCTCCGTGACTGACCGCGAGCCGCTGCTCGCCTTCGAGCACGTCCGGATCTCCTACTTCACCCGGGCCGGGGAACTGACGGTCGTCCCGGATCTGTCGTTCCAGCTCGGCGCCGGCGAGGCGCTCGGGCTGGTTGGGGAGTCGGGCTGCGGGAAGTCCACCGTCGCCCTGAGCATCGTGCGCTACCTGGGGCGCGCCGGCCGGGTGGTCGCCGGGCGGATCCGGTTCGAGGGCCGGGATCTGGCCGCCCTGAGCGACGCCGAGCTCCGGCGGGTCCGCGGGCGGCGGATCGCGATGGTCTACCAGGATCCGGTGGCGAGCCTGAACCCGGTCCTGACGGTCGGGCGGCAGCTGATGGAGGTCCCGATGCTCCACGACGGCCTCGGCCCGGCCGCAGCCCGGGCGCGAGCCGTGCGGATGCTGGCCGAGGTCAACCTTGCCGATCCCGAGCGCGTGCTGGAGCGGTACCCCCACCAGCTCTCGGGCGGGCAGCAGCAGCGGATCGTGATCGCCATGGCCCTGATCGCGGAGCCGGCGCTGCTCATCCTGGACGAGCCGACCACCGGGCTCGACGTCACGGTCGAGGCGGCGGTGCTCGACCTGGTGCGCGCCCTCCGCCGGCGGCACAACTCGGCGATCCTCTACATCAGCCACAACCTCGGCACGGTCGCCCGCGTCTGCGACCGGGTCGGGGTGATGTACGGCGGCGAGCTGGTCGAGGAGGCCCCCGTCCGGCAGCTGTTCACCGACCCCCGCCATCCCTACACCCGCGGGCTCCTGGATTGCCTGCCGGCCCTCGGCCGCGACCGCCATCGCGCGCCCCTCGCGCCGATTCCCGGCCAGGTCCCCGCGCCGGGCGTGCGGCCGCGCGGGTGCGGGTTCGCCCCGCGCTGCGGCCACGTGGACCCGCCCCGGTGCCTCGGCGGCCCGGTCGCGTTGCTCGAGATCGCCGCGGCGCCGCTCCACCGGGCGCGGTGCGTGCGGGCCGGCGAACTGCCGCGCTGGACGCCGGACCGGGACGGGACGGCGCCGACCGGCGCCAGCGCCAGCCGCGGGGAGGCGATCCTGCGGCTGGAGGGGCTCCGGAAGGAGTACCGCCCGGGCGGCGGGTGGCTCGGGTGGCGCCGCGGCGCCGTGCGCGCGCTGAACGGCGTGGACCTGGCCGTGGCGCGGGGGACCACGCTGGCGATCGTCGGCGAGTCGGGCTGCGGGAAGTCGACGCTCGCCCGCATCCTGAGCGGGCTCGAGATCGCGACCGGCGGGCGGGTCCGGCTGGGCGAGCTCGAGGTCGGGATGCTGCCGATCGATCGCCGCCCGCGCCCGCTCCGCCGGACGCTCCAGATGGTCTTCCAGAACCCCGACAGCACGCTCAACCCGAGCCACACGGCGGGCTACGCGATCACGCGGGCGCTCCGGCGGCTCCGGGGGCTCCCGCGGGAGGAGAGCCGGCGGGAGATGGCGCGGCTGCTGGAGATCGTGCAGCTCCCGCCGGAGCTGGCCGCCCGGAAGCCCCACCAGCTCTCCGGCGGCCAGAAGCAGCGCGTCGCGATCGCGCGGGCCCTGGCCGGCGACCCGGAGGTCGTGGTGGCCGACGAGCCGGTGTCGGCGCTGGACGTCTCCGTCCAGGCCGCGATCGTCAACCTCCTGGGCGAGCTCCAGGCCGGGCGCGGGACGACGCTCGTCTTCATCTCCCACGACCTGGCCGTCGTCCGGTACCTGGCGGACCAGGTCGCGGTGATGTACCTCGGCACCGTGGCCGAGGCCGGACCGGTCGACGCGGTCTTCGCGCCGCCGAGCCACCCCTACACGGAGGCGCTGCTCTCGGCCGTCCCGGTCACGGATCCAGACGACCGGCGCCCCCGGATCCTGCTCGAGGGGACGCTCCCGAGCGCGACCGCGCTCCCGCGCGGCTGCCCCTTCGCCAGCCGGTGCCCCCGCTACCTCGGCGCGCTGTGCGACGAGACGCCCCCGCCGGAGCAGCGGCTCGACGGCGGCCACCGCATCGCCTGCCACATCCCGGCGGCGGAGCTGCGGCGACTGCAGGCGAGCGGGGTCCCGCCCGCGCGCGCCGGCGCGACGGCGGGGCCGCCGCCGACCTCCGCGCGCGCGTAGTGCCGCCGCCCCGGCGGTGGGACCGGCGCACGCGTCGACGCTCCCCTGGACCGGCCGCCGGGGCGGGGCGAGCGTCGACCGGCGCGGTCCCGCTCAGCGCGGCACGACCACGTCCAGGTACGGGGCCGGCGCCCGCTCGCCCTCCTTGGCGTTGGCCGGCGCGGGCGTGGCGACGGCGGGCAGCGTCCGGAGATACGCGACCAGCGCCCTCACGTCCGCGTCGGTGAGCGCGCTGTAGGACGGCCACGGCATCACCGGGATCAGCCGGCGGCCGTCCGGCCGCTCGCCGAACTTCACGGCGCGCACGATCTGCTCGTCGGACCACCGCCCCAGCCCGGCCTCGGCGTCAGGCGTGAGATTCGGCGGGTACACCACGCCGACCCCGGGAACGCGAAAGCCCACGTCCGAGCCGCCCAGCCGCCGCGCGAAGTCGGGTTTCCCGGCGAGCGCGCCCGGCGTGTGACAGCCGCTGCAGTCCATGATCTTGACCAGGTACTCGCCGCGGGCGACCACGTCGGACTGCGCGCTGGACGAGCCGGCCACGGCGAGGGCGGCCAGCCCGGCCACCGCAAGCGCGACCGGCGCCAGCCGACCACGACGGGACCGGTCGATGCGGATCCTGAGCACTGCTTGCCTCCTCTCCCGGCTCCGGCCATCGTGACGGACCGGAGCCGCCTCTCGGGTCCCGGGAACTCCTTTCACCCCGCGCCCGGACGCGCCGCGGCGCGGTGCCGTGCCGGGGGCGGACGGCGGGGCACGCGCCGACCGCGGCCGCGGACATGCCACAGCGACGGAGCCAGGAGTCACGTCGTGACGATCGGACGACGGGATCTTGCCGCCGGGGCCGCGGACCCGCCCGATGCCGGGCGAGCCCCGCGGCCCGGCCGGCGAGGGCTACGCGGTGACCGCGAGCTGGTGGGCGAAGAGGTAGCCCGTCGGGTGCATCCGGAAGCCCTGGACGCGCTTGTCCATGAACGTGAAGAGCGCGCGCCAGACCGGCTGCACGATCGGGCCGTCCTCCTGGAGGATGGCCTCCAGCTTCGCCATGATCTCGCGCCGCTGGTTCACGTCGAGCGTGCCCTCCGCCTGGGTAAGCAGGCTGTCGAAGTCCCGGTTCGAGTACTTCGACTCGTTCCACGGCACGCCCGTGCGGTACGCCAGCGCGAGGCTCATGACCCCGAGCGGCCGATGGGCCCAGGTGGTGAACCCGAACGGCACCTTGGTCCACACCTCCCAGTACTGGGTCGACGGCATGACGTTGATCTTGACCCGGATCCCCGCCTCCTTCCACTGCTCGACCATGGCCTGGACGGCGATCAGCTCCCAGGCCGGCTGGGGACGGCAGGCCAGCTCGACGTCGATCCCGTTCGGGTACCCGGCATCGCCGAGGAGCTTCCGCGCCCGGGCGACGTCGCGCTGGAACGCCGGGAGCTTCGCGTACTCGGGATGGACCGGGCTCACGTGGTGGTGCTCGCCGGGCTGGCCGAGCCCGCGGTGCGAGATCTGGAGCACGGAGTGCGCGTCGACCGCGTACCGCATCGCCTGGCGGACGCGCCGGTCGTCGAACGGCTTGACCGGCTGCATGCGGGCGGTCGCCGTGTAGGCCGTGGTGACCTGGTAGAGCTGGATGTGCGGGAGCTTCTGGAGCGCCTCCAGCTGGACGATGTCGGCCAGGTAGAGCCCGTCGACCTGCTTGCCGGCCAGCGCGGCGACGCCCGCGGCCGGATCGTCGCCGAGGTCGATGAACTCCAGCGTGTCCACGTAGGGCCCGCCGCCCCAGTACCCGGGCTTGGCCTTGAGGACCTGCTTGCGCCCGACCTCGTTCTCGACCAGCGTGAACGCCCCCGTCCCGTTCGAGCCCACCCTGTACTCGCCGTTCTCGGCGGGATCGAGGATCAGCAGGGGGTAGTGGAACAGGTGCTCGGGGATGGCGAGCTGGGCGGTCTTCCCGTTGAGCCGCACCGTGAAGTCGTCGACCTTCTGGATGGCGCTGGCGTCCCACAGCCGCGACGACTTCTTCGGGTTGCCCTTGTCGTCCTTCTCGCCGGTCTCGTACTCCTCCATGATGAAGCCCTTCATCAGGCCGAGCACCGAGGAGCCGGTCTTCGGGTCGAGGACGCGCTTGAGGTTCCACACCACGTCGTCGGCGGTGAACGCCCGCCCGCTGTGCCACTTCACGTTCCGCCGGAGCCGGAGCGTCCAGGTCTTGAGGTCCGGGCTCGCCTCCCACTTCTCGACCAGTCCCGGGCGGGTGACGTTGTCGACGCCGGTGACGGTCAGGTAGTCACAGACCTGGCGGGTGGAGTTCGCCGATTCGACCCAGCTGTACGTGTGCGGGCTCTTGAGGTCCTGGCAGCGCATTCCCAGCCGGAGCGTGCCGCCGCGCGGCATGGCCTGGGCCTGGGCCGCCGGCACGAGCCGCTCGCCGGTGACCTTGGCGGCGAAGGCGTAGGCGGCGCCGGCCGACATGCCGAGGAGCGTCGCCGTGCGCAGGAACTCGCGCCGGTCGAGCTGGCGCTCCGCCAGCTGCCGCTTGAGCGTGGGGATGTAGGGGTGCTCCCTCACCTCTGCCATCGCTGACCTCCCTCTCGCCCGACGGGTCGCTGCCACATCGTCCCGCGCGGCCCGCGGGGCGCGGCCCGCGGGGGGCCTCAGTCTGAGCCGGCCTCGGGAATCTTGTCAAGGCGGCGATGTGCCTCAAGACTCCGGTTACCGAACGCCGGGTTGATGCCTCAGAACTCCGGTTACCGGCCGGGACCGCCCGGATCGGAGGAGGGAGGCCATGTGGGCGCAGCGGCGCGCCGAGAGTACCTGCAGGCGATCTACGGCCGGTACCAAACCGCCACGCGTGCGGAGAAGGGGCGCATCCCGCCGGAAAGTAACCGGCAGAAATGGCTTGACAGGGCCCGGACGGCCCGGGGGGCGGGGGCGGCCCCGGTTGCAGGCGCCGCCCGGCCCGCCTATGATCCCGCGCGAGGCCCCGCGTGGAGCGCGCGCTCGACCCCCGGTCCCTCGCCGAAAAGCCGCTCGCCGTGGAGCGCCACGCCGCGCTGGTCGTGGTGGGCGCCGGGCCGGCTGGAGTCGCCGCGGCGACCGCGGCGGCCCGCGCCGGGCTGAGCGTCCGGCTCCTCGACGAGCACCCCCTGGACCCCGAGCTCATGGCGATGGACATCCCCCTCCATTTCGGGCAGCGGATGGCCCCCCGCGTCCGCGACCGGGGGGCGATGCTCGAGCGGGTGGTGCACGCCAATCCCGCCCTCGAGGCGGCCGCCGAGGCCGGGGTGGAGCTCGAACTCGGCGTCTCGGTCTGGGGCGCGTTCCGCCCCAGCGCGACCGCGCGCGCGCTGCCGGGCCCCGTCCTGGGCGTCGCAGACCAGCGCCGCTCGTGGCTCTGCGGCTACGACCGCCTGGTGATCGCCGCCGGAGCCCGCGATGTCGCCGTCGGCTTCCGCGGCTGGGAGAAGGCCGGCACGATGGGGGCGGCGGGGGCGCTGACGCTCCTCGAACGATACCGCGCCCTCGCGGCCCGGCGCCTGGTCGTCCTCGGCTCGGGGCCGCTCGGGCTCGCCGTCGCCGCGGCGGCGCTCGCCCAGGGAATCGAGGTCCTCGCCGTGGTCGACGTGGCCCCGGATGTCCGCGGCGATCCGGGCGCGCGCGGAGCGCTCGAGCGGGCCGGCGTCGCGTTCCACGTGCGGCACGCCGTCGAGGCCTGCGGTGCCCGCGACGAGCTCGAGGCGGTCCGCCTCCTGCCGCTCGACGGCGAGCTCCGGCCGGTCCCGGGCGGCGGGCGCGAGCTCCCCTGCGACACGCTCTGCCTGGCGCTCGGGCTGGTCCCGAGCGTCGAGCTGCTCCAGATCCTCGGCTGCCGGCTCGTGTTCCGTCCCGAGCGCGGCGGGTTCGTCCCGGAGCTCGATGCCGCCGGGCGGACCAGCCTGCCCGACGTGTTCGCCGCCGGCGACTGCGCGGGCGTCGACGAGCGGGCGATCGCCGACCCGTCCGGGGCGGTCGCCGCCGGCCGGCGGGCCGGCCTCGCGGCGGCGGCGTCCCTCGGCGTCCCCGGAGCGGCCGCGCGCGCGGCCGACGAGCCACCGGCGCCCGCCCGCGCCGGCGCGCCGCCCCCGGCCGTGCACGCGTACTGGCGGCAGTGGCTCCAGGCCTCGCTCGCGGCCAGCGGCTGGGACGTGCTCGCCTGCCAGTGCGAGGAGGTGACCCGGGCGGAGCTCGTCGGGGTGCAGCCGCCGCGCTACCTGGGGGTGCCGCCCCCGACGATGCGCGCGCGCAGCCTGGGCTCGCTCCGGCAGGACGGCCCCGTCCACCCGGACCAGGTGAAGCGGCTCACGCGCGCCGGCATGGGGCCGTGCCAGGGACGGCGGTGCCGGGAGCAGGTGGCGCTCCTCCTGGCCGAGGCGAGCCGGATCCCGGTCGCCGCCGTCCCGCTGGCGAGCTACCGGCCGCCGGTCCGGCCGCTGCCCCTCTCGGTGCTGTGGCCGCACGACGAGCCGGCGGCGATGCGCGAGCACTGGGTCAGCTGGTTCGGGATCCCGACGCAGTTCGCGCCCCACTGGGCGGGCGCGCTGGCCGCGCCGCCCGCCGATCCGGACGGGCCGGCCGTGGCCCCCGGCGAGTGACGCCGATCGTGAGACCGGGCACCGGGGCGAGCGTGGTCGTGGTCGGGGGCGGCGTGACCGGCCTGAGCGCGGCGTGGTGGCTGGCCCGGGCCGGGGTGGACGTCCTCGTGCTCGAGCAGGGCATCGTCGGCTGGGAGGCGTCGGGCCGCAATGGCGGGGGCGCCACGCACGTCTACAGCCCGCTCGGGCTGGAGGAGCAGCGACTCTGGCCGCAGATGGACGGGCTCCTCGGTTACCCGACCGAGTACCAGCCGGAGCGGATCAAGGTCGCTCTCTCGGAGGATCAGCTCGCGCTGTACCGGCAGAACGCCGCGATCGCGGCGGCGCGGGGCTTCCGGACCGAGCCCCTCGACCGGGCCCAGCTCCGGGCCCTGGTGCCGCTGGTCGGCGACAGCGCCATCGGCGGACTCCACCTCCGGTTCGGCGGCCACGCCAACCCGCAGCGCACGGTCCAGGCGTACGCGTGGGCGTTCCAGGACCTGGGCGGACGGATCCTCCAGCACACGCGCGCCACCGGGTTCCGCACCACCGGCGGCCGGGTGGAGCAGGTCGAGACCGACCGCGGCCCGGTCGGGGCGGACGCGGTCGTGCTCGCCGCCGGGCTCCACACCGAAGCGCTCGCCGCCGCGCTCGGGGTCGCGATCCCGCTGGCGCCGGCGCGCGTGGAGATGATCTGCACCGAGCCGGTGCCGCTCATGCCGATCGGCGGCGTCGACGGCAACGGGCTCTACGGGCGGCAGACGCGCCGGGGCAACCTGGTGTACGGCGGCGGCCCCCACGAGTGGCTCGACCCGGCCGACCTCGCGACGGCGGAGCGGCCGGCGACCCCGCTCCTCCGGAACCTGGGCCGGCGGCTGGCCGAGCTCTTCCCCGGGGCCGCGCACGTGCGCCTGATCCGCAGCTGGGCGGGCATCGTCGAGAACACGCCGGACGGCCTCCCGGTCCTGGACCGGCTGACGGACCCGGCGAACGTGGTCGTGGCGACGATGTCGAGCGTCGGGTTCGGGCTGTCGCCCGCCTCGGGAAAGGCGATCAGCGAGCTGGTCCTCCACGGCCGGTGCCGGTTCGCCGACCTGGGCGCGCTCCGGCTCGGGCGCTTCGCCGAGACCCCGCCCGACTGGCGGGCCCGCCTGGGGTGGCTCCCGGTCGGCGCCTCCGCCCCCGTGGCCCGGTGAAGGCCGCCGTCTGCCACGAGCTGGGACGGCCGCTGGCCATCGAGGAGGTCCGGCTGGACCCGCCGCAGGCCGGCGAGGTCGAGGTGCGCATCGGCGCGGTGGCGATCTGCCACAGCGACGTCCACCTCGTGCGGGGCGACTGGGTCAACTGGGCGGCCGCCCCCCCGCTGGTCGCCGGCCACGAGGCGGCCGGCACCGTGACCACGGTCGGGCCCGGCGTGACCGAGGTGCGCCCGGGCGACCGGGTGGTCGTGACGCTGATCCGCTGGTGCGGCCGGTGCCGGGAGTGCGTGGCGGGGGCCCCCTACCTGTGCGAGGCGACGTTCCCGCTCGCCACGGAGCACCGGCTCCGGACGCTGGACGGGACGCCGCTCAACATGGGAATCCGCACGGCCGCGTTCGCGGAGTCCGTCGTCGTCGAGCGCTCGCAGGTGGTGCCGATCCCGGCCGACTTCCCGCTCGATCGCGCGTGCCTCCTGGCATGCGGCGTCCTGACCGGCACCGGCGCGGTCCTCAACACCGCGCGGGTCCCGCCCGCCAGCAGCGTCGTCGTGATCGGGACCGGCGGCGTCGGTCTGAACGCGGTCCAGGGCGCGGCGCTCGCCGGGGCGAGCCCGATCATCGCGGTGGACATCGTTCCCGGCAAGCTCGCCGCCGCCCGGGCGTTCGGCGCGACCCACGGCCTAGCCGCGGAGATGCCGGACCTCACGGGGCGCATCCGCGCGCTGACGGGCGACCGGGGCGCCGACTACGCGTTCGTCACCGTCGGCCACCCGGCCGCGGTCACCCAGGCGCTCGGCCTGGTCCGGCGCGGCGGCACGGTGGTCCTGGTCGGGATGCCGCGGGCCGGCGCCACGGCGCCGCTCACGATCGGGGACCTCGCGTGGAACGGACAGCGGCTGCTCGGCTGCAACATGGGCTCGAGCCGGCCCAGCGTCGAGATCCCCTGGCTGGCCGGCCTCTACCGCGACGGCCGGCTCCGGCTGGACGAGCTCATCACCGCGCGATACCCACTCGACCGCATCAACGAGGCCATCGCCGCCGTCGAGGCCGGCGGCGCGCTCCGCAACGTGGTGGTGTTCCCGTGACCCGGAATCGGCCCGGCCGCCGGCCGGCCCGCGCTCCGCGGGCGCCCGCGCAGACAGGGCCGCCAGGGGAGGGCGTCGCCCGGTGATGCGCGGTGCGCCGGAGGGCGCGGGCGGGCTGGCTCGCACCCTGCCCGGCCACTTCTATCACGACCCGGCGATCTGGCGCCTCGAGCAGGAGCGCATCTTCTCGCGCCTGTGGGTCTGCGTCGGCCGCGCCGACCAGCACCCGGACGCCGGCGACTACCGCACTGCCCCGGTCGGGGACGAGAGCGTGCTCCTGGTGCGCGACCGGGACGGCGCGCTCCGGGCCTTCCTGAACGTCTGCCGCCACCGCGGGGCGCGCCTCTGCCCGGCCGAGCGCGGCCACGCCCGCGCGCTCCAGTGCCGCTACCACGCCTGGACCTACGGCCTCGACGGGCGGCTTCTCCGGGCCCCCGGGCTCCCGGACGGGCCCGACTTCGATCGGGGCGCGTTCGGGCTGGTCGCGGTCCCGGTCGACACCTGGGAGGGGCTCGTCTGGGTCAGTCTCGCGGCGGCGCCGCCCCCCGTCACCGAGCAGCTGGTCCCGCAGATCGCGGCGCGGCTCGGCGACCCCGGGCGCCTGGCGCCCTACCGCCTGGGCGGGCTCCAGGTGGCCCGGCGCATCGAGTACGACGTGCGGGCCAACTGGAAGCTCGTCGTCGAGAACTTCATGGAGTGCTACCACTGCGCCCCGATGCACCCGGAGCTGGTGCGGCGGCTGCCGGCGTTCCGCAGCGGCGCGACCCAGCAGTACGGTCTCGGCACCCGCCTGGCGGACGACGCGGAGTCGCTCACGATGAGCGGCCGGGCGCCCGCCCCGCCCTTCCCCGGGCTCGCCCCCGGCCACGAGCGACACTACTTCGGCCTGGTCCTCCGCCCCAACGTGTTCCTGAACCTCCTGCCCGACCACGCGATCGTGCACACGCTGATCCCGCTCGCCCCCGACCGCTCGCGCGTGCTCTGCGACTGGCTCTTCGACCCCCCGGCGCTGGCGCGCCCGGGCTTCGACCCGGCCGACACGGTCGAGCTCTTCGACCGCGTCAACCGCCAGGACTGGGAGGTCTGCGAGTGGGCGCAGGCCGGGGTGCGCTCGCGCGCGTACCGGGGCGGCGGGGTCTACGTCCCGATCGAGCGCCACATCCGCGGCTTCAACGACTTCGTCCTGGAGCAGCTCGGGCTCGAGGCGGCCGGATGGACGCCGCCCCCCGCGCCACCGGCCAGCTCCTCGGAGCCGGGCTGACGGCCCGCCCGGGGCGAGCCGCCGGAGCCCGGGCCCGTTGGCCGCCCGGCCCGGCTCGTCTCCGCCGCCAGCGCACGACCGCACCGCCCGCCCTCGCGTGGCGTCCGCGGGGCGCCCGGACCAGCCCGTCGCAGGCGCGCCGCGCGGTCAGCCCCCGGCGGGGGGCCGGGCGTAGGTCCGGCCGTAGGCGAGGTTGTCCTGCCGGAGGCGCTTGTCCGTCCCGAAGAGGATGTGCTTCGACATGTCCGGCGAGTACCTGCTCGCCGGCGGCCGGCGGCCGAGCGCCTCGGCCAGGCTCCGCACGTGGTGGGGCCCGGCGCCGCAGCAGACCCCCAGGTACCGGACGCCGAGGGCGTAGGCCGTCTTCCCGAACTCCCCGATCTCGTACCGGTTGCAGAGGAGGGGGTCGAGCGCGGTCGGGAACGGGCGGTCGTCCGGGATCACCGTGCAGCCCGGATCGCTGAGGGTCTGGAAGGTGGGCTCGGCGGGCGTCGTCCGGTACGGCACCGGGAGCGCCGCCACGTGGCACCGCACCGCCTCGCGCACCTCGCGCAGGAGCGGCAGCATCGTGGCCGGCCCCCGCGCGCAGTTGAGGCCGACCACGTCCGCGCCCGCGGCCTCGAGCCGGCGCGCCGCGTCGGCCACCCTCCAGCCCTCGCGTGTCTGGCCCTCGCGGGGGATGGCGAGCGTCATCACCGCCGGCCGGCCGGCCCGCCGGATCGCCTCCAGCGCGAGCAGCGCCTCGCCGCCCCAGCTGTAGGTCTCGCCCACGATGAAGTCGACGCCCGCGTCGACGGCCCAGCCCACCTGCTCGTCGAAGATCCGCCGCGCCTGGCGGGCGGCCTTCGGGTCGTCCGGCCCGTAGATGCTCGTGTTGCAGATGTCGCCGGCCAGGAGCGCGCCGGTCTCGCGCGCGACCTTCCGCGCGATCCGGAGCGCCGTCCGGTTGATGCGCTCGAGATCCCGCTCGCGGCCGACGATCTTGAGCTTGGCGCGGTGAGCGTAGTAGGTGAACGCCTCGACCACGTCCGAGCCGGCGTGGACGAACTCCCGGTGGAGCCCCTCCACCAGCTCCGGGTGCTCGAGCACGATCTCCGGCACGAACGCCCCGGCCTGGAGATAGCCGCGGCGCTCGAACTCGAAGAGGTAGCCCTCGGCGCAGATCACCGGCCCGCGGGCGAGCCGGTCCAGGAGCCCCGTCCGGGCAGCCGGGTGACGCCCGGGCCGGGCCGGGCGCGTGGTCGTCGTGGCCATTGTGCGCGCTCCTCCTCTCCGCAGAGCCGGGCCGGGCGGGCCCCGCCCGGCCGCGCGGGCGCTATCGGGGGTGCGGGGGATCGGACGCCGACGCGGGCGGGAGCAGGACCCCGTCCCGGAACCGGGACCAGCGGAGCGGCCGGAGATCCCAGCCCGGCGCCTCGCCCTCGAGCACGACCTGCGCCACCAGGTCCCCCACCACCGGCGCGTGCTTGAACCCGTGGCCGCTCCAGCCGAAGTCGACGGCCAGCCCGGCCCACTCGGGGACCGCGCCCAGCACGGGCTCGTGGTCGGGGGTGACGTCGTAGACGCCCGAGTACCCGCCCATCGAGAGTCCGTGCTCCATGGCGGGGAAGCGGTGCGCGATCAGCTCGGCGTTGCGCACCACCTCGGCCGGGTCCGCGCCCTCGTTGTAGTGATCCGGGTCGACGACCTCGTCGTACGCGGTCAGGCCGTGGATCGTCAGGTTCCCGGTCTCCGGGCGCATGTAGGTCCCCTGGACCCGGTCCAGGACCCCCGGGTGTCCGGCGAACTCGGGCGGCCGGCGGAAGAAGCACATCTGGTGGCGCTTCGGGGCGATCGGCACGTGGATGCCGAGCGGCTCGAGGAGCCGTCCGGCCCACAGCCCCGCGCACACCACGACGGCGGGGGCGCTGATGTCGCCGGCGGCGGTCCGGACGCCGGTGACCTTGTCGCTGGCGGTCTGCAGCGCCTCGACGGGCGCGTACTGGAGGACGGTCGCGCCCAGCTCGCGCGCCCGCGCGGCGAGGGCGTTGGTGGTCATCGCGGCGTCGGCGTACCCCGACTCCGGCTCGTAGGCGCCGAGCGCGACGTCGTCCACCGCCATCGCCGGCACCAGGGCGCGGATCTCGGCCGGCGTGAGCAGCTCGACCCGGGCCCCCCACTCCCCGGCCCGCCGCGCGTTCTCGCGGAGGTGCGGGGCGCGGTCGGGGCCGGCCAGCCAGAGGATCCCGACCTGGCGGAAGCCCGGGTCGCCGCCGCCGATCGCCTCGGCCCAGCGCCGGAACAGCTCCGCCGAGCCCTGGCCGGTCCGGGTGAGGAAGTCCATCCCGTAGAAGCGCCGGACCAGCGCGGACGATCGCCCGGTCGGGCCCGAGGCCAGGAACTTGCGCTCGAGGAGCACGACCCGGCCGGCCCGACGGCGCGCCAGGTGATAGGTGACGCTCGCGCCGTGGACGCCGCCGCCCACGACGATGACGTCCGCGGTCCGGGGGAGATCGGTCATGGCGGCTCCTACCAGTTCCGGTCGCCGGTTGCGAAGCGCGGCGCGTCCGGCGACTTCGTCTTGCGCCCGGCCATCTCGTCCAGCGTGCGGCTCTTCTGCATCCCCGGGTGCCGCCCGAGGTCCGGCGACTTCGCGCTGGCCGGGGGCCGCCGCCCGAGCGCCTCGGCCATCGCCCGCACGTGGTGGGCGGCGGAGCCGCAGCACGAGCCGACGTAGCGGATGCCGAGGTCCCGCGCCCGGACGGCGTAGCCGGCCATCTCCGCCCGCGTGAGCGTGAGCGGGTCCAAGGCCAGCGGGAACTCCGGGAGCTGCGTGAAGTTGGGGCGGTCGTCGCGCGTGCGGTAGGCGATCGGCTGCGCGGCGACGTAGCCCGAGGTCGCCTTCCGCATGACCTCGACCATCGGCAGCATCCGCTCCGGGTCGCGCCCGCAGTTCGCGCCGACCACGTCGGCCCCGTCCCCGGCCAGGATCCGCGTCGCCTCGTCCAGCGGCACGCCCTCGGCCGTCTCGGGGCCGCGGAGCGTGAACGTGATCATCGCCGGGTACCCGGCCGCCTTCACGGCGGCCAGGCACTGCCGCGCCTCCTCGAGGAACGCGAACGTCTCGCCGATGAAGAAGTCGACCCCCTCCGACGCCTGGAGCGCGACCTGCTCGTCGAAGAGGCGGCGGACGTGGGCGCGGGAGCCGGGGTCCTTCGGGTCATACATCCAGGTCAGGCAGAGCGTCCCCGCCACGAGCGCCTGGTCGCCGGCGACTTCGTTCGCGATCCGCACCGCGGCCCGGTTGATGGCGTCGACTTGGTCGGCGTACCCCGCGGTCCCGAGCTTCTCCCGGCTCGCGTAGAACGTGAGCGCCTGGAGGACGTCCGCGCCCGCCCGGAGGAACTCCCGGTGCAGCTCCCGGAGCGCGTCCGGATGCTCGATCGCGACCTCCGGCGTGTACGGGCCGGCCTGGACGTACCCGCGCCGCTCCAGCTCGAGGATGTAGCCGCCGTCCCCGAGGACGACGCCGTCCCGGAGCCGCTCCAGGATCCCGCGGCGCCGCGGGCTCACACCCACGGCGAGTGGCTGCCGGAGGCGCCGAAGGTGCGCCCGGCGGCGTAGCGGGCGAAGGCGAACGGGCGCAGCTCGCTCACGTCGTCCCCGAGCAGGAGCCGCGCCACCAGCTTGCCGACCCCGGTCATCTTGAACCCGTGGTTCGAGTCCGCGATCATGTACACGTTCGGCGCGACCCAGTCGAAGACCGGGACGTTGTCCGGCGTGAACGCGCCGATGCCGCCGTTCGGCCGCTCGCGGAACTGCGGCCGGCAGCCCTTGAAGCGCGACATCGTCTGGCCCATCGCCGCGCAGAAGTAGTCGGCGAACCACGGATCGGCCTGGTACTCCGGGTTGGCGTGGCCGTAGGGGTCGGTCACCGCCGCCGGGCCGAGCCGCACCGGCGTCGTGCCGCCCTGGAGCCCCGGCCGGTCCATCCGCTCGTTGCCGTTCTTGAAGTAGACGTACGTGAAGTCCTTGATGGGCCGCCCGGTGGCCGGATCGACGACCGGCTCGGACGTCTCCACGTGGAGCACGGGCGGGTTCAGGCCGGCGGCGGTCACGTACGGCTCGTCGTGGTACACCTCGCCCTCGAGCAGACGCCAGTACGTCCACATGTCCTTCGTCTCGACCGCGCCGTCCGCATACCGGCAGGTGACGGTCGCCGGGCGTCCGAGCATCGCCCAGTGGGCCGGCGTCCAGGCGCCGAGCCCCCAGACCACCACGTCGCATCCGATGCGGCCGCGATCGGTGAGGACGGCCCGGACGACGCCGCCCTGGACGTCGTAGCCGGTCACCCGGACCCCGGGCAGGATCCGGACCCCGTGCGCGGCGCACTTCTCCGCGAGGCCGGTCAGGGCCTGCCGCGTCCCGGCGTACCCGCTCACCCGCTCGTGGAGGGCGAGCCCGACGTGGGTCGTGTTGAAGTCCGGCCAGAGGCTCCGCACGAACCGCCGGGCCTCCTCCCCGACGTAGAGGTCGGAGGGGTAGCCGGCCGCGTTCTGGCTCTTCCACACCCGCTCGTAGGCGGGGACCTGCCGCGCCTCGTCGACCCCGACGTAGCCGACCTGCTGGAACCCGAAGGCGACCGGATCGGACATCCACACGTCGACGCTGTGGCGCAGGATCGCGTGGAGCGGCTCGGTCATGTAGAGGTTGCGCACGCAGCCGCACGCGATCCCGGAGGCCCCGGCGCCGATGCCGGTCTTGTCGAGGACGAGCACGTCCGCGCCGGCGCCGCGCCCGCGGCGCGCCCGCTCCTGGGCGAGGTGCCACGCCGTGCTGAGCCCGTGGATCCCGGCGCCGACGACGACGCAGTGGACGGCGCTCGGCAGCTCGGTCATGCGCGACCTCCGCGCTGGGGGTGGGTGACTGGCCCGAGGGGGCCCGACTTCTCTATCACCCCGGAGCGGCGGGCGTCAAGGCGCGCCACGACGCAACGGACGCCGCCGATGCGGGCCCCGCACGTCTCGCGGCACGACGCCCGCGAGGGGGGCCGGCGGCCAGCGACCTCCGCTCCTCCCGCCTCCACGTCGGCGGCGACCGGACCCTCGGGTCGGTGGCGGAGGCCGTCGTGCGCACG
>Ga0070741_10006285_pt1 | contig 25648 bp, 20 predicted proteins | sample Coa_R1_4_FD_66440 | JGI IMG/M metagenome (GOLD analysis project Ga0070741, IMG submission 66440) | Surface soil microbial communities from Centralia Pennsylvania, which are recovering from an underground coalmine fire - Coalmine... | ecosystem: Environmental > Terrestrial > Soil > Unclassified ... | reverse complement strand
GTACTCTGGCCGAAGCGCGCGACGTTTGAGCAGCTCCTTGAAATCCTGAACGCAAGCGAACTCGCTCAGGTATGGGGCGAGGACGAAACGATCGGGTGGGTTTACCAGTTCTTCAACGGCCAGGACGAGCGCCGGAAAATGCGCGAGAGCCAGGCGCCCCGCAACAGCCGAGAGCTGGCGGTCCGCAACCAGTTCTTCACGCCACGCTACGTCGTCCAGTTCCTCACCGACAACACACTCGGTCGAATCTGGTACGAAATGCGTGGTGCGAACACGGACCTCGGCGAGCGGTGCGAGTATATGGTTCGCCAGCCCGGCGAGGCATTCGCGCCGCGCGCAAAGAAGGATCCACGCGCCCTCCATGTACTCGACCCGGCGTGCGGCAGCGGCCACTTCCTCCTCTACGCCTTCGATCTCCTGCTGGCGATCTACGAGGAGGCGCACGCCGACCCCGAGAGCCCAAGGAGCGAAGCAACTGGCCGAACACTCGCCGAGGACTACCCAACTCTCGACGAACTTCGAAAGGCCGCCCCCGGTCTCATCCTGGCGCACAACCTCTACGGGGTGGACATTGATGCGCGCTGCGCACAGATCGCTCAGCTCGCGCTTTGGATGCGAGCGCAGCGCAGGTACCGTGATCTCTCTCTGTCCCGCGTTGATCGGCCACTCATTCGGCGATCCAACATCGTCATCGCCGAGCCGCTTGTCGCGGACGAGCATACCGCCAAGGAATTCATCTCAAAGCTGGGCGATCCAGACCTGGGTCGCATTTTTTCTGCGCTCATCGATGCTCTGAACCTCGCAGGAGACCTCGGGCTCCTTCTTCCGATTGAGACGCTCTTTTCGCAAACTCCCCAACCGGGGAATACGGGGAGTCTTTTTGCTCAGCCCGAGGAGCGAATTCGTGCCGAGCTGGCTCGCTTCGTCTCAGAGGAGACCCGAACGAGTACCAAGAGCCGCCTGTTCGTGGACGATGCGGCTCAAGGTATCGGTCTTATGTCTATCGCAGAGAAATCATTCGACGTCGTGCTCATGAATCCGCCCTTCGGGGAACCGACAAAAGCAGGCAAGAACGCGAACAGTCCACATCTCGCGATTTGCGACAACGACCTTGGCGCGGCCTTTGTACATGCGTCGGTAACACGCTGGGCTCGCAGTGGTGTCACGGGGGTCGTCTCCTCGAGCACGCTGTGGTTCAAGCACACTCTCGCGGTATGGCGTCAACTCGTCTTGGTCGGCGAAGAGAGCTCGATTGCGCTGGGCGCGCATCTTGGCGGCCATGTTCTCGAGAACGCAAGTGTCGGTGCAGTCGCGACTGTGATTGGTCGCCGGCCGACGACGTCGCGTGCGACGTTCTTCCGGTGCCTACGCGCCGAAGACAAATCGGCGGCGCTCGTCGACACCATCCGCGACCAACGTCAGGGAGTTGAGCGCCCGCCGGCATTCTCCGTACCTGTTGCGGCCCTTCGAGCTTACCGAAAATCGCCGCTCGTCTATTGGATCTCACCGGCGCTTCGATCCGATCTCACCCGCTTCTCGGCGCTCGAGGGCACCGGCGCTGAGGTCAGGCAAGGTGTTGCGTGCGCCGACGACCCTCGATTCGTGCGGGCCTGGTGGGAGCTGCCTGTGGATCACGTCGGTTCGGGAAAGGACTGGTTGCCATTCGCGAAGAGCAGCGAATACAGCCTGTTCTGGGACGATATCACGTGGATCATTCGCTGGCCACGCGATGGCGAAGAGGTGCGCGCCTACGAGAACGCCCGCCCACAGAACATTCATTACTTCGGGCGACCTGGCGTCACGTTCCCCGCACGCGCGGTCCTGGGTTTCAACCCCCGGGCATTTCCCGCAGGCATCGGTTTTGGTCATATGGGCTCCGTTGCCTTCCCAAAGGGCACGGACGCCGCGACATTACTCGGTTATCTCTCAAGTCGACCTGCCGAGTACGTCCTCAGCTTCTCAAACGGATCGCTCCAAGGCAAGAAGGGCGCGTACCAGAATCACTACGAGGTCGGTCAGATCGGAGACCTGCCGTGGCCCGACTTCCCTTCGGATATCGCTAAGCGTGTGGGAGAGCTGGGTGTCACGATGAGTCGTGCCGCAATGCTGCTACAGCGTAACGACGAGACCACGCACCAGCATCGCCCTTCCCCTGTTCTCCGTAGGTCAGTAACGTTGGATCAGTACCTTACGGGAGAGCTCGCCGAGGACGAACGACTAGTAGCCACCGCGCTGTCTGCGCGCGCAACGCTCGACGGACTCGTCTCCGCCGCACTTGGTTTCAAGCGCGAGGACGTGGACGCTATGAACGAGGAGTTCGCCGAGTGCGACCCGCCGACGGATGGTCCGTGGTGTCCGGTGCGTCCTACCGTCAGCGACAACCTTCGCCAAGAGGCGGCGCGGTCGCTTGTGTCGCTCGCGGTTGGCCTTGCGGTCGGGCGGTTCGATGCTCGTCGATTCGGGGCAGACCCACCTGACACTGTGCCCCTCGGAGGCTTCGAGGTAGCACCTTTCACTCTGTTAAGAGACCGCCGCGCGGATGATTATCCGCTCGAAGTCTCGTCTTTGGGGATGCTAGTGATTGATCGGGCAGACCCTGACCTTGCCGACCAGCAGTTGGGCGATGCGCTCGTTCACGTCTGGCCGAAGGCGTCTCCTGACGCCGTCACGCAGCTATCGAACCTGCTCCGTGTCGATCGCTTGACCAGCTATCTAGGCAATCCTGGTGCCTCTGGGTTCTACGCCGACCATGCGCGCCGCTACAGCAAGGGCCGCCGAAGGGCACCTCTCTACTATTGGTTTGGCACGACGTCGGGTGCGTTCGGGGTGCTGTTGTTGGCGCCTGCCGTGACCGCCGACACGCTCTTCGTTCTCCGAAACGAGATTGTGACGCTCCGTTTAGCGCGAGCTGAGCGAGCCGCTGAGGCGGCTCGGAGCGACACAGGTGAGGGTACAGTAGCAACACGTTCCGCTCTCGCAGCGGCCAACGCTCTAGTAGCCGAACTGCGCGCCTTCGCATCTGAGCTCGATAAGATTATTCCGTTGTGGGCACCCAGTATCGATGACGGCGTTCTGGTTAACGCCGCACCGTTTTACCGTCTGGTGCCCCATCGTGAGTCCCGAAGCAAGGCTGAAGCGACATGGAAAGAGCTCTGCCATGGCGACCTGGATTGGGCTCATCTTGCGATGCGTCTCTGGCCCGAGCGTGTGGTCCCGAAGTGCGCGACTGATCGCAGTTTGGCGATCGCCCACGGCCTCGATGACGTCTTCTGGGCGGAGGGCATCGACGGCAGGTGGGCCGCGAGAAAGACGCCGGTCCGCAGCATCGACGACTTGGTACGCGAACGAACCTCGCCTGCGGTGAAGTCCGCACTGTCGAACCTACTTGGGGCGCCCGGCACCACTGGCCCAGAGAAGAAGACGAGAAAAGGCAAAGCCAATGCTTGAATCCCTCTACCTTAGCAACGTCGGCCCGGCGTCTGACATGGCGATGGAGCTGGCTCCAAGGCTCAACCTCATTACTGGCGATAACGGACTAGGTAAGAGTTTTCTCCTGGACGTGGCTTGGTGGGTGCTCACACGGAAGTGGCCGCAGGATCTCAATGCGAACCTCACCTCGGGCTATGCTGCGCGCCCCACTGATCTAGCCAGGAAGGCCACCATTCGGTTCGCGGTCGAGAGCAAGACCGGTCGCGTTGAGTATGAGAGTGCCTACGTAGCTGAAGAGCAGTCGTGGCTAGGCAAGGCGGGCCGCCCGTGGAACCCTGGCCTCGTCATCTACGCACTAGCCGACGGCAGTTTCGCTGTCTGGGATCCAGCTCGCAACTATTGGAGAAAGAAAGGCAATCTTGACATTCAGGACCGTGTTCCGGCGTATGTGTTTAGCTCGAAGGAAGTGTGGGATGGACTTCGCGTGCCGATCGACGACAAGCCAACGCAAGTAAGTAACGGACTGATCGCTGACTGGGCATCGTGGATTCGCGAAAGAGGAAATGACGCGGGGCGCATGGCGTCCGTGCTGTCGATATTGGCGCCCACCGTCGGGCACGACAGCCTGACGCCCGGTGATCGCTTCGCGAGATTGTCTGTCAATGACGTCCGCGACATTCCGACCGTTCGAATGGGGTACGCGCAGGACGTCCCCATACTCTACGCGTCGCTGGGTGTCCGTCGGATCGCCGCCCTGGCGTACATGCTCTCATGGGCGTGGCGCGAACACGTCGTTGCATCGAGGCTGCTAGGCCAGCTGCCCTCCTCGCGCGTCGTGATGTTGTTCGACGAGATCGAGGCACACCTGCACCCGCGCTGGCAACGTGCCATCGTTCCCGCACTGCTTAAAGTTGTGAAGACATTGACCGATGATGCGAGCGCTGTCGTTCAACTCATCGCGGCGACACACTCGCCGCTCGTACTCGCCTCTGTCGAACCTCTCTTCGACCTCGAGCGGGACGCTTGGTTTGATCTCGATCTTGAGGGCGAGAAGGTTGTCCTCCGTCGGCGTCCATTCGTTCGACTCGGAGAGGTTGGGAACTGGCTAACTAGCGAGGCGTTTGACCTCGCCGAGCCGCGTTCGCTCGAAGGTGAACGGGCGGTGCGCGCAGCTCAAGAAGTTCTTAGCGCGAAGAATCCCTCTCAAGAGCAAATCCAATCAGCGGATAAGCAGCTGCGACAGGCAGGCCTGCCCGATATTGATCCCTTTTGGGTTCGGTGGGACTACTTCGTTCAACAGAGCACACAGCCGAACACTCCGGAGAAACAACGTTGATCCGAGTCACTCCGGCACCGGAGCCGCCCGACTTCAATGCCAAGGTCAGGCAGCCGGGTCTGTCTGCCATCGACGAGTTTCTAGGACGCCCTCCGCGGCTCAAGCGGCCAGGGCCAAAGCGATCGAAGATCGCCGACCACGAGCAGGACATCCCCGCGGAGGCGTTCCCGCCATACTGGCGCCAGACACTTCCCGAGATGCTCGCCGCGTACGAGCATCGGTGCTCGTACCTCGCCATGTACATCCATGACGCCACTGGCAGTCCGACCGTCGATCACGTGCTTCCGAAGTCCTGCGACTGGAACCATGTGTACGAGTGGTCGAACTATCGACTGTGCGCAGCAATCATCAACTCAAAGAAGGGCCAGCTGCTATCGCTCATCGATCCTTTTGACGTACAGCTCGGCTGGTTCGTGCTGAACGTCAACACGCTTCATGTTGAGCGGGACCCAAACGCGCCTCAGGCCGAGTGGGTCCGCATCGACGCGACGCTCCCGTTGCTGAACCAGCGCCCGTGTGTCAGGGAGCGTGAGGAATACGTTCGCTGTTATCAGCTTGGGCCAGGCGCGGGAGGCTTTGACCTCGTGCATCTCGAGTTCCGCGCTCCGTTCATCGCATTCGAGCTTCGGCGACAAGAGAAGCTTCTGCGAGGAGACGCCTGATGCATCCGCTTCACGACTACGTGGCAAAACAGCTCGCGGACAAACTCAAGTCTCGGCTTGTCGTCGTCTGGTACGACGAGCGTGGTGAGTTCCAGCCCTTCGTTGAGGAAGTGCGAGGCGGCCGTCGCACGTCGAGCGAGCCCGTTCCGGTGGATATCGACGGCTCGAGCGCGCGCCTCGCCGAATACGCAGGCTCCATGTTCGAGCTGCGCGCCGTCGTCGAGCCATACGTGAGCGGCGACACCCCTGCATCGATGATCGTCTATATGCCGGGCGTATCTCGCGATCGGCGCGCATCGGTACTGATGGAGCTGGAAAAAGCGGGCACGACCTGGGAACCGCAACTGAAGCAGCTTGCGAGAAATGTGCTCTTGCAGAAGTACACACTCGGGGTCGTTGACGAGATGCTCCCATTCGATCGCAAAGTCTCGTACGAGGATCTCACGCGAGCTGCGGCGGATGGCGAGGGTGCTGCACCGCCGTCGATCCTGAGAGGTATCTTCCACGACATGAGCGGTAGCGACGCGATGCTGGCCGCTTGGCTCGCGAGTGACGATCGCGACACAGAGATCGTGGACAAGGACGCGACACGAGAGCTGATGAAACTCGTGACAGCACGACTCGGCCTCGAACTGTCCATTGATTCACAGCTTTCCAAGGTGCGTGCGGTAACGCTCCGATATGTACTCGCGGGTGAGTTCCGCCTCGATCTCACATGCGATCCACCTGCCTCGCTGGACGGAGTTGCTAGGCCACCTGGAAAGGACGCGGAGTTGGCTATTCGTGAGGTCGCTCAGCGACTTCGCACAACATTCCCGCAAGCCTACTCGGCGCTCGCGGATCGAGTTGAGGCCGAACTCGGCTTGAAGGCGGAGCTCGTTCCTTCAGGCGCGCTTGGAGCTATCGATACCTTCCGTTTCGAAGAGCGGGCGCTGGTGCGCCACGCGGGCGACCTTATCGCCAACGGGGCCTTTAACGATGCGTTGGCGCTTGTCGCCGAGCGACAGCACAGCTTTTGGCTTGATCGCGATGTTTCACGGAAAGCTCAGTGGGAGGCCACTCGGCTAATGGGCGAGCTCGGCACAACCGCAATTAGGGTGCGGGCAGCAGTCAGCAAGATGGCCGGGGACGCAGCGGCGTGGGTCGATGCGTATGTGTCGAACCAAGGTTGGTATGAGCTGGACCAGGCGCAGCGTCGTCTTGAGGCCTGGGTCGCGAACCTCGACGACGAGGTCGCAGAGCGTCCATTGGGAGTTGTGCGCCGTGCCTACGACGACGCCTGCTATGCGATGGCTGATGGCTTCACGAAGGCACTGGCAAAAACAGGGTGGACTGTCGCTGGCCGCCTGCACCAGACACGGATCTTTAGCGAGGTCGTCTCCCAGCAACCGAAGCCGGTCGCATATTTTCTAGTCGACGCTATGCGCTTCGAGATGGGGATCGAACTGACCGAGCGGCTCCCCAAGACATCAGAGATCTCGGTTCGACCGGCGGTGGGAAGTCTTCCCAGTATTACCCCGATTGGTATGGCGGCTCTGATGCCTGGCGCGTCTGGCAGCTTCTCAGTCGTCGAGCAAGCGGGCAAGCTTGGTGTGGTGATTGACGGGACTTTCCTGGCGGATCTCGCTGGTCGAAAGAAGTTCGCGGCCGCCCGGATCCCGAAACTCATCGACGTCGCGCTTGATGAGCTGTTGAGCCTGCCGCCGTCGAAGCTCGCAAAGAAGGTCGAACACGCTCAGGTTATTGTGGTCCGCTCCCAGGAAATCGATCACGCTGGCGAAGGCAGGTTCGCCTATCAAGCGAGACAGGTCATGGACACCGTGATTGACAACATCGCCAGAGCTATTCGAAAGCTGTCCGGCGCCGGTGTCGAGTATTGCGTGGTAACTGCCGATCACGGCCACCTCTTCCTGCCTTCCGACCGTGACGAATCGATGCGAATTGATCCGCCAGGAGGCCAGACGGTGGATCTCCATCGCAGGTGTTGGATAGGCCGTGGCGGCACGACACCGACTGGCTGCGTTCGCGTTTCGGCAGCGGCGCTCGGTTATGCATCTGATCTCGAATTCGTGTTCCCGACTGGCCCTGCCGTCTTTAGGGCGGGGGGCGATCTGGCGTTTCACCATGGAGGACCGTCCCTACCGGAATTGATTGTTCCCGTGTTGACCGTCCGCACCAAGTCAGTCGTGTCGCCCCACGCAACGGCAAGCCCGCTAAAAGTCGAAGGCCTTCCGCCAGCCGTTACAAACCGAATCTTCAGCGTGACAGTGCAACTTGGCGGTCAGAACCTTGCTCTATTCTCGAATGCGATGCTGGTGCGACCCCTTTTGGTGTCCGAGGGCAAACAAGTTGGATCGGTCGGAATGGCTGTTGGCGCGGAGCTAGATCGCGGAACTGGATGTGTCACGCTACGGACGAACACCTCTATCACACTTGCGTTCATCCTGAGTGATGAAGCGGTGCCGTCACTACGAGTCATCATTCAGGATCCAACAACGGACGCTGAACTCTATCGTTCGCCGGACGACATCCCCGTCCGGCTCGGAGTCTAATCGAATGAGCAATGGAGTCCCAGCCCCCACGCGTGACGCGCTTGACGAGAAGGTGAATCGGCTCTTTGCCGGCAAGGTCGTTCGCAAAGATCTTGTGCGAAAGGTTAAGGTCGGGGCAAACGTCCCTGTGTTCGTGCTGGAGTTCCTACTGGGCAAGTACTGCGCCTCGTCGGACGAGGTGTCGATCCAGATGGGAATGCAGGTAGTCAACGACACGTTGGCTAACAACTACATCCGCCCCGACGAATCGTTCAAGGCTCAGAGTAAAGTCAAGGAGAACGGCAAATACTCCTTCATCGACAAGGTGAAGGTGCGCCTCGTCGACTCGGACTACTGGGCCGAGGCTGTAAATTTCGGTCACAAGTTCATTCATATCCCAACGCAGTACGTCCGTGACTACGAACGCCTCCTCATGGGAGGCGTATGGTGCCAACTCGATTTGCGGTTTCAGACGAGCGAGGAAGCTGAAGGCAAGAATCCTTTCTGGATCGACCGACTCCAGCCGATACAAATCGCGACGTTTGACGTCGATGACTATCGGCACATTCGCGGCGAGCTTACGACAGACGAGTGGATCGATCTGATCGTGAGGAGTATGGGATACGAGCCTACGGAGATGTCACGTAGGCTCAAGCTGCTCTTCTTGATCAGGCTCATTCCACTTGCCGAGCGTAACTACAACCTCGTTGAACTGGGTCCGCGTGGCACTGGCAAAAGCTATGTCGTTCAGGAGGTCTCGCCGTACTCCGCGCTGCTGACGGGCCCGACGACCGTTGCCAACCTTTTTGGCCACATGGGTGGGAAGCAAAAGGGCATGGTCCAAATTTGGGACTTCGTGGGCTTCGACGAGGTTGCTGACCTCCAGAAGATGCCCAAGGAAGTCATCACGACGATGAAGACCTATTGCGAGTCCGGAACGTTTCAGCGTGGCCACGAGGCGGCATCCGGGGACGCGAGCATCGCCATGTTCGGCAACACGAACCAGCCGGTGGACGTCATGGTTCAGACGGGCCACCTGTTCGCCCCAATGCCGGATGTGATCCGGGATGACATGGCATTCATCGATCGTCTGCACTTCTACCTCCCTGGTTGGGAGATTCCCAAAATGCGGAACGACCTCTTTACCGACCACTACGGATTCGTCGTCGACTACCTCGCGGAAGCTCTCCGCGAGATGCGGAAGCACAACTTTACCGAGGTGATCGACCGGCACTTCTCGATGGGATCACATCTCAACGCGCGCGACCGGAAGGCCGTGCGAAAGACCGTCTCTGGGCTGATGAAGATCGTGTTCCCGCACGGGGAGATCACCCAGGAAGAGCTGGCCGAGATCCTGGAGATCGCACTCGAGGGACGGCGCCGGGTCAAGGAGCAGCTGAAGAAGATGGGCTCGTTCGAGTACTACCACACATCATTCAGCTACACGCTTCAGGAAACAGGCGAGGAGAAGTTCGTCGGCGTGCCGGAACAAGGGGGCCGCGATTTAGTGTCTGCCGATCCACTCCCACCTGGCGCCGTCTATTGTGCCGGCGTTACGGGAGACGGCACAGTAGGTCTCTTCCGACTCGAGGTATCAATCACTGACGGGACCGGCAAGCTAAAGACTGCCGGCGGGTTGTCAGGACTAATGAAGGAATCCGTCCAGCGCGCACACAGCTATTTGTCTGCCCGCAAGAACGAGCTCGGCGTCGCCCGGGAGTTGGACGGCTCCGACCTGCACGTAGAGGTCATCGACCTTCTGGGCAACCGCGTCGAGGCCGAGGTGGGTATTGCGTTCTTTGTGGCCGCCAATTCTGCACTCAAGAGAGCTCCGGTTAGCGCGGGCCTGCTCGTCCTCGGCGACATGAGTGTTCAGGGTCAGCTCAAACCCCTGCGCTCATTGGTGGAACCGCTCCGAGTGGCGATGGACAACGGCGCTAAGCGCGCGCTAATACCAATCGAGAACAAGCGGACGTTTCTGGAGGTTAGCGCCGACATCGTGGAACATGTCGACCCGATCTTCTACGGAGAGCCGAAGGTCGCGGCCATGAAAGCACTGGGGCTGTAGCCGCGCTTACGTGTCGGCCTGTATCCTTCGTTTGTTGGTTGATGCGGCCCGACCTGTACGGAGGTCACCAGTTGCTTTCTCCAACAATGCAGTGAATTCCGCCGCTTTCGTCGTGTCGGACCGACGCGCTCGCACTAGAGCGAGGCGGACCTCTTCTTCTCGATGTTCCTTCATCCAGGGAATGTGCACGTGGTAGGCGTCGGGCTGCTTCGAGAGTAACGCCTCGTAGGCCCCCTTCGCGTCTGGCGCCACTCGCTCAAGCTTTTCGCACGCGAGCGCCGTGTAATACTGGGCAAGGCCCTCCTTCAGCGCGAGGTCGGCTGCGTGAAAACTCTCGATTTCCCATCTATACCCCTCAATGTCAGCACCCACCTGCGTGAAAGCGTGCGCGAGCTCGTGAACCAGAACGGCAACCGTCAACGCGGCCGTCGATACGCCGATTAAGGGCGCGACCAGCCCAATGACGGCCCAATAGAGTTCTATGCGCGCTGGCTTGACGTCGTACCACTTTGGCTCTGGTGGAAAATATGCGCCGAGGACGTCGGCCTCAACGGACAAAATCCGCTTGGCGAGGTCGAAGCTGGCAGTGGTGCGCAACAGTTCTTCCGCGAGAGCGACTGTCGTCGCCAGTGCGTCATGACGGTTTGCGAGCAGGCGTGCTCCGGCTGTGTCGTTCACAAGCTGAGGTACGACTTTCAACAGCTCTTCCCCGCCCCCCTTGAGATGTTCCAGCGCAGGCCTGTGAAGTGCCAGGACTGACAGCGCCCATTCGTCCTCTCCGATCGACGCTGTGACTAGTTGGGCAGGTAACCCTGGGACAAGAATTACCCGTACGGGCATTGCATCGGCCAGGTCGTCTTCGGTGCCTGGCTTCCGTACGCCTCCGAACCGGAATCCTGTTAGCTGTCGAAGGCGTTCTCGAACCGCCTGGTTCGTGTCGTCTCGCGCGCGTGTCACAACCCGTTCGGTGTCCGACGGGATGATTTCAAGGAGCTCGCTTAGCTTTATAGGCATGTCTGGTGCCTTATCGCTTCACAGTCGGCCGGCCGGAAGAATCGCGCCCGGGTACCTTATCCGATCCCTCAGCCCGTTGTACCTGCGGCGAGCCATGGCCGGCCAGATGAAACCTCATCGGAGCAGGATGCACGTACTCTCATCATGTCCCGTTCCGTAAAATCAACGAGGGCCCATGGTTCACACATTCACGCGTCAGCAGTTGTTCGATCTCGTGTGGTCTGCTCCTACGCGCACCGTCGCAAAACAGCTGGGACTTTCCGACGTGGGCCTTGCGAAGGCCTGCCGCCACGCGGACCTGTTGCTGCCACCGAGAGGCTATTGGGCGAAGCTGGCTGCGGGCAAACGGGTCCACATGCCGCCGTTACCACCGCGTGCGCCTGGCATGTCCGATCGCATCGTGCTCGGCCGGAATCGATGGGACTGGGGCCCGCCTCCGGTCGACCTCACGACGCTGGAACCGCCGGAGCCCAACTTCGCGGAAACGCTCGACGAACTCGCCACGCGACTGCGCGAGAGAATCGGCACGATTCGACGGACGCGCGATCTGCAAACCGCGCATCCCCGCGTTGTGAAGCTCCTCGAATTCGACGAGCAGCGGCGCACCCGGCAACACACGACACCGTACGCCACGTCTGACCCGCCGGTGTTCAACACGCCATTCGAACAGCGGCGGCTGCGCTTCGTGAGCAGCCTGTGCCGCGCACTCGATCGGGTCGGCGTGACGGTTGCGATGGAAGGCCGAGAGGCGCGCACGCTCACTGCACGCGTCGCCGACTACTCGGTTGGTTTTACGGTCGATGCCGCGGGCAAGCATGGTCGCGATACTCGTCTGCACTGTCACGTGATGGCTCTGTGCGGGGGCGCCGAGCCGATTGCGTCTTGGGCGGACAGTGATTCGCAGCGGATCGAAACCCAGGTGATCGACATCGCCATCGCGATCGTCGTGCACGGTGAACGCGTGTGCCGCGCGAGCGCCGAACATTACCGCGCGTACGTCATCAAGCGGAAGGAAGAGCTCGTCGCCGAAGAACGACGCCAGGAAGCGGAGCGCCAGCGGCTGGAACGCGAGCGACTCAAACGTCTGGAAGAGGCGCGCATCGGCCGGCTCCTTGCACAGGCTCGTGCGCTGCAGCAGGCGCAGGAAATCCGCGCCTATGTCGCGGCGGTCCAAACGCGACCCTCGACCGACCATGCGATGACCGCGGTCGAATTGCAGCAATGGATCGATTGGTCGCTCCAGCAGGCCGACCGTCTCGATCCGGTAATCAACGGCAGCTTCAGGCACGTTCATCACGATGAGTGACGGTCATGTGCCTGAGCTGGGACACTGATGCGCGCGCTGGGAAGGCACCATCGCACTACCTTGCCCTAGCGCTCTGCGCGTTCGACGGCGTGCGAAGCTAAAACAGATACACACGTAATACACACGCGGCGTTTCGCGGGTGTGTTTCGATCAATGTTTATCGGGAGAAAAGGTTGGTTGCGGGGGCGGGATTTGAACCCGCGACCTTTGGGTTATGAGCCCAACGAGCTACCGGACTGCTCCACCCCGCGTCACCTGAGAGAACACTCATAATACCACATCGGAATGAACTGGATCTTCGTGATCGTCCCCGGGCTGATCTGGGGCGCGTCTTTTCTTTTCATCGCCGAAGGCCTGCAAGCCGTCGCCCCGATGGGCGTCACCTTCTTCCGCATCGCCATCGGCTTCGCCACGCTCGCACTCGTCCCAGCCGCGCGCCGCCCCATCGCGCGCGACGACCGCCTCCCCACCGCCGCGCTCGGCGTGCTGTGGCTGGCCTTCCCGCTCAGCATGTTTCCGTTCGCCGAACAACACGTCTCGTCCGCGCTCGCCGGCATGCTCAACGGCGCGACACCGCTCTTCGCCGCCTTCGTCGCCGCCGGCCTCACGCGTACCGCGCCCTCGCGGCGCGTGACGATCGGGCTCGCCGTCGGATTCTGCGGAACCATCGCGATCGCGTGGCCAGGATTGCGCAACAGCGGCGGCGTCAGCGGCCAGGCGTCCGGTGTGCTGATGATTCTCTCGGCGTGCGTCTCGTACGCCTTCGCGTACAGCGCGGCGGGACCGCTGCAGCAGCGCAACGGCGCGCTGCGGTCATCTGGCGCGCGCAAGCCGTCGCGCTGGTGCTGACGGCGCCGCTCGGCGTGCCGGCCGTCCTCCACGGCCGCTGGACGCCGGTGCCGCTCGGATGCCTCGTCGCGCTCGGCGCGCTCGGGACCGGCGTCGCCTACGCGATGCTCGCGACCGCGGCCGGACGCCTGGACGCCACGCGCGCGTCGGCGAACAACTTCATCATCCCAATCGTGTCGCTCGTCCTCGGACTCGCCATTCGTCACGAGGACGTGAGCGTCGTGTCGATCGTCGGCGCCGGCATCTGCCTGACCGGCGCGTGGCTGATCAAACCGATCGCACGACGCCGCGTCGAGCAACCGAGTCTCGTCTAGCGCTGCGGCACGAACTTCTGCACGCGGCGGCCGGTCGACGCCTCGCCGACGTAGAGATTGCCCTGCCGATCGATGCTCATGCCGTGCGGCCGGAGCATCTGGCCGACCTGCCGTCCGCCTCGCCCGAACTCGCCGACGATCTCGAGATCCGAGCGGCGCAGGATCCACACTTTGTGATTCGTGCCGTCGGCGACGTACAGCCACGTCTGCTGCGGATCGGGCGAGAGGACAGGGACGAACGCCGATCCCGACGAGAGCGTCGCGGGCGCGATCACTTTCTCCGCCAGGAATTTTCCCTGGTGGTCGAACACCTGAATGCGGTTGCCGCGGCGATCCGCCACGTAGATTTTGCCGTCGGTCGATCCGGTGATGCCGTGCGGCGTCGAGAACTGCTGCGGCAGCGCGCCGTTGACCATCGTCTTCGGATCGAATCGGTACGTGTCGTCGGGCGTTTTTCCGTACGCGCCCCAGTGACGGAGGTACTTGCCGGTCGCGCCGTCGAACACGATCACGCGACGATTGCGATAGCCGTCCGAGATGTAGACCTCGTTGGTCTGCGGATCGACCCAGATGCCCGACGGTCCGCCGAGGAGCGTCGTGTCGGCGCTGCCGTTGGTCTTCTCGTACTGGCCGATCGTCATCAGCCATTTGCCGTCGCGAGTGAACTTCATCACGCGGTGACGGTTGTAGCTGCCGATCCACACGAAATCATTGTGATCGACGAAGATGCCATGCGGCTCGCGCGGCCACTGCGACGTGTCGTCGTACGATCCCTGTCCCCACCCCTGCACCAGTTTCCCGTGCTGATCGAACTCGAGCACGGGCGGTGCCGCCTTGCAACACGTCCCGATCTGCACCGGTTTCGGCTTGTTCGGATCGAGGCCGGCGACGTTCCACGGTTCCTCGTAGAGCTCTTCTTCGGTCAGCGTCTCCGGCAGATGCGTCACCCACACGTGCTGCTTCGCGTCGACGAACACACCCGTGACGGCGCCCATGATCCAGTGGTTCGGCATCTCCTGCGGCCACGACGGATCGACCTTGAACGTCGGGGGTTTCTGCGCCGAGACGGTGATGGACAGGAAGAGGGCGACGATCGCGATGGTGCCGTTCCGCAAGTTCAGATGAATCATGCGCGGCAGTATATAGTGAGTCGGTGCATCGACTCGTCGTTCTCGCTCTCATCGCGCTGCAGGTGCGCACGGCCGATCCGGTCAAACGCGGGCTGAAGGTGTCCGACTTCCCGCGGACCGTGCACGTCATCGACAACATCTACACCTACGAAGATTTCCACGCCGGCGACGAGAAGTTCACGACGACGGACATGTTCGTTGTCACGCGCGACGGCGTCGTCGTCGCCGACGGCCAGGGCAGCCCGGCCGCGACGAAAGGTCTCGTCGATGCGATCGCCACGGTGACGTCGAAGCCGATCAAGTACGTCGTCATCGCGTCCGACCATGGCGACCACACCGCCGGCAACGCATCGTTTCCGGCCGACGTGCGCTACATCATCCACAGGAACTCGAAGGCCGTTCTCGACGCGGCGCGCGGCGGCTGGAAGCCGCCCGCAGATCGCACCACAGTGATCGCCGACCGCACGATGATCGAGCTCGGCGGCGAGGACATCGGCGTGACGTTCCTCGGCCGCGCGCATACCGGCGGCGACCTCGCCGTCTGGGTGCCGCGCCACAAGGTGATGTTCCTCAGCGAAATCTTTCTGAACCGCGTCTTCCCCGCGATGCGGTCGGCGTATCCGTCCGAATGGCTGCGCACGCTCGACGCGCTCGACCCGATGGACGTCGCCCCAGCCAATCAGCTTTCGGCCGACATCTACATCGCGGGCCACGGCTTCACGGAATCAGGACCCGTGTCGCGCGAGGAACTGCGCGCGTATCACAAGGCGCTGAAGGCGGTCATCGCCGAAGCGACGCGGCTGCACGACGCCGGCGTGCCGGTCGATCAGGCGGTGAAGCAGGCGAACTGGGGCGAGTACGCGAACTGGACGCTCGCCTCGTCGCAGGGACCGATCGCGATCCGCCGCGTGTACGACGAGCTCGACGGAACACTGCAGTGACGCTGCCGACCTTCGCGGACGTCGAGAGCGCCGCCGCGCAGATCCGCGGCGTCGCGCACGTCACGCCGGTCGTCACCTCCGCCACGGTGAACGAGCGGACCGGCGCCGACGTGTTCTTCAAGTGCGAGAACCTGCAGCGCGGCGGCGCGTTCAAGTTCCGCGGCGCCTACAACGCGCTGTCGCGACTCTCGCCCGACGAGCGGCGCCGCGGCGTCGTCACCTTCTCGTCGGGCAATCACGCGCAGGCGATCGCGCTCGCCGGCCGCGTCCTGAACATCCCGCGCGTCATCGTCATGCCGTCGGACGCGCCGGCGGTGAAGCGCATCGCCACCGAAGGCTACGGCGGCGAAGTCGTCCTCTACGATCGCGACCGCGAGGATCGCGAGGAGATCGGCCGGCGCCTCGCGCGCGATCGCGGCCTGACGTTGATTCCTCCGTACGATCACGCGCACATCATCGCCGGCCAGGGCACGGCGGCGCGCGAACTGATCGAGGAAGTGGGCACGCTCGATTTTCTGCTCGCGCCGTGCGGCGGCGGCGGCCTGCTGTCCGGCACCGCGCTCGCCGCGCATGCGATGGCGCCGGGCTGCAAGGTGATCGGCGTCGAGCCGGCGGCGGGTGACGATGCGACGCGATCGTTCCGCACGAAGCAACTGCAGACGGTGCACAACCCGAAGACCGTCGCCGACGGCGCGCGGACGCCGTCGCTCGGCACACTCACCTTCCCGCTCGTCATGCAGTACGTCAGCGACATGGTCACGGTCGCCGACCCGCCGCTGCTCAAGACGATGTTCTACCTCTGGGAACGGCTGAAGCTCGTCGTCGAGCCGACCGGGGCGCTCGCGGCCGCCGCGGTGCTCGAGAACGGTCTCCCGATTTCCGGACGACGGGTCGGCGTCATCTTGAGCGGCGGCAACGTCGACCTCAGCCTCGTCCCCGAGTGGTTGCACTATCGATGAAACGATTTGTCCTTGCAGTCCTCATTGCGTTCGTCGGATGCGGCCGCGCATCCGCGCAATCGATCGAAGCGCATCCGCGCGACCGCGCGCCGCTGACGTTCCTGCAGATCAACGACGTCTATACCACGGTGCCGATCGACAACGTCGGCGGCCTCGCGCGCGTCGCGACGCTGAAGCGCCAGCTCGCCGCGTCGGGCCACCGCGTGGTGATGGTGCTCGCGGGCGATTTCCTCTCGCCGTCCGTCGCGTCGAGCTTCTTCAAGGGCGAGCAGATGGTCGACACGCTGAACACCGCCGGCCTCGACATCGCCACGCTCGGCAATCACGAGTTCGATTTCGGCGACGACCTGCTCATCGAACGGATGAAGCAGTCGAAGTTCCGCTACGTCATCTCGAACGTCGTCGACACGCACACCGGCAAGCCGGTCGGCGGCGCCGCGCCGTACCTGATCGAGACGTACGGTGCGCTGAAGGTCGGCTACATCGGCCTCGTGCTGACAACGACGGAGATCAGCAAGGACAAGCTGACGCACACGCGCCTGACCGATCCGTTCGTCGCGGCCGCGCGCTACGTGCCGCTGTTGAAGCAGCGCGGCGCGCAGGTCGTCGTCGCCGTCACGCATCTGACGTTCGAGGACGACCGCCGCCTCGCTCAGCGGTTTCCGCAGATCGATCTCATCATCGGCGGCCACGAGCACTTCCCGATCACGGCAACCGAGAACCGAACGCTCATCAGCAAGGCCGGGTCGGACGCGAAATGGGTCGCGCGCATCGACGTGGAACGGCCCGCCGCCGGCCCGCTTGGACGCTTCTACGAGCTGATTCCGATCACGAGCGCGATTCTCGACGATCCCGACACCGCCGCGGTCGCCGATCGATACGAACAGCGGCTCGGCAAGGAACTCGACACCGTCCTCGTCACGTCGCGCGTGCCGCTCGACGCCTCGTCGCAGCACATCCGCTCGGCCGAGACGAACCTCGGTGATCTGTTCGCGGATGCGATGCGCGCCGACGCAAAATCTGACGTCGCGCTGATGAACTCGGGCAGCATTCGCGGCGACCGCGTGTATCCCGCCGGCCCACTGACTGGGCGCACACTGCTCGCGATGCACCCATTCGGCAATGTCGTCTGCACCGTCGAGGTCAGTGGACGCGTGCTGCTGGAAGCGCTGAACAGCGGCGTGTCCAAGATGCCGAGCGCCGCCGGCCAGTTTCCGCAGGTCTCCGGCCTGACGTTCGTCGTCGATACGCACGCGCCGGTCGGCTCGCGCGTGCGCGACGTGACGATCGGCGGCCGACCGCTCGACGCGGCGAAAACGTACACGGTCGCGATCCCCGACTTCGTGCTCAAGGGCGGCGACGCGTACTCCATGTTTGCAGGCCAGAAGGTGATCGTCGGGCCGCAGGCCGGCAGCCTGCTCGTGCAGGCGCTCGGCCGCTACGTCATCGCCCAAGGCGAGGTGACGCAGCAGACCGACGGCCGCATCACCGTGCGCTGAACCACGCGCGAAGCGCGGGCGCGACCGACGCGTCGGCCACGGCGAGATCGCGTTCGACGCGCTGCAGATCGTCGATCGTGTCAACGTCGTACGCCGAGTCCATCAGCTGCACATCGAGGCCGAGTTCCGCGGCTCGTGCACGCGTTTCGGCGAGCACCCGATCGCTGCCCCATGTGATTCCATTGAAGAGCGCGTCGCGCCGTTCGGTGACGCCGATCAGGTAGTAGCCGCCGTCCGCGGCGGGACCGAGCACCATCGACGCGCCGCGCTGCAACGCGTCCGCGGCGGCGGCAAGGTGACGCGTCGTCAGCAGCGGCAGGTCCGTGCCGACGAGCATCGCGGCGTCGACGTGATCGCGCGAGAGCAGATCCGCGATCGCGTGGCGCATGCGGCTGCCGAGGTCGGCGCCCCGCTGCGGGACGAGCGTCGCCGCCGGCGCGAGCGCGATCATCTCCTGTCGCGCTTCTTCGGGCGTGTAGAACACAACCGTCGTCAACGCCGACGCGGCGACGGTGCGCAGCGTGTCGTCGAGCAAGGCGCGACGAAGCGCCGCGAGCCGCGATGCCGGCAGATGCGCGGCGAGGCGCGTCTTGCCGCCGGAGCCCGGCGCGCGCGCCATGACGCCGACCGCGACGCTACGCGCGGCTGAAGCCTCGCGCGCCATCGGTGTGCGTCACGCGCGCCGCGGCCCGCCGACGCCAGAGCGCGCGCGACCCGAGCAGCGCGAGCACGATCGCGCCGTAGATCAGCGGACGGCGCACATCGGCTTTCACCAGCCACCAATAGTGCAGCACGGCGATGACGCCGGTGGCGTAGACGAGCCGGTGCAGCCGGTTCCACGTCCGTCCGCCGAGACGGCGAATCCACCCCGCCGTCGACGTGATCGCGAGCGGCAGCATCGTCAGCCACGCGGTAAACCCGACGGTGATGAACGGCCGCTTATAGATGTCCGCGCCGACCGATTTCGCGAGGTTCACGGCCGTCGACCACGCGACGATGCCGTCAGGAAAATCGAGACCGGCGAAGCGATCGACGATGACGTAGGTGAGGAAGTGCAGCGTGCCGTAGAAGAACGCGTAGAGCCCGGCCATGCGGCGGAATCGGATGAGCGCGTGCCAACCGGTCAGCCGCCGCGCCGGCGTGATCGCGAGCGTGATGCAGACGAACCGCAGCGCCCAGATGCCCGTTTCGTTGGTGATGTCGCTGAGTGGATTCGCGCTGAGATTGCCGGTGAGCGCGGCCCAGACGAGCCACGCGAGCGGGCCCAGGGCCGCAAGAAACACCGCGACCTTGAGCGTCCGCCATCCGCGCTCCGGCATCCGCAATCAGTAGTTCCTGCGGAGGTCCAGACCGGTGTAGAGCGACGCGACTTGATCGCCGTATCCGTTGAACATCAGCGTCTTGCGCCGGAAGAACTCGCCGATGCGGCGCTCGGTTGCCTGGCTCCAGCGCGGGTGGTCGACCGTCGGGTTGACGTTCGCGTAGAACCCGTATTCGTTCGAGGCCTGCTCCTGCCACGTATTGAGCGGCTGCTTCTCGACGAACTTGATCTTCACGATCGACTTGATGTGCTTGAAGCCGTACTTCCACGGCACCGCCAGCCGCAGCGGCGCGCCGTCCTGGTTCGGCAGCACCTCGTCGTACAGGCCGACGACCATCAACGTGAGCGGATGCATCGCTTCGTCCATCCGCAGCCCTTCGCGGTACGGCCACGCCAGCACCGGCGAGGCGACGCCGGGCATTTGTTTCGAATCGGCGAGCGTGGTGAACTCGACGTACTTCGCCTTCGACGTCGGCTCGAGCCGTTTGATCAGGTTCGCGAGCGGGAAGCCGACCCACGGAATCACCATCGACCACGCCTCGACGCAGCGATGGCGGTAGACGCGGTTCTCGAGCGTCTCCCCCTTCAGGACGTCCTCGAGATTCATGACGCCCTTCTTGTTGCACTCGCCTTCGATCGAGACGGTCCACGGCTGCGTCTTCAGCTTGCCGGCGTTGCGCTCCGGATCGTCCTTGTCGGTTCCGAACTCGTAGAAGTTGTTGTAGCTCGTGATGTCTTCCCACGAGTTGATCTTCTCGTCGGGCTTCGGGAACGCGTGGCTGACGTTCAGCAGCAGGCGGCCGTGCGGCGCGCCCTTCGCCTCGGCGGCGATGCCGGCGGCGAGGACGCCGGCCGCGGTGACGCCGGCGGCGCTCAGGAATTCGCGCCGGTTCAGATAGAGCTTCTTGTCAGTGATCTCAGAACTGCGAATGTCCGCCGCGGGCTTGATCAGCATGATTCGTATTATAAAGTTGCCAGAGCCGATTCGGGTCGGTGCCCGCAAAATAGCGGGCCACCAGTAAGACGTTGACGGCCGAGCGTCGGATCCATCCGTCGCGCTCCCACCGCCGCGCCGACGTGACAGCGCGCAGCGGCGAACGAAACAGGCGCCCCGGCGTGCGCCGTACGAACTCGACGTCCTCCATCAGCGGAAGATCGGCGTAGCCGCCCATTGACTCGAAGACGTGGCGCCGGACGAACAGCGCCTGGTCGCCGTACGGCAGCCTCAGCAGCCGCACGCGCAGCGCGACGCCCGCCTCGATCAGGCGCGCGATCGGCCGCGGCGAATCGAGCGCGAAGCGAAAGCAGCCGAACGCGCAGCCGCGGCGATCCGCGTCATCAATCGCCTGCCGCCAGCCGCGCGGCAGCCGCGTGTCGGCGTGGAGAAACAGGATCCAGTCGCCATGCGCCGCCGCCGCGCCGGCGTTCATCTGCCGTGCGCGTCCGCGCGCGCTCTCAATCCAGGTCACATCCGGCCAACGCGATCGGATCGCCGCACGCGACGCGCGGTCGTCGTCGGTGGCCGCGACGATCACCTCGCATCGCGACCGATCGGTCCGGTCCAGCGTCCGCGCGAGCGCGTCGCCGTCACGGTACACGGGGATGACGATGCTGATCGACGACATCGCGAATGGGGATCGCGATCTATTGTCGATGAGATCCGCGTTCGTCGACCGGCAAATGGACGGCCCGAACGGCCCCTGTCGGCCGGGATGCGGACATGCGCCGCACGCGAGCCGACAGAGGCCGCGGCCTTAGGTGGCCTTTCGCACGAGCGCCGAAAGGCCAAACAGGATGGTGCCGACGAGCAACAACTTGCCCGCATCGGGCACCGACGTGAACGGCGACGCAGGCGCCGCGCTGCGCGCGACGGATGCTGCGCTGGCGTGCATCATGACGGGCGAAACGACGACCGCAGCCGACGGGGCGGCGGCGAGCGTGGTGCGCGCGATCTTCGCGGTCGGCTGCGGCTCGAGCGAAAGCGCGTAGCCGACCGGGACGACGAGCGCGGCCACGAACGCCGCGATGACGAGAACTCGATACCGTTTCCGCATTGCTGACCCATGCGAAGTTCAAGCGCTGTGCCGCCCGCGGGATGCGCGATCGCGCCACAATCGCATGCACAGCCGCGGACGGCGGGCCGGCGGCGGAACCGTTTTCCACAAACTCTCACGTGCTACGCTCAGCGGTTGACGATCTTCTGGAGGCGTGATGGCCAGCCCGACCGTAGAGAACTATCCGCCGCTCCTCTCCCTCGCGGTTCACGAGTTCCGCACGCCGGCCAGCGTCGTCGGCGGGTATTTGCGGATGCTGCAGCGCGACCCGGAGCTGAACGAGCGGCAGCGCAAGATGATCGACGAGGCCGAGAAATCGTGCGCGCGCCTGGTGGCGATCGTCTCCGAGCTGAGCGATATCGGCAAGCTCGATGCGGGTGCGATCGCGCTTGCACGCCAGCCGCTCGACTTTTTCGGACTCGTGCGCGAAGTGGCAGAGCTTGTGCACGAGGGGCGGGAACGCGAGGTGCACTTGGTGGTACGCGGCGGAGAAGCCGGGGCGCCAATCGTCGGCGACGCGACGCGCCTCCGGCACGCAGTGGACGCGATTTTCCGAGCAATTCTGCGAGAGAAGGCTGGACCGGCGACCGTCGTCGCCGAGTTGCGCGTCGACGTTCGCGGCGCGGAGAGCTCTGCTATTCTCGTCGTTGCCGACGATCAGGACGTATCGACGGCATACGACGCGCCACCCGGTGTGTTCGATGACAAACGCGGCGGCCTCGGGCTCGCGCTACCGCTCGCCCGCCGCGTCATTGCCGGGCACGGGGGAGATATCTGGTCGCCGGCCGCGCCCGACGCCTTGTCGCGCGGCGCGCTCGTAGTTCGTATTCCTCTGACGGAGTCACATCGTTGAAGAAACCCTTCGTGGCCATCGTTGACGACGACTCGGCCTTCGCGAACTATCTCAGGACCTTCTTGTCGCTGCGCGGGTACGAGACGCGCTCCTACTCGCGCGGCGACGAAATGATCGCCGCCATCAAGGCCGGCGATCCGCCCGACATCGTGCTGCTCGACGTGATGATGCCCGGCATGACCGGGCTCGACACGCTTCGCGCGCTGAAGACGGCCAAGCCCGACCTGCAGGTGATCATGCTGTCGGGACGCGAGCAGGCGGCGACGATCGTCGAGGCCGTTCGCCTGGGGGCCGCCGACTACGTCGTCAAGCCCGACGACCCCGAAGGGCTCGGCGAGATCGCGCTCGATGCCGCTATCAAGAACGCGATCGAGAAGACGCGGCTCGTGTCGGAGATCACCGAGCTGCGCCGGCAGTTGAGCGACGATCAGGATCGCGCGTTCCTCTTCTGGGGCGACAGTCCTGACATGCGCACCATCGCGCAGGTCATCGAGCAGGTGTCCGACAGCGACGTCACCGTCCTCATTCGCGGCGAGAGCGGCGTCGGCAAGGAGCTCGTCGCGCGCGCGATCCATCAGCGCTCGTCGCGCAGAGATCGGCCGTTCGTCAAGGTGAACTGCGCGGCGCTGCCGGCCGAGCTCCTCGAGAGCGAGCTGTTCGGCCACGAGAAAGGGGCGTTCACCGGCGCCGCCGCGACGCGCGTCGGCAAGTTCGAGCAGGCGGACACCGGCACGATCTTCCTCGACGAGATCGGCGAGATGAAAGCGGCGCTGCAGGCCAAGCTGCTCCACGTCCTGCAGGACGCGCAGTTCACGAAACTCGGCAGCAACAAGGCGATCAACGTCGACGTGCGCGTCGTCGCCGCGACCAACCGCGACCTCGAGGCGATGATGCTGCGCAACGAGTTCCGCGAAGATCTCTACTACCGCCTGAAGGTCATCGAGGTCACCGTGCCGCCGCTGCGCGAGCGCCGCGCGGAGATCACGCACCTCACCGAGTTCTTCATCGACCGCTACGCGCGCCGCTACAACCGGCCGGTGCGCCACCTGACGCCCGAGCTCCAACAGCTGTTCCAGTCGTACGAGTGGCCCGGCAACATCCGCGAGCTCGAGAACATGATCAAGCGCATCGTGATCCTGCAGGACGAGCAGCTCGTCGTTCGCGAGATCACGCAGCGCACGCCGCGCACCGTCGCCGCGTACGCCTCCGCGGCCGTCGGCGCCGCCGCGAGCGCGAGCGCCGTCGCCGTCGAGGATCCCGACGACGCCGACCTGGACGACGACGAGCCGCCGCAGCCGGAAGAGCCGGTCGCGATGGCGCCGGCCGGGTCGCGCCTCGCCGACGTCGCGAAGGCCGCGGCGATCAAAGCCGAGCGTTCGATCATCGAAGACACGCTCACGCAGGTGCACTGGAATCGCCGCCGCGCGGCTGAACAGCTCGGCGTGAGCTACAAGACGCTGCTCAACAAAATCAAGGAGTGTGGCATCTCGAGGAAGTAGTCTGAGTACTTTCCTTCCAAAGCGTCTTCAGCATTTCCACGCTGAAGACGCTTTCCCTCCGCAGAAACCGTAGAAATCTCCAATCACGCGACAAGTTTTCCGCGATGGCACTGCCGTTGCTGAAACGGTCGACGTGTCGGGTATGACTCAACTGAACGGCAAGCCCCAGGTGATGGTCGTCGACGACGACCTGTCGATGTGTAATTTCCTCCGCACGTTCCTCGTGGAGCGCGGTTACCAGGCGGTGACCGTCGGCAGCGCGGACGAAGCGGTCAAGCGGTACCACGCCGATCGGCCCGCGGCCGTCATTCTCGACGTCGTGATGCCCGGCAGTATGGACGGGCTCGACGCGCTGGCGGCGTTCAAGAAGATCGATCGCGAAGTCCCCATCATCGTGCTGTCGGGACAAGGGCGCACGACGACGGTCGTGCAGGCGATGAAGCTCGGCGCCTCCGATTTCGTCAGCAAGCCGTTCGACGAGACGGACCTCGAAGTGCCGCTCGCCAACGCGCTGAAGCAGCGCCAGCTCAGTCGCGAGGTGGCGACGCTGCGCGAGCAGCTCGAATCGCAGGAGCATCACAAGCTGCTGTTCGGCCACAGCGAGAAGATGGCCGAGGTCCGCGATCTGATCGAACGCGTCGCCGACACCGACGTCACGTGCCTCGTTCGCGGCGAGAGCGGAACCGGGAAAGAGCTTGTCGCTCGAGCGATCTATGCCTCCTCGCTGCGGCGCGACAAGCCGTTCGTGAAGGTGAATTGCGCCGCCCTCCCAACCGAGCTGCTCGAGTCCGAGCTGTTCGGTTTCGAGCGCGGCGCATTCACCGGCGCGATCCAGCAGAAGCCGGGCAAGTTCGAGTTCGCGAACCACGGCACGATGTTCCTGGACGAGATCGGGGACATGAGCTTCCCGCTGCAGGCGAAGCTGCTGCAGGTGCTGCAGGACGGCGAGTTCTCGCGCCTCGGCGGCAAGCACGACGTGCGCGTCGACGTCCGCGTCGTCGCCGCGACGAACCAGGATCTCGAGCAGTGCGTCATCGACGGCAAATTCCGCGAGGATCTCTTCTTCCGCCTGAACGTCGTCTGCATCACGCTGCCGCCGCTGCGCGAGCGCCGCGAGGAGATCCCGATCCTCTCGGAGTACTTCCTCAAGAAGTACTCGGTGCAATACAACAAGCCGCTCACCAGCATCTCGACCGACACGATGCGGCTGTTCATGGACTACGACTGGCCGGGCAACGTGCGCGAGCTGGAAAACCTGATCAAGCGCGCGGTCGTCCTCGGCAGCGAGGGCGCGATCCGCAAGGAGATCCAGCACGGCATCGCGATGGCGGCGCATCGCGTGACGCAGTCGTCCCTCGTCACCCATCCGGCGCCGGTCGCCGCGGGCGGTCACCCGTCCGGCGTGCACTTCGTGTCGCGCACGAACGGCCACGGCAGCGCGGCGACGGTTGCGCCGCCGAGCGCGCCGGCGCAACTGACGCCCGCCGAATTCGCCGCCGCCGCCGCCGCCGAGGGCAACTACTCGCTGAAGGACATCTCTCGCGAAGCGGCACGGCAGGCCGAGCGCGAGCTCATTTTGAAGATGCTCCAGCAGACGCGCTGGAACCGCAAAGAGACCGCCGAGATCTTGGGGATCAGCTACAAGGCGCTGCTCTACAAGATCAAAGAGAACGGGCTCGACAAGGCGTCATAACCGTCATGACCAGCAGTTCGTTTTACGAAGAGGGCAGCAAGCTCCTGACGCCCGGTGCGTTCGAGTTCGTCCTCGACTCGGAGCTCAAGCGCGCCGTCCGCTCGCAGAATTTTCTGACGCTCGTCACCGTCGAGGCGAGCCGCGAGTGGGAAGGCATGATGGTGACCGCCGACGAGGGGACGCTGCACGA
>Ga0070741_10006284_pt1 | contig 25653 bp, 24 predicted proteins | sample Coa_R1_4_FD_66440 | JGI IMG/M metagenome (GOLD analysis project Ga0070741, IMG submission 66440) | Surface soil microbial communities from Centralia Pennsylvania, which are recovering from an underground coalmine fire - Coalmine... | ecosystem: Environmental > Terrestrial > Soil > Unclassified ... | reverse complement strand
TGCCGATTGGTTCACCGGTCCATCTCGCGACCCGTGGGCGGCAAATATCGTTGCTGGCACTGTCTCCGCGAGTTCGATACGGAGTTCTGAGCGAGCCCCGGTCACTGGCGCCGCGCAATATGGCATCGGCAACTTCGGCTCCACCAGACGCTTGACTCTTGAGCACTGTCAGCCGCAAACGAACTCTCAAAGCCACTAACGCCGGACCCATCCATAGAACGCGTGTGTCATTCTGGTAGAAACCACGTTCATGCAGTCCACGAGGGTGTTGTCCGGCGCCGGAAAGTCTCCGCAAGCCGCCGAACTGCCAATTGGCCGCAGCGAGTTGCTGTTTGCTGTTGCGAGTTGCGTAGTCTTGCTGTGGATCAATGTGTACGTCTGCCGGGAGTTGTTCTCGACTCCCACCGCGTACATGAATTCGATGCACGGATTCTGGATTGCCCTTGCGAAAGGAGCAGGAAACAGTTGGTTTCACCCCACGTGGTGGCCTTATTGGGACTGCGGTATCCCTTTCGAGTGGGCTTATGCCCCCTTGGTCCCGGCACTGACGGCCGCCTGGTCCGGTCTCCGGGGCATCTCCCCGTCAATGGCATTCCAAGCAATCTCCGGCTTGGTTTACTGTCTCGCGCCGGTGTCTTTGTTTTTGATGGCATGGCTCCTGACTCGAGCGGCAGGTTATAGCTTTTTCGCGGGGCTTTTCTATTCGCTGGTGGCGCCCGAACAGATCCTGGCGCCGGATGGGCCGTTCTCGCTTCACGCAATCAGAGATCCGCGGCGTCTGTTCCTGCTCACCGTTTGGGACGACACACCGCACCTCGCCGCGACCTCTCTCTGGCCCCTCGCGATTCTCTTCCTCGTGCTCTCTATGCGGAAGCGCCGCTTGATCTATTACCTGATCACGTCATTCCTGATCGCGCTCATGGCTGCTGCTAGCGAGTTTGGACCGGTCTTGATGGCAATGGCCGTGGTCTGTCTCCTGCCCGTCTATTGCCGGGCTGACTTCCGCCGGAACGCGATTGTGGCGGCCGGTGTGGGTGCATTCGGCTACGCCATGATCGCGCCCTTCCTGCCGCCTTCCCTGCTTCTCGCAATCCGGCAGTCCTCGGCCGCTGGAGAGTACGCATGGAATGCGAAATCGGCGCTCTCCGCCGCAGTCGTAGTGGCTGCGTGGGTCATTCTCTGCTTGTGTCTATTACGATGGACAAGGGATTGGACTCTCCAGTTCTTTGTCCTGCTGGCTTTTCTGATCAGTAGCCTCCCGCTGACAATGCAATACTTCCATACGCAGTTCGTTCCTCAGCCCGGGCGCTACAAGTTGGAAATGGAACTGGTGCTCGCGCTGGCGTTGGTATTCGGGCTACGGGTGTTCCTAAGGCGCTTGTCTCCGAGAGCGCAAGCGGTCTTATTTGCGGCGGCTCTGCTGCCCGCCGGCGCCCAAATCGTGAGTTACCGCCGTTTCGCCAAGAACATCTTGAAGCCCGCCGACGAGACGCGGACCATCGAATACCAGGCCGCGACCTGGAGCGAGAAGAACCTTCCCGGCGTACGGATCATGCTACCCGGCACGATCGCGCAATGGGCCAACGCGTTTACCGGCGTCGAGCAGCTAGCCGGCGGCGCCTGGAGCAAAGCGTATAATCCTGTGCAGCAGGATGGCCGCAACGCCGTCTATAGCGGCGGAAGCACCAAAGAAGAAGACGCGCAGGTCTCGCTTGCCTGGCTGCAAGCGTATGGTGTGGGAGCCGTGGGTATCAGCGGCCCGAATAGCCAGGAATTCTGGAAGCCGTATGCCCATCCCACTAAATTCGACGGGGTCCTGCCGGTGCTGTGGCGCGCCGGCGATGTCACCATTTATCGTGTGCCGCAGCGCACGAACTCTTTCGCCCACGTAGTCCCCGAGAACATGATTGTCCGGCACGCGCCGAAGGAGGCCACCGATAGGGCCGAGATCAATCTCTACCGGTCGGCATTGGAGGAACCCTCGTTCCCCACCGCCGATTTCCGCTGGGACGGCCGTAATCGCATGCAAATTCGCACGAATATGCGCGAAGACCAGGCTCTCTCGATTCAGGTCAACTATCATGAGGGCTGGCATGCTACCGTGGCAGGCCGGCCGGTCCGGTTACGCCGCGATGGTCTCGGCCTGATGTGGCTCAAGCCGGGCTGCCGGGGAGTTTGCGAGGTACAACTCACTTACGACGGCGGGCCGGAACTGCGGCTTTGTCGTCTGGTGAGCACCGTCGCAATCGTCTTGTGGGTAGCCGGATTGCTGGTGTTTGCCGGACTACGCGTGCGATCCGCGGTCCGCTGAAAATTTGCCGGGATTCGCGCCTTCAGCTCAACCGACGCGCCGCCCGGCCGCTACTGCGCCGTGATGGTACCGGCGTTCCAGGCTTTCGAATCGCCGCTGGTGCAGCAGGCCCTTGCTGTGTAGCGCGTACCGAATCAGCAGCCACAGAATAGAGAGCCCGTATCGCGTGCTCGCAAAGAAACTCGCGGAGGATGCTTGCGCGAAGTACCGCGTCGGCACGGGAACCTCCGTGATGCGCAGGTTGAGGCTGACGATCTGCGCCAGAATCTCCTGGTCGAAAATGAATTTATCCGAGTTCATCTGCAGGTTCACCGATTCCAGCACGTTGCGGCGGAATGCGCGATACCCCGTGTGGTACTCGGAAAGCTTCAGACCAAAAGCCGCGTTCTCCAAACCCGTGAGAAACCGGTTGGCGTAATACTTCCACCACGGCATGCCCTGCTTCATCGGGTGATCGCCCATCAGGCGCGAGCCCAGCACCACATCGGCTTGACCTTCCTGGATCGGACGAATGATCTCCGGGAGCAGCCGCGGGTCGTATTGATAGTCGGGGTGGACCATCACGATAATATCGGCGCCCGCGCGCAGCGCCTCCCGGTAGCAGGTCTTCTGGTTCGCGCCGTAGCCGTAGTTGCGATTATGGACAAACAGTTCGAGTCCGAGCTCGCGGGCGATTCGCGTGGTTTCATCTTTGCTGCCGTCGTCGACCAGAATCACCAGGTCGACCATATCCCGCGGCAAATCGGAATACGTCATGTGGAGGGTTTTGGCGGCGTTGTAGGCCGGCATGACCACCACCACTTTGGGCTTATTCATTGAGGACCCTCCGCGCGAGCGCGAACGATGAATTGATAGGCAAACAAGGTCTTTCGCAGGCAGGCCAGCCGGAACGACAACCACTCCAAGAACGCGACCGCCGGCGAGCCATCCCAGCGCGGCAACGCCAGCCCTACCGGCACTCCGGAGACCTGGACTCGTTCGATCTGGAAACCGGCCCGCGCCAGCAGATCACGCCAGCCATCCCACATGTAGAACTGCAGATGCGTCCTGTCGAACAGACCCTTGTCGTGCCGTGGAAACCGCCCCATGAGCACGTTCCAGCGGAAGTAGGCATGGCCGCTGTTGGGAAGCGATGAAAGCAGCACGCCGCCCGGCGCCAGCCGCCGCCGGCACTCGCGCAACATTCCCAGCGGGTCCCGCAAGTGTTCCAACACGTCGGCGCAGAGAATAAAATCAAAGACCCCATCGAGCGGAGGCAGACCGGCATCCAGATCGCCGGCGACAAACTGGAACGAATCGCCGTGCGATGTGCCCGGAAGATCGACACCCGTGACACCAAATCCGCGTGCGGCCAGGATCTCCGACAAATAGCCATCTGCGCAGCCCACATCCAAGACGCGCCGTCCGGCGCCTGATTGCGGCAATTCGCTGAGCAGCAAGACGTGGCTGCTATGCGGCCGCGCCTTGAACTGGTAGCGCGAAGGCGCCACGGGACTCGCTACGGACATCGGCACTATTATACCTGCGATCTCAGCTACGCTCGGAATGCAACTCGGAGGAAACCAGCGGCCCGGGAAACGCGTACGTGTGAAATTTCTGGGGCTTAGAAAATGAAACTCAAACCGCCCCGGAAGCTGCGCGGCATCTGTACTAAAACGATCGGCTGGCCGTTCGCCGCCGTCAGCGGCAGGTATCCCTGGGCAAGGAGATTGCGAAGATCCGCCGTGGCCTCCATGCGCCAGGGCAGAGCCGACAAAATCGGAATCGGTTGCCGCACGTACAGATTCATTCCCGGCAGGGGCCGCAGCGATTGGGTCGAGTAGAGCGATCCGGGCATGACCGCGCGGGTGTCTGCCGCCCACTGATAACTGGCGATCAGTTGCGTCCCCGATCCCGGCGCAGTGGCCGCCACACGCCAGGTGACTGCCTGCTGATGTTCGGATCGGATCATCGATCGCAGTTGCTCGGGGCTTCCTGTGACAACCGTATTGCTGTCCACGGTGAGCGCGCCCATGGTTCCATACATCACGCTGGCGCTGACGTGCTCGCCGAGATTCTGCGTGAGCGATGCGGTGTACCCTGTGGTCTGATAGTCGCCCGCGTTGAAGATGCCATTGGCGCTGAACAGATCTGGCAGCATGTCGCTTCCGAACATCCCGTCCGGCGCCACCATGTTGAGCGCGGCATTCGTCACGGATTCGTGATACGCCGAAAACTGCACCGCGCGCGAACCAATTTTGCGGGAATAGCTCAACTCAAGCTCTCGCCCCCGCTGCATCTTGGCTTGGCCGTTGAGCAGCGAAAGGCGCGGGAACAGCCCCAGCGTGCTCAAGTCGCGTTGCAGATCGGAATCCTGGATGGAGCCGCCGGCCAGATCGGGACGCGCATTCCCGGACGTGTAAGCCATCGTCACTTCGCCCTGGTCCCCCAGTGAATAGACCAGACGTGCGTACGGGCTGAACGTGTTCAAGTGATCGACAAAGGAAACCGAGTCGAGCGTGAAGCCATACTGCAGTGAAAGATTATCGGAGATCTGAGCGCGATCGTCGTAGCTGGCGGAAACCGTGCGCAGCATCGGCAGGTTGCCCTCCGCCCCGGATCCGGGCATCAGCAACTGGCGCATGGTCACGGATATCTCCGGACCATTACCGCCCGCGCTGCGGCTGTAGCTCGTGCGAAATGCCGCCACCGGAACACCGCTCTGCGACCCGTAACCCAGGTTCCCGCTCACCTCCAGCATGTTACGTCCGAACAGCGAAGTGGCTAGTGCAAAGGCTGTTCCCAGATCGGCTTGGCTGCCGACTCCCGTAAATAACGCCCCATCGCCGGCCGAAAGCTGGAGCACGCCGCGCGTATCCGAGAACACGGATCCGCGAGAAGACTGCCTGGGTGTTTTCGCCAGTGCGTCACCGGTAAAACGCAGCACAGGGCGCGTCGCGGAGGCGGACCGCAGCATCCACTTCCAGTCGTCCGTCATGAGCGATCCGTTTTCGACTGCCGGATAGGCCAACTGGATCGAACTGAAGAGCGTATTTAGATTGACCGCCATTACGCTGCGCATCCCGGGCTGTACTTGGATGTTGCGTTTGATCGCCGGAACGAAACTGGCGAGCGCTACTCGCAGCGAGTAAACGTCAGGAAAGAGTCCGAGAAATTTGAACTCTCCGCGGTCGTCGGTGAGTGCCTTTTCATAGACACGTTCCTGCCGGTTGTACAAAACCACGGTCGCGCCCATCTGAGGCATGCCCGCGGTATTGACCACTCTGCCCGTGATCGCGCCCGAGAGTTTGACTGGCTCAATGGCCGGGGCGAGAATCGGGAACGCGAGCAGGCAAGCCAAGCCTGTGACCAGAATACCGCCCGCTTTGTGCGTCTTCGCTCTGGACATCGAGCTTGCCACTATGGCAGGATCTATCCCTGCCAACCCTTAATTTACCGTAAATTGGGCCGTAGGTGTCACCACTTGATTCCGTTTCTGATCGGTAATCTTCATGTGAAGCGTATATTGCCCGGGAGCCAGATCTTTCAGCGGCATCAGCTTTTCGATAGTAATCTGGCTGGCTGAGGCGCCCGGAATCTTGGCCACCTCTTCGGTAATGTCCCAGATCTTGTCCGCGGAATCCTTCTTGGTCAGCTCGTACTCTACGTGCCCGACTGGTTTATGGGTCGTCTCGTCAGCCTCGAAGTTGTACGCTTTCAAGTAGATACCCATCTTTTCATCGCGCTTGAAGGTGTTCCCCATGCGGGGCCGCACCTTAGCGTCACCGATAACAAACGGGCCGGCGCCGATACTGTTGGTGGGCACCTTCTCCAGCAGATCGGCCAAAACCACCGTACTGGAGGCGAGTTTGTCCTCGTCCAGCCTCGGCACATTCAAGGCCACCTCGTAGTTATTGAGATTTCCCCCAACCACGTCCTTGGCCACAATATTCAGCCGGTACGTGCCCGGCATCAGTGGAATTGTCTTCTGGTAAAGCGATTTTCGCTGGGCGAAGGACTGTAGCATATCGGGCGGACTATCCACCGTGACGGTGTCTTCAAAAGTATTGACCACGCGGCGCGTCATGGTGGTGATGTGGCCCAGGATATTCACCACCGCCTTCTGCACTCCATCTTTGGAATGGAATTGAAGGTCTTTATTCTCGAACTGGATTGTGACGTTGGTCAGAACCGACGATTCGGTCACCGGGAAGTAGTCGGCCTGCACTTTCATGGGCAGGACGTTGTAGGTGATTCGCGAATTAACCACTGCTTCCAGGTCTTTGAATTTCACCGCCGGCGGCTTTTGCAATTTCGTGAACTGATCGAGTCTCTCGAACTGGTTCATCCTGGAAGTCTGACCGCCGATCGGCGCAGGAAGCAGAGTGCCATCGGTATTGTTGAATCGTTGGCTCTTGTCCGCCAGGCCCATCTGCTCGAGAAGGCTCAGGCCGGCGCCTGGCACGCGGGCCAGCGCGTCTTTTTCCGACGGGTCCATTGTCATGCGGTATTCGCCCGTCATGGTGGGGTCGACGAACTCGATGATCACATCGTTGCCGATGCCTTCGATGTATCGGTACCGCCAGTCTTCAAACGGAAATGTCGTGGTCTCGCCGCCGCCTTCTTCGGGAGGCCGCTCATAGGTGCCGCCGGAAGGATGCTCATCGCGCTCATCCGGCGGACCGAACGTGATGTAAATGCGGCCGCGGTCCGTCTTCCATCCCGGAATTCCCGATGCGAAATGGTCGTTCGCGTAGGCGATCCGGCGATAGTGCTCTTCTTTGAACTCGTTTTCGACGGTGTCGGGCGTAGGATCGCGGCGGAGCCAGAAATTCTCGATGAACTGCTCACGCTCTTCGTCGTTCTGGAAGCGTTTGAACGCGGTGCGCTCTTCATCCGTGATGATATAAGCGACGTCCTCGTTCAGCCATTTGCGGTACGGCGTCTCGAGCTCTTTCCGGAGCTTCTCTTCCTTCCTCTTTTTTTCTTTTTCAGAAAGAGGCTTGGCGACAGTTTCACGGGAAGTGGGAGGCGCGGATTTGCTGTCAGCAGCCGACAGCACAACCCCGCCCACCAAAATCACCAGGGAACCCCCGAATATCCAAAGGCGTGCTCTCATACGGTTCACCGCTCTCACCGACTAATTGTATCTCTATTCTAAAGCTCTGAATTTGCAGCGTCAATCCCGTGAACCCGCGGCACAGGTGTTGCCCCTACGACAGCCACTGCGGCCAGTAGCATGAGCACCGGATCGATCGGATGGCGGTACCGGGGCAAGGCGAGAGTCAGGTAGTATGCCCACGGCAAGACGAGCGGAAACACTGTCACTGGAATTAGATAGAAGCTACGGGCACGGCCTAGCCGGATGAGCCCGGCGAGTGACCCCAGCGCCGCGGCAAGGTTAAAACTCAGCACGAACCGGAACCACGCAGACCGGTTTTTCAAGAAGTCCCGGATCGGCGACGGACTGCCTCCCGACCAGAAAGAGACGAATCGGCCGGCGATTAGCTCGAGTTCGTGGCTGGGGTGCGTCAGCATGTAGCGGATCGCGGCGTGTTCCTTTTCGCGCATATAGGCGATTTCACCAACCTCGACGTAATGCTTCCGCTCGGCCGAGTCGTGAATCGGATGTTGTTCGCCGAGCCAAATCACCTTGGCCGTGGGGTTATTGCCCACCCAAAGCTGCAAGCCCAGGATCGAGCGCAGAGGGACGAAACTGTGGAAGACCACGTAATTGCGGACCGTCCATGGGATGCAGCAGACGAGGATGGTCGCGATCGTGAGGAGTGCCGGTGGGGTGGGACGCTTGGCCAGCCGGCGCGCTTGCCATACCATCCACCCCAACAGGAAGGGCAGCAGCGACAGCAGCACGGCGTTCGTCATCAAGGCAACGCCCCAGAGCAGACCGTACGCAACCCAGGGTGGCCGGCGGCGCAATTCCATGACGCGCAGCGTAGCCCACAGGATGGTCGCGCCCAGCAGCGCGGATAACGATGTCTCCCACAAGCTCTCGTACGTGAGCAGGATGGCATTCGGAAACACGGCCCAGAGCCATGTCGCCGCCGCGGCCAGTCTCAATCCGCCGACTCGCTTCGCCGCGAAGAACAGTGGAAAGCACACCAGCGTCGAAAAAAGTATATTCAGTAGAACGGCGGCAACGTAGGACGCGAACGTGTAGGGCCCGAACAGCCGCATGATGCCGCCGAGGATGAGCGGATACACGGGCGTGGTCCAGGCGGTCGGCCCGGTGTCAACGCGAAACGGCGAGCTGAATCCGTTTCCGGTGGCGATCGAATGCGCGATGTTGCCCGACTCGAACAGAAACGGAATGATGCGCAGAGCCTGCCGCGAGAATTGCTGCTGGTAGTCCCAGGCGAAACCGAGCCGCAGCGCGAGTGCCACAACCGCGATCACCACGGGCGATCTGATGGCTCGAATCAAGCGCCAGTGTAGCATTGCGGGTCGAAGCCGCTGCTGAGTTACCCGGACGCCAGGCAACGCCGCGGAGGATAAGAATCGTGGAGGTCCGGCGGGTGAGATCCTACGCCGATTTCTTTTTAAACAGTTCGTCCCAGCTCGAATCGAGCGCAATCCAACGGTCCGGCCGGTCCGTTTCATTCTCGGGTAGAGCCAGCGCGCCATGGCCGTTCGGGCAAACCAGCTCCGTCAGCACCGGCTCGAAAACGCTGGCCGGCGACCCCACCGTAACCGGCATCGTCAGGCGTTGCAAACATACCGGACACCGCCGGCGCTGGTCGGCGAAACTCCACACCAAGCCCCGAACACAAGTCACCAGGAACAGCAGCGCCGCCGCGATTCCCGCGATCACGCCGGCCAGCCCAAGGGCCGGCTGGAACGTCCGGATGACGGCTCCGAATTCCATCCAGAGCAGAAGCGGAATCGCGATTGCGAATGTCGTTTTCGCGGCCAGAAAAGGCCAGTAGCGCCAACCGTGGCCCGTCGGGCGCCGGTGCTCTCGGGCGACCATCACCAATCCGCTAATCAGCGAAAACAGCGTCCAGATCAGGTACAGGTAAATGCTCAGGCCCGGCAGCCGGTCGGCAAACGAAAGGATGCGCACCGGGCGCGCCGGACCCACATTCGCCGCTCTGGAAAGTTCGAAGAGTTCTTTTCCGAGCTGCCCCGCGTTGATACCGGGCCGCAGTCGCGCCACTGCTCCCGAGAGAAAGCCCGATCGAGGCGGCGGCGTATCCGCGTTCAGCGGAGCCCAGACGTCGATTGCCGGCGAAAGCGCCCAAAACAATTCGGGCAGCACCCCTACCACCCTGTAGGCCCGGCCATCCACCCGGATTGTGCTGCCGACAATCCGCGGGTTGCCTCTGTAGATCGAGCGCCATGCCGGGTAGCTGAGGATAACGGTATCGTGGTCGTCGGGCCGGAAGAGGCGCCCGGCAGCAGCCGGCGTCCCCAGAACCGAGAAGAAATTCCAGGTCGCCCAGGCGCCCGTTGCGCTGTACGCATAGCGGAAGCCCGCTACGTCGCGGGCAAGTGTCGACTTCTCACGCCAAAGAGGAACCAGGCGCGCGAACGTCGCGGCGCGCTCATTCGGCCGGGTCGGGTACTGAATGGATACGAGTGCCTCCGGCTCCTTCACCGGTATCGGCTCGAATAAGGAGCGGGTGCCTCGAAAGCCGTGCGTAGTGATAGCCACCAGGACCAGCAGGACCCCTCCTGCACTGACGACAATTCCCGGTCCATGAAGCACAGCCTGCCCCGCATCGCTCCGCACACGGAGCGCGAAAGCATCTTTGGCGCCCTCCAGGTATAAACGGAATATGCGGGTGGCATCCGAACGGGTCAACTCGCCGCGTTCGTACAGAACCCGCCAGCCGGCCAGGTTGGCCTCCCAGCGGCCGAGCCACTCGCCTCGTAAAGATCGGGGCGCAATCCAACCGACGACCCGGAGAAGCACTCGGGAGACGACAGCGAAATGCACTGTCGCAATTATAAGTGAAGTTGGATTGAAAGCTTCTACTTCTTTTCCGCGAGCCGGTCCAGCGCCGGCTTCATGGCCGCCATCCCTTGCTCCATCATGAGACCGACCGTGGATGCTGCTTCGTTGGGCAGAAGGTCCGCGATCCATACCACTCTCGCGCCGCCGTCGGGTTCCGCGAAAACCTGAGCCGAGGCGTTGTAGTGCTTCAGCTGCTCGGCGATTGCCGACCAAACCAGCCGCTTCGCCTCATCATTGATATCGATGATTGGCTCGCGAATGACCCTCCCATTCGCGAAGGTGACGATCCGCCCGCCGGGCTCCAGCTTCGTGTCGACCACAAAGCCGGGAACCAGCCGTGTATGGAGCGCGCCAATATCGCGAAGGGCAGCCCAAACCGCGTCCGGGCTCGCCGTGGTTGAAATCTCTTTCCGTATTGAGGCCACGATCTGTTGTTCTCCAAGTATCTCTGGATTCGGAACGGCGCGACCAGCGCACGGCTCCTACATCGGTTGTAAGCCCTTGGAGGCCCCGAATTCTTGGTAAAAATTGCGGTCGGATACGGACAAGCTGCCAGTCAAAACCGCCACGTGCAGCGGTTCTTGGTCAGACGCTCGCCGGGCTGCCCGTCTTGGCCAGCGCCAACAGCTTATCGTCGAAATCGAAAGTCGAGGTGCGCGGTTTGTGGTTGCGCGTGTACCAGCGATAGGTTTCCTTCAACCCGGCTTCGAGCGGCGTCATTTTCATCTTCAACATACGGCTTACTTTGCCGATGTTTTCGGTGATGGGCGGTACGTCGAAGTATTCGCCGAAGTAGTACGGCTCTTCCATGACACTGCCGCCGGCCTGCGCGATCGCATCGCGCGGCACACGCGCCAGAGTCGCCTCCACCCCGGCTACTTTGGCCAGCTTCTCGACCAGCTCGGCCTGCGTGCAGGGCTTCGGGTCGCCGATGTTGAACGCCTCGCCCACCGCGCGGGGCTCCTCCATCGCGCGCACCATGGCTTGCACCAGGTCGTTGATATACACAAACTGCATCAGGCGGTGGCCATCGCCGGGGATTACCACCGGGCGGCCGGCGCGCAGACGGTCCCAAAAGAACTGTTCGCGGTAGAACGGATTGCCCGCGCCATAAATGAATGGCGGCCGGAACGTGACTACCGGCAGACCGCTCTGCGAGTGCATCCGGAAGAGCAGGCGCTCGGTGCCGGCCTTGTGGCGCACATAGGGATTCACGTGGTAATCCGGCGCCAGCGGATCGCTTTCCTTGTGATTCAAGCCATCGCCGTAGGCGGCGACGCTCGACATGAAAATGTAGCGGCCCAGCCAGTCTCCGCTGCATGCGCGTACCGTCGCTTCCACCTGCGCCGCCGTGGTCCCGCGTTCCCAGTCGTAGACGTTGTCAAAAACGGCATCGAACCGCCGCCCCGCCAGGGCATGGCCCAGCGATTCGGCGTCGTTGCGGTCGCCCATCAAATTTTCCACGCGCCGGCCGAGGTCGTGCTTCGGCTTGCGATGGAGGACGGCGACGTCGTGCCCGGCTTTTACCAGTTCTTCCACCAGGGGCCGCCCGATGAACAAGGTCCCCCCGATGACCAATACTCTCATACCTCTCCTAGAGTCTCAGACGCGGCAGCGCGGAGAAAAGCTTCCGTAGCCGGGCATCTTTCAAAAGATACTGCTATCAGTCGTAATATTCCAGGCCCAAATGCGTAATGAGGTCTTCCCCCCGCATCCAGCGCAGCGTATTTTTCAATTTCATCAGCTGAATGAAGATGTCATGCTCGGGGTAAACCTCGGGCGCGTGCATCGGCGCCTTGAAATAGAATGACAGCCATTCCTGCACGCCCCTCATCCCGGCTCGCTGAGCCAAGTCCATCAACAAGACGATATCCAGCACCAGCGGCGCCGCTAGAATAGAATCGCGGCACAGGAAGTTGATCTTGATCTGCATCGGGTAGCCCAGCCACCCGAAAATATCGATATTGTCCCAACCCTCTTTGGCGTCTCCGCGCGGCGGATAGTACTCAATCCGAACTTTATGGTAGACGTTCTGGTACAAATCCGGATAGAGATTGCCTTGCAGAATATACTCGAGCGCTGACGACTTGCTCACTTCCTTCGACCGGAACGAACCGGGGTCGTCCAGCACTTCGCCGTCGCGATTCCCCAGAATATTCGTGGAAAACCACCCGTTCAACCCGAGCAGCCGCGATTTCAAACCGGGTGCGATCAGGGTCTTCATGAAGGTCTGTCCGCTTTTGTAATCCTTGCCCGATACCGGTAGATTCCGATCTCGCGCCAGTTCCAGCAGCGCGGGCATATCGGTGGTCATGTGCGGCGCGCCGTTCGCATAAGGTACGCCCGATTTCAGCGCCGCGTAGGCGTATATCTGGCTTGGCGAGATTTCCGGATCGCTCTTCTGGAGCCCGCATTCGAAATCCTTGAGCGTCGCGTGCACGGGAGCGGCCTGGTGAAAGACTTCAGTGGAGCCGCACCAGATCATGGTCATGCGCGAAACGCCGGTGGATTCCTTGAACCGCCGGATGTCATCCATCACCATCTCGGCGTGATCCATTTTCGAGCCCTTGGGCTTGATGTTCGGGCCGTTCAGACGTTTCACGAACTGCTGGTCGAAAACCGCGGGCATCGGCTTAATCGCGGAAAGCGGCCCCTTGAGCTTGTCCAGCAGCGACATCTCGAGCACGCCGGCCTTCACCGCCGCCTCGTAAGGGTTATCCTCGAAAATGTCCCATCCGCCGACCACCAGGTCTTCCATGCGCGCCAGCGGAACAAAATCGCGTATCGCGGGGCTCCGGCCTTCGGTCCGTTTCCCCAGGCGTATCGTGCCGAGTTGCGTGAGCGAGCCGATCGGCTTGCCCAAGCCGCGCTTGATGGCTTCCAGTCCGGCGATAAAAGTCGTGGTAACCGCCCCCATGCCGGGGATCAGAACACCGAGCTTGCCCTCGGCGGGCGCAATGCGGACGGTCTCGTTTTGCGGCAAGATTAACGTATCTCCATGTAAATCGATCAATGCTATAATACCAACTCCATGCGAGATCGCGCGAGCGCCACTCTCACAACGGTTGTGATTGATGACGAACAGCTCGCGTGCGATGAGATCTCTTACCTGCTCAGGGATTTTCCGGAAGTGGAAGTGATCGCCACCGGTTCGAACGGTCTGGAGGCCGTCGACCTCATCCAGAAACTGGAGCCCGATCTAGCCTTCCTGGACGTACACATGCCCGGTCTGGACGGGATGGGCGTCGTCCGCCGGCTGCGTGAAAAAGGTGTCGATCCGCCGTGTTTCATATTCGTAACGGCATACGATCAATACGCAGTTGAGGCGTTTCGTCTGGAAGCACTGGATTACCTGCTGAAGCCTGTCGAGAAATTGCGGCTGGCGGAGACCATCGAACGCGCTCGGCGGATGGTTCAGGAGCGGAGGGCGCCGGAAGCCGCAAGCCCGAACGGCGCCGCAGCGAAGCCGGCTTCGGCTCCGCGCAGCAAGCTGCTCGTGCGGGCCAATAACCGGAATTTCATCGTCGACGCTAACGATGTGATCTACGCCACAATTGACAGCGGTCTGATCACGCTGGTGACCACGAATCTGGAAGGGCAGTCGAACTATCGCACCATCGAAGACCTGCAGACCAGCCTGGACCGCGAGATGTTCTGGCGCGTACATCGGTCGTTCCTGGTGAACATCAACCGGATTAAGGAAGTGGTGCCATGGTTCAAGTCGAGCTATCAGCTCCGCATGGACGATAAAAAGCACACCGAGATTCCGGTCAGCCGTGTGCAAACGCGCAGGCTGCGGGAATTGTTCAAACTGTAGGTAGGTCCGCCGCAGATCTTCGTTTGTCACCTCGCGCCGGATATTGCATCCTGGAAGTAGAACCAAGCGATGCCTCTCTACGAGTATCAGTGCCAGACGTGCGGGAACAGCTTTGAAAAGCTGCGGCGCATGCAGGAAGCCGACCGCGAGTTGCAGTGTCCCGAGTGTGGGTCCGCCGTGGTCCAGCGGCTGGTGTCGACATTCGCCGCCGGTGGATGTCAGGCGCCCGGCGGCAAGTTCACGTGAGCGCGGTAGCAGCGGCCGGTCGGCTGCTCCAAGGACGCAGGAGATTTTGCTGAACGTTCGGGTCTGCGCGGGTGCCCTGGTGGTTATCCAAAGGGCCGTCTCTTTCCATGAGTACTTCTGGGCCGTCGGCTTCGTGGACGTCGCCTTCGTGGTTAGGCTTTTAACGCGATTATCAAAATATTGCTGCTGCCGGTAGAGTTTCAGGCCTTTGCTGAACCCGCAGAGGCCGGAGACATGAAGAAGCGCACGAAGGGCATAAACAAGATTAACCATCGTGGGCGGCCGCCCAGGGGCCAGCTTACAGACCGCTTATTGACTTACAAGCAGGGCCACTGGTGCGATCAGGCTGACCGAGGAGTCAGGCGTCCTTGCGGGAGATACCGAGCTTACCCATCATGGCGTTGAGAGTGGTTCGCGGCATGCCGAGCCTTGCGGCAGCCTTGCTGACCACCCAGCCGGTTTCACCGAGTATCCGGAGGAGGTGTGTTCGCTCCACAAACTCCAGCGTGCTGTCGCCGGGAAGCTCTGCTTCATCCGGCCGTATCTCAGCCAATGGAGCCCGCAGGCTGGAACCTTGGGTCAGGATGACCGCGCGTTCGATGAAGTTTTCGAGTTCACGGACGTTCCCCGGCCAGGACCATTTCACCAGCGCCTGAAGCGCATCCGGGGGAATCGTATCAATCTGCTTGCCCATTTCCCGGGCGTACTTTTGGATGAAGTGCCGGCCCAGTATCGGGATATCCTCGGGGTGATCGCGTAACGGAGAGGTCGTGATCGGGAACACCTTCAGGCGGTAATAGAGATCGCTTCTGAAAAGCTTGTCCCCCATCATTTGAGTCAGATTGCGATTCGTGGCAGCCACCAGCCGGACGTCGATCGGAATCGTCTTTGTCCCGCCCAACCTCTCGAAGACCTTCTCCTGCAAGGCGCGGAGCAACTTGGGCTGCAGGTCCAGAGGAATGTCCCCGACCTCGTCCAGGAAAAGTGTTCCGCGATTCGCCATCTCAAAGCGGCCAATCTTTTGCGACAAAGCTCCGGTGAAGGCGCCCCGCTCATATCCGAACAGCTCGCTTTCCAACAGTCCCGTAGGAATCGCGGCGCAGTTCAAGGTGACGAAAGGACGGTCGCGGCGCGGACTCATCCGGTGTACAGCACGCGCAACCAGTTCCTTGCCGGTGCCGGTTTCGCCGAGGATCAACACTGTGGCATTGGTGGGAGCGACGAGTTCGATCTGACCGAGGATGCGGTTCATCGCCGCGCTGCGGCCGACGATCTCCACGAACTCGTTTTTGAGGACGACGATCTCGTCCTTGTACTCGCCCGTCTCTGCCGCGGCGGGCCGTTGATCAAACGCGCTCAGTTCCTGTACGAAGGTGATCCAGCGAAATGGGGAGAGCTTCAAAACGGCGGTTGCCACCAGAACTTGAACGCGGGAGCCGTCCTTGCGGATCAATTCCTTTTGAAACGGGGCGCACGCCCCGAATCTCAGACCTTCTTCGTGGGCCAGTTCGTCGAGTGCGAAATACTCCGGTGGGGTGAGGTCAGGCCATCGCAGGCGCCCGGTCAACAAGTCTTCGCGGGTGTAACCGACCAGTTCGAGGAAGGCGTCGTTGGCTTCGGGAATGCGGTCGAACTCGCCGGATACGATACCGGCGATCAGAGTGTCGGTCGATATGGGCCGGAGACGGGAGCGCGTGCCGCGCAGTTTCTCATCACGTTCGCGGCGCTCGCTAAAATCGCGCACCACTCTCGCGAACCCCTGCAGTTTCCCGTGTTCGTCTTTCAGAGAGACCGTGACTACGTTCCCCCAGAATCGCTCTCCATCCTGTCGCATGCACCAGCCTTCGCTGCCGAAATGGCCCTCGGCAACGGACCGGTTCAGCTCCTCTGTGACGTAGGAGCGCCGCTCTTCATCGTCAGGGTAGAGCACCGAAATATGTTCATTGATGACCTCGGAGGCTGCGTAGCCATAGATACGCTCGGCGCCCGAATACCAAGCCACCACCGTGCCGTGCACATCCAGGAGAAAAATGGCGTAGTCCTGTACCCAGGCGGGAATCTCTCCGGCCGTGGAGCCGGCGGTGCCTTCTTTGTCGCGGAGGACCAAGACATGGCGCACCGGCAGGACATTGGCCTTGACCGTGTACTCAACCTCGCGCGACTTTCCATCGGGACCGACCAGGCGAAGCGTGCCCGCCTGTTTTCCGCGCTCCAGGAAAGCCTGCCATAGCTCGGAAATCTGAGGTTTGAACGCCGGCTCGGCGAAGTCGTCTAAACTGCGGCCGACAATCGCATCGCTCGGTACGCCGAGTAGCTTTCCGGCTCCAGAGCTGGCGTGGAGGGAGTGACGATCGTTGTCGGCAATAAAAACGGGCGCGGAAGGGTGACAGACAATCGCGCGCAACAGGGCCTCGAGTTCTCTAGGACCGTTTTCGACAAGCCATGTAACTTGTTGCTGTGAGGCCGCGGAGGGCATTCTGCTTTCTCCTTGACCCGTCCGATCCGGGAACCCCGCGCGGTTTGCGAACACATCGGGGTGTTCTACAGAACTGCTGGAAGCCAAGAATGGCGGTGCACTGATGATACCACCTGCCCGGGAATCGTTCTCATTTTTGACCGTATTTGGTCACGTGAGGCAGCGCCGCCGGACAGCTACTCTCAGAGTGCGGCAAACAAACGGAGAGCGCAGGCTGTGTTCGACGGCAGCATGAATCCACCACACCAAGGAGTCCAGGACCAACCGCCGCTGCCGGAGCCGATGCTCATTCGAATGGCCGACTTCGTTGCACCCCATCGCTATTGGACCCGAAATTGCCCTTTAAGACAGCTCCCTCGCCTGATCGTAGAAGAAATCGCGGAAGGCGACTTGCGGATACGTGAAAGGCGGCAGTCATGCCCATATCTCTAAAAGGGACGCTCGAAACCATTCTGGTTGTTGATGACAACCCTTTGATACTCCGGATGGTAGTCGGGGTGCTAGAAGCCGAGAGCTTCATAGTCCTCTCAGCGGACAGTGGACCTTCTGCTCTCAAGCTTGCGGACAAAACCACCGAAACAATTGACCTGCTGCTCTCCGATGTGGACATGCTGCAAATGTCCGGCCCGGAGTTGGGCGTGGCCCTTAAGAAGACCAGGCCGGACATGCATGTGATGTTGATGTCAGGCGGACCAAATGGCAACCTCCTGGTTCTCAACTACGGATGGGCATTCATTCAGAAGCCCTTTGTCGCCACGAAATTGGTTCAGATGGTTAACAACGTACTGCATACGGCAGATCGGTCTCAATTGGGCGGCGATGAATTCGACAGCCGGAAGGACCCTGAAAACCCGAGACGATAGAGGACGGCGAGGCCGCTTTTGACCGTATTTGGGCACATGACGCAGCGCCGCCGGAGGTCCTGCTCTCAACTACAGCAAACGCAGTCAGGATGCGACCGCGTTCGACGGCCCGCAGCTTGCGCTACTACCCACGGAGTTGAGGAGATTCAAAATATGCTTTGGACCATTGCCGTAATCCTGTTAGTCCTCTGGGCCCTCGGCCTGACAACCTCTTACACAGCAGCTGGCTTCATCCACATTTTGCTGGTGCTTGCTATCATAGTTGTGCTGATTCGTGTGATTCAGGGACGGCGGGCGATATAACCGGCTCCGGAAACAGATCGAGGCGCCGGTTCCCGCTGAAAGAAGTGGCGCCGCTGATTGGCGAGACCATCCGGAACTGGCATAAGGGATCGGGCGCCACGGATGGGAGCGGCGCTGGCCTATGACATCACCCTCTCCCTGGTCCCGACGGTGGTGATCGTTCTCGCAGTTGCCGGGCTGGCGCTCGGGGCGAAGGCCGCTCAGGGGCGTCTGGTGTCGCAGATTCAGGGACTGGTCGGGCACGAAGGCGCCAAGGTGATCCAGTCTTTGATTGATGGCACGCGCGCCAGAGAGCAGCATTGTTGCGACGCTTCTTGGCTTGGCGACTTTGTTCTTGGGGGGAACGGCCGCCGTCACTGAACTGCGGGATGCGCTCAACACGATCTGGCACATCCCCGATGACGTGCACGCCAGCCATGCGCGAAACCTCTTCAACGTATTCAAGGAGCGGTTCCACGCTTTCGCGCTGGTACTCGTGGCCGGAGTGGTTCTGCTGCTTTCGGTGATTTTGCATGCGTGGATGTCGGCCGCCGTCATACATTTCAAGCTGGCCGGGACGGCGCCGCCCGCTCTGATTCACTCCTTCGATTGGTGGGTTTCGTTTGCTCTCATAACGTTGCTGTTCGCGTCTATTTTCAAATTCCTGCCAGCCGTGCGGCTGCGGTGGCGTGATGTGGCTGCCGGGGCTTTAATCACGTCGATTCTCTTCACCGCCGGGAAGTTTTTTCTGGGCGTTTATCTGACCGAGGCTGGATTCGCTGAGAACTATGGCGCGGCGGGATCGCTGGTGATGCTCTTAGTCTGGGTCTATTACTCGGCCCAAGTAGTCTTCCTCGGGGCGGAATTCACGCGAGTCTATGCACTGCGCTTCGGCTCGCTCATGGTTCCGGCAACGGCGTGATTGCAGCGCTCCGTCGAGAAAGGCGTACACTATGATCAAAACTCAACGCCTCGCGTTTCTTCTGACGTCATCTTCTTGTACGCCGCCGCCGTGTTGACCATATCCGGTCACGTGACCTCCGGACGTTAGGCCATGACCGCTCCGCGGCGCGTGCTTATGGCCGCAGCGTTGGAGTTAGCTGCCCTTTCCGATCCTGTGATGTTGGGTCAGTGAGTGCACTACTCAGGCTGTCGCAGGGTTTCCTCCGACAGAAGAGGCGAAAAAGATGAAATTCATTATGGTCGCTGCTCTGGCTGTTGCACCGCTCCTGGCCTTAGACAAAGAATCAGCAAAGCGGCTGGATGCCTCGGCGGCAGTATTCTCCGAAGTTATGGCGACTCCGGATAAAGGCATTCCGCAAGAGCTGCTTGAGAACGCGCATTGCATCGTGATTGTGCCGGATCTGAAAACAGCCGCGTTTGTCTTCGGGGGCAAGTACGGCAAGGGCTATCTGTCCTGCCGCAATAAAGGCGCGTCGGGGTGGTCGGCTCCGGCTACGGTCCGTATCGAAGGTGGCAGTGTCGGATTCCAGATCGGCGGTTCGGAGACGGACCTGATCATGCTGGTCATGAACGAACGCGGCGCAGACAAATTGCTCTCCAGCAAGTTCACCTTAGGCGCGGAAGGTTCTGTGGCGGCGGGCCCGGTCGGACGTACGGCGACGGCGCAAACCGATGCACAGCTGCACGCGGAGATCCTCTCCTGGTCACGGTCGCAGGGCCTGTTCGCCGGGCTCGCGCTAGAAGGCGCCACGCTACGTCAGGACCAGGACGACAACGTGAAACTCTACGGCCGAAAACTTGAGAACAGGCAGATCGTCACCTCCGGCATGGCGGCCCCCAAGTCCGCCGCAAAACTCCTGACCCTCCTTAACAAGTATTCGGCTCGCGAGCGCAACAACGTCTCGCAGGCCAGCCGTTAGACAACATAGAAGATTTGGATCGCAATATGAAAAAAACGATTAGCGCGTTTCTGCTCGCAGTCGGAATTCTATCGGCCCAGGCCACACAGGCGCCGAACCCTACTCAACAATCAACCGGGAACCTGGCCGCGGCCGGCTCCGTACCCGTTTATCGGGTAACCGTAGTGGCGCGGAGTATGAAGGCTATCAACTACAACCACCGCAGCGGTTCGACCGAGATCGGTTTCCGCGGGACGGAGTTGATGCCGGCCGCCACGGGCGAAGCCAAGGTCGAGAGCAAGCAGGGCGTCATCAAGATCAACGCCGACATGGAGAAGCTCGAGCCGGCCACGAAATTCGGACCGGAGTACCTTACCTATGTCATGTGGGCGATTACTCCCGAAGGTCGGGCCACTAACGTTGGAGAAGTCCTGCTGAACGGCGGCAAGAGCAAGCTCGACGCCACGACGGAACTGCAGTCGTTCGGCCTGATCGTCACGGCGGAGCCTTACTTCGCCGTCACTCAGCCGAGCGATGTCGTCGTGATGGAAAACTTCGTCAGGCGTGAAACCACGGGCACCATCGAAGAAGTCGATGCGAAATATGAGCTGCTGCAGCGGGGCCAGTACACGTTAAACGTGAATCCCGCCGAGCTCAAGCCGCGCGTTCTAGATCGCAAAGTGCCGCTGGAACTCTATGAAGCGCGAAACGCGGTGCAGATCGCGCGCTGGGCAGGCGCGGAGCGCTACGCGGCCGACACCTACCAGAAGGCAGCGACCGGACTGATCAATGCAGAGGGCTACCTGAAAGGCAAGTCCGGCAGCAAGCCGATTGGGACGGTGGCACGCGAGGCCGTACAGATGGCCGAGGACGCTCGCATCATCACGGTGAAGAAGATCGAAGGCGAGATACTTGCCAACGAGCGTCAGGCGGGAGTGGAGCGCGAGGCGCATGCGGAACAGGCTCGGGCGAACGCGCAGCAGGAAACCCGGCGTGTCGCGGAACAGGCTGATGCCGCCCAGGCTGCCGCACGTCTGGAGTCGCAGCGCGTCGCTCGCGAGAACGATGCGCAGGCCGCGGCTGCCCAGGCAGAAGCGAATCGCGTCAAGAGTGAGAATGAATTACGTCTCGCCAACGCTCGGAGCGAGTCGGATCGGCTGAAGCGCGAGAATGACGCGCAAGCCACGGCGGCCCAGAATGAGGCCGATCGGCTGAAGAGCGAGAACGAATCGCGAGCGAGGACTGCCCAGGCCGAGGCGGATCGCCTGACGGCCGAGAACGAGGCGCAGCGGATTGCCGCTAAAGCCGCGTCCGACCGCGCAGCCGGCGACAGGGCGCAGGCTGAGGCGGAGAAGGCTCAGTTGCGGGCGCAACTCATGGTCCAGTTCAACACGGTGCTGCAGACGCGCGACACGGCTCGCGGCCTGATCGTGAACATGTCCGACGTTTTGTTCGACACCGGCAAGTTCACGCTACGCGCTGGCGCACGTGAGAAACTGGCGCGCGTCGCGGGGATTCTCGCCGGACATCCCGGGCTGCAGATGCAGGTGGAAGGCTACACCGATAGCGTCGGTAGCGAAGCCTCCAATCAACAACTCTCGGAACATCGTGCGGCCTCGGTCCGTGACTACCTGACGAACGCCGGAATTCCGGCGGCTTCGGTGACGGCGAAAGGCTTGGGCAAATCCCTGCCGGTAGCCACCAACGACACCCCCAGCGGGCGCCAGCAGAATCGGCGCGTCGAACTGGTGGTCTCGGGAGACATCATCGGCGGCTTGATGCAGCCCACGGTCAGCGTGGCTGCACAGTAAGAGCATGCAATGAATTGGTATCAGGTCGAAGGCACGCAAACTGACGAGTGATGACGTAGCTACCTTGACGGAGGGCCGGCAACCCGGTCGTCGAAGAGCGAGCGCAGAAGCCCACTGGACCCGGTGGGCTTCTGCACGTAAAAGAGATGGTCTCCGATGACAATCGTTAACTGGATTTCGCTTCCCGTGCTGCTGACGGGCTCCATCTTTGCGTGCTGCTCAAAACGCTTCAGAATTTCTAAAGACCACCTCTCCACTCAGCTATTGCGCAGCAGGTCGGCCGGCGCGGCTTTGGCCGCGCGCCGTGAAGGCGCAAACGAAGCGAGAAGGGCGGTCGCCAGCACCGAAACCGTCACCAGTATCAAGCTGAGCGGGTCGCCGATCGAGACGCCAAGCAGTTGGCTCTGGAGCAGCGGGGCGGCTGCGAGAAAAGGCAGAAGCCCTCCCGCGATGCCCGCTCCTGCAATGCGTGCGCCTTGGCCCCGCACCAACGCGCGAATCTGGGATCCATCAGCGCCGAGGGCGGCTCGGATCACCATCTCGCGCGAGCGCTCTGCAGCGCGAACTACGACCATGCCGTAGATGCCGATTGCGGTGAGTAAGAGGGCCAGCCCGGCGAATGAGCCGATCAACACAACGGCGGTTTTGCGGCCACTCAGGCTGCGCTCCGCCACGAGGCGCAGGGGCTCGGGGCTGACGCCGCTCCAGTCGGGGGTCCTGTTCCGCCACTTTCGATGCGATCACTTGCGCCAGTCCGTTTCCGCCCTCGCCAGTTCTCACCGCGTAAATGGCGCCGTCGGCGCCGGTTTGTGAGATCGACAGGAAGATCTCAGGCAGCGGCTCGCGGTCCTTGCTCGCCTGGCGCGAATCGCTGACCACCCCCACAACCGTCCAGTCAGTCCGTCGAGCCTCGATCCGCGTTCCCAGCCGCGGTCTGCCGCGCAGATACATTCGGGCGAACGCCTGGTTCACGATCGCGACAAATTGGTAGTTCGACCGGTCGTCCCGCCATGAGAAATCGCGGCCTTCGAGCAGCGGAATCGACAGTGCCGCGAAATAACCCGGCGTGACGGCGCTGATCCGGGCCTGCGGGCGCTGGGCTGCCGGAATGCCTGCCCCTGCGATCTGGAAAGGTGCTTCCCCCTGCGGCGCCCGTCAGCGGAAAACGCCCGGCCGCTCCCGCGCCCAAGACACCCGGAATGCCGCCCGGCCGCTGCAATAGTTCATGATGAAAATCGATCAGCTTTTGGTCTGTGTCATAGCGCTTTTCGGGCAAGCCGATACCGTACCGCAGGACGTGGGCGGTTTCGAAACCCGGATTCACGGTGACCAGATGGAGAAAACTACGCAACAGCAGTGCCGTGCCGAGGAGCAGGACTACGCTCAAGGACACCTGCGCGATCGCCAGCGCCGTGCCCCAACCACCGTTTGCGACGCGCGTGGTCTGGTTGCCGCCCGTTTTGATGAGGAGATTCAGATCCGTCCGCCGCGCGAACAGCGCGGGTGCGAGGCCCAACAGCAGCGTCACCGCGGTACCCGAGGTCGCGGCGAAGGTGAACGCGGCGCCATCCAGGTGCAGGCGCGGCCCAGGCCGGCTCCCGGCACGAACTTCGGGACCAGTCGCAACACAAGACCCGCTGCCGCCCAGCTGCGCCGGCTGCGCTCCACACCGCAGCCTCGGTGAAGAATTGCCGTGCCAGCCGTCCTCCTCCCGCGCCCACAGCAATGCGGACGGCCGTCTCATGCGCGCGCCCCAAGCAGCGCGCAAGAATCAGTCCCGAGACGTTGGCCACGGCGATCGCAAACAGCAGCGGCGGCAGCCGCTAATAGCTAAAGCGGTTCCCGCCGGCTGCCCGTCAAGGTTTTTTGCAGCGGTTCGAGACCTGCGCTGCGGCCGGCGTCGGTGGCGGCGTACTCGCGCGCCTTGGCGGCAGCCACCGCTTGGCAACTCCGCGCGGGCCGCAGGTACGCGGGCGCCCGGCCGCAAACGCGCCACCGCCTGCTGTCCCAGGCGGCTGCAACAATAATCGCGCCGGCTGAGCGGAATGAACGCGTCGGCAAGCCCCCGGCCCATCGGATATTCGAAACCCGAAGGCATCACTCCGGTCACCGAGTACGGTTCCTCGTTGAGAAAGATTTTTCGCCGGAGGATTCCCGGATCCGCTCCGAACTGCCGGCGCCAGAGTCGGTCGGTGAGCACGATCAGCTTGGACGCGGCCACCTCTTCCGTTTCGCTGAACGCCCGGCCGAGCGCCGGCGGCACACCGATCGCACGGAAAAACTCAGCCATCACCATCCCGGTCTGAAGACCGTGACCGGATCGCTCGCGCCCACGGTGAGCCCGAATGTGCGCGGCTGGTAAGCGCCCATACTTTCGAACAAGTGCGTGCGGGCACGCCAGTCGAACAGATTCATCTCGGACACGCCGCGCGGCTTGCGATCGACGGTGGTTTCAAACAGCGTCACAAGGCGTTCCGGCTCGGGATAGGGAAACGGTTTGAGTAGCAGCGAGTTCAGCGCCGAAAAGGCGCCGGTATTCGCTCCGACTCCCAGCGCCAGGATCACGATGGTGCTCCCGGCGAAAACCGGCGCCCGGCGCATGTCGCCAAACACGCTGCGAAGCTCGGATCGCATCCGATTACTATAGCCCGGCGGTTACTCCTTCGCGCCCTCGGAATTCGCGAATTTGACCACCACCGAAACCCGCCGATTGCGTGGGTTGTTGGGGTCCTTGGGATCGAGCAGGTGCTGCGCCGCGAATCCGCGCGTCTCCACCACCTGTTCCGGACGAACCCCCGATGTGTGCAAGATACGGCGCGCGGTATTGGCGCGATCGCCTGCCAGCTCCCAATTGGTATACCGGCTGGTCAGCGTGGCATTCCGAAACGGCCGCGCATCGGTGTGCCCCTCGATCACGAGTTCGTTGGGCATTTTGCCCAACTCTTCCGCTAATACCTCCAACAAGTGTTCGCCAAACGGAGTTGGGGTCGGATTGCCGGTCACGAAAAACATGCCTTGCTCGTTTTCCACCAGATCGATCCGCAGCCCTTCGCCCGTCACGCTAAATAGGACGTTATTTCGAATCGAACGGAATTCCGGCATTTTTCGCAGTGCCGTCTGGATCTGGTCCTGAACCCCGCGGACGTTTCTTGTGTTTACCGGCAGCCCTTCGCCCGAACCGGCGAATCCGGTTCCGAGCCGGCGTGTGTAGCCTTGAGGATCGCGAAAATATCCGGAAACCGACTGCTTGACTTTTGTGCCGCTATTCATCATCCAGAGCACAATAAATAAAGCCATGAGGGCCGTCACGAAATCCGCATAGGCCACCTTCCAGGCGCCGCCGTGGTGCTGCTCGGGCGAACCGCGCCGCGCCCGCAGAGGCGGCCGCTCGCTCAATTCAGGTGACGGTGGGTTCGGGTGCATTGTTCTCCGTAGCGGGCTGCACGATTGCCGGAATCTTGGCGTCGCGCCGGATGGTGATTTCCATCTCGGAGAAGTCCGGCCGCAGATCTACAGGGATCGAGCGCCGTCCGTACTCAACCGACAGAATCGGCGACGAGCCCCGCGCGAAGGCGACCGTCGCATTTCGGAACACCTCCAGGCAGTGCGTCTTGGCGGCGCACACGGTCTCCAGCCGGCCCGCCACCGGTCCCACCACCCCGTAGCAGAGCAGGATGCCCAGAAACGTTCCCACCAACGCTGCCGCCACCTTCTGGCCTACCGTTTCTGGCGAACCGCCGATCGCCTCCATGGTGATCACCACTCCCAGCACCGCGGCCACGATACCCAGGCCGGGCAGCGCATCGGCCACCGTGCTCAGAGCCGCGACCGGTTCGTGCTGCCCGCGGCGCTGGACTTCGATATCCAGATCCATCAGGTGATCGAGCTCATGCGGACTCGTTACTCCGATCACCAGCATGCGAAAAGAATCGCAGAAGAATTGCAGCGTCTCGCGATCTCTGAGCAACTCCGGATATTTGGAGAGAATGCGGCTCTTTTTCGGATCCTCGACGTCGTTTTCGAGCGCCATC
>Ga0070741_10006283_pt1 | contig 25658 bp, 22 predicted proteins | sample Coa_R1_4_FD_66440 | JGI IMG/M metagenome (GOLD analysis project Ga0070741, IMG submission 66440) | Surface soil microbial communities from Centralia Pennsylvania, which are recovering from an underground coalmine fire - Coalmine... | ecosystem: Environmental > Terrestrial > Soil > Unclassified ... | reverse complement strand
CGGCCCTCCTCGTGAGAGGAGTGCCAGCAGCACTTCCCCTCCTTGCCAAGGCGGGGGCCGAGGCCAAGCGCTCTTCCCCTCCTGCCAAGGAGGGGTCGCCCGAAGGGCGGGGGGTGGTAAAGCCGCTTTGACCGATACCTCCGCCAATCCCCGTGCATGTGTCTTCCGCATCCGCGGCGTCTCCAAGGTCTACCGGATGGGCGAGGTCGAGGTGCACGCGTTGCGGGGCGTCGATCTCGATCTCTATGCCGGCGAGCTCGTCGTGTTGCTTGGCGCATCGGGCAGCGGGAAGTCCACGCTGCTCAACATTCTTGGCGGGCTCGACACACCGACGGCGGGCGAGGTGTTCTATCTCGATCACGATCTGACCCGTGGCTCGGAGGACGCGCTCACCACATTTCGGCGTGAGCATGTCGGGTTCGTGTTTCAGTTCTACAACTTGATCCCCAGCCTCACCGCACGGGAAAACGTCGCGATCGTGACCGACATCGCAACGCATCCCATGCAACCGGAGGAGGCACTCGCGCTCGTGGATTTGAGCGAGCGGCTCGATCATTTTCCGGCGCAGCTGTCCGGTGGCGAGCAGCAGCGCGTGGCGATCGCCCGTGCGATCGCGAAGCGCCCCGACGTGCTCTTATGTGACGAGCCGACCGGCGCGCTCGATTTCGCAACCGGCAAAGTCGTGCTCGAGGCAATCGATCGCGTCAATCGCGAGCTGGGCACGACCACCGCTCTGATCACCCACAACGCCGCGATCGGCCGCATGGCTGATCGCATCGTTCGCATTTCCAGCGGGCAAATCGTCGCGATCGAGACGAATGCGCAGAAGGCGGCGCCGGAGACGCTGACTTGGTAGGCAAGGCGCTCGATCGTAAACTGCTGCGCGACCTCTGGCGCATGCGCGGCCACCTGGTGGCGGTCGCGGTCGTCGCTGCCTGCGGGGTGGCCGTGTTCGTCGCCATGCGCAGCGCCTATGAGGCGCTGGTCGCAGCGCGGACCAGCTATTACGCCGAATACCGCTTTGCGGACGTCTTCGCGCAGGTGAAGCAAGCGCCGATCACGCTGCTGCCGCGCCTCGATCGACTACCCGGCGTGGCGGTGGTGCAACCGCGCATCACGCAGGACGTCACGCTCGATGTGCCGGACTTCACCGAGCCGGTGACCGCGATCCTGGTTTCGTTGCCCGAGGACCATCGCCCCGTCCTCAACGATGTGCACATCCGGGCGGGCCGCTACCTCTCGCCCCTTGCTCGCGACGAAGTGCTGGTCGGAGAAGGATTCGCTAACGCGCATGGGCTCAAGCCGGGTGATCGGCTGTCGGCCGTGATCAACGGCCGTTGGCAGCGGCTGCGCATCGTCGGCATCGCCAATTCGCCCGAGTACGTCTACGTCATCGGCGGTGCCGGCGTGTTTCCCGACGACAAGCGTTACGGCGTGTTGTGGATGGGTCATACCGCGCTCGCCTCGGCGCTGGACATGCGCGATGGTTTCAACGACCTGGCGCTGCGCCTTGCTCCCGGCGCTGACGAGCGCGATGTCATTCAGCGCCTCGACACGATTCTCGCACCCTACGGCACGCCAGGCGCATACGGACGCAGCGAACAGATGTCGCACGAGATGCTCGACGGCGAGATCAAGCAGGACCGGGTCACCGGCATCGTCATCCCGGCGATCTTCCTGGCCGTTGCCGCGTTTCTGGTCAACAACGTGCTCACCCGGCTGATCGCGCTGCAACGCGCACAGATCGGCGTGCTGAAAGCGTTCGGCTACCGAAACCTCGAGATCGCCCGACACTATTTGCTGCTTGGCTTGCTCGCCGTGGTCGTCGGCGGCCTCATCGGCATCGCGCTGGGCGATTGGATCGGCAACGGCCTGGCCAGGATGTATCAGCGCTTTTTCCACTTCCCGTCACTGAATTTCGAAGTGTCCGCTCGCAGCGCCGCGGTCGTCTTGTTCATCACCGTCGCAGCCGGCGCCGCTGGTGCTTGGCCGGCACTGCGACGCGTGATGGGACTACCCCCGGCCGAGGCGATGCGCGCGGAAGCCCCGCCCGTGTTTCGACCTTTGCTCATGGAGCGCTTGGGTCTCGTACATTGGCTCACACCGGTCGCGCGGATGTGGCTGCGCAACCTCGAGCGCCGACCCTTGCGGGCGCTCGCCGCTATCGTGGCAGTGGCGTTGTCGTGCGCGCTGCTCGTGGTGGGCCAGTTCGGTCTGGATGCCATCGACGAGACGGTGCGTCTGCAGTTTCGGGTGGCGCGGCACGACGACGTGCGCGTGGCACTGCGCGAGATTCGTGGCCCGGCGGTCGAGCAAGATCTTGCGCATTTACCCGGCGTTACGCTGGTGGAGGGGCTGCTGGTGACGCCGGCGCGTGTGCGCAACGGCTATCAGAGCAAGCGTGTGGCCGTCTTCGGTCTCAACGCGGGCGGCGAATTGCATCGGATCGTCGATGACAACGGCAACGAGGTGCCGGTGCCCGAACGAGGCGCGATTGTCAGTACCAAGCTCGCGAGTATCCTTCACGTGCAGCCCGGCGATTCGATCGATGTACAGTTCCTTCAACGGCGGCGGCGTCAAGTGATGATTCCGATCGCCGCTGTGGTGGACGAGGCGATCGGGCTCTATGTCTACATCGAGCGCGAGGCGCTCGCACGCGCCATGGGGGAGGGACCGAGCTACAGCGATGCCTATCTGCGCGTACAACCCCAGTACTTGTCGGCGCTGTACAGTCGGCTGAAGCAGCAACCCGCGGTGGCCGGCGTGACGCTCCGCGAAGCCACCGTGCAAAGCTTTCGCGCCACGATCGCCGAGAACATCCGCATATCGGTCACCATTCTCATCGCATTTGCCTGTACGATCGCCGCGGGCGTGATCTACAACGGGGCGCGGATCGCGCTATCGGAACGCGCGAACACCTTGGCGAGTCTTCGCGTGCTGGGTTTCACGCGCGGCGAGGTGAGCACAGTGTTGTTGGGCGAGCAGGCGCTGCTGACCCTGGTGGGGATACCGCTCGGACTTCTCGTGGGCTATGCCTTGTGCGGATGGCTAACCGTGCTGCTGCAGACCGATCTGTATCGCCTCCCGCTCGTCATCAGCACCCGAACGTACCTGTCCTCGGCGGGGGCGATCGCGCTCGCTGCCTTGGCTTCGGGTCTGGTGGTGGCTTGGCGTATTCGTCATCTCGATCTCGTCGCTGTGCTGAAAAGTCGTGAATAAGTCGAGCAGCCCGCGGCGGGCGATAGGGGCGATCGCGGTTGTGGTCATTGCCGTCTTGCTCTGGTTCGTGTTCCGCACGCCGCCGCTTGCCGTCGATGTGGCCGCTGTCGAGCGCGGTCCGATGGAAGTCACCGTGGACGAGGAAGGCGAGATCCGCGTGCACGACCGCTACGTCATCGCCGCACCGGTGACCGGACGCCTGGTACGCATCGAGCTGCACGACGGCGATGCCGTCACTGCCGGTCAGCGCCTGGCCGATCTCGAGCCTGCGCCGCTCGATCCGCGCACTCGCCAAGAGGCGCTCGCACGCATCGCGGCTGCGCAAGCCCTCGTACGCGAAGCCCAGCAAAACGTGCGGCAAGCCGATGCGCAGCTTCAACAAGCGCAACGCGAGCAAGCGCGCATGGAGCAGCTGGTGCGCGATCGCTTCGTCGCAGAGGAGGCGGCGGAGAAGGTGCGCACGGCCCGTGCCTCGGCGGAAGCCGCGTTGGCTGCTGCACGTGCCCGCGAGACGGCTGCGCGCTCGGAGCTCGCGGCCGCACAAGCGGCACTGCTCGCCATACCTGGCTCTGATGGTCGTGTCGCCCGCCACATTACCCTGACATCGCCGGTCTCGGGCCGCGTGCTGCGGGTGGTGGAGAAGAGCGAACGCACCGTGCCGGCTGGCACGCCGCTCGTGGTGATCGGTGATCCCGGCAAATTCGAGGCAGTCGCCGACGTGTTATCGACCGATGCGGTGCGCATTCGTGCCGGCGACGACGCGCGCCTGGAGGATTGGGGCGGCGACCGCAGCCTGCGCGCCAAGGTGCGCACTGTCGAGCCTTACGCCTTCACCAAAGTCTCCCCGCTCGGCATCGAGGAGCAGCGCGTGAACGTCATCCTCGATCCGATCGATCCGCTCGGCCCGCTCGGTGACGGCTATCGTGTGATGGCGCGCATCGTCGTGTGGTTTGCGCCGATCGTGTCGAAGGTGCCGGCGAGCGCACTGTTCCGTCACGACGGCGGCGACGCCGTGTTCGTCGTGCGTGAAGGTCGCGCGACGATTACACCGGTGCGCATCGGTCAGCGCAACAGTCGTGAAGCGGAGGTGCTCGAAGGACTCGCGGTGGGCGCGGCGGTGATTCGCTATCCGACGAACGATCTGACCGACGGCATGCGGGTGAAGGCGAAGCAGGAGCGCTGACTTCGCGCTCTGTTCAACGCTTCAGTTCATCTGCAAGCCGCCGTCGACGTGATACGACTGGCCCGTGATGTAGTCGGAGTCCGAACTGGCGAGGAAGACAGCCATACCTGTCAGATCTTCGGGCCGCTGCGGCCGCCGCATTGGGATGCCGCTGATGCGGTCCTGCCAGGCGGCGCCCGATGGGCGACCGTCGGATTCGCTCCACTGCTTGTCGATCGTCTTCCACATCTCAGTGTCCACCACGCCGGGGCAGATCGAATTGACCGTGATGTCGGGTGCCAGTGCCGCCGCGGCGGACTGTGTGATGCTGATCGCCGCCGCTTTGCTTGCCGCGTAAGCCGCGAACATTGGCCTTCCGCTGCGCCCTGCGATGGAGGCGATGTTGATGATCTTGCCACGCGGGCGACCTTGCGCGAGCGGGGGCTGCTCGATCATTCGGCGTGCCCCCGCTTGCAGCGCGAAGAACAAACCGCGCGCATTGATATCGTTGATGAAGTCCCAGTCTTCTTCGGTGACTTCGAGCAGCGGACGCACGCGCACTACGCCTGCGTTGTTGACCAGCACATCGAGCCGGCCGAAGCGCTGCGTCACACGCTCGATCATCGTGCGCGATTGTGCGACCTCGCCGACGTCGGTACGGAAGGCATCGACGGCCGCAGCGCCCGCCGCCCGCGCTTCCTCTGCGACCGTGCGAACGCCGTCTTCGTCGATGTCCGTCACCACCACCGTCGCCCCTTCGGCTGCATAACGGAGCGCCATCGCGCGCCCGATGCCGCGCCCCGCGCCGGTGATCAAGGTGACGAGTTTGTCGAGTCTACCCATGAGCTTCCTTTACACGTGTTTCGTGCCCCGTCACAAGTGGCGGGCGTCGAGCTGATGTAACACAAGACAGCTAAAGCACACGCCCTAGTTGCTCGGCTGGACCGGAGCAGGGTCAATAGAACTTTCGATTCATTGATGGCGTTCGAGCCTGTTGTTACAAGACTCCCTGCGCGTCAGCGCAACCCGACTTTACCGTAAGTTCGAATCCTTCATTGATCAAGGAGGAGTTAAGAAGAATGCGTATAAGCGCCATGCGGTCTTTGCGGCACTCATCGCGGTGACAATTTCGTCTGGTGCGTGGGCCGATAACTGTTCAGGTAGGTTTAATAACTTCAACGTGTCCGGCGAAACCCTGGAGCTCGGCAAGGGGCATACGTTAGCCGTCTCCTTCGACAGGTCGACTTCGACGAGCGATGACGGTGCGTACGTCGGCGTGGGAGCGTGCGCCGCCTATATCCTCACGACCCCAGATGGGAAGACGCGACTTTCCTACGCTTGTGCCCGCAAAGACAAGGACGGCGACAGTTGGAGCGACAGTGGAACACTCGAGCCAGGCGCAGACAAGGGAACGTGGACACAGGTCGGCGGCACCGGCAAGTTCGCCGCGAAGAACGGCAGTTCGGGGTGGTGGCAGCCGGTCGTTTCAGACGGCAAGGTGACGTCCGGCACCTGGGGCGGCAACTGCAAGTAGCCGCTTCGCGATGAGAAGGTGATGGTCATCGGGCTTACACAAAAAAACGCCCGCTCTTTCGAGCGGGCGTTTCGACTTCAGTACGAACCCTCCGGTGACCTGGAGGACGCGGGACTACGCTGACAGCTGATCACCCAGCGGCAGATTGCGGATGCGCTTGCCCGTCGCGTTGAAGATCGCGTTGCAGAACGCGGGCGCGAACGGCGGCACACCGGGCTCACCTACACCGGCAGCCGGAACTTCCGGCGGATGCGGCATGATATAGGTGTTGACGCTCATCGCACCCTGGCCGATGCGCAGCACCGGGTAGTCGTGGAAGTTGCTCTGCTGCACGCGGCCGTTCTTGAAGGTGATCTGCGTCATCTTGGCGATGCTCAGACCCATGACGGCTGCGCCTTCGATCTGCGACTTGATGCGCTCCGGATTGACGTGGAAGCCGCAATCGATCGCCGTGTCGACGCGCGGGACTTCGACGTTGCCCTTGGCATCGACCTTGACGTGCACGACGCTGCAGACGTAGGTCTGGAAGCAACGCTGAACCGCGATGCCCATTCCTTCGCCCTTGGGCAGCTGCTTGCCCCAACCGGCTTCCTTGGCTGCCTTCTCGACCACGGCACGCATGCGACCGGTGTCGATCGGATAGGTTTCGAACGGATCACCGTAGTTCCATAGCTCGCTCGTGACCGACTTGCGCGGATCGACGATGCGCGCGGGCCCGATCATCTCGAGCAGGAAGTCCTTCTGGTCGCGGCCCAATTCGGCGGCCAGCTCGGCGATCATCGACTGCATGGCAAATGCATGCGGGATGTTGTTCACCGAACGGAACCAGCCGATCCGGGTATGCGCAACCGCTTCACCGGTTTCCAAACGCAGGTTCGGCACGTTGAAGGGCGTGTCGATCAAGCCCAGGCCCAGCTCCAGCGCGCTCTCGCGCTTCGGATCGGGCATGAAGTTGGACATGAGCGACGGCGATACGCTGCGCTGACGCCAGGCGACCACTTTCTTGTTCTTGTCGATACCGGCGGTAACATGCTGGTACGACACCGAGTGGTAGAAGGCGTGCTGGATGTCGTCCTCACGGGTCCACACCACTTTGACCGGTGTGCCGCCCATGGCTTTCGACAGAATCGCGGCTTCCAGCGCGAAGTCGCACTTCGACTTACGGCCGAAACCACCACCCAACAGCGTGACGTTGACGGTGACATTGTCCTCGGGAATGCCGAGCGTCTTGGCAACGTCGCCACGCGTGCCGCCTGGGCTCTGCACGCACGCCCACACCTCGGCCTTGTCGCCGTTAACCTTTACGACGGCAGCCGGCGGTTCCATGGTGGCATGTGAGAAGTGCGGGACGTAGTACTCGCGCTCGACGACCTTGTCGGCACCGGCGATCGCCTTGTCGAAGTCGCCCTCGTTGCGCTCGACCTTGCCGGGCTTCTTCGCCGTCTCGGCCATCTGCTGCTTGAATTTGTCGGAGTCGTAGACCTTGTTGGGTCCGTCGTCCCATTGCACGTTCAGCGCCGCCCGGCCCTTCAGAGCAGCGTACGTGCTGTTTGCGACGACCGCCACGCCACCAAGCGGGGCGAACTTCGCGGGCATCGGCGTGGGGTTGATCGCGACCACTTTCACTACCCCAGGGACTTTCATCGCAGCGGCTTCATCCCACTTCACTGCCTTGCCGCCCACCACTGGAGGACGCTCGACCACCGCGTATTTCATGCCGTCGACGCGCACATCCTGCGCATACACGGCCTTGCCCGTGGTGATATCGCGCAGATCGGTGATCTGCACATTGCCCTTGCCGATGTAGCGGAACTGCTTCGGATCCTTCAGCACGATCGTGCTCAGTGCCGGAGTCTTCAGTCCAGCAGCGATCTGCGCAAGTTCGCCATAACCGACCGACTTGCCGCTTGGGATATGCACGACCTTGTGATTCTCGGCACGCACTTCCATGTTCGAGCACGCGAACTTAACTGCGGCGGCTTGCTCTAGCATCGCCCGGGTGGCGGCGCCGCACCAGCGCATCGGCTGAATGAAGTGACGTACGCTGCGCGAACCGTCGGTATCCTGGTTGCCGTACTTGGGCTCGTTGCCGGGCGCTTGCACGATCTTGACCTTCGACCAATCGGCTTCCATCTCGTCGGCGACGATCATCGGTAAGCTGGTGCGCGACCCCGTCCCCATCTCGGAGCGATGGGCGACGATCGTGACCGTGCCATCCGGCGCGATCGACACGTAGACATGCGGATCCCATACCACACCGCCCGGCATGCCATCGGCACCGGTCTTGTATTGATTGACGTGGCCACCGTCTGCCATCGTCATGCTCGGCAGGAATTGCGCAGCGATGACGAGACCACCGGTGGAGGCGATGCCCTTAAGGACATCGCGACGGCTGACATTCTTGATCAGGGGCCGTTCCTGGAATTTTTCGAAGCTCATCTCAGGCCTCCTTCGCGGCGGCCTTGATCGCCGCAAAAATCCGCTGGTAGCAACCGCAGCGGCAAATGTTTCCTTGCATGCCTTCGAGAATCTGAGCGTCGGAGGGATTTTTGTTTTGTGCGATCAATGCGGCGGCGTTCATGATTTGGCCTGGTTGGCAATATCCGCACTGCGGCACGTTTTCCGCGCGCCATGCTTTCTGCACCGGATGGTTACCGTCAGCGGACAGCCCTTCGATCGTTGTCACGGCCTTGCCCGATACATCGGCCATGGGCGTAACGCAAGAGCGTACGGCCTTACCGTCGACATGCACGGTACATGCGCCACATAAACCTGTGCCGCAGCCGAACTTCGTGCCGGTCAAGCCGAGTTCGTCGCGCAGATACCACATCAGTGGCATCTGGGCGTCGCCCTCATAGCTCTTGTCCTGCTTGTTTACCTTGAGTTTCATACAGCCTACCTCCCATCGAGATTTGCGCTTCGTAATGCCTATTGCTGATTCGCCAGGCCGTCTTGTTTCTGCTCCCACTGGGCAGCAGTGCCGTCTTTCTTAACTCGAGCAAGCCCGCCGCGCGACTTTACCCTTTCCACAAACAATTGGCGAGCGCGCGGAGTATCGCGTCATGATGTGATGCAACAAAAGTCAGCTGCCATGCGCCCCGCAGCCTTGATGTTCGCTCCTTTTGCAGAGCGCGCGCCGTAAGCCAAGTGCAGAGGAGAAAGTGTGCACGTGCATGGCCGGTCACAAACGTAGTGCCTTCACGGGAGTGCGTTGCTGCGAAGCACCAACCGATCTTCGCGAAGGTCAATCGATTTTCGCCACCACGCGCCCGCTGATCCCGCCGGCCTTTAGTTCGTCGAGCGTGCGGCTCACCTCGGCTAGCGGCCGCTGCTCGATCGGAATGGGCTTCAGCTTGCCCGCGCGCGCCAACTCCACCACGGCTTTCAGCTCCGCAACCGTCCCCACGTTCGACCCGATGATGCTCAAGGCGCGCTGCACGATCGTAACGAGCGAGAGTGGAATCTCTCCGCCGTAGAGGCCCACGAGAATGCACTTGCCGCCCTTGCGCAAGACGGCGAGCGCCAGGGAGGCGGTGTCCGTGCTGTTAACCAGATCGACCGCGGCGTACAGCGGGCCGCCCGCGATCGCCTGCAGCTGCTGGGCCGCGTCGGCGTCGCGTCCATTCACGGTCGCTGCGGCGCCGGCTTCTTTGGCAGCGGCAAATTTGCGCGCATCGACGTCGACCGCGACGATGCGCTCGTGCCCCAGGCCACGCAGCATGTTGATCGTCTGCAACCCCAGCCCACCGGCTCCGATCACCGCGACCCATTCGTCGCGCGGAATCGGCGCGAGTTGATTGACGGCCGAGTACGTCGTCAAGCCCGAGCAGGCAAGGGTTGCGGCCCAAGCCGGGTCGATGCCGCTGGCATCGACCAGGTAGCGCGGATGCGGCACGAGGAGGTGGTCGGCGTAGCCCCCGGGCCGCTGAACGCCAAGCCAGCGCGGCGCCATGCAATGATTATCTTGGCCTTCGCGGCAACGTGGGCACGTACCGCAACCGGTCCATGGGCAAACCAGTCGGTCTGCTCCGATCGGCGCATCCTTCGCCTCGGGCCCCGCGGCGATCACCGTGCCGAATGGCTCGTGCCCCAGCGTGACGGGCGGCTTCATTCCGCGCTCGCTCATGTGGAAGCGCTTGCCGCCGCCCAACTCGAAGTAGCCGTCGCGAATGTGCACGTCGCTGTGGCACACACCGCAGTACTTGAGCTTCAACAGCACTTCGCTCCCGGTTGGGGTCGGCGTAGGATGCTCTTGACGTTGGAGCGGCTTGCCCCAATCGACGACGTCGTAACTGATCATTGCTCTCCTCCTGTCGTATGGTCTGCGTCGTTCGGCAGTGTACGACGTCCTCGGGGCGATCGCTGCAGCGACCATCCGTTGCCGCTTGGTAGGGCATTAATAAGACGCCACGGCTCGGTTGTGCCAACATCGCCTCTTTTGCTGATCGAAGCGGCTTGAAGGTTTGACAATTGGAGCGCGCTGAAGAGCCGCAACCCGGCTCCATGAATCGAGAATCAGGCGAAGGACGGATCGAGATCGTGCCGGATTATCCGAACGAGTGGCTCGAAGTTGCTCGAGACCGAGCGCGCTGGCGCAGCGCGTTAGCGGGCTCGCTGACGTTCGTCGGTTCGCTGTGGCTCGTGCGGCTCATGCAGGATTTGGCCGACGTGGACCTGGCTCGTTTCGGTGTGTACCCGCGCCACACGAGCGGTCTTGCCGGCGTTTTGATGGCGCCTTTCATCCATGCGTCGTGGACGCATTTGTTGTCGAACACACCGCCGTTGCTGATCCTCGGCACTGCGCTGCTGTACGGATATCCAAAGGCCTCACGCATCGCGATTCCCGCCCTGTTCGTCGGCGTGGGCCTCGCAGTGTGGCTGTTTGGTCGGCCGTCCTATCACATCGGTGCGAGCGGGTTGAGCTTCGGCATCATGACTTTCGTGTTCACGATGGGTGTGCTGCGCTGGGATCGGCGCGCGATCGCGCTCGCATTGACCGTCTTTCTGCTGTACGGCGCGATGCTCGCGGGATTGGCCCCCGGTCAACCCGATGTCTCTTATGAGTCGCATATCTCGGGCGCGCTAGTGGGCATCGCGCTGGCCGCGCTATTGCGCAAGCTCGATCCCCCTCCGCCTCAGAAGCGGTATAGCTGGGAGCTCGAACAAGAAATCGGCGAAACCTATGGAATGCCCGCGATGTGGGAGAGCATGGACGACGAGCAGACGCGCCGTCCATGATTCGATCGTCCTGACTTGCTTGCACGAGTCGCGCGAGCAACTCGGCAGGTGTGAAGCGGACTCAACACGTGGCAGGTCGCATGCTACAGGCGCCGATTGGTCCGCGTTTCGTAGCTAGCTTCTGAACGCACCTTCCATCTCGCGCCGCAGCCGTACGGCGAGCAGATTCTCGTCGATCGCCACATCGTTCCAGCGCACGACTTGGCCCGCGGCGACGGGACGAACGAGCTTGACCTCGTGCGCGAGGCCCAGCGGCAAGCAGCCATGCGCGAGCGAATCCTGCGCCGGCATGAGCTTCCCGACCACCGTGTAGCCGCCTTCGCCGTCGAGCATTTCGGCGGGCTCGAGGTCACGCTTTGCGGTCGCCACGCAGTCCGCACGAAAGCCGTTCGGGCATCCGGTCGACTCGCCCCGCACGCCGACCGACGCGACTGAAATGCCGACCTCCAGACCGATCATGTGCCAGCGCTTGTAAAGACAAGCATAGCGGCCCGACGGATCCGTCTTTACGCCGTACTCGCTGAAGCAGCGGCGGATGTACTCGGTGTCGCCCTCGAACACGACGAACACGCCGAAACGAATATCATATGGAATGACCCGGCCGTCGCGTTCGAGCGAGGAGATCACTTCGACCTGACCTTTGTGATGCAGCTGACCGCCTTCCTCGCGCGGCCGCATGACGAAGGGGATGTCCTCTACGCTCGCCGGCGGAAAAGCCAGCCCGTTCGGTGCCGGCGTCAGCTCGGCGGCGTTGCACACGGCGGTGGTCTCGATTGCCGGCTTGGAGCCGTCGAGGAAGGAATTGAACATCTTGGGGTTCAGCCCGCCGATCTTCGCCTGCTCGGGTGTGAGGCCGTAGTATCCCCACACCGTCTCCGGCGTCGACTGGGCGAAGTGCGGCAGCCACTTGTGCCCACGTCCCGCGGCAACGACATTGAAGCCGGCGGCGCGTGCCCAATCGACCAGATCGCAGATCATCGCAGGCTGATCGCCGTAAGCGAGGCTGTAGATAACACCAGCCTCTCGCGCCTTCTTCGCGAGCAGCGGGCCGCACATGGCATCGGCTTCCACGGTAACCATGACGACGTGCTTGCCTTGCCTGAATGCTTCGAGCACGTGATCGACCGCGGCGATCGGATTGCCGGTGGCTTCGATGACGATGTCGATCGATGGATGGCGTACGAGCGCCTGCCAGTCGTCGGTGAGATAAGTGAGGCCGGTTGCAGCGGCCTTGTCGAGCGATGCGACGGTCGTGCGCTCGGCCGACCAGCCCACGCGGGCGAGGTTGGCGCGCGCGTTGTCGGGCTTCAAGTCGGCAATGCCGACGATATGGACACCCGGCGTCTTGGGCGCTTGAGCGAGATACATCGCGGCAAATTTTCCGGCGCCGATGACGCCGACGCGAATTGGTTTGCGTTGCGCAGCGCGCTCGCGCAGTTTGGCGTAGAGGTTCATGGAGTTGAGGCCCTGAAGAATTGGGGGAATGGGGACAGGGGATGGGGGCTAGGCAGTGGGGGACTAGGGGGCGTCGAGCCGCTGCGCGGCGCCTTCTGGTGCTAATGCCCGGAGTTCCGCCTTGCTCCCGAGCCGCTAGCCCTCAGCCCCTGGTCCCTGTGTCTTTACGCCGCCGACTTCAACGCCGCCTCCGGCGTCCCGTTCTTCCAGGGCAGCTCGACGTCATAGTGCTTCAGCAGGCAGTCGTCGGGCAGGCAGCGGATCGGTGTGAAGTCGCGATGCGCGATGTATTCGGGGCGCTTGAAGCGGCGGATGTGATTGGACACCGCGCACAAGCTCAGGTAGACGCTCACCCGATTCCACGGCGACAGGTTCGACCCCGAGGCGTGCACCAGGCACGAATGGAACATCAGCATCGAGCCGACCGGGCCTTTCGGGGCGACGATACCGCCGCGCTCGACGAGCTTGGTGATCGTGTCGTGGTCGATGGTCCACAGGGGATAGCTGGTCGTGGTCGTGTCGTGCCCTGCATCGAGCACGCCAAGCTTGTGACTGCCCGGAATGAACATGAGCGGGCCGTTGAACTCGTTGACCTCGTCGAGGAAGATCGCGATGTTCATTGCACGGGGCTCGGGCATGAGGTCGTCGTTCTTCCACGTGCCGTAGTCTTGATGCCACTGCCACAAGTCGCCGTCGAAGGCCATCTTGCCGTTGATCTTGAACTGATGCATGTAGACGTCTTCGTTGAACATTTGCACGACCGGCTCGACCATCCTGGGATGGCGAGCAAGCTTGGCGAACGGATAGCTGTACATATGCGCAGCGAAGTTGGTGCGCACCGACTCGCTGCCTTTCTCGCGCACATTCTCGGGCCGGCGCTGCGCGTACAGGCGCGGCACTTCGTCGGTCAACACGCGGATCTCCTCCGGAGTGAACAGGCCGGGGAAGAGCAGGTAGCCTTCGCGGTCGAATTGCTCGAGCTGCTGTGCGGTGAGTTTCATGGGTTTCCTCCTCTCAAGTTTCAATCGATCGTTGCTGCCTGACGGACGTGTCGGGTCAAATTAGCGGCCAGCGTGCGGCCCGCTTCCTCGCCGTGTTCGCGGGCCAGCCGCTCGGCACGCGGCGCATCGCATACGTTGATCGCTCGCAGAATCGCTTCGTGCTCGTCCCACACTGTCTTGCGCACGCCGACCGCTTGCAGGACCGAGCCCATCGCGCGTCGGATATGGCGCCAATGGAGGTCCGCGGTCTCGGCGATGAAGGGATTGCCGGAAGCGGCGTAGATCGCACGATGAAACGCCAAGTCCGCTTCGATCATTGGGCCGATGTGCTTTCCGCTCGCGGCCCGGCGTCCCTCGGCGATGATGCGATCGTCTAGCTGCGCGCCTGCTTCGGAGGCTTGACGGGCTGCCAAACCGTCCAATACGGCACGCACCTGATAGACCTGCGCAATTCGAGCCGAATCGAGCGGCGACACCATCAGGCCGCGTCGCCCGGCATCGACCACCAACCCATCCTTTTTAAGGAGCCGCAAAGCCTGCAGCACCGGCTGTCGGGACACGTGCAGGCTCGCCGCCAATTCCTCTTGCGTGAGTCGCGCGCCCGGCGGCAGCTCGCCGTCGCAAATCGCGGTGAGCAGGCGCTGATGGACTTGTTCGGTCAGATCGGGCTGGCTTTCGATGCGTGCGATGGTGGCCATAGCGGCGGGCAAGCTCTGTATACAGTATACAGAGGGGGGCTGTGGCCTGCCGTGTCGAGGGCTTCCTGCCATGGTCGGGCGGATCGGCGCTTCGCGCCCTACAATCCGGCTCTCATTATTGTTTTGACCGCATCCACCATGGCATCCATTCTGTTCACCAACGTCCGCGTGCTCGACTGCAGCGGTATGTCCCCGTTCGACGGACAGGTGTTGGTCGAAGGCGAGCGCGTCGAAGCGGTGTGGCGCAAGGAGAATGCGCCAACGGTTGATGATGCACAGCGAATCGACGGGCGCGGCCGTACGCTGATGCCGGGCCTGATCGAGCCGCACGCGCACCTGAGCTTCACGGACTGCGCGCGCAGCGTCGACATGGGTTTCATTCCGGTCGAGGAGCACCTGCTCATGACCGTGCGCAATGCGCGCAAGATGCTGGATGTGGGATTTACCAGTTGCGTGAGCGCGGCGAGCGCCAAGCGACGCCTCGATATCGCCGTGCGCAATGCGATCAACGCCGGCGAAATCCCCGGGCCCCGCCTGCTCGCCGCTAGCCCCGAGCTGACGGTGAGCGGCGGCCTGGGCGACGTGCGCTTACCGCATATGTATCGCGAAAACTTCGCCGTGGTTCTCGATGGCGCCGACGCCTATCGTCGCTATGCCCGCGAGATGTGCCGTGACGGCGTGGACACGCTTAAGATCAACGTGTCGGGCGACGCCGGCACGGCTGCCGCACCTGCCGAGCGCACGGTGATGTCGGAAGCAGAAGTGCAAGCCGTGACCGAGGTCGCGCGCGACTTCGGCAAGCGCGTGGCCGCGCACGCGCGTAGCGCCGAAGCCGTGAAGCGCTGCTTGAAGTTCGGCGTTCAGATCTTGTATCACGCCACCTTGCTCGACGAGACAGCGATGGATCTGCTCAGTGCGAAGCGCGAGGAAGTCTTCGTCGCACCCACGCTCGGCCATCTCTATGCGACGTTGTACGAAGCGGACGCTTGGGGGTTGACGCCGGCGATGGGACGCAAGGCGGGACTCGAGGCCGAGCTCGAACGCGGCATCGCTACGGCGAAAACGCTGCACGCACGCGGTGTGCGCGTCCTGCCGGGCGGCGACTATGGTTTCGCTTGGAACCCGATCGGCGCCAACGCGCGCGACATCGAGCACTTCGTCGAGCTGCTCGGCTTTTCGCCAATGGCGGCGATCATGGCTGCAACCAAGCTAGGCGGCGAGATCATGATGCGCCCCGACGAGTTGGGGCAAGTCAAAGCGGGCTACCTCGCCGATCTGATCCTCGTCGACGGCGACCCGCTGCAGGATGTCGCATTGCTGCGGCGAGCGGAGCGGATATCGATGGTGATGAAAGGCGGCAGCATCCACCTTCAGCGCTGAGGCGGTGCGGCGCTTGCCGAAGAGCACTACCCGCTGAGATGCTGCTGATGACTCGAGCTTTTGTCGCTGGTCTTCTGCTATTCGCCTTCTGCCGCACGTTCGCTGCCGAAGGCGCGGCGCTGGTCATCGCCGGGGCTACCGTTATTCACCCGGAACGGGAAGCTGCGAGTGCGGTCGAGTCGGATCAAACGCTCGTCATCGTCGACGATCGGATTCGCGCAGTCGGTCGCAGCGGGTCGGTTGCGGTGCCGGAGGGTGCGCGCGCGATCGATGCGCGCGGCAAATGGGTCATCCCCGCCCTGACCGATGCGCACGTGCATTTCGACCAGTCTGGCAGTCTCTACGCGCGCCCGGACATCGCCGATCTGACCTTCTGGCAGCCCTACGCAACCGAGCAAGCGCGCAATCGCAGCCGTATCGAAATCACGTTGAGGGCCTGGGCGGCGAGCGGTGTCACCGCGCTGATCGACGTCGGCGGACCGCATTGGACCTTCGAGCTGCGACAGCGGGCGAAGCAGCTGCCGTGGGCGCCGACCATCGCTGCGGCGGGCCCGCTTGTCTCCATGGTCGCGCGCCCGCAGCTCGATCTCGGCGATCCCCCGATCGTGCAAGTCAAAAGCTCGGACGAAGTCCGCAAAGTGGTGCAAGACACGCTGCGCTACCGGCCGGACTTCATCAAGGTATGGTTCATTCATCAGCCGGGCGACGATCTGGCCCAACAAGAAGCGATCGTGCGTGCGGCCGGCGAAGCCGCCCATGCCGCCGGTGTTCGTTTGGCGGTGCATGCCACGGAGTTGGCGGTGGCGAAGGCCGCCCTGCGTGCAGGTGCCGATTATCTGGTGCACTCGGTCGAGGATGCCCCCATCGACGAGGAGTTCGTTCGGCTAGCCCGCGCGCGCGACGTCGCCTACTGCCCGACCCTGTTCGTGCACGAAGGCTATGCCCTGGCATTGTCGAATCGGTGGCAGCCGACACCCGCCGAGCAGCGCCTCGCCGACCCCCAGGTGCTGACGATGATGCGCGATCTGGACATCATTCCTCGCGAGAAGCTGCCTGCTTGGATGCGGCGTGCCATCGAGCAGAGTTGGGGCGGGCGCGGTAGCGACCACGCCTATGCCAATGTGCGCCGGGTGTGGGACGCCGGCATCGCGATGGTGATGGGTACCGACGCCGGCAACATCGGAACTCTGCATGGTCCTGCGGTCTTTCGCGAGATGGCGCGCATGGTGCAAGCCGGCCTCACGCCCCTCGAGGTGCTGCGTGCAGCGACCATCAACGGCGCCCGGCTGATGCGGCGAGACGCCGGCGCGATCGCACCGGGCGATGTCGCCGATCTCGTGGTACTCGATGCCGATCCGTTGCAGGACATCGTCAATACCAGCCGCACGCGCTGGGTGGTTAAGGCCGGCAGAGCATTCGAGGTCGACGCGTTGAGGGCGCAAATGGAGGAGGGGCGCTGATACCGGTTTCAAGGCACCGGTTCCCGCACATTTGTCCGCCGCCTTCTTATAAGCAATCCTTAAGGTTCGCCCTCTAGTCTGCAGTCATCGAGATAGCAGACAGGAGGCGACGTGAAATTACCCACCTTTTCCGCAGTCGCGGCGCTCGCGCTGGTCAGTGCAGCGCCGCTTGCGCGAGCCGAAACGGCGGCCGACTTCATCGCCGGTTTCCAGGGCGAGGCACGGCAGTCCGACCCAAGCTTCAAGGGCTTCTCGGCGAGCCGGGGCCAAGCCTTCTTCACAGCGAAGCACGGCAACGAATGGAGCTGCAGCAGCTGTCACACCGACAACCCGCTGCAGAGCGGCAAGCACGCCAAGACCGGCAAGAGCATCGCTGCGCTGGCGCCAGCCGCCAACCCGGAGCGTTTCAGCAGTGCAGCCAAAGTCGAGAAGTGGTTCAAGCGCAACTGCAACGATGTGCTCGGCCGCGCCTGCACGGCCCAAGAGAAGGGCGACGTGCTGACCTGGCTGGCGGGATTGAAGAAATAGGAGGCGAAGATGACAAACGGAATGACCGCTGTAGCCGTGGCGATAGTGGCCGTCGCCGCGTCGTGGCCAATCGATTCGAAGGCCGAGCGCGAACACTTCAACGTCGACAACACGACATATCGAAGCGAGTGCGGGAGTTGTCATATCGCCTACCCACCTCAGCTGCTTCCGGCCGACGCGTGGCAGCGCTTGATGAGCCAGCTGGACAAGCACTTCGGATCGGACGCAAGCATCGATACCAAGACCGCGCGCGAGATCGAGACTTATCTCGAGGCGAATGCAGCGCGCCGCGTCGCGGGCGGCAAGCCGACCTTGCGCATCAGCGAAACGCGCTGGTTCCTGCGCGAGCACAACGAAGTGCCGGCGCGAGTGTGGAAAAGCCCCGCGGTCAAGAGCGCGTCGAATTGCGCGGCGTGCCATACCAAGGCGGAGCAGGGCGACTTCAGCGAACGCACATTGCGCGTACCCAAATAGGAATATTGGAATTAGGAGAAAACGATGACTGAACGCGTATTGGTGTGGGATCTTCCCACTCGAGTGTTTCACTGGCTGCTGGCAATATCGTTTGCCGGGGCGTTTCTGACTGCCGAATCGGAACGTTGGCGCGATTTGCACGTCATGCTCGGCTACAGCTTCGCCGGCTTGATCGCGTTTCGATTGATCTGGGGCGTCGTCGGTTCGCGCTATGCGCGCTTCCGCTCTTTCGTGTTCTCGCCTCGCGAGGTCATCGGCTATTTGCGCAGCCTGCTGTCGCGCTCGCCACGCCACTACCTCGGCCATAACCCTGCCGGCAGCATCGTGATCTTTTTGCTTCTGGTGCTCGGTATCGTCACCGGGGTGAGCGGATGGATGACCTACAACGATGTCGGCGGCGAATGGCTCGAGGACGTGCACGAGGTCGCTGCGAACGGAATGCTCGTCTTGGTCGGCGTCCATATCCTCGGCGTGTTGGTGAGCAGCCTGTTGCATCGAGAGAACTTGGTGCGCGCGATGATCACGGGTCGTAAGCTCGGTCAGGCGGGGCAGGGTATTAGCCGCACCCATGCCTGGATGGCGGCGGCGTTGATTGCCGGCCTCACCGCGTTGTGGGTCTGGTATCCAGCGGCGGATTCGGGCATCTCCAGTGCGCGGGCCGAGCATCACGAGCGCAGTAACGGGTAGGTGACATTGACCTGCAGGTCGTAGGCCGGAATCCGGGGAGCGAAGAGCGTTGAAGCAGGCAAAGCGCTGCATTTCCCCGGATTCCGCTGCGCTTCATCCGGGCTACACTTGATTTCCACTTTGCGGCCAAACCGGCGACTGATCGATGCGCATCCTCGTAGTCGAAGACGACAGCTTGCTCGGCGATGCGATTCAGGCCGGATTGCGTCAGACAGGCAACGCCGTCGACTGGGTGCGCGACGGTGTGGCGGCCGACGCCGCGCTCGCCACCGAACGCTACGGCGCCGTGGTGCTCGATCTCGGCCTGCCGCGCCGCTCCGGCCTCGATGTGTTGCGCCGGATGCGGGCGCGAGGTGATGCGACTCCTGTGCTCATCCTGACCGCGCGCGATACCGTGGAGGATCGCATCAAAGGTTTGGACAGCGGCGCCGACGATTATCTGGTGAAGCCCTTCGATATGGGCGAGCTGGCTGCGCGGCTGCGTGCGCTCGCACGTCGCATGGGCGGCGAAGCGGCACCCGTGTTGCAGTTGGGCGCGCTGCGACTCGATCCGGCTGCGCACGAGGTCGAGTGGAAGGGACAGCCCGTGGAGCTCTCGACGCGTGAGTTTGCGCTGCTCGAGGCGCTCATGCGCGGCGCCGGGCGGGTGCTCACTCGCGATCAGCTCGAGCAGGCGCTTTACGCCTGGGGTGAGGAAGTCGAAAGCAATGCGGTCGAAGTCCACATTCATCACTTGCGACGCAAGCTGTCTGCGCAGCTGATTCACACCGTGCGTGGCGTTGGCTACATGATGCGTAAGGCATGATGCGCTCGCTCAACGCGCGTTTGCTGATCCTCCTGCTGGGGGTGATCCTATGCGTGTGGATTGCGACCGTGCTCTTCACTTGGTTCGATGCGCGCCACGAAATCGACGAGCTGCTCGACGGGCATCTCGCGCAAGCCGCCGCTCTTCTGATCGCGCAAACCTCGCACGACGTCGCGGAGATCGACGTCGAGCATGCACCGCTGCTGCACAAGGACGCACGCAAGGTCGCCTTTCAGATTTGGGAGCAGGGGAGGCATCTGCGCCTGCATTCGGTGAATGCACCGAGCGTTGCGTTGAGCAACGATCAATCCGGCTTCAGCGATTCAGTCGTGGACGGGACGCGGTGGCGCGTGTTCAGCACCTGGGATCGCAGCCGCGAATTCCTCGTCCAGGTGGGCGAGCGCGCGGACGTCCGCGCGCAGTTGGCGCGCGACATCGCGAAGGCGCTGCTGGCGCCGCTGCTAATCGCGCTGCCCTTGCTCGGTGGCTTGATCTGGCTGGCGATCCGCCTCGGCTTGCGGCCGCTGTCGAACTTGGCGGACGAGGTGTCGCGTCGCTCGCCGGACAACTTGAAAGCGATCGATGCACCGACGCTGCCGAGCGAAGCCGCGCCGCTCGTCGCGCGGCTCAACACGCTGCTCGCACGAATCCAGTCCAGCCTCGAGCGCGAGCGCCGCTTCACCGCCGATGCGGCGCATGAGTTGCGTACACCGATCGCTGCGCTGAAGGCGCAAGCGCAGGTTGCACGCATGGCCGGGGACGAAGCGGGCCGCACGCATGCGATCGACCAAGTAATCGCCGGAGCCGATCGCGCCGGCCGCTTGGTCGAGCAGATGTTGACGCTGGCGCGGCTCGAACAGGAGCATCGAGAACAATGGGTTTCGTGCGATTTGAGCCAGGTCGCACGCGAGGTGATCGCGGAGCTCGCCCCCAGCGCGATCGAGAAGGGCATCGCGATCGAGCTGACCGGTGATGACAGCGTGCGGGTATCGGCGATTCCGGGGCTCGTGCATGTGTTGATGCGCAACTTGATCGACAATGCGGCACGGCACAGTCCCCCGGGATCGCGCGTGGAGGTGGCGGTGCAAACAAGAGCCGGAGGCGCTGAACTGCTGGTCACCGATAATGGCCCCGGCATTCCGGCGGCCGAGCGCGCCAAGGTGTTCGATCGGTTTCATCGCTTGGCTGAGGCCGGCGAAGGCGGCAGCGGCTTGGGCTTGTCCATCGTCCAGCGCATTGCGCAGATCCATGCCGCTTCGGTCGAACTGCGCGATGCGCCCCAGGGGCAGGGCTTGCAAGTGCGGGTGATTTTCGTCGATGGCCGAGACCGGGCTCGCGCTGCGTCTCGTTAGCTTGATTGCCCATGAAGGCATGCTGTGTAGGGGTCGAGCTCAATAAAGTGGGCCATCGAGGCGCTCCCGTGCGCTGCACGGTATCCTTGCGCCTTCGCCGCCCGCCTTGCCCTCATCGGCTTCTGCTTGCGTGCGCATCGCCGGCCGTGCTCGGCCTTTTCCTATTAGACAAAGCACCCGATGAACGATCCCAAACACATTCCTGCTGCGCGCTCGGCGGCAACGACTTCCGGCCGCGACGCTTTCCTCTCGTTGCTCGCCTCCGAGGGTGTCGACGTCATGTTCGGCAATCCGGGCACGACCGAGCTGGCGATCATGGAGGCGCTCTCCAAGCAATCGCAGATCGAGTATGTGCTCGGCTTGCAGGAGTCGATCGTGGTGGCGATGGCCGATGGCTACGCGCGCGCCTCCGGGCGGCTCGCCGCATGTAATGTGCACGTCGCGCCGGGACTCGGCAATGCCATGGGTTCGCTGTACAACGCGAAGTTCTACGGTTCGCCGGTGCTGCTCACCGCCGGTCAGCAGGAGCAGGGGCATGGGCTGATGGAGCCTCTGCTCTACGCCCCCTTGCTGCCGATCGCACAGCCCATGGTGAAGTGGGCGACCGAAGTGAACCGCGTCGAAGATCTGCCTCGCATCGTGCGACGTGCGGCGAAAGTGGCACTGACGCCGCCGACCGGCCCGGTATTCATTAGCCTGCCGGGCGATATTCTCGATGGCGAGGCCGAGCTCGACATGGGGCATCCCAGCCGTGTCGAGGCCGATACGCGACCGAGCGACCAAGGTTTGCAGCGACTGGCCCACGCGTTCTTGAGCGCACGCAACCCCGCGATTATCGCGGGTCACGAGCTGGCAACACGCCACGCGCTCGATGAAGCGGGCGAGCTCGCCGAGGTGCTGGGCACCGCGGTTTGGCAACAAACCGTGCCCTACTCCGCGCAGTTCCGCTCCGAGCATCCAGCCTTTCTCGGCGCCTTGACGCGCAACCAGCAACAGGTGCGCGATGCGCTGGCGTCGTACGATCTGCTGATCTTTCTCGGCAGCGACCAACTGCGTATGTCGGTCTACAGCCCAGTGGATGCCATGCCGCCCGGTGCGCGCATCGTTCAGATCGGCGAGCGCGACTGGGAGCTGGCGAAGAATTATCCCGTCGAGATCGCGATCAAGGCGAACGTGAAGGAGACGTTGCGGGCGCTGCTGCCGCTGCTCCGACACCGCATGACGCCCCATGAGCAAGCGCAGGCACAACGCCGACTGCAGGAGATCGCACACAGCAACTGGAGCGCCAAGCGCGAGCGCGCGCACCAGGACGCCACGAAATTGGAATACGTGCGGCCGATGGACCCTCGCGTGCTGATGATGCGCATCAGCGAAGCGCTGCCGCGTGATGTCGTGGTGCTGGAAGAGGCGCTGGTGTCCGGCTTTTCGCTGCTCAACTTTCTACCCCTGCGCGATCCGCAAGGGTTTTACGGTCTCGCCAGCGGCGGCATCGGCTTCGCCATGGGTGGAGCGATCGGCATCTCCTTGGCGTTGCGCGATCGACCCGTGGTCGCCATCGTCGGCGATGGCAGCGCGATGTACAGCGTCCAGGCGCTGTGGACCGCGGCGCACATGAAGCTGCCGATTACCTATGTCATTCCGAACAACCGCGGCTACCGCATCTTGAAGGAACGCTTGAAGTCGATGCGCGGCACCGAACGGTTCATCGGCATGGACATCCGCGCGCCGGAACTGAACTTCGTCGCACTCGCGCAGTCGATGGGGGTGCCAGCACAGCGCGTTGTCGATCCTGCCGACGTCGGCCCTATGTTGCAAAAAGCGATGTCGAGCGGCGGCCCGTCGTTACTCGATGTGAGTGTGGCGGATGGGTTTGGTGGTTAGTGAGCGTTGTTCCCCTCCTCGAACGAGGAGGGGATCCGCCCGAAGGGCCGGGGGGTGAATCAACTGCCACCCCGCACCGCCCCGCCGGCTTCGCCGGCACCCCGCCTCTCACGAGGCGGGGAACAACGAGTCACGAAAGTTAACGAGGGGAAGCGATCCGAGATGGACTTCGAATACACCGACAAGATTAAGCAACTGCAGGCGCGGGTCAGCGCGTTCATGGACGAGTACATCTACCCCAACGAGGAGAAGATGTACGCGCAAATCGCCGAAGGCAATCGCTGGAAGACGCCACCGCTGATGGAGATGTTGAAGGAGAAGGCGCGCGCGGCGGGCTTGTGGAACTTGTGGCAGCCGAAAGATCACGGCGGCACGCTCACCAATCTCGAGTACGCACCGCTGTGCGAGATCATGGGTCACTCTCCCTTCGCGCCGGAAGCGTTCAACTGCTCCGCTCCCGATACCGGCAACATGGAAGTGCTGCTTCGCTATGGCACGCAGTCGCAGAAGAAGCAGTGGCTGGAACCGTTGCTCGATGGAAAGATCCGCTCGTGCTTCGCGATGACCGAGCCGGCAGTCGCGTCCTCGGATGCGACCAACATCGAGGCGCGCATCGAGCGCGACGGCGATTCGTATGTCATTAACGGCCGCAAGTGGTGGTCGTCGGGCGCGCCCGATCCGCGTTGCAAGATCTTTATCTTCATGGGCAAGACTGACCCGAACAACCCTGACCGTCACAAGCAGCAATCGATGATTCTGGTGCCGGCCGACACGCCCGGCGTAACGATCGAGAAGGTCCTGCCCGTGTTCGGCTTCGACGATGCGCCGCACGGTCATGCGCAGGTGCGCTTCGAGAACGTGCGCGTGCCGGCGAGCAACATCCTGCTGGGCGAAGGCCGCGGCTTCGAGATCGCGCAGGGCCGGCTCGGCCCTGGTCGCATTCATCACTGCATGCGCTTGATCGGCCTGGCCGAGCGCGCATTGGAGAAGATGTGCCGGCGCACGAAGAGTCGCGTCGCCTTTGGCAAGCCGATCTCGGAGCAGACGGTGACGCAGGAGCGCATCGCCGAGTCGCGCATTCTCATCGAACAGGCGCGTCTGCTCACGCTCAAAGCGGCGTGGATGATGGACAAGGTCGGCAACAAAGTGGCGAAGGCCGAGATCGCGATGATCAAAGTGGCCGCGCCGAACATGGCGTGCAAAGTGATCGATTGGGCGATTCAGGCACACGGCGGCGGCGGCGTGACCGATGATTTTCGTCTATCGCACGCCTATGCCCACGCGCGTCTACTGCGGCTCGCCGATGGACCCGACGAAGTCCATCGCAATCAAATTGCGAAGATCGAGTTGAAGAAATACGAGCATCGGTAAGGCGTATCGATGCCGATCGAACCGTCTGTAACCACCCCGGGGCGTGCGGCGCTACCCCTCCTCGACGACAAGGAGGGAAAGACTTCAGCGCGCGCATGGGCATCGTTCGTTTCTCCTCGGCGAGGAGGGAAAACTTGGCTTCATATCGCAGCGCTTGATTTCCGGCGCGATCAGACTAGAGGACGCTAGCGCACCTCCAACAGCATCAGCACGAAAACCACCGCCGCGGCGGTGCTCAAAACGAGCACGGCGGCGGCCGCGCAGTCCTTGGCGACGCGAACGAGCTCATTGTGCTCGGGGTGGACGGCGTCGAGCATGTGCTCCAACGCCGTATTGAGTAATTCGGCGGCGAGCACCGCGCCGATCAAGACGACGACGACCGCGACCCAGAGCAGCGATGGTCGCAACCACACGAGCACGCCGACAACACCTATTGCGGCGGCAACTTGCAGGCGAAAGGTGGCCTCGGTTTGCCACGCGTCGAGCAGACCGCGCAGGGCGAAGCCTAAGCGAGGTGCTGGGCCGAGGCCTTTCATGCCGATGACTGCCAGCCACAACGAACACCGAGAACGGCGCGCGCCTCTGGTTTTCTGCGTGTTCTCCGTGTCGGCTGTGGCAAATGCATTTTCATCTCGGCGCCGCGCCGGCTTGCAGAAAGTCTACCGCGAGTGCGCTCAGCGCCCGTACGCCTTGGACGAGCGCGGGCTCGTCGATGTAGAAGCGCGGAGAGTGATTCGGCGCAGCCTTGGCCATGTCCTGATCGCGCGGCGTCACGCCGAGGAAGATGAATAGCCCCGGTACCTGCTGCTGAAAGAAGGAGAAGTCTTCCGCCACCATGACGCGAGGTTGCACGCGCAAGTTCGCTTCGCCGGCCACCCGCTTGAGGGTGGGCAGCATGCGCTCGGTCAGCGCGGCGTCGTTGATCGTGACGGCCGCTGCCTTCTCGATTTTTACCTCCGCGCTGGCCTGCGCGGCTTGGGCGATATTCTCGGCGACGTGCTTGATGCGCGCGTGAATGTCGTCGCGCATCGCTTCGTCGAAGCTGCGCACGGTTCCGGTCAGCTCGACGTTATCCGGGATGATGTTCTTGCGCGCGCCGCCGTGAATCGTCGCGATGGTCACCACCGCCGGCTCCTTGCTGACGTCGATCTGGCGCGAGACGATGGTCTGCAATCCGACCACGATCTGCGCAGCGGTGACGACTGGGTCGATGCCCATCCAAGGCCAAGCGCCGTGCGTCTGCCGGCCCTTCACGGTGATGTTCACCCAGTCCGCACTGGCCATCAGCGGACCGGACCGATACGTCAGCATCCCCGATGGGATGCCGGAGATGACGTGCAGACCGAAGATCGCGTCGGGCTTAGGGTCCGCGAGCGCGCCTTCCTTGATCATCAGCGGCGCACCACCTTCTTC
>Ga0070741_10006282_pt1 | contig 25658 bp, 21 predicted proteins | sample Coa_R1_4_FD_66440 | JGI IMG/M metagenome (GOLD analysis project Ga0070741, IMG submission 66440) | Surface soil microbial communities from Centralia Pennsylvania, which are recovering from an underground coalmine fire - Coalmine... | ecosystem: Environmental > Terrestrial > Soil > Unclassified ... | reverse complement strand
TTTACCCAGACGCTCGGACTGGTATGTTGCTCGTACTCAACTTCGGCTTCGGCGAGCGCGGTGTGATCGAAGATGCACCAATAGACCGGACGGAGGCCCTTATAGACGAATCCGTTCTCCCAGAAGTCGAAGAAGACGCGCGCGATGACCGATTCGTATTCGCGCGACATCGTCGAGTACGGATGTTCGAACTGGCCGAAGACGCCGATGCGCTGGAACTGCTCGCTCTGGATGTCGAGATATTTCTGCGCGTACTTGCGGCATTCGCTGCGAACTTGTGCAGGAGCCATCTCGAGCTTCTTGCGGCCAAGTTTTTCGTCGACTTTGATCTCGATCGGAAGACCGTGGCAGTCCCATCCTGGGACGTATGGGGCGTCGCAGCCGGCCATCGTCTTCGACTTAACGACGAAATCTTTCAAGCACTTATTGAGTGCATGGCCAAGGTGAATCTCGCCGTTCGCGTACGGTGGTCCGTCGTGCAGCAGGTACTTAGGCGCATTCTTTCGCGCCTCTCGGATGCGCCGATAAATGTCGATTTCACGCCAGAAATCGAGCCTTTTTGGCTCATTTTGCGGCAGATTCGCTTTCATGGCGAAGTCGGTTTTCGGCAGATTCAGCGTGTCTTTCAGTTCAGAGGCCATGCCCGGTCGTTATCTACTCCTAAAAAGGCGGGAAACTTCATTATAGGGGATGGGTTTACATCAAAGGAGACTCACGTCTGGTTCCACGCGACGGGTGTTCGCATCTAAATGCCGATGTGTTCGCGTGCGTGTGACTGTTAATTTTGCGGATGCAAGTTTGTGTGCAGAGTTGCTCTGATTTGTGGGATGAGCGAAAAACTTTCCGAGCTTTTCGCAGTCTAAGGTCTTGACAAAGTCGTAAATATCGGGGCTGCTGCGCGAGCAACAAAACATGAAGATGACTCATCGGATAGAGGTAAGCAGCCACTCTCCAGAACGATGAAGGGAATCGGCTGCAAGGGTCGAATTAGTTTCTATGGCAAACCAGGTGTTGATCGCTCCTACTGAGACTCAAAACGCTCCGGTACGCAGATCGGCTCCGGCGCAGCACGTGCCGAACTTCGGTCTGAAGGCGGAAGGCTCTCTCTTCCAATCGTTGAAAGAGAACATTCGCGACGTCCTTTTTCCGGAGAAGCTTCCCCCACTCAAGTTGACCTCTCGACCGGTTGCTGTCAAGAGCATCTGGGGCGCTTACGACAATCGTAAAGTTGCTCGAACATCCTCGGTCATTGTCCATGCTGGACTGATCGGCGCGCTGGTTGCCGTTTCCATTCTGGGACACAAAGTTTACACCGAAGCCAAGAAGGAGACCGTCACGCTGGTGGCTCCGGACATCTCGGAATTCATGCCGATGACGCCGAAGCAGCAGCCGACCCTACAGGGCGGTGGTGGCGGTGGTGATCGGGACAAGGTCATCGCACCGAAGGGACATCTGCCCAAGCCGGCCATGGAGCAGATCACGCCTCCTGAAGTTGTGGTGCGCAACGAGCATCCGAAGCTCACGGCAGAGCCCACGATAGTAATGCCTCCTCAGGTGAAGCTGGCCAGCAATAACATCCCGAACTTGGGTGATCCGAAGTCTCCGGTGATCGCTGGTCCGCCTTCGAACGGTGTCGGCAGTGGCGCCGGTATTGGTTCTGGCAGCGGTGGCGGAATCGGATCGGGAGCAGGTGGCGGTCTCGGAAATGGCATCGGCGGCGGATACGGCGGCGGAGTGTTTCGTCCTGGTGTGGGCGGAGTGACTGAGCCGAAAGTGATCTTTAAGCCTGAGCCGGAGTACTCCGAAGAAGCTCGCAAGGCAAAGTATCAGGGCACGGTGGTTTTGGCCTGCATCGTCGGTACTGACGGACGCACACGCGGACTGAAAGTCGAGCGCGGACTCGGAATGGGACTCGATGAGAAGGCAATGGAAGCTGTCAAAAACTGGAAGTTCGAACCCGCTGAAAAAGACGGCAAACCTGTCGCAGTAGCTATCAGCGTAGAAGTTGCTTTCAGGCTCTTCTGAAGCAAGTCATTATCAGGAGAAACACAAAGCACGAGCTAACCGGCTCGTGCTTTTTGTCTTTGCTCCAACAGCCCAACCTGGTCTTCGTTCAGGATTTGTTTTCGCCAAATTCGCGAGCGAACGTGCGTTGTAAGATGTTGTCGCCTCGCTTCCGGACTGCGGTTGCGACGGCCTCGCGGATATTGCTGTTCGCTTTGAATGTAGCGAGCGCATTCAAAGCGTCGCTCGCAGTGGTTTGGTTTTCCGTCGAAATAATCGAACATAAGAATTCAATAGCACTCTCCAGTCGTAGCATTGCGGTCGCCGACAAAAGCCGCATCCGCTGATCGCGCGCTATCGTCCTCTCCCATTTATTTCTTAACTCCTCGAAAGCTGCCGGCAGGCGGGATTGTCCTAGTGCCCAGATCGCCGCATCCGAGATCGCCTGATCGTCAGCGTCCATAGAGTCAGCGACGAAGCGCAGCGATTCTTCCGGGGCGCTGCTCAGCAATCCCAAGAAGCACTCGGAGATTACCTCCGGTTCGGAATCCCCCGTCAGGACCTTGAGTCGTAAAAGAAGAGCGCCTGCGGTGCCGCCATTGGTTGCGAGTGCGCGAACCGCTCCGATTCTGGCAGGCGGCTCGCGATCAACAAGCAGAGGCAGAACCGCGGCCACCGCATCTTTGTGGCGCGTGCGCAGCAGAGCTTGAGCGGATATCCCACGCAGAGCCGCCGCCGCATCTACCGGCGGGCCAAACGACGCTTCCATCTGAACATGACGCAGGGCTTGCAGGTAAATGTCCGGCTCGCAGTAGTCCATCTGATAGAGGGCTTCAGTGATTCCTGTGAGCGCGGCACACCTCTTGTCGAGTTGTGCCGGATTAGCCATAAAGCGATGGAATGAGGAAACCAGCTCGGGAACAAATTCCGATCGGTGTTGCTCCGCGACTAGCTTCGCGGCTTTGGAAACTACCAGATTCGATTTGTGTGTTAGAAATCTGCGAATCTCGTCGATGTCCTGAGGCGACGCGTCCCGGTGACGCAACTCGGCGAGGCGGTCAAGAGCCCTCTCGATGGGATCACACTTGCTCATTGCCTGGTTGTTGGAGGCAAGATCGGAAGAGCTTTATGCTTCGACGTGAGTCTTTTCCAGGCCCCGCGTTCCTTTGCCTGCCCTCTCGCAGCACTCTCCCACAGGAATCGAACTGCCATGCGGGCAAGTATCCGGGTGTGCCAAAAAGGAACAAATCTTATCAGTGACTTCAGGTGAAAGGATGTGCTCGAACTTGCAGGCCTGCTGCTCGATTTCGTCTTCGTTCTGGACCTGCAACGTTTGGGTGAAGAGACACTCGGCCAGCCGGTGACGGCGAATCACATCGGTGGCGCGCTGCCGGCCGGCCGGCGTGAATTCAACGATGAACTGCCCGTGTTCAGTGGAATGGGTGTGTGGATGAATGACTTCATGGCAGCGGTTTAGAACGTCTTTGTGCGTGTGATCCGCGGCTCCATGTGGGCGCTTGCGAACCAACCCAAGCTCTTCCATCCGATCGACGGCGAGCGCGACCGGCAGCGCGCCATCCACTTCCATTCGACCTACTTCGGCAAGTTCGCCGTTTTCGTGCAGCGTCCAAATTTCTTCGAGTACTTCGTCGAATTGCATTTCGTCTGACATGTTGAACATCTGTTGGCTGGCAATCTTCCCGTGATGAAGCTCGATTGAACGATCAGCCAGGCGCGCGACCACAGGATCGTGCGTCACCATCACGATGGTTCGCCCTTGACGATGCAGCTCGCGTAGCTGCCGCAGGACAATCTCTTCGTTCTTCGCATCAAGATTCCCGGTGGGTTCATCAGCGAGGATGATGCTGGGATCATTGATCAGGGCGCGCGCAATGCAAACACGCTGCTGCTCGCCGCCGGAGAGATGCGCCGGGAGATGATTTGCACGATCTTTGAGTCCCACCCGATCCAGTGCTTCCACCGCTTCCCGTTTGTCCGTCATTGAATGGAAGTACTGCGCGAGCATGACGTTTTCGAGGGCGGTGAGATAGGGAATGAGATGGAACTGCTGGAAGATAAACCCGATCTTTTCGGCCCGAAAACGATTGAGCTCCGAGCCGGAAAGTTCCTTCACATCCTGGCCGTCGATGTAGATGTCACCGGATGTAGGCCGATCGAGGCATCCAATCAAGTTCACCAGCGACGATTTGCCCGAGCCAGATGGCCCCATGATGGCCAGCCACTCGCCGTTACGTACGCCGAGCGAGATGCCGTCGAGCGCACGAATTTCGCCGGCCTGCCCACGCTGTCCGCCGGGGTAGATCTTGCGAACGTTGATAATCTCGATCGACATCAGTTCAGCCTAATGGTCAATTTCGCCAGATTCCAACCTACTCACCTTTCAGGATGCCTGCCGGTTCAATCCGTTGCAACTGCGCAAGTGGAAGCAAAGCGGCCAGAACTGCGAGTGCTACGCTGCATGCGATGACCAGCGGAAGAACGCCGATTCTGGGCGAGACGGCAGCGTGAAAATTCGCCTCTGAAATCCAAGCCGCGAGTCCTGAGCCAACCAGATAGCCGGCGAATGCTGCCACAAGGGCAATTACGAGTGCTTCGCCGGCAAAGATGCCATTCACAGTGCCTTGCGACGATCCAATAGCCTTCATCACAGCAAAATCGCGACGCCGCTCCAGAACCGAAGAAGTAAGCGTCGAAAAGACACAGAGTGCGACGGTGAGCGTGATCAGCAGAGTGGAAGCCAACATGACCGAGCGCATACGCGTGATCACCGCGCCCTGAGCTTCCAAAAGCTGGCGCACCGGGCGGACTTGCATCGCTGGAAATGCGGTTTGCAGCTTTTGGATTGCGGAGTTGACCTGCTCCCGCGCGCCGGGTACCGAAATTTCCAGCAGCGAAGGCTGAACTCCGGTCCAGCGTTCAAAAGCAGGCAATGACACGTAAATTCGGTTCTCTTCTTCCGCGCCCGTCTTTACGGTAGTTGCCTCGATGAGATGGAATGTGCGTCCGGAAAAATTAAGATCAAATCCTCCGTTCGCAAACGAAATGTGCGGTTCTGCTTTCACGCCGACAATCGATTCGTTATCTTTCGTAGCCCATTTTGAAACCAGCCACCATTTATCGAGACTTTGGAGTTTGGAGAAATCTGTGCCGGCGACCACCACAGCGCTACCATCGCTTGCATGAGCGATCGCGAAGGCAAACGGTACAACCAGCGAGCCTGACGGAAGAACGTGTTGGGCGTTCTCGAGTGCGTCTGCCGGGAGAACATTTCCTTCCGGTGCAGCCACCGTGACGTTTGCTCCGTATGCTCGGAAATCGCGGTTCAGTTTGCTTTCAAGTCCGTAATAAAGGCTGAGCATCGCTGTGATCATCGTCGCGGCAACCGTCAACGCGATGAAGGCAATCAGCGGACGATTGCCGCGTCCGAGCAGTCCCCGACGGAGCAGATGTAGGAACATCGAGCGACGCAGGCTCATGCATCGCCTCGGAGCACAACAACCGGATCGAGGCGCAGAGCGCGTCGAATCGCGGCGGCGCTGCCGCCGATCGTGACCAGCAGGGCAAGGAAGATCACGATGGGTAGTAGCGCCGGTGTGATCTCCACACCGGAATGAAAAATTGCATGGCCGATTCGCTGCGCAATCACACTGCCCAGCGCGAAGCCGACTAGTCCAGCGACAATCGCGAGCAGGGAGGCTTCGGTCACAAATAGCGAAGCAATCGTGGTCGCGGTGGCGCCTAGCGATTTCATGAGGCCGACCTCGCGCCGTCGTTCCAAAATGGTCGTGGCCATCGCCGCGGAGACTGCCAGCGCTGCCGCGATCAGCGAGGCGAGCGCGATCAGCAGCATCATTCCCGAAATGTGCGAAAGCACCGCGCCTTCGTTTTGCGCTGCTTGTCGAATCTGTTCGGCTCGCGAGCCTGGAAACGTTTCCTGTAACTGGAACGCGATAGAGTTTGCGTACGGAGAGCAGTACCAGCGATCGTGATCGGCGGCGTCCATGCGCGAAGGATCGCGACGAGCGAAAGCGTCCTCGGGCTTGGTAAGCGCGCTTACGTAAATTTTGTCTACCGCGTTCGGCTCGTTCGCGAGCTTCTGGACGACGGCGAGGGGTACGACGAGGGCCATATCCTCGGCGCCGCCGGTAGTAAGGAAGCCTGAGACTCTGCCCAATGGCGTTAAATTCCCCTGTTCCCAACCGCGGTGGAGTTCTTTTGCCAATCTCGACCCGATGAGCACTCCGCCGCCTTCGTCATCGGGCCAAACACCACCTTCCACTTTCCACCAGGGATACAGCTTACGAACGCCAGTCCGAAAGGCCTCATTTCCGAAATGAAGCTGCTTGTCAAAATAGGTGCCGATTACGAGGACCGTGTGTCCTTCGAATTCTGTTGTTGTCTCGAGGAACGGAGCAAACGCCAGAATGTTGTGTCCCCAGAAGATGCCTTTGATCCTGGGCAGATCCGATTCCTTCAGATGAGCACCACCGGAAGCCGGCTTGATGTGCTGATCCCCGACGCGCACGTCCAGGGCCGCGTCTTCGGGGTAGACGACAATATTGGCGCCGTAGCTGCGCAGCTCGCGATTGATTTTGTCGCCGACATCCACGCCTACAGCGATCATGGCTGTAGCCACCGCAACTCCCAGTATCACAGCAATTCCTGCCAGCAGCTTCCTTCGCTGCTGCCGTCGGAACGACTGATAAAGAAGGCGAAGAAACACAGGTCCTATTTCCCAAATACTGGCAGAGTGGTGGTGAGATCGGCTTGCGCGATCACGATCTCTTGTCCGTTGTTGCTGGATTTGAGCGGGATGGGATTACATCCGCCGGCCTGTCCAACGGACTGCGGGTTTACCGGTGCCGAGCAGTTTTTACAGATGATCTGATTCCTGCTCTTGTAAAAGCCCACGGATCCGCAAATCTGACACGCATCGAGCACACTCACGACGTTTCCGTCCGGTTTCTTGAAGAGCAGAAAACGAACTTCTTTGCCGTTGACGGTTACCGAATAACGATGCAGCGCGCCATCCGAGACCTCGGCCAACGGAATCTCGACCCGTCCGTTATTGATGATGAGTTCTTGGGCCGGAGAAAGCGAAGTCGTGCTCTTCGCATAAATGAATTGTGCGGTGACCAGAACGATAAAGATGAACGAGGAAGCGTAAACCGCCGTGGACCAGAGTTTCTCTTTACGCGCCGACCATTGTGCCTTGCGCTGCAACGCTCGTGATTCGACGGCAGTTCCTGTCATGCTTCCGCCTGATCCATCGCTTGGCGGCACACCACCTTGTCGCCGGCGCTGATCGAACAAGATCATCAGTGCTGCGAGCGCGAGGATGGTAACGAAGAAGAAAAGATCGTTGCGCACAATCGGTCCTATGATCGCCATCTCCTGTTTGCTCGAAGGCAGGATCCCATTTTCGGAAAGCTCATGCAGACCGGAGACGATTAGTTGGGCGGCGACAAAAATCAGAATTATGGTGGTCACCCGGAAGAAACGCTGCAAGTTGATTCGCACACTGCCTTTAACGAACATCACGCCAAAGACAATCGCCAGCAGCACTCCGATCAAGGTGCCCATGAAGCTAAGCAGCTCTGTGGAATTAAATTGCACTCCGGCGAGCACCAGCACCGTTTCCACGCCCTCCCGCAGTACCATCAAGAACACGAAGCTAAAGAGGCCGAGGCTGCTGCCTTTAGCGGCGAATCCGCCGATTTTGCTCTCGATCTCGCCTTTGAGCTTCTTCGCCGCTCGTCCCATGAACCAGATCATGCTGATGACGAAGAAGGCAGCGGCCAGCATCACCCAACCTTCGAAGATGTCCTGGTTGAACTGCGTCCGTGAGAGCGCCACGGCCACGCCGATACTTGCGACAAATGCTGCGATCAGAGCGGCGTACACCGTTCGCCTCAAATCGGAGCGTCCGATCTTCTTCAAATAGGCTAACGTAATACCAACAATGAGAGCGGCTTCGACGCCTTCCCGGAGTGTGACGATAAGGGCTGCGAGCATGAACAGGTCAGAGTTGAAATTGAAAATGAATTTCAATTTCAATTAGATATTTTAACAGCTTAGAGTTGCAAGCTGCCAGCTTTGACGCTGTGACAGGAGAAAGCCTCGCCGAACTGCGCTAACGGCGAGCTGAGTGGGAAACTCGACCGACCTATACAGCCACTGTGAACGAATCTTCTGTCCTTGTGACCGGGCGATAGAGCGTGTCGCGCTCGACCGGAACGCGACCGGCTTCGCGAATCAGCCGCTCGAGTTCCTGGCGGCGCATGCCTTGCGGAGTAGTAGCGCCGGCGTCGTGATAAATCTTCTCCTCGATCACAGTGCCATCAAGATCGTCGGCGCCAAAGCGCAGCGAGATCTGCGCGATCTTCGGCGTGAGCATCTGCCAGTAGGCTTTGATGTGTGGAATGTTATCGAGCATCAGGCGGCCGACGGATATCTGCTTGATGTCGAGCATGCCGGTCGTCTTCGGCAGATGCTGTAGGGGCGTGTTGTCGGGGTGGAACGCTAGCGGGATGAACGTCTGAAAGCCGTGCGTTTTGTCCTGTAGTTCGCGCAAGCGCACGAGATGATCGACACGGTCCTCTTCGTTTTCTACATGTCCGTAGAGCATCGTGCAGTTCGATTTCAATCCGAGTTCGTGCGCGATGCGTGCAGTCTCGAGCCATTGATCTCCATCGATCTTGTGATCGCAGATTACCCGGCGAACGCGCTCGTTGAAGATTTCCGCGCCGCCACCCGGCAGAGAATCGACTCCTGCAGCTTTCAGTCGCTCCAAAGTTTCGCGAATCGTCAGCTTCGCGCGCTTCGCCAGAAAAGCAACTTCCACCATCGTAAAAGCTTTCAAGTGTACCTGCGGAAAGCGCGCTTTCAATCCCGAAATGAGATCGAGGAAGTATTGGAACGGCAGATCAGGATGGAGTCCACCGACGATGTGAAACTCCGTCACTGCTTCGGAATATCCAGAGGCCGCAGTCTGCCACGCTTCTTCGAGCGCCATCGTGTACGCGCCGACAGTATCTTTCTTGCGCCCGAACGCGCAGAGCCGGCACGCAGCTATGCAGACGTTCGTGGGATTGATGTGGCGATTGACATTAAAAAATGTCGTGTCACCCCACATGCGCTCGCGCACGTGATTCGCAAGCCAGCCGATCGCGAGAATATCCGCGGAACGATACAGCGCCAGACCATCTTCGAAACTCAGGCGCTCGCTGGCGAGTACTTTTTCTGCAATTGGGCGCAGCCGACGATCATCAGTTTGGAATCCATGCCGATGCAAAGAAACACCCGTCTGTCCGGAAGGCTGGAGCGTCGTGGACATTAAGTTGATGATAGCTGATGCGAGTGCGTCAGGTCAGCCGTCTTATTGACTCCGTGGACTAAACTACATGCATGACCGTCGACATTTCCGATGCTCAAATCAAACTAGAGCAGCTTGTGAACGGCTTAGCTCCTGGAGAGGAACTTGTTCTCGAGCAAAAAGGAAAAGCTGTGGCAAAGCTGGTCCGTCTTGAAGAGAAGCTCGGCCCTCGCGTTCCTGGCAGTGCAAAAGGAAAGTTTGTAGTACCCGATGATTTTGATCATCCGCTGCCAAAGGAGATTGAGGACAGCTTCTACGAATGAAGCTTCTGGTCGACACGCACGTTTTCCTCTCGTTCATTTCTGACGATCGGCGCTTAAGTAGTCGATCTCTGGCGGCTCTGATTGATCCTGGCAATGAACTGTATCTGAGCGTCGCAGGCATTTGGGAGATCGTTATAAAGCACCAAATCGGGAAACTTCCAATGCCCGAGCCCGTGGATCGCTTTCTTGAGCAGGAAATCAACAAGAATCGCATCCTTGTTCTCCCCATCCTGCAAGATCACGTGTTCCGCTTATTGGATTTGCCTCTAATCCACCGTGACCCGTTCGACCGGATACTAGTTGCACAGAGTATCGAGGATCATTTGCCAATCGTCAGCAACGATCGGATGCTCTCCGAATATGCCATCGAAATAATCTGGTGAGTCACGCTCGCCCTCGTATTTTCGCCACCCACCATCTCGCACCTACCAAGAGAAAGCGCCAGTCATGAAAGAACTCCGGAAACTTGCCTTCGAACGCATGTCCCACGAACTGAAAGATCCAGCCGATGACGAAAAGCGAGCATGGAATTTTCCAAAAACCTGCGATGAAGATCGCAATTGGAGCTAACAGCAACGAGAGAATAATCAGCGGAATGCCAACCGTGTGGCAGAGGCGATTGATCGAGTTCCGATGACTGGTTGAATACTGTGCGATCCAGTCATTCCATGGGCGTCCGAAGAACATTGTCACCTCCGCCACAACCGTGAGACTTGGGTCAACTATGCAGACGGCGTGCTCGGCTGAGTCGGCGCCGCGTAGGGCTGAGGGACAATCACCGGCTCTTCAGGAATGATGATCCACGCCACCAGATAACCAATGAAGCCGATGCCGCCGCTGGCCAGCGCTAGCACCAGCCACACCAGCCGGACCAGCGTGACGTCGACGTCGAGGTGACGGGCGAAGCCCATGCACACGCCGGCGATCTTGCGTCCTTCTCTGGCGCGCTCCAGCGGGCGTCTCGCCACGCGAGCGCCCAATTGACGTCCACAGGCTGAACAGTACAGGCAGTCGTCTGCCATCGTGCGTCCGCAGAAATTGCAGTACATAGGTCCTCCTGAGAGTGGTAACGAAATGGCCGGCGAAAAAGTTCCGCTGAGGGGCAATAAGCGATAGGCACTAGGCTACAGGCCCTCGGCGTCGGCGGCCTAAAACGTCTTCCGCCTCGCCTATTGCTTATTGCCTGTTGCGAGTTTTCCTACTCCGCGCGATAGGGTTCGCGCAGCAGCTTACGCGCAATCTCGGCCTGTGTCGAGGAGTCGTCCTGCGCGATCACCGTTTGATACTCCTGGACAGCCTGGTTCCGCTGGCGCATCAAGTCGTAGAGCTGCCCGGCGGCAAGCTCAGCGCGTTGACGGAGACTGAGCTGTCCGGTAGGGACACTGGCCGTGAACTCATAATTCTTGAGCGCCTCGTCATACTTCTTTTGTCCCCGCAGGCTCTCGGCGAGTCCGAACGTCGCGAATTCGATATGCGCGCCAGCGTAGCGCCCTGCCTTAGCTCCGCTCACCAGCTTCTCATAGCACGAGATTGAGTCTGGCCCCTTGCCGCCGTCCTTCAGCAGATTGCATTCCTCGAGGGCGAACAGAAAGTTCTTCGAATATTGCTTGGTCAGCGTATCGACGACCTTCCCTGCTTCGTCGTATTTGCCTTCCCGGCGGAGAAACAGGGCGAGTGCCACGCGCGCATCGACGCTTGATTCGTGTCCTTCCTTCGCGGCCTCCCGCAGGTACTCTAGACCCTTCTTCTTACTTCCTCCGAGCCCGGCGATGCCGGCCAGCATCTTCACCGGCATCGGCAAGCTTCCGACCACGTAATTATGTGCTCCGACCACGGTCTTGGCATCGGTGTATTTCGGATCCAGCTGGAGCACGCGTTCGTGATCTCGTCGGGCAGCAACGGCGTTCCGCAGCGCCGAGAGGAAGCTTTTGTCGACCAAAGCGATATAGGTCGATTTCAGCCCGCGAGCCTCGCCCCGCACATAGAGGGCATCGACGTCATTCGGATTCTTGGCCAGCTGCTCGTTGCATAGGTTGATGGTTTCAGCCGTAAGCTGATCCACCTGAGCTCTAACCGCCGGATTGCCGTTGGCCGCTCGTCCACTCAAAAAACCGTCGTGGGCATAAAGAGTGGTATCGAGCAGGTTAAGGCGGTATAGCTCGCGGAAGACCGTCGCCTGCAGGAGGTGGACGATCGCGAACGGATCCTGCGGGTGGGCTTTTTCAATGTGCTCAAATTGGGAAACGGCTTTGTCGTACTCGAGGTTGTAGAAATCGTCGAGCGCGAGCTTTACCTGAGGATCGTCTGCTGCTCGATAAGCGGTAGCAGAAACCGCTGGAGTGGATGCGCTGAGGCTCTGTGGGGTAACGAGGAAGATATTTACTACCAAGCCACCGAGGAAACACAGTAGGAAAACCGCTCGTACATGCACCGGAGAGCTTAGGAGCGGGTAAGGCTTCATGGCGGGGTACTTGCGAAGTTTACCTGATATTCGAGCTGCCCTGAAGCAGGTACAAAGAACCTGCCCCCGGAAAGACTGCGAGAACTCTATCTATGAACAGGCCGGTTAGAACGGCAAAGGATTGCTATACCGCGGCAGAGGCAGCAACTGAGCTGAACATCTCCGTTGAGCGGCTCAACCATCTGCTCGATCGCAAACTTTTCAACGACGGCTCCGGACGCCCTGCAACCCTCAGCTTCCAGAGCACCGACCTCATCCTGCTCCGGTTTTGGCTTGAGCAGGACCAGCCCAAGCTCATCCAGATGCCTTCGCGCAGCATGCGCCGAGGCACCGGAACCGACGATTTTGAAAGCGAGCGGTAAAACTTTCACCATAGCTTCCCCGAAGCAAATTCCTAACCTCTTGAGCACGCGTAAGTTACGGACACGTAACTTTGGCTCTTCACGTGCGGGCAACATAGTTAGGAATTTCCCATGAGTACCAACCCTCTGCGAAGAGAAGGCTCCTACTGGAAGCCAGTGCTGGATTACGAGCATTGGGAAGCTGATACTCCCGCCGAAAACGGAGGCGGCTCCGCGCATACTGCAGTTGCCGAAGCTGAGCCGGCGGTACGTCATGACCTCTGCCACCACTGTGGCGCGGAGTTCGTGGTCGATTCTCCATTCTGCCGCATGTGCGGACGTGCCAAGAGCGAGACCGCCATCTCCCGCGAGAAGAAGAACCTCTGGCGCGCAGTCGATTTCTCCCAGCTGCGCCACAGCCTTGGGCTGAGCATCGGAGCAATGATCTGCTTCGTCCTCGGCGTGGCCTGCGTCGGAGCGGCGGTCGCGACTGGTTTCATTTATACGGCTAACACGCTGGTTGACTGGCAAGCGATCCAAGCCTGGCGCTGCGAATGGCTGATCGCCGCCGGCGTGGCCTTTGTCTGCGGCATTCTGCTGAATGGCCGAAAGACAACGCAGATTTAGGCGCACCGAACCTCGAAAAACACTAAGACCCGCCGCGTGGCGGGTCTTTTTTGTTCTTCTCCTGCAGCTTTGAGGAGCAATCCGAACTATTGCTGATCGTCATCCGAACTTGGCTTCTTTACATTAGAGTTCCCATTCTGGGACTGTCCTGAGTTCGGACCGGCCAGCGCCTGATCCGGACCGGCGTTGACCTGAATGTTCTGCGCGGTGTACCCGTCGCCTTCGAATCTCGCAACCACCGTGACTGTGCTTCCGACCAGCAGATTCTCAGGTACGCGCATCGATGGATCGAAATGGATCACATAAATCTTGCTGTCGGCGCGATTCTCGATATCGAGCTCTCCGGTGCGAATGTCGAGATGTGTCACGCGGCCGAAGTAGGTGAATGACGTTCCCGGTTCGGCGATAATCGAGACCTCGTCTGCGATAGCGCCGTGGGAACGGGGCGAGAACTTCACGGCAATGAGCGCGCCCGGACGAAGTGAGCTCTGCGTGCCGGGCATATCTTTGCTCTTGATTCGCGTTTCTGAGGTCACGCGGAACCTCACGCTCGTGCCCGCCAGCATGTCCTCCACCACCATCTCACCCTTCTTGCGATCGAAGCTCATGATTTGGCCGCTAGCATCGGCAGGACTGCTGCCGGACTGCACGTGGACGTTCTTCGCGTATACCTTGCCTTCGAACAATTGCGTGTCGAGGTAAACGCGATCGCCCTTCTTCACCGCCATCTGGGTGGTCTCTTTGCCGTCGCGATAGAAGTGAGTCCGCTGATCGAATTTCACATTCATGGTGTTTGAGTCATAGACTCGAACGCTCATGTGGTCGCGAATCTGGTCGATACTCTTCACGGTCCCGCCAATTAGGGAAAGTTTGCTTGGCTGCAGCGGTTTCGGCGCGAGGATGTCGCTCACGTCGCTGGGATCGACCAGTCCGCCTCCGGCAAGAGTTTTGGTGACTGGCATTGGCGAACTCGAAACCAGAGAGTCTCCGGCGCTGACCGTGGGCAGAGCGGTTCCTGCGTCGGGCGACGGACGTGGAGCGCCGCGGACAGCGCCAGCTCCGCTTGGAGTCGTGCCGACGGTCTGCACCGTCGATTGATCCATGTGCGTGCCTGGAGCAGGAGACGCCGAGGTTCCGGACGGCTGTTGAGCAAGAGCATTCGTTGACACTAGAAGAAAAAGGTTGAAGATCGAGAAACGCAGCATTGCCTCTCCGGGAAAGTGCAGGCAGAGCCCAGGCAGCAGCTCTGTTCCTTCACGAAGTTGGATGCAACAGAACCGCTGGCGGTAGCCGGGGGTTGGTTTGCGTTGCTGCTGTGCTAGCCAATGGGGCCGCCGCGAAGTTTGCGCGTTTAAGAACGGTTCAAGATCGTCGAAAACTCGGAGATGGCCATTTGGCCATTTCCGAACCGACTACTACTGCCAGCGGTTCTGTCGTGCAACCCAAATCCAGTGCTGCTACTCACATAACTAACTGCTCCGGCGGATGACTCTGCTCGCCTGTCGGACGCGGAGGTTATGACCCTGGTGAAAACTGTTCTATTTCGACTGCTGCTGTCATTGTTGCTGCTCACATCTGTCCTGTTTGCGGAAGAGAAGGCTTTTCGTATCAGTATTCCCAAACACACGAAGCCTACGCCGGTTCAGGCGCTGAATCGCGATGGCGTGAAGGCTGTGGAGAAGCACGACTATGAGCGCGCGAAGAAGCTCTTCTACAAGGCATATCTGATCGATCCGAATGACCCATTCACGCTGAATAATCTCGGCTACATGTCCGAGCTCGAAGGTGATGTCGATCGCGCGCAGCGCTTTTATCAGCTTTCGCAGGAGCAGAACTCACAGGCTACAGTCGATCAATCGAGCAACGACGATCTCAAGGGCAAAACCGTTGCTGCAGTTGCTGGCCATGCGCAGACCGGTGACGTCCAACTCAACGTGCTGAACGTTGAAGCCATCAGCCTTCTCAACAAAGATCGAGTCGCTGAAGCGGACGAAACTCTGCAGAAGGCGCTGCGCCTGAATCCGCGCGATCCTTTCACGCTGAACAATATGGGATACGTGAAAGAAAAAGAGGGAGAACTGGAATCGGCGATCAACTATTACCGTGCCGCGGAGGATTCGAACTCCGACGAGCCGGTAGTCGTGACGGCGAACAAATCATGGCGTGGGCGGGCGATCAGTAAAGTTGCTTCTAACAACGCCAAGAAAGTTCAGTCAGCGCTGAAGAAGGAAGACTCGACGACAGCCAAGGTCGCACGCCTGAATCAGCGTGGAGTCTCGGCACTCAACTCCAACGACCGTAAGAAGGCTCGAGAGTACTTCGAGCAAGCTTACAAGCTCGATCCCAATGATGCTTTCGCGCTGAACAACATGGGATACGTCGCCGAACTCAACGGCGATCGCGAGTCCGCCGACTACTACTACGCAAAGGCCAAAGAAGCTGACAATCACGAGAAGCACGTAACACTGGCGAGTCGTCCCGAAGACGAAGGCAAGAAATTGGTCGAGGTGGCCAATAAAAACGACAATAAGGCAGAAGCCAGCATTGCCGCTGAGCAGGACCTGCTACGCCGTTCGGGCAAGGCCCCTGCCCTCATCGAACGTGAAACCGGCCGACCGGTCGTGCTCACACCTGCAACAAAAGACCGCAACGATAACAATCAGCACGATGATAACCAGCAAAACCCGCCCGAGCCGCAGCTGAAGCATAGAGGAGATCAGACGCCCAGGTAGTTGCGTTGCGTAAGGGAGCGCCCAATTTGTCAGGGGTTCGCGTGCAGGCTTCCGCGCAGCCGGGTACCCGCGTGTGGGTTACGAGAGCCTACGCTTTTTCATAGACTGGTTCCACAAAACATACGGCTACTTACGGTTGTCCGAATATAATATTTGGAAGTCTCTAAGCCCCTAGGACTTACATTCCCTGCCCGAGGCCGTTGGTTGGCACCAGAGTTGCTAGTTCACGAGGTAGAAGCAAGCAATCGTGTAGTCCGCCTGCGCTTGCCGGACCAGCACATGACCAGGGAATCTCAACTGCGTGCCGCAGCCGTTGTGCTGGCTCTCTGTACGGTCGCCTGCGTCGTCTTCGGTGCGATCAATTTTCAGAAAGAGCGCGAGTACCTGATTCCCGACGATGGTATCTGGTGGCTCGAGACGAATGGACATCTCTACGCTCAGCGCGTAAGCGCACAAGGCCCGGGCGAGCACGCGGGCATCAAGCCGGGCGATCAGCTTTCCGATATCAATGGTCAGCCGGTACACAATGCCGCAGCCCGCGTCCGTAATCTGTTCCAAACCGGGACTTACTCAAAGGCAACATACGGGGTAATCCGCAACGGTGTGCGGCTGGAAGCGCCGGTCATACTCGTTCCTGCGGACAAGTCGCTGAACATCGGTTTGCGTCTGATTGCCCTGATTTATCTTGGCATCGGTCTTTATGTGCTGCTCAGGCGGTGGTCGGCGCCAAAGTCCACGCACTTCTTTGTCTTCTGCCTCAGCTCGTTTGTTCTTTACGCCTTCCATTACACGGGCAAGCTGAACGCGTTCGATTGGATCATTTATTGGTCGAGCGTCGTCGCCAGCATGCTGCAGCCTACCCTGTTCCTGCATTTCGCGCTCACGTTTCCTGAGCCCAAGAGCTGGCTGAAGCGGCATCGCTGGTTGATCCCGATGCTGTACCTTCCCGGACTGCTGGTGGTTGGCGCGTACTTAATCGCCAACATTACGCTGGCACCGAGCGAGCGGCTGCGCTGGAATCTTGATCGGCTCGACATCATCTGCCTTTCGGGTCTGTTCGTGATCTCGGCTGCCGTTCTGGTGGATACATATCGTCGCATCACGATGCCTCTGCTGCGGCAGCAGATGAAGTGGGTCACGCGCGGAACCATCCTTGCTATCGCTCCCTACACGCTCTTCTCGGTGATTCCCTACCTGATGGGAATGGAGCCGAGCGCCCTCACCAAAATTTCGGTTCTCTCGCTAGTGTTCCTGCCGCTGACGTTTGGTTACGCCATCATTCGTTACCGCTTGATGGACGTCGATTTAATTTTCAAGCGCGGCATGTCGTACACACTGGCGACGGCGATCATCACGCTGCTGAATCTGTTGATCATTGGAGCCGTTGCCGAAAAGGTTCACTCCTCGCTGCCCAACGCCGGCGAGTGGGGATTGATCGTTGCCGTTGTAATCACTGCGTTGCTGTTTGATCCGATCAAGCGCGGCATACAGCACCGTCTCGATCGGCTCTTCTATCGCAAACAGTACGACTACCGGCGCACGCTCGTCGAGTTCGCACGTGACTTGAATTCAGAGACCGATCTGCGCGCAATGCTCTCGGCCGTCGTTGATCGGCTTGCGCATACGCTGCGAGTGGATCGCGTTGCTGTGTTTCTCGCCAGCGAGAACGCTGAAGACCTCGAAAAGTTCTTCCTGGCAAAATCATTTGGCATCGGCTCGGCGGGAAATCTCGATCTAGACTTCCTCGGCCGCCTCTCCGATCAACGTTCCCCGGCGCACCTCTTCTTCGAGAATACGCATAACGTTTTGAACGCCAGCCCTGCGGCACAAGCAGCTATCGCGAAACTCGAACTCAACTACTACATTCCGTGCCGCGTGCAGAATCGTACGATTGCGATTCTTGGCATGGGCAAGACTGTTGACAGCGACTACCTGTCCAGCGAGGACGTCGAGCTTTTGGAAACACTGTCTGGCTACATCGGAATTGCCATTCAGAACGCACGGCTCTATGCGTCGCTTCAACAGCGAGCTGCTGCTTACGAGCGCCTAAAGGAATTTAACGAGAACATCGTCGAATCCATCAGCGTTGGCGTGCTCGCCATCGACCTGGCGGATCGCGTGGAGTCATGGAACTCGCAGATGGAAGTGATGTACGCCACGCCGCGCGCGCAAGCTCTCGGACGCTCGTTGAGCAATCTGTTTCCTGCCGAGTTCGTGCAGGAGTACTACCGCATTCGACAGTCGCCCGGCATTCACAACTTCTATAAGTTCCGTCTGGATACGCCTGCGGGAGAATCTCGCGTTGCAAACATCGCTATTGCTCCGCTGGTAACGCGCCAGTTTGAAGTCGTCGGTCGCATCATTATCGTCGATGACATCACCGAGCGGCTGGACTTGGAATCGCAGCTCTCGCAAGCAGAAAAAATGTCCTCCATCGGTCTGCTCGCTGCAGGAGTCGCGCATGAGGTCAACACACCGCTGGCTGTGATCTCCTCTTATACCCAGATGCTCGCGAAGCATCTGCAAGGTGACGAGAAGCGATCGGCGATTCTCGAGAAGATCACGCAGCAGACCTTCCGGGCGTCAGAGATCGTCAATAGCTTGCTGAACTTCTCGCGTACCAGCGGCAGCGAGTTCCAGATTCTCGATTTAAACAAAGTTATTCAGGACACGCTCACTTTGCTCGAGCACCAGTTCAAGACCAGCCGAGTACATGTCGAAAGTGAACTCTACAGTCAACTACCCAGCATCATGGGCAACAGCGGAAAGCTGCAGCAGGTTTTCCTGAATCTGTTCCTCAACGCGAAAGACGCCATGCCGAACGGAGGCACGCTGCGCGTGAGCACGTCGAACGGAGATGGCGTGCGCGTGATGGTTTCAGATACCGGCAGCGGCATCGCTCCCGAGCATCTGAACCGCATCTACGATCCGTTCTTCACCACCAAGACGAAAGCCGGTGAAGGACAGCGGCGCGGAACCGGGCTCGGTCTCTCCGTCACCTACGGAATTATTCAGGAACATGCCGGCAAGATTCAGGTGAGCAGCCGCCAGGGCCAGGGCACGACCTTTGCCCTTGAATTTCCTATGATGAGAAAGGCAGTCAATGTCTGAAGCCGCCGTCTCCGCAGTATTGGCACGACGCCACATGCATCAGGTCGAGACCGCGAACGGATCTATTCTGATCATCGACGACGAAGCTGCGATCCGCGAATCGCTTGAGACTCTGCTCGCGATCGAAGGCTACAACGTCGAAGCAGCGCGCAGCGCTGAAGAAGGCTTGGCGATGCTCGCCGCCTCTCCGCGCGACCTCGTCCTCCTCGACTTCGCCTTGCCTGATCGCAATGGCATCGAAGTGCTCGAAGAAATCCGCGATCGCGATCCAGGACTACCAGTAATCATGATCACCGCCTACGGCACGGTCGAGAACGCCGTGAAGGCCATTCAAGCAGGCGCGACCAACTTCATCCAGAAACCCTGGGACAACGAGAAGCTACTCGCCGACGTTCGAGCCTCCATTTCGCGTCTGCGCATGGAGGAAGAAAATCGCCAACTTAAGCGCGCGCTCAAGCAGCGCTATAGCTTCGAGAACATCGTGGGCAAGAGCGAGCCCATGCTCAAGGTTTTCGACCTCGTGGCGCAGGTGGCTCCCAGCCGCTCCACTGTGCTCATCCAAGGCGACAGCGGTACCGGAAAGGAACTGATCGCCAAGGCGATTCACGCGAACTCTCCGCGCAAAGATGGTCCCTTTGTTCCAGTCAACACCGGCTCAATGCCGACCGAGCTTCTCGAATCGACGCTTTTCGGCCACGTAAAAGGCGCGTTCACCAGCGCGATCGCGTCCAAAAAAGGACTCTTCGAGATCGCTAACAAAGGCACTCTCTTCCTGGACGAGATTGGCACCATGGGACTCGACACCCAGGCCAAGATCCTGCGCGTGTTGCAGGATCGCAGGTTCATGCATCTCGGCGGCGTGCAGGAAGTTCAGGTGGACGTGCGCATCATTGCCGCCACCAACGTCGATCTCAAGCAATTGGTGAAAGAAGGCAAATTCCGCGAAGATCTTTACTATCGGCTGAATGTGATCAGCGTGAATCTGCCGCCGCTGCGCAATCGCATGGAAGACGTTCCTCTGCTGGTCACGCACTTCCTGGCTCGCTTCTCCGAAGAGAACGGGTTGCCGACGCGGCGTTTCGCAGCAGAAGCCATGCGTCCCCTCCTCAATTATTCGTGGCCCGGAAACGTTCGCGAGCTTGAGAACGTTATTGAGCGGGCCGTGGTGTTGTCATCGGGCGCCAACATCGGCGTGGATCTCCTGCCCGAGTCAATCCTCGGCGACAACTCGATGCCCGTGCTCACGGAAGATTCCGCCAATGCTTCACTCTTCGACATTATGGAAGAGTGCGAGCGGCGCGTAATCGTCGCCATGCTCGAAAAATGCGGTTGGAACCAAACCGAAGCCGCCGAGCGCTTCCGCATTCCGCTTTCAACTCTGAATCAGAAAATCAAGCGGTTGAATATTGAAGTGCGCAAGCGCGGAAGAGAAGCATAGAAAGGGAACAGGTTACAGGGAACAGGGAACAGGGGAAAAGCAAGTCTGATTGACGAACCCCTGTGCCCTGTAACCTGTCCCCTGTTCCCTTTTGCCTTTTCCCCCTGTAACCTGTTGCTTCCATGTTCCGGAACTCGCCCGAGGAGATTGTCAAAGAGAAGGTCCTCGCGGTACAGGAGTACTCGCTCCTGGCCGGAGAGGCTGTCGCGAACCTTGCCCGTCGTCCTCGGTATCTGAGCGACATGATCATGCAGGCCGATTTCATCGGCTTCGGCTCACTTCCCATTGTGGGACTCACGGGACTTTCGATCGGGGCGGTGCTTGCTCTTCAGACTTCCACCACGCTTCAGCAATTTGGCTCAGTCTCACTTACCGGTCAGCTGGTCTCGTTTTCGATGATTAAGGAGATCGGACCCGTACTCACGAGCCTCATGCTCGCGGGGCGGGCGGCGACGGGAATGGCGAGCGAGTTGGGATCGATGAAAGTGACCGAGCAGATCGATGCGATGCGCGCGCTTGGCACCGATCCAATCAAGAAGCTGGTTACCCCTCGGGTGGTCTCGACCGTGATCATGCTGTTTTTCCTCACCATCCTTTCCGACCTGATGGGATTGTTCGGCGGCTACATTGTCGCGGTAGGTCGGCTGGGATTGTCCACTCAACAGTACTGGACCAGTACATATCAGCAGCTGCAATTTGCCGACGTCTTCCAAGGGCTCCTTAAGCCTTTTTTCTTCGGCTTCATCATCGCCACCGTCGGGTGCTACTACGGAGTCTCGACCAAAGGCGGTACACAGGGTGTGGGGCGGTCGACTACTCAAGCAATGGTCGCCTCGTCAGTCTTGATCCTGATTGTGGACTTCTTTCTCACCCAGCTACTCATCGGGATCTTCGGCCGATGACCAAGGATGCGCGCTGAGATGGGAGCGGTTCCGTTAACCACTAACGGTCATCCGCCGTCGGCCGAAGTCGTTCTGGATTTCAACGACGTCGAAGTTGGCTTCGATCGCCATCTGGTGTTACGCGGCATCTCGTTTCAACTTCATCGCGGCGAAACAAAGGTTGTCTTTGGTGTTGCTGGATCAGGCAAGAGCGTTCTGCTGAAGCTTGCCCTCGGTCTCCTCAAGCCCGACTCCGGCACGATTACTGTCTTGGGAGAGGAAATCACTTCCATGCCGGAGCAGCAACTGTTTGGACTCCGGCGCAAGATCGGTATGGTGTTCCAGGAAAGCGCGCTCTTCGATTCTCTTACCGTAGAAGAGAACGTCGCCTTTCGCTTAATGGAAGAGCATCTGCCCCGCGAAGAAGTCCGCGAGCGCGTGAAAGAAGCTCTGCGCTTCGTCGAGCTCGAACACACGATTGACAAATTTCCCGCACAGCTCTCCGGCGGCATGCGGCGACGCGTCGCCATCGCGCGCGCCATCATCACGCAGCCGGAAATAATCTTTTACGATTCTCCTACGGGCGGCCTCGATCCGATCACGTCCACAACTATCGTCGAGCTATTGGTGAAGCAACGAGACGTATATCAGACTTCGGCCCTCATGGTCACTCACCGCCTGCAGGATGGCTTCATCATGGCCACGCACCGCTTCGACCAGGAAAAAGGGCAGATGGTGAAGGTTAGGAACTCCGACGTGAACACCAACACATCATTCTTAATTCTGCGAGATGGCAAAGTGATCTTCGACGGCACAGGACGGGCACTCGCAGAAAGCACTGATGAATACATCAAGGAATACATTTCCTGATGGAGCTCCTGTATTCGTTCCCAGATTTTGAGTCCCGTTGAGGAACTCCACGTCGACCGCTTCGCGGCGATTCTTTATCAAAGGCTTGATTGGCGCTACTTCCTACGCACTTGGCCGCTCGACCCGGTGGTACTAGCACTCTGGTGACGTTCTCTGTTGTAACCCTTGTGCATACCATGCCCTAGGCGAATTTGCGCCCTCCCCCGTTTCACCACAACTTTCCTTCGGAGAGGGTTTATGAAACCACTCATCGGTTTTGGATTGGCGCTTGGCTTGGCGATCACGGCGGCCGGGCAGAATCCGAGCGCTGCATCGTCCGCTCCCAAATCGGGAACGGCCTCGGTTTCGCATCAGATTAAGGCGATCAATTATCGCAATGGCTCCTCGTCGAAGGTTGACATGCAGGGAACTCAGCTCATGTCCACGGCGATGGGCGAAGCTAAAGTTCAGAGCCGCACGGGTCGCGTCGAAGTTGATCTCAAAATGTATGGGCTCGAGCCGGCCAACAAGTTCGGCATGGAGTATTTAACCTACGTGTTGTGGGCGATCAGCCCGCAGGGCCGCGCGGTGAACATGGGCGAGCTGGTGCTCGATCATGATCAGACCAAGCTGAAGGCAACGACCGAGCTGCAGACGTTCGGACTCGTCGTCACCGCCGAGCCGTACTTCGCTGTAACCCAGCCTGGCAGCCTTGTGATTGCAGAGAATGTGCTGCGCACTGACACTGCCGGCTCCGCACAGCAGATCCAGTTCAGCTACGAGCTGCTTGGACGCGACGCTTACTCGTCGACCAACGCTCGCATCAACGATGCCATTTTCGGAATCGATTCGAAGACGCCGCTGGAGCTATTTGAGGCGCGCAATGCGGTGAGAATCGCACGCAACGCCAGTGCCGACAAATACGCCGCCAGCGCTCTGGCTGCCGCCGAGAAGTCGCTGCAGCAGGCTGAGAATGCCTACCGCACGAAGCAGAAGGCGCAGGTTGCAACATTCGCTCGCGATGCCTCGCAGACTGCCGAGGATGCGCGTGTGATGTCGCTCAAGAAGCAGGAAGAAGAGCGTATGGCGCGCGAGGCGTCTGACCGCGAGGCCCAGGCCCGTGCGCAGGCACAGGCTGAGGCACTGCGTCGTCAGCAAGCGGAACAGGATCGTGCCAAAGCCGAAGCCGACCGCAGTGAAGCCGAGCGTATGCGTCAGGAAGCTGAGCTGGCGGCGCAGCAGGCCCAGCAGGCCAAGGCCGAGGCTGAAGCCGCGCGTCAGGCCGCGCTGCAGCAACAGCAACAGGCCGAGGCTGCGCGCCAGGCAGCAGTCGCGCAACAGCAGCAACTCGCGGTCGAAGCGGACAAAGCTCGTGCAGCAGCAGCCGAGGCTGATCGCCTGCGTCAGCAGGCGGAGAAGGACAAGGCTGATCTGCGCGCGAAGCTGCTGCAGCAACTCAATGCTGTACTGGAGACTCACGACACGGCTCGCGGCTTGATCGCGAACATGGGCGACGTTCTGTTCGAAACCGGCAAGTATGAGCTGAAGCCGGAAGCGCGTGAGCGTCTGGCGAAGGTCTCGGGAATTCTGCTCGCTTACTCGAGCCTGAAAGTTGCGATCGAAGGCCATACGGATTCGACCGGCAGCGATGAGTTCAATCAACGGCTTTCGGAACAACGGGCAGAAGCAGTCCGTGACTATTTTGTGAGCCAAGGTGTCGCAGCGGACGGTATAACCGCGCGGGGCTTCGGCAAAATGCAGCCCATTGCCTCCAACGACACGGCGGAAGGACGTCAGCACAATCGCCGAGTTGAATTGGTGCTGTCCGGCGACGCAATTGGGACGACTCACGACGTGGCCAGCGCCGCGGCGCCCCAGCAGTAAGTCCGAGCAGCAGTTCCGATGAACGGGGAGCACGGCTCGCGCTCCTCGTTCCTAGATCAGTTTATTTTCTTGCTTGGAGCTGGGCGCAATCGGTGCCGCTCACGGTCTGTCGAAAGTGCCACTCCACAGTCAGGGCCGGAATTCGGTGCTTTCTTCCCTGCCAAGCCATCCTCGGGCCTCTTGGGGCCTCGCCTAACCGTCATAAGTCAGGCTGATGGAAGCGATTCCATAGAGAATTGCGGGATTCCCTGCTCTTTCCCTGCTGGTTCCCTGGTCGAACGCGAATCGCCTGTGTTGATGCGGGTCTCACAATGGATTTTTTTCTTGCGGGAAAATTTTCCCTGGTAAATTCCCTGCGCACGGAATTTCCGATCGGATGCCAAGGCTCGAATCAGCAAAATCGCGGCTGCAGATTGGCTGGGTGGCAGGCTGTCATGTGTCCGGTTTCGAACAGCGTTAACGCTTTCGGGCAGCGTGGGATACTGTGCCGTGAGTCACGCAGTCGCAAATGCCTGCATTTCAATCTCGTGCCGTTTTTCCGGCACAAGATCACCGTGGAATCACGACTGCTCAGGCGTAACGATATAAGCCTATGAACCTCCGCCTCGCTGTTCGCTCATTGTGGAAGAGCCCGGTATTTTCGCTGATTTCGATTACCGTCCTCGCTTTGGGCATCGGCGCCAACACGGCGATCTTCACGGTTGTGAATGCCGTAATGTTGCGTCCGCTTCCTTATCAGAATCCGGAGCGCATCGTTTCTGTCGGGACGCTCTGGCCGCGCACCGGCCGCATCGGACAGGTCTCCCTGCCCGACTTTCTCGATTGGAGAGCTCAGAGCCATAGCTTCGAGACGCTCTCGTACTACGCGGCGTATCCGCACAGCATTTTTGCCAACAACATCGCCGCGCAAATCAATTGCGCGATCGCGGACACACATTTCTTTAACGTCTTTGGCGTGCAGCCCGAGCTTGGTCGCCTGTACAACGACAATGACAAAAAAAGCGGCAGCCCGGTGGCGGTGGTCAGCGATTCCTTCTATCGTCGCGTATTCCAAGGCAATGCGGACATTATCGGGAAAACGATCAAATCGGGTGAGCTTGAGTTGACCATCGTCGGCGTCATGCCTGCTGGATTCGACTTCCCCGAGCGCAGCGAAATCTGGATGCCGGACTACGACTTCGTAGTCCAACCGGCGACGCAAGAACGGTCTGCCCATAACTTCAGGGCTGTCGGTCTTCTCAGACCAGGCGTAAGCGTTGAGCAGGCGCAGGCGGAGATGAAGACGATTGGCGCTCGGCTGGCGCAGCAGTATCCCAAGGACGACAAGCTGACGAGCGTCGGCATCACTTCTCTCCGAGATCAGCTTGTCGCGCAGGTTCGCCTGACCCTCTACCTTCTGTTGTCGGCCGTGGGAGTAGTACTGCTAATAGCCTGCGCCAACGTAGCGAATCTGATGCTGGCTAAGGTCACCGTGCGCCGGCAGGAGATTGCCATTCGTACCGCGCTGGGAGCGAGCCATGGAGACATCGTTCGCCAACTTCTTAGCGAAGCGTCGGTTCTGGCAGTGGTGGCTGGGGGATTGGGGTTGTTGTTGGGTTATTGGGCCGCAAGAGCTTTGGCACATGTGACTCCCGCTTCGCTGATCGCTAACGCCGAGATCACGCTCGACTG
>Ga0070741_10006280_pt1 | contig 25668 bp, 14 predicted proteins | sample Coa_R1_4_FD_66440 | JGI IMG/M metagenome (GOLD analysis project Ga0070741, IMG submission 66440) | Surface soil microbial communities from Centralia Pennsylvania, which are recovering from an underground coalmine fire - Coalmine... | ecosystem: Environmental > Terrestrial > Soil > Unclassified ... | reverse complement strand
CGCGATACGCATAAATCTCTTTGAGCTTGCCGATGCGACCGGTGCGAACAAACTCACAGGCCCGCCGGAATTTGCCTTCGTACTCGCTGCGTTGCTGCGTGCCGGCCTGGTAAACCCGGCCATACCGCCTCACTGCGGCCAACATCGCCTGGCCTTCGCGGATTGTGACAGCGGAAGGCTTTTCGCAGTAGATATCTTTGCCTGCTTCGGCGGCCATGACCGCCATGGTCGCGTGCCAATGGGCCGGGGTGGCAATCAACACCGCGTCGATATCGGGCCGAGCCAGCACTTCTCGAAAATCGGTATAAGCCTGGCAAGGCCGGAACTGGCCGGAGCCGAACACCGCAGCGTAATGATCGTTGACTCGCTGGCAGGCGCGTTCGCGTCGCTCGCGCCACACATCACAAACGGCCAGCACCTGCACCTCTTTGCGCCCAGCGTAGCCGCCGGCAACGTAAGTCCAGGCACCGCCCAGAAGATGCCCTCCGCCTTGCGTACCCACACCAATAAACCCCATCGTAATCCGCTCGCTCGGAGGAAGGAGGCCGTTGCGGCCCAACGCTGATGCGGGTATCAGCGTGGGCGCCGTGATGGCGCCGCCCAGCAGCGCTGCGGTGTGGTTCAGAAAACGTCTTCGAGAAACTTTCGACTCTGGGTTCATAGGCAGAATCAATTATCAATTGTAGGACTTCGCCAAAGCTTAGTTCGGCAAGCTGACGGCAGAAAGCCATTTCTCATGGAGAACCTCCACGATCGTAAAAGGATCCTGCACGGGCACCATGAACACAGCCGTTCCAATGCTTCCCCCGGCTTCGCTTCCTCATCTGCGGTTGCCCCGAATCTGCGGAGGTTCAGAGAGGTGAGGGAGTCCTACCCTTCTCCACGGCGCCCGCTTCGTACGCCGCCGGCGCTTTCCGGCTGGATTGATGGCGGAGAAGCACTGATGATGGGGGTGGCTGATCGGATGCCGTTGCTCGAAATAAAAAATCTTCAGCTTGCCTTTGGCAGTGGTCCAAGCGCGCCGCGCGCTCTCGACGGGGTTTCTTTAACGATTGAGGCGGGCGAAACACTCTGCCTGGTGGGCGAGAGCGGTTCAGGCAAAAGCGTTACGGCCCTTTCCATCGCAAGGCTTCTGCGGACTCCCCCGGCTCAGTATCTCGGGGGCGAGATCCTCCTGGGCGGTCAGGACACCTTAAAGATGAACGCCGCCGAACTGCGCGCCATTCGCGGAGGAATGGTGAGCTACATTTTTCAGGAACCCGGCATGTCGCTCAACCCGGTGATGCGCGTCGGGTCGCAGATCAAAGAAGCTCTGAAGCTGCATCGGACGGGGACGATGGCGGATGCCGAAGTGATTCGGCTGCTGACGACGGTTGGGATCGCAGCCCCGGAGACGCGCGTGCGCAGTTATCCGCACGAGTTATCCGGCGGCATGCAACAAAGATGCATGATCGCCATGGCACTGGCGTCGCAGCCGAAGTTGCTGGTGGCGGACGAGCCGACCACCGCGCTGGACGTCACCATCCAGGCGCAGATCCTTGAGTTGCTCGGCCGGCTCAAGCGGCAATTTGGCATGGCCATTCTGCTGATTACCCACAACCTTGGAATCGTTGGCGATTTCGCGGATCGCGCCGCGGTGATGTATGCCGGCCAAATCGTCGAATACGGCCCTGCGAGCGAACTAGTGAGCCAACCGATTCATCCCTACACTCGCGCCTTGCTGGAGTCAGTCCCGAAGCTCGGGGCCGGTACGCGCAGACTCCAGGTGATCCCCGGCACGGTTCCCCCACTTGGCGGGTTTCCCAAAGGTTGCCGCTTTCATCCGCGATGCTCCCAAGCCCAACCAACTTGCTCGCAAAACTCGATCAGTCTCCTCGAGCGGCAACCGGGACGCTGGGCCCGCTGCCCCTATTAAATAATGCCAGGCGCGCCTCTGCTCCAAGTCCGTAACTTGCGGGTTTTGTTCCCGGTCCGTCCCCGCCTGTTCCGATCCGCCAATGCCTGGGTCCGGGCCGTCGATGACGTCACGTTCGACATGGCTCGAGGCGAAACCCTTGGCGTGGTCGGCGAAAGCGGCTGCGGCAAAAGCACTCTGGCGCGGGCAGTGGTCCGGTTGCTCAAGCCCACTTCCGGCCAGATCCTGTGGGAAGGCCAGGACATTACCCGGCTGGAAGGCGCTCGGCTGCGGGCCTTGCGCAGGCGCTTCCAAATTATGTTCCAGGATCCCTTTGGCTCACTGGATCCGCGCATGACGGTCGAGAACATCGTAGGCGAGGCGCTGGATATCCATGGACTGGCACCCAGCCGCGCGGCCAGGCAAGAACGGGTAGCGGCGTTGCTCAAGGATGTGGGATTGGATGGCGCGCACGGGTCGCGCTTCCCCCACGAGTTTAGCGGCGGCCAGCGGCAACGGATCGGCATCGCCCGCGCTTTGGCGGTTGAACCCAGGCTGATTGTCTGCGACGAACCAGTCAGCGCGCTCGACGTCTCAATTCAAGCACAGGTGGTGAATCTGTTGCAGGATCTGCAAAGCCAGCATTCATTGGCTTACCTTTTCATCGCGCATGACCTGGCCGTAGTCGAGCACATCAGCCAAAGGATCCTCGTGATGTATCTCGGTAAAGTAGTGGAACTGGGCAGCGCGGCTAAGGTCTGCCGCCAGCCTAAACACCCTTATACCCAGGCGCTCATCGCGGCGATTCCGGGGAGCGCACGGGCCGTCGGGTCATCCCGCCCTGCCCTCTCCGGAGACCTGCCTTCTCCGATCAATCCGCCGGAGGGTTGCCCTTTTCACCCTCGTTGCCCCATCGCCGAGTCGCGCTGCAAAACTGAAACACCAGCGCTCCGGGAGATACAGCCGGGCCATTTCGTGGCATGTCATCTGGCAAAATGAGGTTACCGAGGCCTTCTAATAGATTCAGATCCGCCCAATCGTACCCTTTCATTAACAGAACAAAAAAGCGCTTTTAAGGTTGGGTTACTGTGGTAGATTGAGGCAGGTCAAAAAACGAACAGAAAGAGAGCGTAGCGACGCCAAGATTTGAAAGCACTCATCGAGACCAGGAACCGGAGGACAGAACGTGTATTTCTCGTCGGTGTGGAACTTAAAACCCGGCACGGGTGGGGCACACGCGATTCATTGGACGAACTTTCCGAATTGGCCACCACCGCTGGAGGAGACGTCGTGGGAGATGGCCTGCAGAAATTAGCCGCCCCATGCGCCAGCACTTTTATCGGCAAAGGAAAGGCTGACGAATTTGCCCTGCATTGCCAGCGAGCGGACGTCGACACGGTTATCTTCGACGACGAGCTTTCTCCAGCTCAAAGCCGAAACCTGGAAAAGGTTTTCAATTGCAAAGTGCTGGATCGCACCTCGTTGATCCTGGACATTTTCGCGCAACGCGCCCGCACGCGGGAAGGCAAACTCCAGATTGAACTGGCCCAATTGCAGCACCTGCTGCCGCGCCTGACGCGCTTCTGGGGCCATTTGTCCCGGCAAAAGGGCGGCATCGGCATGCGCGGCGGTGAGGGCGAAACGCAGTTGGAAACCGACCGCCGCCGCGTTCAGGATCGCATCGCGCGCATCGAGCGCGAACTGGAAGTGGTGCGGCGCCAGCGCTCGACCCAGCGTCAGGCCCGGCAGCGCAATCACTGGGCGCTCGCCTCAATTGTCGGTTACACCAACGCCGGCAAATCGACTTTATTGAACCAATTGACCGGAGCGGGCGTCCTGGCGGAGGACAAGCTCTTTGCGACGCTCGATCCCACCACGCGGCGCTTGCGGCTTCCCACCAACCAGAACGTGTTGTTGACGGATACAGTCGGATTTATTCGCAAGCTTCCCCATGGATTGGTCGAGGCCTTTAAAGCCACGCTGGAGGAAGTCGTCCAGGCGGACCTGCTGCTGCACGTCGTCGATGTGAGTCACCCGCAAGCCGCCGAGCAGATTCAGTCCGTCGACGCCGTGTTGCGCGAGATCGGCGCGGAAGGAAAACCGACGCTGATGGTGTTTAACAAAATCGATCAACTCAACGGGAATCAGCCTTTGTTAAATGGCCTGTTGGAAAAGCATCCGAACGGCGTGGCCATTTCAGCCGAAACCGGCGAAGGGATTCCGGCGTTGCTGCATGAGTTGGGCAGCCAATTGCGGCCAATCCGTGAATTCCTGGAGTTATCCGTGCCACACGATCAACCCAGCGTCATCGCGCGCCTGCACGAAGTCGGACAAGTCATCGAGCGGCGGTACGAGGCGGACACCGCCAGGTTCAAAGCCCGGATCCCGCCCCATTTGCACAGCGAATTCGCGCCCTTCTTCGTGCGCGATTTGCAGGCAGCAAAGGCGTAAGACCTTTGCGAGCGGAACGAGGGAAGTCCGCAAGCACCTCGAGACATTACCTGGCGCCGTTGACCGGGCACAGCACGCCCACGGCGTCCCTCATCCAGCCTGGGGCGAACCCTCAGGAAAACGACGCTATTACCGATTCTAAAGCGCCAAAGGCGCGGCTTATGTTCTTAGTTGGAGGCCTTGGTCGCCGTGAGCCACCGCACCCGATCATCTCACGCCGAGACGCCAAGACGCAAAGAGAGCGCTATCACACCTCAAACTGGCGCCTACGTCGTTGCCCGCCTCCAGTTGTGCCTCGACGGGTATTTCGCGGCGTTGTGGCGCGCTGCTGCGAGTTGACGACCTCTTTCGCCGGGTTAGACTCTCTCCGTGCCCCAAACACAAGCTCAAGTCACAGGCAGATTTGATGTGCCGCAGGAGGCTGAAACGACGCAGCCAAGCCGCCGCGCAACTGTAGTTTCCAGTTCCGCGTGGGCGGTACTGGCCGGAGGGACCAGCATTGCCATCGGAATTCTTTGGGACATCTCCTGGCATCGGACAATTGGGCGGGACACCTTTTGGACGCCGGCGCATATGGCTATTTACATTGGCGGCTTGCTGGGTGGTCTGACCTGCGGCTGGTTGGCGATCCGCACAACGTTCTTCGCCGGCGCTGAGGAGCGCGGGGCCGCGGTCCGATTATGGGGCTTTCGCGCGCCGTTCGGCGCCTGGGTCACGATCTGGGGCACCCTGGCCATGCTGACTTCGGCGCCGTTCGATAACTGGTGGCATAATGCTTACGGAGTTGACGTTAAGATCCTCAGCCCGCCGCACACGGTCCTGGCGCTTGGCATGTGGGCGGTAGTGCTCGGGGCATTGATGCTGCTGTTGCGCGAACAGAATCTGGCGCCGCAGGGTGAAGCTGAACCGGGCAGCCGGCTTTTCATCTACGCCTCCGGCCTTGTAGTCGTCATGTCCAGTGTTTTCCTGATCGAGCGCAGCTGGCCCAATCAGCAGCGCACCGCGATTTTCTATCAATGGTCCGCCGCCACTTTTCCCCTTTACCTGCTCGGGTTGGCGCGGGCGTCCAAATTCCGATGGGGAGCAACTCTGATTGCTCTGGTGTATATGGCGATCGTTGCCGCGATGGCCTGGGTCTTGCCACTTTTCCCAGGTCAGCCTCGGCTCGGCCCAATCCGTAATCCGGTGACGCACTTTGTCCCGCTCCCTTTTCCATTGTTGCTGGTAGTGCCGGCTCTTGGAATTGACCTGGCGCGATATTGGATCGGTCAGGGCCGCAACTGGTGGCGCGATTGGTTACTGGTGCTGGTGGCCGGGAGTCTTTTCTTCGCGTTGTTCCTGGTCACGCAATGGTTCTTTTCGGCGTTCCTGATTAGCCCTGCGGCAGAGAATTGGTTCTTCGCTGCCGACCGGCATTGGGGTTACCGCGAGGGCGCCGGTGACTGGCACCGGCAATTTTGGAACGAAGTTAGCCCAGGTCAAAATCCGCCATTAACGCTTTCAAAAGCCCTGGTTGCTCTGGCTTTGTCGATCGGAGCCTCGCGGATCGGGCTGTGGTTAGGCAATTGGATGGCAAAGGTAAGGAGATGAAGCCTTTGCGGTTGCTTCTGCTTTTAGCGGTATGTGGTTTCCTGCCTGGCGTCGCGCGCGGTCACGTCGGCAGTCCCAACGTCTTCTTTGAAGGCCAAGCCGGGCCATATCCGGTCCACGTGGTGATCCAGCCGGCGGAGGTTATCCCAGGCCTGGCTGAAATTTCTGTCCGCGTGGACGCTGACGGAGTCGAACAAGTTACCGCTTTGCCTATCAAGTGGAACGCAGGCCGCCGCGGCGCGCCTCCCCCGGACGTCGCTAAACTGGTTCGCGGCGAGACCAACCTTTTTAGCGCGCAGCTTTGGTTTATGGAACCAGGCGCCCAGAGTGTTGAATTGGCAATCAAAGGCGCCGCTGGCACAGGGACCCTGATTATCCCGGTGGATGCGATAGCCACTCGGGTCTTGCCGATGCCCAAAGCCCTCGGGGCAACTCTGGCCGTCCTTGGCCTATTATCTATGACTTTGCTGCTGAGCATCGTCGGCGCCGCCGTGCGCGAAAGCGTTCTGCAGCCGGGCGTCGAACCGCCGCCCCGCCGGCGCTGGTACGCTCGCGGAGCGGTGACCTTCGGCGCGGTCCTGCTCGTCGCGCTGCTGTGGGGTGGAAAACGCTGGTGGGCGGTCGAAGCGGCCGATTACCGCAATAACCGCCTGTACCATCCGCTCGCTGCTCAGGCTGATATCCGGATCGAAAACGGCCGCCGCGTGCTGCGACTGGAAGTAACGGACCCGGCTTTCGCCCGCTCCGCCCCACTCGTGCCGGACCACGGGAAGTTGATGCACCTTTTCCTGATGCGCGAACCCAAGCTGGACGCTTTCGCGCATTTGCATCCAATCAAATTGGACCGAAAGAGCTTTGAGAACGTCCTGCCCGAATTGCCGACTGGGAATTACCGCTTGTACGCCGATATCACTTATGAGACCGGCTTTGCGGACACGCTAACGACTACCGTGAAAATTCCCGAGCCATCGCTTGGTGTGACCAACGCGGCAGAAGCCTCCGATCCGGACGATTCCTGGCGCGTGGCTCCTGAATTAGGCGCGCCGCCTACTCGAGTATGCCGGCTGGCGGAAAACTGCGTTATGACTTGCATCGCTCCGGACCGCATTGAGGTAAATAAACCGATCAATTTGAATTTCAAGGTAACTCAAGCCGATGGCCGACCTGCCATGCTCCAAACGTACCTGGGCATGCGCGGCCACCTGGCTTTGCGCCGCGACGATGGCACGGTCTTCACGCACTTGCACCCAGGCGGCAGTCCCTCGATGGCCGCGATGCAACTGGCCGTGTACCGCATTGAAGGCAAGCTCCCCCTCAAAGCCGCATTCGGAGCTGACGACCCGCTCTGTCAATTGCCAACCGCCACGGCGCGGGAGCAGGGTTGGATTGGCGGCAACCAACGATCCGAAGGAGTTTCCTTTCCCTACGCCTTCCCCAGGCCAGGCCCGTACCGTCTCTGGGTCCAAGTTAAGATCGACGGCCAGGTGTTGACCGGCGTTTTTGACTTGGATGTGGTCGGGGCCTGACCACCGGGCCAAAACGTGCGACGAGCCCGGAAAGAACCTGGTGCTGGGCTCACTTCACCAGCTTGGCGCGGCAGAATTGCCGGCCGCCGGAAGGGGACCAGGGGATTTGCACGCCGGCGGCAGTCATCGTGACGGCGGTCAAGGGCGTCCAGGTTTTGAGGTCCGACGAAACTTCGATGAGGTATTGACCTTGCGGCTGTCCGTCCAGCCAGAGTTGCCGCGCGCCGACCGGGTCGCTGAGGGAGAGCAAGCTGCTGCCGGTGCCCCCAAAGGTGAAGAGCCGGGTCAGGCCCCAGGTGTTTCGACCGTCGATGGATTTGAACCAGCCGCCGACGAGCAATTTCCCGTCAGATTGGAGCGCGAGCGCGCAGACCTCGCCGGAGCCCCCCGAACCCAACCCTGGTGGCCCCTCGGTCCAATTGACATGGAAGGTTGGGTCCATGCACCCGCTGGGAAACAGGCGCACGAGATTGGAGATGGGCATTCCTCCCCAGGTATCGAACCAGCCGCCGGCAATGATCTTTCCGTCCGGCTGGATGGCGAGGGAACCTACATAGCCGATGTCGGAATTCTCGGTCACCCCGGTGCCAAGCTGAAAAGCAGGGTCGAGCGAACCATCGGGATTGAGACGGATGAGCACCGGGATCGGCTTGCCATCATCCACATTAGCCTGCAGGCCCACCAACAATTGGCCATCGGGTTGGAAGGCCAAGCCGCGGATATTTTCAAGTCGGTTCGCGTGTTCAACCAGGTAAGCCGCCTCAAAACTCGGGTCCACACTGCCATCCGCGTTCAAGCGTGCCAGCATGCGGCGAGCGCTACCGTTGACGGTCTCAAAAAAGCCGCCCACCAAAATCTTCCCATCGGGCTGAACCAGCATCACCTCGGCGACCCGCATGTCAGTCCCCCCGGCCAGGCCGCTGCCTGGATCAAATGATGGATCGAGCGTGCCGTCGGTATTGAGGCGCGCCAGGCCGGGGCGCGGGGTCCCATGGACTGAATCGAACCAGCCGCTGATCAGGATGCGGCCGTCGTGCTGGATCCGCACGCGGTAAGCCGCGTAATCGCGAACTCCGTGGAGCAGCAGCTCGGGATTGAATGTTGGGTCGGGCGTGCCATCAGGGTTGAGCCGTTGCAGGCCGCTCGCACTGGAGTTCGAGCAGCACCCGCAAAAGACGCTGATCACCATTTTGCCGTCGGTCTGAACATCGAAAGCCTGCACTGTGCACCCGGTCGGAAAACTGGGGGCGAAGCTCTCATCCAGCAGGCCCAACGAATCGAGCCGGGCCAATTGCGGGCGGGCCATGCCATCGACGGCGGTGAATTGTCCCTGGATGAGGATATGGCCGTCGGGCTGCGCCGCCAGGAACTGCGCCTGGCCAGGGGCGGCCTGCAAATTGAGCCTGAAATCAGCTGGCTGGCCCGAGGCATAGATATGCTGGACGGATTGATCGCCGAAGTACCCAAAAGCGAGAATTTCACCAAAGACATCGAGCGCCAGCCCACGTACACTGGTGCATTGAACCTGGCTGAGTGCGCCTATTTGCGTCGTGAATACGCTGTCCTCGACGCCATTGGTGTCGAGTTGGAGGATCAATGAGTAACCGCATGAGTAATCCAACAGGCCGGGAAATACCTGCGGACGCACGCCGCCGGCGAGGATCCGGCCATCGGCTTTAACCAACAGCGCATAGATGCCGGGATGGGTGCCGCCCGAAGGCATGTTCGGGACGAACGTCCGGTCGAGCGTCCCCGCGGCGTTGAGCCGAGCCAACCCCTCGAGATCCTGGTCATCAATCCTTCCGAAGAGGCCGCCGATCAAAACCTTGCCGCCCGGCAAAGGCGCCACCGTGTAAACGTCCTGGTCGATGGTGGCGCTGGACTCATGATCGAGCGTGCCATCGGTCTTGAGCCAAATCACTTTGCCCAGCGAGCCGTTGCCGCCTGCCAGCACAATCGTGCCGCCGTCCTCCACCGCTATTGCGCGCACGAACAGACCCGCCTGGAACGGCTGGAATGCGGCATCCGGCCTGCCGTCATTATTGAGCCGAGCCACCAGGCTCGACGACGGGTCATCGTCGACATACAGGATCTTCCCATCGGCCTGGAGCGCCAACAGCCGATAGCGGCTTGCCGGAGCCGAGAATTGCGCGTCCGCATCACCGGCGGCAGTGAGCCGGGTCAGTGTTCCGGAGTCGCCTACCAGGAGCTTGTGATCCAACTGTATCGCCAGCGTCTGAGCGCCATAATAGGAAACAGGCAACGATGAGGCCGCCTGGAACGAACTGTCCACAAAGCCATCGGGATGGAATCGCGCCAGGCGGGGGCGCCAGAGGCCGTCGCCGCCGACAAACTCGCCGCTGAGATAGATGCCACCATCAGGATCTACCGCCCAGGCCTGGACCCCGGGACGGCCTTGGGTAAGTCCCAGCAGCAAGTTGCCCAAGGTAGGATCGAAGGTCGGGTCCAAAGATCCGCCCGGCTGTGGGACCACCTTCAGGATGATCGGAGCGCTGGTAGCCACACCGGCCGAGTTGGAAGCCACCAATGTGTAAGCGCCCGATTGAGTGGACTGGAGAGCGTTCAAGACCAGCCGCGCTTTGGTCGCGCCGGCAATGGCCTGCCCATTCACCAGCCACTGGAAACTCAAAGGCCAGGTGCCCAACGTACTGGCCAACAACGTCGTGGCCTGCCTCTCCCCGACGCTTTGGTCGGGAGTCTGAAAACAAATGACCGGCGCGATCGGGGCCTGGTCATTTTCCAAACGCACCAGCCCGGGCGCGGCCACCCCGTTGATGAATTTGAATGTGCCGGCCATGAGCAACTTCCTATCGGGCTGCTCCGTCACGCTGTAAACGCGATGGTAATCGTACCCGCTTAGCACCGGATGGAACGTATCGTCGAGACTGCCGTCCGGATTCAACATCTCCAGAAAATCCTGCCCCACGATGATCACTCTGCCGTCAGAGGTGACCTCGATGACCCGGAGCCAATCCTGGTCGGGGACATTGAAGGGCTTCCAACAGGAGTCCAGGGTGCCATCAGGCCGCAGCCGGGCCAGGAGTGGCTGGTGTTCACCGTAAGCGCTGACTCCCTGGTTGACCAGGATGCTGTCGTCCGGCAGAACGCGCATATCAAAAAGCCAATTATCGGTGCGGACGTGGTAGTTGAATTGCTGGTCCGGCGAGCCGTCGGGGTTGAGCCGGATCAGGCCGCGGGACTCGAAATTACGCGTGTAAATGTCTCCCCCGACCAGGATTCTTCCATCGCTTTGAAAACCGAGAGTAGTAATGGCGAAATCGTCGCCGACATAAATTGCGGGCCCGACGAAGGTATCATCGAGCGTGCCGTCGGGGTTGAGGCGCGCCAGGTGACTGCGAACCGCGTCACCCAGTCGGTCAAACCACCCGCCGAGGAGGATCTTGCCATCCGGCTGAACCTGCATGCAGGTCAGTGCCGCCCACGAAAGCGCCGGCGGCGGTGTAAAATCCCAGTCCACGGTGCCGTTGCTATTGAGACGCGCGAAATTGGTGCAACCGGGCCGGCTGGTGGCCACGAACTCCCCTGAGACGAGCAGTTTTCCGTCCGGCTGGGGAAAGTAGCACAGGATGTGCATGCTCGGGCCAAACTCGTTGGTAATGCTGGCCATGAAGGACTGGTCGATGCTGCCGTCGGAATTGAGCCGCACAAAATAATGAGCTGGGGTCCCGTTGAAATTGGTAAAATCTCCCGTCACGAACAGTTTGCCGCCCGCCAGGGGCATGGCGCCGAAGATGTTGTTCCCTTGCCCCACGGCGCCGGCGCCGATATTAAACGTCAGGTCCACGGCCCCGGGCGAAGCAACTGCCGCGGCGGCCCAAAGTCCCAGAAGGCCGCCCAACAACCACCGATGGCCGGGCCGTCGTTGCGCAAAACGAATCGAATGATCTCCAGCAAACGTGGGCTCATTTCTCATAGGCCAAAGAAAAAGCCAGATCCTTCCTGTCCTCCGCCTATCGTGGCGTTACACCGATTTGTACCGATCCTGAGCCTCGCCAAGGGAAAAAGCCAGTATTATTTATCAGTATGTATTATCACTTTATACTCAGAATAGATTATCAACGATCACCGGCTGGGCCTGACTGCGACCATCAGGGGTCGCGCAAAATATTAGTGACTGCAAAGCCGTCCTTTCTAATGTTTCATCGATGAAACGGATTCTGATCTCGGCACTTCTACTGGTCGGACTCGTGTCGCACGGCGCTACGCGCTATGTCTCGGTGACCGGTTCAGCCGGGAACTCAGGCCTTATTGCGAGTTCGCCGTGGCCATTATCCTATGCGCTGGCCCACGTGACGCCCAACAGCACGCTCATTTTGCTGTCCGGCAACTATCCAAGCATCGATCTCAGTGCTCAAAATCAGCAGGGGCTGACCCTCCGATCGCAAATCAAACTGGGGGCCAGGATTGTCGGGACCGCGGGGCTCCAGGGGATAGCAACAGAATCCGCGGCCGTGTTGAGCAATATCGTGGTGGACGGTTTCGAGGTGGTCACGAGCGCGATTGACGGAGTGAAATTCACGGGGCCGTTCTGCTCGGTTAGCAACTGTTGGATCCACAATTGTTTTGGCCAGGGCGTCGCCGCGCACAACGTCAACCGAACCCGCATCCTCTGGAACCTCATCGAGCATAACGGCACTGACCAGCAGCATGACCACGGGATATATGTCGCCGGAACCAACCTGGACATTGGCTGTAATGTCATTCGCTACAATCGGCATTATGGTGTCCAGTGCTACGACAGCACGGGAGACGTGGCAGATGTCCACCTGTTCAACAATCTGATTTACGGGAACCCGCTGGGAGTGATCCTCTGGAGCTATGGCGGTTACACTAACTCCTTGATCGGCAATACCATCGTCTCTGCGGCCAATAATGCCGTCGTTTTGAATGGCGGGGTCTGCACCATCACCAACAACATTTTATTCTGCGGTAGCTCTTACTACCCCATAGAACTCAACCATGGGGCTGTGGCCAGAACCGACTATAATTTGGTAAGTAAAAGGATAGCGCCTTCTGGGGCTCACGACGTTCAGTCGGCCAGCGCCGGTTTCGTGAATGCGGCAAAGGGGCTGTACTGGCTGACCAGCGGGAGTCCGGCGAGGGGCATGGCAGCATCAGCGGCTCATGCCACAACCAGCTTTTTCGGTCAGACGCAGGGCACGGTGACGGACGTGGGAGCCTTCCAGTACAACCCGCTGTTGGCTGCAGACGCCCGCACCCTGGACCCGTTACCCAATGACGGCTCAGATTATTGGCTGATGCTTACGTCTGATGGCAATCGGCGCTGACGACGGAGCCCGCGCGCGCCGCACAAACGATACAGCTGAAAACCATGATGAACACCCGGGCTGTCGGCCGGCCCACGCGCTTCCCAACCGCGTTCATCGGTGTTCAGCCTTGGTTCGTATCCAATTCGCAGTTCTTTGCGGCTTGGCGGCTTAGCGTGAGATTCTCGGTTGCGGTGGATCACGCCAAGACGCGAAGACGCCAAGAAAATGGGGAAGTGACGAGTGGCGAGCGGACGAGCCGGAGAGGGAGGAGGAAAGCGCGCCTTTGGCGCTTGAGGATTCAATGATGGCGCGTTTTCCTGGGATTTCGCCCAGGTCAGGCTGGGGGATGCCGTTGGCGATTCCCAACGCGAATTTATAGGATTTCTTTTGATGGGAATCATTCCTTTAGCTGAACTAGTGCGCTTTGAAACGTAGTCCTTGTAATGGTTAAGCCAGTCGCATTACTGTATTCGGTCAAATGAGCCGAGGATTGTTAATCAAGGAACTGCCTGACAGCGAAAAGCCACGCGAACGTTTAATGGCGAAAGGAGCCGATGCCCTGAAGCACTCGGAATTGATCGCCATACTGCTGCGCACGGGAACCAAGGGAGTCTCGGCCATCCAAGTTGCGGAACAGGTTCTGCAAAAGTTCGACACTCTCGACAGCCTGGCGCGGGCGAGCATTGACGATTTGCGCCAGGTCAAAGGGATCGGTCGGGACAAGGCCATTGCGCTCAAGAGCGCTTTTACCCTGGCGCGGCGCATGGCGCAGGAAATTCGCCAGGAGTCCCCTGCCCTGGATGCACCGGAACGCGTGGCGGATTTGTTGCGGGAAACCAACCGGACCTATGAGGTGGAGAATTTCCAGGTGGTCCTGCTGAATACCCGGCGCAAGCTCATCCGGGTGGAGAATATTTCGCAAGGCACGCTTGATACGATCCTGGTGCATCCGCGCGAGGTGTTCAAACCGGCCATCGCCGCCAATGCGGCGGCCATCATTTTGGCGCACAACCATCCCAGCGGCGATCCGACTCCGTCCGAGGCGGACATCAAAGTGACCCGGGACCTGATTCGCGCGGGCCATTTGCTTAAGATCGATGTGCTCGATCACATTATCCTCGGACGCGCCAGCCAGGATCGTCCCAGGGATTATGTGTCGCTGCGGGAATTAGGCTATTTCGCGGGATTTTAAACCTAAGAGAATCCTCAAGCAAAGGCGCCAAGCCAGCAAAGGAAATGGATGGAAACGGGTGAAGACGCTTGGACCACGGCGTAAGCAGCGACAAAATGAGCGGATTGGCATAGCTCGGCCGCCTGAGTTCGCATGACCTTTTGGTGAGCGGAGCGGCCTTCCGTACTGTCGGTAAATCTGGGTAACCCTTTGGGAACCTTCGAACGTGAAAGATCTCTCGGACCATCGCGTGGGATTTCCCATGCAGCGTTCGGCGGCCGGAACGAAGTGGTACGCCATTCTACAATTCGCGATCGTCGACTTGCGCCGCTAACGCGGCGCGGACGGCGCAGCGCGCCGTCCCTACCGCAGCGCGCCGTCCCTACCGCAGCGCGCCGTCCCTACCGCAGCGCGCCGTCCCTACCGCAGCGCGCCGTCCCTACCGCGGTGGGGTTGCACTTGTGCGCTTGATTATCAGGGGTCGCCCGGCTTACCTGTCGTCAAAGCAATGCCTTCCTTTCAGTCACAAGTTTTGATCACGTTACTGGCCGGCGGAATCGTGTCGGCAGCCGATAACAATTGGTCCTCTTACCTCGGGGATTCCTCGCGGAGCCATTACTCCCAGCTTCGACAAATCACACCCGGCAATGTCCGCAAGCTCGAGGTGGCGTGGACATTTCATTCCGGGGATGCCCGGGCGGATAATTTTTCCCAGATCCAATGCAATCCGCTGGTCATCGACGGAGTCCTTTACGGCACGACTCCGCAACTCAAGCTGGTGGCCTTGAACGCAACCAACGGAAACGAGTTGTGGCGCTTCGATCCATTTGCCGGCAGCAAAGAATCCGGGTCGGGCGTTAATCGCGGCGTGGTGTACTGGTCGGAGGGAACTGACCGGCGTATTCTCTTTTCAGCGGATCACTATCTGTATTGCGTTGACGCCGGGACCGGCAAGGCCATCGAGAGTTTCGGTAATGGCGGCCAGGTCGATATCAAAGAGGGGCTGGGTCGGGATGTCAGTAAACTGTACGTGGCTTCGACGACTCCTGGGACACTTTACCGTAACCTGCTGTTCCTGCCTTTGCGCGTGGGGGAAGGCCCGGCGCCTGCCGCGCCGGGTCACCTGCGAGCGTACGACGTGCGCACGGGCAAGATCGTTTGGACTTTCCATACCATTCCCTATCCGGGGGAAGAGGGCTATGACACGTGGCCACCTGACGCCTGGAAGTACATCGGCGGAGTCAATTGCTGGGCCGGCATGGCGATCGATGAAAAGCGCAGCATTCTCTTTGTGCCAACCGGGTCGGCGGCTTTCGATTTTTGGGGCGGGAACCGGATTGGACAGGACCTCTTTGCCAACTGTCTACTCGCGCTCGATGCCCAAACGGGCAAAAAGCTTTGGCACTACCAATTCGTTCATCACGACCTCTGGGACCGGGACCTGCCTTCGGCGCCATGCCTGGTTACCGTCAAGCGCGAGGGCAAACGCATCGACGCAGTCGCCCAGACAACCAAGGCGGGTTACGTCTTTGTCTTTAACCGCGAAACGGGCGAACCATTGTTCCCGATTGAGGAGCGGTCGGTCCCACCTTCGGACTTACAAGGCGAATCGGCCTGGCCGACGCAGCCGATCCCGGTCAAACCGGCGCCATATGCGCGGCAACTGTTCACCTATAACGAAATCACGGACATCTCGCCCGCTTCGAGGCGGGCGGTGCTGGATCGGTTTTCCAAGATAAGGCCGCATGTTCCGTTTGAGCCGCCCAGCACACAGGGCACGATTATTTTTCCCGGTTTCGATGGGGGTGGAGAGTGGGGCGGGGCCGCGGTGGATCCGGACGGGGTCATGTACGTCAATGCCAACGAAATGCCCTGGATCCTGACGATGTATCTGACGGAGTTCGAAAGCAGCGGACAGCCCGCCAGCGGACACCAGTTATTTTCACAAATTTGCGCCGCCTGCCATGGAATCGATCGCAAAGGCAACAAGGCGCAAAACGTGCCCTCGCTGTTGGGGGTTGAGAAAAAACTGAAACGTGAGGACGTGATTCGTTTGCTCGGGACCGGCCGGGGAGTGATGCCGTCATTCGCTTTCCTTTCCGACCGCCAAAAGGAAGTTCTGGCCGACCACGTGTTGGGCGTGCCCGAGACGGCGCCAGCGCCCGAACATGCGGCCGCGCCGGCGACAGAACAGGATTTGCAGGGAATTCCTTATTCATTCACCGGATACAACCGCTGGCTGGACACTAATGGTTATCCGGCGGTCAAACCGCCCTGGGGAACTCTGAACGCGATTGATTTGAACACGGGCGAATATCGCTGGCGCGTGCCGCTGGGCGAAGTGCCGGCGCTCATGGCGCAAGGGTTGCCCCCAACCGGAGTGGAGAACTATGGCGGACCGGTGGTGACCGCTGGCGGACTGGTCTTCATCGCCGCGGCTAAAGACGAAAGGATCCGCGCGTTCGATCGGCGGACCGGCAAATTGCTGTGGCAAACCAAATTGCCCGCGGGCGGCTACGCCACGCCGGCTACTTACCTGTCGGGCGGACGGCAATATGTGGTGGTCGGATGCGGCGGCGGCAAAATGGGAACCAAGAGCGGCGATGCGTATGTGGCGTTTGCGTTGCCGAAATGACCATGGATTGGATTTCCCCCACAGATTCAGGGCGACCGCAGATGGCGGAATCCGAGATCTGAGGCTCTCCGGCGAGCAAATGGATTCCGAAGGTTGGGAGGAGTGGCGCTTTGCGGCGCTTTTTGACCGCTAACGACGGAGCTGGTCTTACGACGACCCCGCCATTTGTCCGCGGGTGACGCCAAGCTGGTTAAGGAGCTTGAGCTCGCGCCAGACCGCGGCGCCGGTAATTTCGCCCGCCAGAAGCCGCCGGTACTGTTGAATCGTCCGGGCTACTTCCTCGGCGGTTTCGTTGAGAAACTCGATTCGGAAATGGCGCGCGCCCAGCTCGAGCATGCGCGCGGCATATTCGGCGCCGGTTTGGGCGCGCGCGTTAAACACCGTATTCCGGCAGCCGACATCGGCTTTGACTGGGTGTTCCGCTCCGACCCGATCGCGCAATTGCACGGCATGTTTATCGCAGGGACGACCGCAATTGGTGTAATCCGTGCCAGTCGAGAGGAAGGCGCAGAAGACGCAATGCTCCATGTGAAACATCGGCATGTGCTGGTGCAGCGTCACCTCTAATTGGCGCGCCGGCGCAGCGAGGAGCAGCGCCTCGAGCTGTTGAACATTCAGATCGTAGGACGCGGTCACGCGTTCGAGCCCGAACTTTTTGAGGAAGTAATCCGCTGCCAGGTGGTTGGCAACATTCAGGGAATAATCACCGACTTTCCGGTCGTTGGCGAAAAATTTGAGATGATCGTAGTTCCGGACCAGGTAGCCATCTGCCTCGCTGGAGCGGACCTGCTTGAGTGTCCATTCCTCGCCGGTTTTAAAAATGCGGGGGGGCGCGACGAAAATTGTGGCATCGGACTTCTTGCCGCCGAAACGACGAAACCTTTCGACGGCCTCCCGATATTTCTTCGGATCCTCGAACTCGCAGTAGACAGTTTGAATTCCCTGGTGCAGGGCCGCTTCCAGTTGCGCGAGGTTGCGGACCAGCACAATTAGGTTAACAGGGGCGATTGCCGAAGTTGGAACGGGGCTTAGCGTGGGACCCGTCCGGTCCATCAAGGTCCAGCGCGAGCCACGGGACCGTTGAGCCTCGAGTTGCTGTACGGCTTGCCGACGGAGACGGTTCAGTTCGCTGACGGGCAGGATCACGTCGTCCGCGAGAAAGAATTTGAGCTCGCCGAGCTTAAAGGGAGTGCCGCCCAGCCGCCCGAGCTGCTCCTGCAGCCGAGCGGGTGTCAGGGGCTGGGACTTAGCTTTCGCCAGCGGCAGGACTGAATCGCAACGGGCCACATGTCCGAGCTCGTCGCGAAGGATTAACGTCAGCGGCGTTCCCGCGGCGCCGTGCACTTCGATGACAATCGGGCGCTGGAATTTTGGGTGGTCGCCTTCGTAGCTGCGCCGGAGCTCGCGTTCCAATTTAGGATCGCTGGTTTTCCAGACCTTATCCCCGCAATGCACCCGGCTGAAATTGATATCGCCCTGACCGAACCGGAGCAGAACAACGCGGTTTGAGCCACCATTCGCACTTTCATGGTTTTGAGTGCCGCGAACGGAATGCGCTTTCAGCTCCTGTATCTCGTAGACGCGTCCGCCTTCTTCCTTTTCCTCGGGCTTGCCGGCGTCGAAGACGATTCCATCGCCGGGTCGCACATCCTGCTGCAAGTGCAAGCGCACCGCGCCGGCGCTGACCTCCAGAACCTCGCCCAAATACACCCCGCGTTTTTTGCCGAAAGTGGCGTGGACGAGTTCCTGGTTATTGATGCCGCCGAACCAGCCGGTATACAGGCCACGGGAGAAGGCCATCTCCATTTCGTACTGCGCGGAAGGCTGGGGCGTGGCGGTTAGTGGAAGGGGACCCAGGGTGTGATGCAAATCGTCCAGGGCCTGGCGATAAATGCGCGTGATATTCGCTACATACTCGGGTGACTTGAGCCGGCCTTCGATTTTGAGCGAGGCGACGCCGAGACGAACCAACTCGGGCAACACTTCCAGGCCAGCCAGGTCTTGCGGACTCAGGAGGTACTTGCGATTCCCCAATTCAACCTGCTTGCCGTCCGAGATCAGCTCGTAAGGCATGCGACAGGCCTGAGCGCATTCACCGCGATTGGCCGAGCGCCCGCCCAGGGCTTCACTGGTCAAGCACTGGCCGGAATACGCAACGCAAAGGGCGCCGTGAACGAAGACTTCCAGGGGCAGCGCGGGGCCGGCTGCGCGCGTCGAGTTGTCGGCGCTTAAAGCTGGCGCGGCGACGATCTTCTCGATTTCTTTGAGCGAACATTCCCGGGCCAAAACCACCAGGTTACAACCCAGTTCGCGCGCGAACTCCACGCCCGCGGCGCTGGTAACGGTCATCTGTGTTGAAACATGGATGGGAAAATCGGGGGAAAGGTCCCGGATTAACCGGCAAATGCCCACATCCTGAACGATCGCCGCATCCACGCCCGCGGCGATGATAGCGCGCGCGAATTGCTCGGCCTGCTTGAGTTCGTTTTCAAAAACCAGCGTGTTGAAAGTGACGTAGCCCTTCACCCCGCGGCGATGCAGAAATTCCATTAACCCCGGCAAATCCGCTTCGGTGAAATTCTGCGCCCGCATGCGGGCATTGAATCTCTCCAGGCCGAAGTAAATGGCATCCGCGCCGTTTTCCACGGCCGCGCGGGCACACTCCCAATCACCGGCGGGCGCCAGCAACTCAGGCAAGCGAACCGCGTTGGCTCGGGCGGCGCGTTCAGGGACGGCGCCAGCGATCGCGGGTTCCAGGCTGGTGGGATTGCATTCCATCAAGACCGATAATGTAGCCTGTAGGGGCGGCGTGGACAAAGGATTTGCGACGAGGAGGGATGGAGCGGGGCACGGCAGTATGCCCCGGCGCGCGCGGGCATCCTGCCCGCAGAAACGGACGATCACCACCTGACGCCGAGCCTTTCTCTTTCACCGCACTCGATTGGTGGACCTCTGCGGACTAGGAAGTCCGCGCGCCGACCGAAGGGTCACTTCCTTAATACGGAATCCCGCTGAGCCCAGGCGGGGTCCGCCTCGGGGTAATCGAGGTTATAGTGCAACCCGCGACTTTCGGGGCGCGCCAGGGCGCACTTGACAATGATTTCGGCCACCGTCGCGATGTTGCGCAGTTCGAGCAGGTCGTTGGTCACAATAAAATCCCAATAGTATTCCTGGATTTCTTCCTGGATGTTGGTGATGCGCTTGAGGGCGCGCTGCAATCGTTTATTCGTTCGCACGATCCCGACATAATCCCACATGGCCCGCCGGATTTCGTCCCAGTTGTGTGAGACCACGACCAACTCGTCCGGGTTGTGCGCATTGCCGGAATGCCAGTCGGGGATTTGCACTTCAAAGCGGGCGGGACCGGAACCAGTAGCGGCTTTTTGAGCCGCCCGATGCGCGCAGACCAGGGCTTCGAGGAGCGAATTGCTGGCCAGACGATTGGCTCCGTGCAACCCAGTGCAGGCAACCTCCCCTACAGCATAGAGTCCGGCAATCTCGGTTTCACCATCCAGGTTGGTCAGGACCCCGCCGCACTGGTAGTGAGCGGCCGGAACGACGGGGATGGGTTCCTTGGTGATATCGATTCCGAACCGCAGGCAAGTCTCGTAAATATTGGGAAAGCGGCTGATGATGAATTTGGCGGGCTGATGGGTAATATCGAGCAGGACATGATCGGCGCCGCTCTTCTTCATTTCGCTATCGATCGCCCGGGCGACGATATCGCGAGGCGCCAATGACTTGCGGGGGTGGTATTTCTCCATGAACTCCGCGCCCTCGACGGTCTTGAGGATACCGCCTTCACCTCGAACGGCCTCGCTAATCAGAAAGGATTTGGCTTTGGGATGATATAAGCAGGTTGGGTGAAACTGAACGAATTCCATGTTGGCCACGGCGGCACCGGCGCGGTAGGCCATCGCGACCCCGTCGCCGGTGGCAATGTCGGGATTAGTCGTATAGAGGTACACCTTCCCACAACCGCCGGTTGCCAGGACGGTGGTAGACGCGGCGAACGTTTCGACGCTGACCTGGCGCTTGTTCAGGACGTAGGCGCCTAAACAACGGTGGTTGCCGACGTAGCCGAGTTTCTGGCTGGTGATCAGGTCAATGGCCAGGTGGTTTTCGAACATCTCGATGCGCGGTTGTTGCGCCACTGCGCTCAAGAGGGCACGCTCCACTTCGCGGCCGGTGATATCCTTGGCGTGCAGGATTCGACGTTTCGAGTGGCCGCCTTCCTTGCCGAGATCCAATTCGCGCTGGCCGTGGGAGTGCGGCACTTCCCGTTCGCTAAAGCGCATCCCCAACTCGATCAGTTCCGCGATCCGGGCAGGGCCCTCTTCGACAATGGTCCGCACGACCTTTTCCTTGCATAAGCCGGCGCCCGCTTCGAGCGTGTCGCGCACATGCAGCTCAACGGAATCTTCTTTGCTGGTTACCGCCGCAATGCCGCCCTGGGCATAATTCGTATTCGACTCGGCGCGATCTTTTTTGGTGACGATGGCCACCTTGCCGTAGGGCGCGACCTTGAGGGCGTAACTCAAGCCGGCGATGCCGCTGCCTAAAACCAGAAAATCAAATTCTCTCATCATTCACAAACGCGAGTTGTCGATTAGCCTCGTTTTCCCCACGAACACGGCCAAGGCCATGTGCGTGCCCGGCTCGACTTTCCGCACAGGTGCCAACGTTTCGGGGTCGAAAAACTCGACGTAATCCAGCCGCGCCGCCGGTGCGCTCTCGACCAGGCCCTTTATTTGGTTCTTGAGACGTTGCGCGGAAAAGCCGCTCTTCGCTTTATGCGAAACGGTCCGCGCTTCTCGAATGGCGCGCCACAGCACGGTTGCCTGGCCACGCAAATCGCCGGTCAGATATTTGTTTCGAGAACTCATCGCCAAGCCATCCGGTTCGCGATGAGTGGGCGACACAACGACGCGAACCGGAAAATTCAAATCGCGCGCCATTCTTTGCACAACTGCGGCCTGCTGAAAATCCTTGGCGCCGAACACGGCCACGTCGGGCAAGACGATGTTAAACAGTTTCGCAACCACGGTGGTGACACCGCGAAAGTGAGCCGGACGCGAAGCACCTTCCATCCCTTTCGACAAAGACTCTTCGACCACAAACGTGCTAAACCGGCTTTGGGCATCCTGCGGATACAGGTCCGCGTCAGTGGGCGCGAACACGACATCCACCCCTGCCCGCCGGCAAGCGCGGGAATCTGCGGCGAGGTCGCGTGGGTAAGCGCTAAAATCTTCAGTTGGCCCGAATTGGGTCGGGTTGACGTAGATGCTGACCACGACCTTGCCACGGTTCCCTACCAATTGTCGCGCGCGCCGCACGAGGCCCAGATGGCCGGCATGCAAATAGCCCATGGTCGGCACGAACCCAACCTTCACTGCCGACTGCTTCCAGGTCAAGGCGAGGCGCTGCATCGACCGGACCTGCTGCACAATTCGCATGGCGGAACAGTGATTTAGCACTATCCATGTGGCAACCCTAAAGAATTCAAGGCGCAGCGCACCACGGCCGCCGGAGACGGAACGCCGCATTTATGAGGCAGCAGGGCTCGGCGGCGAAAAAAATCCTGAATTCAGCATTTTCCGTTGCCGCTGCCGCCTAAAGGCGGCGTTCCGGCAAAAACGGTCTTTCCGCTGGGATGGCGCTTAAGAAAAACGCCCGAAGCTCAATCGGAGACGGAACGCCGCATTCATGCGGCAGCAGGGTTCGACGGCGAAAAAAATCCTGAATTCGGCATTTTCCGTTGCCGCTGCCGCCTGAAGGCGGCGTTCCGGCAAAAACGCTCTTTCCGCGGTGATGGCAGTTAAGGAGAAACGCCCGAAGCTCTATGTATGCCGACCGTGAAAGTTGCCGAGACCGGTGCGGACCACGGTGTGGATATTGGGGGCCCGCCAACCTGGCGCTTATCCGGGTCGCGCGCGCGGGCAACCAGCTTCGCATCGGCCTGGAGTTGAATCGGCCCGGAGTAGACGAGCGCATTGGAGGAAATCGCGCCTTGTGGCGACCGAGGATCAGAACCGTCGAGCGTGTAATAAATAGTCGCGTTGGAGACGGCGCTCAACTTGAGTTCAGCGCCGGAGGGAACCTGGCCGGCAGCGCGGCTGAGGGTCGGCGGTTGAGCGAATTGGTCATCGATGAACTCGAGCCGTTGGGACAACCAGCTTTTCATCCAATCGATTTCGCTCTGGTACGATCCGCCTCGGGGTTCGAGCCCCCAGCGCCGAACCTGTCGAGGTTGAGCGGGGCGCACCTCATTGGTGAGACGGTCCACCAACTGAAACAAATTTGTTTCGGAGAAATAATTTCGCCGCAGGTCCTGCCAGCGATCCACCCAAAGCTGCCAGAAGTCCGGATCGTGGAACAGGCGGTTCCACCAGGGAGCGGCAAAGAACCGTCCCGTGTTCCAACGGCGTGGATCGGCATCGCGATCGTCAATCGAGCCCAGGGCGCGGTCAAAATCCCAGTGGGGGCCAAAAGTTAATTTGCCGTTTCGCGGTTTGTAAAAATAGGTGCTGAACTTGAGGGCATCGACATTGCCGCTAAGCACTTCCAGGACATGAAAATCGATCCAGGAATCCACGTCGACGTAGGCGCGATAGCCGCGATCCGGGTCCTTCCAGTCGGGGCTGTGCAGGACGCGGTTAAACTCTTCCAAGTACGAGCTGATGTACTCACGCTGCGGCGCCCGCTGGGGCAACTTCATCAGCGGCTCTTTCGGTTCAACGTAAACCATTTCGGTGCCTCCCGCCCATAAACCCGATTCACCCGGGCCGAGGCGATCGAACTTGAGCAGATAGCCCCCGGTGACGTCCGGCGCTTGCACATCCTCGGGACCAAGCCGGTCAATAGCCACCCGATGCTTGCCAACCTTGATTTTCTCTTCGAGGACGTAAATCCCGTAATAATCGCGCAGTGTGACCGGGCCGGGATGGTGGACCAGGAACACCTCGATGAACCGGGTGCGCGGCGAGTAATGGCCCATGTCCCGGCTCAACTGATGAACGAAGGGATTATGAATCATAATCGGGTCGTAAACAGTCGGCGCATAGAGCACCCAATCCGAATTAGCCGGCAGGCCCAAGGCCGGCAAATGCTGTTCGTGATCTAATTCATCGAGAAATTGGAGAGCAAATCCCGGCTGCGGCATATTGGCTGAGGTTGAACCGCGCAGGTGAAAGCCGCCGCGGGTGCTCAGGGTGGGCCGGTCGGTTAATGCGGCCCGGCTGTGACCCGGCTCATAGAATGAGAGCTGGACAGAAGACGAGCGCGATGAAGTGGGGCGGTCCGCCCCGAGCGTGTCCATCACCAGGACCGGCAAAGTCGAGCTGAATTTCAGGACATTGCTGGCCAGCAGAAGAAAGGTCTGACTTTGCGGGGGACCTGGAAGCAAACCATCGCCGAAGGCGCGCGCTCGCACCGTCAGCGTATTGGTAACCGAAATCGGCGCGGCATAAACCGGCGAACTTTTGCCGGGCAATCGACCGTCCACGGTGTAGCGGATGACGACATTGCTGGCGCGGCAGGATAAATCCAGTGAGAACGGCTCCGTAAACGAGCCGCCCTGGGGCGAGAAGATTACAGGTGGGGCAAATCCCGGACCGCTGCTCTGGTTAGGCTTTCCTGGGGTCGGCTCGGTAAAAAAGCCGCAGATTTCCGGCGCCCCCGGTGTGCGCCCGTACGAAACACCTGGTGATTGCTTCGGGTACGCAGTGAACTCGGAGACGAGGTTGGTTCGCGGCCCGGACAAAGCCAGAAAGCCGCCCTCTTTGCTGAGCCGGAAATTCGTTTCGAGATGGGCCAGGTTGTCGATACGGCCCGCGCCGGTCGTGAAGACAAGCAGGTAATTTCCAGGCGGAATGACTACGGCCGGGAACTGCCATTTGGCCAGATTGGCGGGCTCATCGGAAAGAGACCATCGGGCGAGATTCACCTCCTCGTAACCCGCGTTATAGAGTTCAATCCAACCGCCGCGTTCGGGATCGTTTTCGGAACTGTGAGGGCGAGTGTCCGCAAGGAATTCAGAGATGTAGACGGAGTTGAAAGAGCTGGCGCCTACAGCCCCCACCGGAAGAGCCAAAACGAACAGCGAAACCAATCCGCAGGCCAGGGCTGGCGGAAGAGAAGGAAGGCGAAGACTGAGAGCAAGAGGCATGGGCTCAGAATGCGCAGCTGGCGTCGGCTCTTTCGTGCAAATGGATCCTCGCGCTCTTGCGGTAAAACACGTGACGGCGCAAGTCATGCCCCGGCGCAATGGAGGGGTGATCGAAATCTTCGGCCGGACTGTGGGTAAAGCCCAAACGCTCCATGAGACGCCGGGAACGCAGGTTTGTAGCGGCGGTAAACGACACGATTTCCTGGAGCTCCAAGACCCGGAAACCGTGGTCCAAAGCCTGCCGGGCTGCTCGGTAAGCAATATTCCGCCCCCAGTACTCGCGTCGTAACCGCCATCCAACTTCAACGCAAGGCGTGAACGACGCCTCGAACAACGGCACGGCCAGGCCGGTGAACCCGGCGAACTGACCGTCCACCGCGACGACCCACAGGCCCCAGCCGCGTTCGTCGATGCTGCGGCGCAAGCGCCCTAAAGAAGCGGCGCTCTCCTCGCGGGTGAGAGGTCGTGGGAAGTACCGCATGACCTCCGGATCGCTGTTCATAACAGCATACGGCTCGAGGTCCGAGTCCTGCCATTGTCGTAACACGATCTGTTCCATTGTCTGCTGACGCCGTGAGTCGTGCCAATATAGCAGAGTCCGGTGCGGTGTCGACGGCACACGGCGAGCTGCTCACGCAGGCGCTTTAGACTCTAGCGTCAAAACGCCGCGCGGCGCGGGTAGCAGCGCCCTGAACCGCGCCCCGTTCAGCGGCACGACGTTGGACGTGAACGTAACTCCTCCCGCATTCGTTCCGCCCGCTAAATGCGGGCGGGGACATCGCAGCGCGATGTCCAAAACAATGGTAGGGATGGCGCGCTGAGACTGTCTCAAAACTTCTTGAAGGAATTTTTGAACGTACCGCCGGCAAAAGGATCGGATCACCATGGTTCAACCGATAGCTCCCGATTACGGCCAACAGTT
>Ga0070741_10006279_pt1 | contig 25668 bp, 24 predicted proteins | sample Coa_R1_4_FD_66440 | JGI IMG/M metagenome (GOLD analysis project Ga0070741, IMG submission 66440) | Surface soil microbial communities from Centralia Pennsylvania, which are recovering from an underground coalmine fire - Coalmine... | ecosystem: Environmental > Terrestrial > Soil > Unclassified ... | reverse complement strand
TCAACGAATCGCGGGACAACCACGACTTCTACACTCGCACTAACGCCCTTGCCCATCAGCTCGATCCCACGCGACAAACGGGCGGCATCCGATATTTTCAGGAATCTGAATTTCTTGAAGATGTGTTCACCATGAACGATTTCGGATTCCCGCTGAAGCCGCCGAATCATCCACGTTACCTGAACACAGAATTCGTGGGCCATACCTTTCCCACGAAGACCATCGACAACGTCGAACGCCTCACCGAGCACACGCTGCGTCACGCCCGCATTCATGACCAGTTAGCGTCCAATCCGCAATATGCGGGTGGAATCGGATGGTGTGCCTTCGACTACAACACTCACGGAAACTTCGGTTCCGGCGACCGCATCTGCTATCACGGCGTGACCGACATTTTCCGCGAGCCGAAGCCCGCAGCCGGGTTCTACAAGTCGCAATGCGATCCCGAGGAGGAAGTCGTGCTCGAGCCGGCATTCCACTGGGCCCGCGGAGACGAGTCGATCGGATTCTCAAAAGCGGTCATCTGCTCGAACTGTGATCACCTGAAGGTTTATATCGACGAGAAGTTGGTTGCTGAAGTCGATCCAGACCGCAAGCAATTTCAGCATCTTCGATACGCGCCGTTTGTGGTGGAGCTCGGGGAACTATTCCACAAATGGGGAGATCTGCGCCTGGAAGGGTACATACAAGGGAAAAAGGTGATCGAAAAGAAGATGTCCGGGCAAGGCGTGGACACGAATTTCGTGGTGCTGCCCGATGACACAAAACTCGTCGCCGATGGCGCTGATACGACTCGCGTCGTTCTTCGCGTAAATGACGAATTCGGGCGCATTCGGCCCTTCGCGAATGATTCGATTAAGTTCGAACTCGAAGGCCCGGCGGAAATCATCGGTGACAATCCCTTTTCTCTGGTCGGCGGTACTGGCGCGATCTGGATTCGCAGCAAAGAGCAGCTCGGAAAAGTCGTGCTCAAGGCAACACACCCAACTCTCGGCGAACAACGTGTGGAATTTGAGATCGACTCCGTTCCCGCAGAACTCGTGTGAGGAATAACAAACTTCTAGGGTGCCCCGTCCTCGTGTCTCCCGGTTTTGGAGACACAGGGCAGGGGTTTTGATTTTTGAAAAGTGCTACTGCGGGGTTTCCGTCGTCCCCGCTTCCTTGATCAAATCCGTCTTGATCTGAAATTTCTGGTTCGGCACGAGGTCGACTTCAGTGGTGAAGCTCTGGTAGCCAGGCAAGCTGATCGTAATCTTCCGATGTCCCGGGGCAACCTGGAGCCCCTTGCCTACTCCGCCGAATTCGCCCGCATGTCCGACGTAATATCCATCCACAAACACCGCCGCCCGGTCCGGTGTCACCGAGAGCTTGATATCTGAAAAAACCTTCGGCAGCTGGAATTGCGTGTCTTTCTCCATCTTCACAAAGATGGTCTGTTTCTCTCCCGGCCGCACCGCAATCTTTTGCGAGAATTCCTGATAGCCATCCTGTCGCACCGCGACTTCATGCTGCCCCGGAAGGAGCAAAATTTTTTTCGACCCTTTCAGTTCCTTGAGATAACCGAGATATTGTCCGTCTATCCAAACCCCGGAGCTCTTCTCAACTCCTGTTGCCCCGACGAGCTCCACTTCCCCGAGCACCTGGTTACTGCTCTGTGCGCAAAGCGGCGAAACAAAGATCACGAACGCAACAAAACCCACAGCAAATTTCTGAGTCAAACCAGCGCTAATCCGGCAAGCACACATGGCCACCTCCTGCTACTCAGGCGAGAGTTCCCGTTACATTAACCGATATTACGATGCGCGAATTAGTAGAAGGTGCCTACACGCTCACGCTGCTTCAACCAGAGCCGCGCGACTGGAGCGATCGACGACAATCGACCGGGCTTACCACCCCACCTTCATGCCCTTGTTCTGCTCATCCAACCAGGTTTTGAGGGGCGCGAAATACTCCAGGATGGCGCTGGCATCTGCCTCCCGCTGCCCCGTGATTGCTTCCATTGCGTCCTGCCAGGGTCTGCTCTGGCCCATCTCCAGCATCTTGTTTAGCTTTTCGCCCGCAGCTTTCGATTCAAAAAACGTGCAGCGGTTCAGCGGCCCCTTGTACCCAGCCTCGCGGCAAAGTGCACGGTAGAACTGGAACTCATAGACATCGGCCAGGAAGTAGCGCATGTAAGGAGTATTACTGGCCACGTGATACTTCGCTCCAGGATCGAAATCACGTTCACTGCGCCCGACCGGCGGGACTACTCCCTGGTACTTCAGCCGCAGGTCCCACCAAGCTTTGTTGTACTCCTCCGGAGGAATCGCACCTGAGAAAACCTGCCAGCGCCATTTGTCGATCAGCAGCCCGAATGGCAAAAAAGCAACTTTGTCGAGCGCTCGCCGCAGAAGAATCGGAATGTCGGCCTCAGCTGGAGGGATATTTTCAAGCAATCCGATCTGTTTCAAATACTCCGGCGTGATGGCCAACGCAATTGTGTCGCCGATCGCCTCATGGAATCCGTCGTTCGCTCCGCCCTGAAACATGGGTGGCTGGTCCTTGTATGCGCGCTGATAGAAGTTGTGCCCAAGCTCATGATGGATGGTCACAAAGTCTTCATCACGCACCTGAATGCACATCTTGATGCGGACATCATCTTTGCTATCGATGTCCCACGCGCTAGCGTGACATACAACTTCCCGGTCCGCAGGTTTGACAAATAGCGATCGGTCCCAAAAAGTTTGCGGAAGAGGCGCAAAGCCGAGCGATTTATAAAAGTTCTCGCCGTATTTGACCATCCCGTGGGCATCGACATTCTTGGCCTTCAGCAATTCGGTCAGATCGTAGCCGCGGCTGTTCTCCGGCAGGCCGAGGATGGGGAAAATATGTCCCCACTCTTGTGCCCAGGGATTTCCGAGCAAATCGGCGCGCAGCGGTTTGTCCGGTGGCACAACCTCTGCGCCATACTTCTGCGACAAGCGCGCCCGCACAAACGTGTACAACGATAGATACAGCGGCCGTACCTGCTCCCATAGCCGATCTACTTCCGCGCTGAATTGCTCCGGAGGCATGTCGTAGCCCGCGCGCCACAACGCTGCGGTATCCTTAAAACCCAACTCGCGCGCGCCTTGGTTCGAAAGTTCCACAAAACGCGTGTAGCGTTTGCGCATGGGAGCCCCAACTGCATGCCATCCGACCCAAAGGTCTCTCAGTTCGTTGGGATCACGGTTCTCGCTCATGACCCTTTCAATCGCCGTGATGTCCAGGCATTTGCCGGAAGCGTTGCAGTACTTGCCTTTCCCATACTCCGATTCGAGTGATGCCGCGATTTGGCTCATCTCTTTCCGCAGCGCCGGATCTTTTGGTCCAGGCGCAGTGAGCGAAAGTTTTAGCAGCAGGAATTTTCTCGCCAGCTCCGGCGGCAGCTTCAGACCATCAAACCGCTTCGCCTGTTCGACCAAGTCGGTAGTCACTGCCGTGATCTCGTCATTTGCGTCGGCGGCTAACGCCTCCGTATCGTCAGTGATGAAATTTTGCTGTACCCAATTGGCCTGGTTGCCCTTGATGTTGAGCTCGGCGAGTTGGGCCTCGGCTTTCTTCATAAACTGCTCTGCTTCGGCGATAGTGGGCGCGGAATTCTGCGCTATGAGGGCGGCCGTGAACAGAAGAACGAGACACGAAGCAAGCAAAATTCTTTTCATATTTTCTCCGGCGAGAATTATGCACGAGGCAGGTGAGAACCTTCAAACGGCGGGACGATCTCGTCCGCTGTACTTAGGATCGGTAGCCAAAAACCGTGTCGACTAAGCGCAGTGCAGCATTAAGGGCCTTGTTGTCGCGATCTCCGGCGGGATCGTACGACGCGACTCCTAGCGCCACGATTCGAGTCTTTTTCCGGACCTCGAAAACTCCTTCCAGTAAGCACTCGAGCGTAATGCCACCTGGCGAGGCCCATTGGTTGGCCACAGCGACGCTGGGATCAAGCACGTCAAGATCAACGTGCACATAAACACCATCAACACGCTTGGCGAGTGACGGAAGGTGACTTTTCAGTTTGTCGACTGTACCGACTTGCAGTACTCCAGAAGAGTTGAGTAGGTCGCGTTCGGCGGGTTCGACGTCACGTGCGCCGAAGAGAACGATGCGATCGCCGGCAATTGGCTCGAATCCCGGAATTGTTCGCGCTAAATTCCGCCATGCCCGTCCCAGAAGCGTGGCTATAGGCATTCCATCCAGAAAGCCCGAAACCGTCGTCTCCGGAGTATTTGCTTCCCCGTGCGCATCGAACCAGACAATTCCAGTTTTATGCGCCCCACAGCCGCTGACCGTCCCAACGGCAGCGTTACAGTTCCCAGAGAGCACAATCGGAAAGCGCCCGCCTTCACGGCTTTGACGTACCGCGAGCGCTACTTTGCGGCCGAGTTCGAACGCAGCGCTAATTTCGGCTGGATAAGGACTCTCCAGCGATATTTCTTCACTCTCAAAGCCCGCTGCGTGCCGCTTTAAGACCTCCTGAAGTCCCGAATGGAAGATTCGCTCAGGTCCCAGTCCCATGCGCTTTCGAGCGTGGCCTGAATCGTAAGGAACGAGGATTATGTCGACTTTCATGTTGCGAGATTGTAATTGAGCGTGCGCGACTTAGGTCATTGCCGGTAGTAGAAAAGAGAGTGAGTCCGGCAGCGTCCTAAACGCCATTATGGTTGAATGCGGAGTGCTGATTGCTGAGTGCCGGGTTTGCTGAATCCTGCGCCTGTCCTTTAGAATCAAATGGTTCAGGATACATCTGGAGATCCAATGAAGGCAGCCATTCATCCCGCATACAACGAAGTACGCGTGCTTTGCGCATGCGGCAACTCATTCACCACCCGTTCCACGCACAAAGGCGACATCCACGTCGAAATCTGCTCGAATTGTCATCCGTTCTTCACGGGCAAACAAAAGCTGGTCGATACCGCCGGCCGCGTCGAGCGCTTCCGCCGCAAGTACGGTAAAACCGAAACAGCCAAGAAGTAATGTGGGGCGGGCGCCCTCGCCCGCCTAAGTCACCGGCAGCAAGACTTCCTTCTACAATTGATTTGTGACTGAAATCGGCAAGATGCTGCTGTTCTTTGGCGTCGTCCTGGTTGTGATTGGACTGCTATTGGTTTTGCTGGGCCGAACGAATCTGCCAATAGGCCGGTTGCCGGGCGACATTTTATATCGCGGGAAGCACACCACCTTCTACTTTCCCCTGGCCACCTCGATTCTGCTGAGTGTAGTACTGTCGTTGGTTTTGTACCTGATCGGAAGAATCAGACATTGATTAGGAGCCTCAAAAGGCCGCCTCGGCTGCCAAGCTGCTGCATTCTTGAATAAACGATCAGGAGGACAGAGTGATATGAAAAAATCGGTGTCTGAGGGTAAGACTGTGGAACAGTACCTGGCTGCTGTCCCTCAACCTGCGCGTGGCGCTCTGAACAAAGTTCGCGCCACAATTCGTTCAGTCGTGCCGGCGGAAACCCAGGAAGTGATCAGCTACGGGATTCCCGCTTTCAAGCACAAAAAGGTGCTGGTCTGGTATGCGGCGTTTGCGGACCATTGCAGCTTGTTTCCGACTGCGTCCGTTATCGCAAAATTTAAAGACGAACTCAAGAGATATCGCGTCTCAAAGGGAACCATTCAGTTCCCAACGGATAAACCATTGCCGGCTATGCTGCTAAAGAAAATGGTGAAAATGCGCCTGGCCGAGGTGGAAGGCAATGCAAGACGGGCACCAAGGAGCTAAGTTTTACTGCGTTTCGGGATGATTTGCTCGCGCAGCCGGCGCGACAAATTAACGGCAAGCGAGCGATAGAACCGTGACGCGAGATGAGGGAACAATTCGAAGAGTTCCATCAGGCTTTGCCATTCCACCGCGAATGCCTGCACCTCATCTTCTGCGATCGCGGTAGCGCTCGGAATGCTGTCCTCGAGGAACGCCATTTCACCGCAAATTTCGCCTGCGCCAAGCCGCGCCAACTGGGTGCCCCAGATCGTGACGCCGACCTTGCCCGATGCGATCAAGTACAGGATCTTCGACGATATGCCCTGCTGAATGATTACCTCTTTCGGTTTGAACGTTACCTGCTTGGCGCGGTCGATGATCAGCGTCCAATCGTTCGGCGAAAGGTAGGGCAACCGGCTCTTCCCTTCCTGTAGCGCGGAGAGCAGTTGAGTCTGAGCGGAGCGGGTGGGCGAGCGCATGCCTTATTCGCGAAGCAGATGCAACAAAAGCATAACAGAGGCAGATTTGGATACGTAATAACGTTTTGAGAGCATCCAGCTCGATTCGTGCTTTTTGGCGTCGAGAGTAAGTCGTAAGTGTTTGACCAGCAGAATTTATGCAATGTCCGGCCCGTTACCTACGTAATTCTCTTTCGTAATCTGCGGAAAAAGGTCTGCCAAAGTACTTGTAAAATCGGGGAAACCCTCTTCGTCAGCAACAAATTTCAGGATCTGGCGTTTATATACACAGCCTGAAAAATGAAAGACCGGCCGCCAGTTCCGTCCTTTGACATCGCAAGTCGCTTCAGTCGGCGGGTACGGCTGAAAGCTCCGTGCACGCGCGGTATTCGCGTGTGAAGAAAACGAAAGGGAATCATGCAAATCACGCGCTCTGTTCGCTGGTTGTTTCTGGCGCTTGTACTGCTCGCTATTCCAGTTTCATCGTTTGCTGGAGTGCTGATATCGGTTTCAATAGCGCCGCCAGCTCTTCCAGTTTATGAGCAACCTCCGTGCCCCGGCGATGGCTACATTTGGACGCCCGGCTATTGGGCATATGGACCGGACGGCTATTACTGGGTGCCCGGAACCTGGGTCGTAGCCCCGCGTCCTGGATTGCTTTGGACCCCCGGTTACTGGGGATGGAGCGGTGGAGCCTATATTTGGCACCCTGGTTACTGGGGCCCGCACGTTGGGTACTACGGTGGCGTGAATTATGGCTTTGGGTACGTGGGCGTTGGCTTCGTGGGTGGCGAATGGCGTGGCGGACATTACTACTACAATCGCTCGGTCACGAACGTGCACATCACGAACGTTCACGTCTATAACAAAACCGTCATTAATAACGTAACTGTGAACCGAGTCAGCTACAACGGCGGACCTGGAGGGCTCAACGCCCGGCCCAACCGCTTCGAAGAAAAGGCCATGCACGAGCGCCATTTCGAAGCCACGCGAATGCAGATCGATCATGAGCATGGCGCGCGCGGTAACCGTGAATTTTTAGCTTCGGTGAACCACGGCCGTCCGTCAGTTGCGGCGACTGCTCGTCCGGCGGAGTTCCATCATGGCGTGGTTTCAGCGCGTGACGAAAGAGCGCCTCGTGCGGCAGAGAATCACCACGTAGATGCTCGCGTGATGAACCGGCCGGTACCGCATCCGATGAACGCACCGCGTCCGGACAATCGGCGTGCAGATGATCGCTCCATGAACCACAACGCTGCGAGACCGCAGAATGCGCCCCGTCCTGACGAACGCCCACGTCCGACAGCGCATAACATGGACCGCCCAGCAGCACACAATATGGACCGCCCGATGAACGCACCGCGTCCGGAGAATCATGGCGGACCAGGGCCGCACCCGGCTGCCTATCACCCGGCGAACGCGCCGCATCAGGATGCTCCGCGTGCACAGCACGGCGGCGCCCCGCACCCGCAGCACGAGAATGCTCCTCATGCTGAGCATGACAACGGACATCAACACAAGGGCCGCTAGCATTTGTCGCAGTTAGGTTCAGGCCGGCGAGAGCCGGCCTTCTTTATTTGCTGAATATTCCGTTGCGGGTTGAAAAGCCGAAACCTTAAACGCAAAGCTCGCAAAGGGCGGGCGCAAGGCTCGCCGACCAGATTTATGGTTCTTTGCGTCCTTTGCGAAAACCCTGCGCGCTTTGCGGTTCAGAGCTCTTACGTCAGTTTCTTATCCTGCTTGTGAGCCCGGTGATCAGCATCAACTTCGCCATTTGAGTTTCGATCTTTGGCGCAGTTGACACAAAGTTCAACTCAGCTTTGAATATCAATTTGCACTTGCGGAAAACTGCAAGTGACGCAAACATCCAAAAACAGGAGTCAACCATGTCCGCTCCCAGCCGTCGCCCTGAAATTCGCCGCCGCCGCGCGCGGAAAGAAAAAATCCTGAAGCTGCGCAAACGCATTGCCGCCGCAAAATCTTCCGCAGAGAAGTCGCCTTTAGAAGCGAAGTTGTCGCTGCTCGCGCGCAAGTCTCCCGGACAGCCGTTGACGAAAGCCTAATTAGGAATTCACCACTTTGTGGACGGCCGGCGGCCTGGAGGAAACTCCGGCAATCTGTTCGTAGGCGGCAAGAATGGATTCCGCCGAATTTTTCCAGGAAAATTTCTTCACCTGTTCGTAGCCGCGCTGCCGCATTTTTTCGCGCAGGGGTTGATCGAGCAGCACGCGCTCGAGCGCCCGCATGATCTCGAAGACGTTTTCGGGATTCACGATGACCGCGGCGTTGCCCACCACTTCAGGAATCGAAGATGTGTTTGAGGTTAGTACCGGAGTTCCGTGCGCCATCGCCTCAAGCGGCGGTAGGCCGAATCCTTCGTAGAGCGACGGGAAAACGAACACTTTCGCCAGATCGTAAAAGATTCGCAGCACGTCAATCGGCACGAATCCCATGAAACGGACATCATTCTGCACGCCGCCGCGCACCACCGTCCGGCGAAGGTCGGGATTTTTCGACAGCTCGTCGCCGATGATGATGAGCTTCAGGTCGGGATAGAGGTCCTGCTTTACCAGATCAGCCTTCAGCGCGGAGAAAGCTTCGATGATTCGCACCAGATTCTTGTGCGGGCTGATACGTCCGGCGTAAAGCAGGAACGGATACGTGACCTGATAGCGCTCGGCTAGAAATCGGCGATCGGTGTCGGTGGCGTGGCCGGTCAAAAAGCGACTGTCGATCGCGTTGTAAATAACTTCAATCTTGCCTGAGTCGATCCCGAACAGTTTGACAACCTCACTCTTGGTAAACCGCGAAACGGCAAATACACGGGCCGCGTTCTGCAGGACCCGCCGCGTCATACTGAAGTGCAGGAAGCGCTTGACGCCAGATCCGGTGCGGGCGCGATACATGTGATCGAGCACGTCGTGAGCAGTGACGACGTAGGGACAAGGCAATCCGCGAGGGAACCAGAACAAATGAGGAATGTGCGCGAGATCGCATTTCAGGCGTTTCACGACCGTGCGGCATTGCAGCTCGCCGCGGAGAGTCTCCCCGGGGGGAAGGGCGACGGCTTTGAAATTTCCAGGCAGCTTCCCAATTTCGCTGACCTTCTCAGCGGGACCGAGCAGAAAATACTCATTCTGGTGATCTAATTGTGCAAGCGCGCGGATAACGTTCCGGCTATAAGTGCCAACGCCGAATTCGTTGATCCGGCGGATGTCGATGGCAATGCGCACAGGGAGATTTTACAGTGATACAAGCCGTTTACTCTGTTCCATACGAGTGATTCTCAAAAGCGTCTCGGAAGAGCTGCTCAAGGGTCTGCATCGGGAGGAAAAGGCGATTCGGATGCCCCGGGAATTCTATAAAACCATATGCGAGATAGAACTGTCTCGCTCTTTCATCCTTTGCGTCCACCACAACCGCAAACGATGCGATGTTCCTGCTGTGCTCGAGTGCCCGTTTGAGGGCACCCATGAGTAGAAGTTCGCCGATTCCGGCTCCCTCGAATTCCTTGCTGCGTGCCAGGCGCCCGAGCAAGGTTGCAGGTAATTTCTCATACTTGGGGACGTGTAGTTTTGCGGCGAGTTGAGCCGGCAGTTCGCCTGCATCGATGGAAAACTGCGACAGGGTGTAATAACCGGCGACTGTTCTGCCATCCGGAGTGAGGACATAGACTGCGGCAACCCGCTTTTTAATTTCCTGGTTCGCCTGATCCCGGAGATATGTATTCAGGCGTTCATGTTCGCACGAAAAAGCCGCTCGATCATGTTTCTTTCTGTCAAGCGGCTCGAACCTGAACCTTAGTTTTTCCTCGGCAGTACGATCTGCCAATTACGCGATCTCCTCTCGGAAGCGCCGGGCGGCCGCAACTGCTTTTTCATTCGGCTTAGGCGGCTTCAGCAACGCTTCTACGAAAATCTCCCTCGATTTCTGGTTGAGGGTGAGCGTTTCATGTTCACGGATCGTGCTCATTGCTGCCTCTTTCGTGACCATTCTGACGAAATCTGAAAATGAGGTCCCCCGCAGACTCGCAGCAGTTTCAATCAACTCTTTTTCCTCTCGAGTCACTCGCGCGTCTAGACGCTCACTTCGCTTGCGGGCAGATGCAATTGCCACAATCTCACCTCAGGGGCTACTGTACGGCAATTTGCCGCACATGTCAACACCCACCCACGTTTCTGCGGGCCTGGGTCCGCAGAAGAGAGCTCGCGTCTTTTTAAGCCTGGCGAAGATTCCCATCTGAATTTGGAGTACAAGGACAGCGGTGGTTCGCGGCATTCCGAAGTCATAGGCGGCTACTTGGGGAAGGATACTGTGGAAAGGCGGAAGCGACCGTTCTGTCGGGAAACAAAGCCGATTCCGACGAGAAAATCGACGCGATTCTTTGTTTAAGCAGCTGGTTCGATTTCATCTGACCAGTCCCAGAGCTTAGGGCCAGCATTTCCTTCTTTTCGCCCTACACCAGTACGCGCTTGCAACACTACCCAGCTGTACGCCCTGATAACCGTCGAAGTAGATGCAAAGCTTGGCATTGTCCTCCGGGGAGAATTTGAACCGAAAAGATTGAATTCTCCTGCCGTCTGATGTGAGTACGACCAGGTGTTTCTCATCGAGCTCCAGATTGTTTACGAGCACTCGCTGTTTGTGGGGCCAGTGAAGGGTTTCGCGGTTGTCGATGCGTATGGTGAGAGTGCTCGGGTTGTACTCTCCCCCAGGCGAAATCCTGGTAGGCCGTTCCGGAGAATTCGGCAAGACGCAAACGCTGCCGGTTTGTATCTCTTGATTGGTCTGGCCAACCGACCTAACTGTGAAGGACGAAATAGAGATGAATACCACAGCAACAGAGAAAACGGCCTTCACTCGTAGAGCCCCAAGTGGCTTTCGTTATGCCTGAACTCCCACGTGCGCTTTTTCCCTCCGCCCTGCATACAGCGGAAACGCATCCGCCAACTCCGTCACCTGTCGGCGAATCTTAGCCAAGGTTGATGTGTCCATACGCGAGTTGAGAGCCTCCGCGATCCACTGGCCGACCTGCCTCATCTCGCTTTCCTTCATCCCGCGCGTGGTCAGCGCCGGGGTGCCAATGCGAATGCCGCTCGGCTTCATCGGCGGATTGGTATCGAATGGAATTGCGTTCTTGTTCACGGTGATACCCGCTTCGCCCAGAGCTTTTTCCGCTTCGCTGCCGAGCATACCTTTGGAGAACACATCGACCAGCATCAAGTGCGTGTCGGTACCACCAGAAATGATGCGGAAGCCCTCCGAAGCCAGAGTGTCTGCGAGAACCTTCGCGTTCGCGACAATCTGTCGCGCGTAGTCGCGGAATTCGGGCTGCAGAGCCTCATGGAAGCAGACGGCTTTTGCGGCCACGATATGCACCAGTGGTCCACCCTGCATTCCAGGGAACACAACTTTGTCGATGGCCGCCGCGAATTCCTGCTTCGACAAGATCATCCCCGCGCGCGGCCCGCGCAACGTCTTGTGTGTTGTAGTAGTCACGATGTGCGCGTGCGGAACCGGCGAGGGATGCACCCCTCCGGCGACGAGTCCGGCGAAGTGCGCCATATCCACTAGGTACAGCGCGCCCACTTTATCGGCAATTTGCCGCATGCGGGCAAAATCAATGATGCGCGGATACGCGCTGCCACCGCCGATGATCAGCTTGGGTCGTTCTTTCTCCGCAAGCTTCTCAAGATCGTCGTAGTCGATGGTTTCTGTTTCTTTTGTTACGCCGTAGGGAATGATCTTGTATGTCTTGCCTGAAAAATTCAGATGGTGGCCATGCGTGAGGTGTCCGCCATGCGCGAGGTTGAGACCTAGAATCGTGTCGCCCGGCTGCAGCACCGCAGCATACGCCTCCATGTTCGCAGACGATCCCGAGTGCGGCTGCACATTCGCGTGTTCTGCGCCGAACAATTGTTTCGCGCGGTCACGCGCGAGATTTTCTACGACGTCCGCGTATTCGCAGCCACCGTAGTAGCGCTTCCCCGGGTATCCTTCCGCATATTTGTTTGTGAACACCGAGCCCATTGCCTCGAGCACGGCTTCACTCACGAAATTTTCTGAAGCAATCAGTTCCAGGCCTTCGTGCTGGCGCCGGGTCTCGTTGTCAATTGCGGTAGCGATGTCAGGGTCAACTTCGTACAACGGCCTGCTCATGGAGGACTTGTTCATAGGCCCTTATCCTAAATCCCGCTGTCCCGATTCGCCAGCACACCCTACGCGGCAGAGTGGCGGTTGGAATTTTCTTTTTCCGCTTTCGTGGGCGGCGCTTTTTCGGGCGGATGGTACTGGTCCAAGACCCGGCCAGGTAGGATTTCTTTTAACGCCCAATCGATCCGCTTTACGGAGGTTTGTATTTCATCGAGCTGCTGCGAGTGGCCATGAATGTAAAGTGAATCCACGATCACCTGCATAGCGTTGCGGACATGGTGATTCATCAACTCGATTGTCTTGAGCTTCTCCTTCAGATATTTCGCCTGGACGTATTCGTGACGATATACCAGGAGACCCGCAATCAGGGCGCCGCAGATGTCGTCGAAAATTCGTTGCGAGGTCTGCAGCATGTAGCGGACTGACAGCTGGTCCGCGAGGAGCAGAGATGCAAGAACAATCAATCCATATAGGAGCGCTCTCAGGCCGGGGTGTAGAAGGGACGGGTGGGGTTGTGAAGAGCGTTTACTCATAGGCCTCCTTCAGAGCGGAGCTGCGTTTCGATCGGCACATCGTTGTTACACGCCTTCCATTGAGGCCAGACCCGCGGAGGTTTTGAATGCCTTGCCCAAGAACGATGCCAGGTAAAATCCGTCCAGGTACTTGTATGGTGTTTCGCCCGTTGAATAGTGGCCGCAGGGAAGCACCGCGACCTTGTGATTAAGATTGTAACGCTGAAACTCTGCAACTACATCACGCGAAAATTCAGGCAGAAAAGTCAGATCGTATTTGGCATAAACGATCAGTGACTTCTTCGGCCAGCGCGCAAATTGCCGAAAGTATGACATCGGGCTGATCGCGCTCCACAGCCCCCGCAGCCGATCGAGAGTGATATGAGATTCGATGCCCTGCCGAATATGTCGCGTGGATTGCCCATGCCACACAACATCCGCGAAGTAAGTTGAGGCATGGTTGAATGCGGCGACTTTGATCCTTTGATCATGTGCGGCGGCGAGAAACGCGTAACATGAGCCCAGGCTGGTGCCGACGATGCCGAGGCGCTCGTAACCGCGTTGTTCCAGCCAATCCAGGCAGCAGCGGGCGTCGATGACTCCCTGACGGCAGGCGTCTAGTGTGCGGCCAATGTTGGCAGACACTGCGTAGTCGGCGCGACGAATTTCCGCAGGCCGGCGGATGTCGTGATAGGGCATGCTGAGCCGTAACACCGAAATGCCCAGCCGGTTCAGGATTCTGCACAGGGAAGAGTACGCCAGGGCATCAGAGTTCCAATGCGGCAGCAGTACGACTGCGCTCGTGCCGCGAGCGGGAAACCAGCGGGCGTTGGCCAGATTGTTTTCGGGATAAGGTGTGCGCACAGGCGAAGTGAAGCGCAGAAACTCGCCAAGCTTGTCTCGAAGTTTGTTCTCCAGCTTGAGGTTCGGAACTTCGCGTGTGCTGAAAACCTGAAGTGGCCGCTTTTCCAGGCGAAAGTCTGTCGGAGTCCGATATGAAAAAAACTCGTCGCTGCTGACGACTGCGCGCCGGTTGTACTCGCGTAAGTAGTGTTCGCACTCTTCGTTGGTTTGAGCGGGAAGAAACCCGTCACGGCAGGGCCACTCCCGTGTCCACTCAATTCCCCATTCAAGCGGACGCACCACGCGATTGTTGTCAACTGAGGTAAGCCGTGTTTCCCAGTCGTACATCCAGCGGGCGTAGAGGGAAGGCATTGAGATTAGGATAGCAGTGGGCAGCGGGCGATCTTAGCATTCAGCACTCAGCAGTAAGCATTCAGGCCTGAGTGGTAGCGAGTAACGCCTGGTTTTCAATGCCAGAGTTTGTTAGCTTGACCGACGCTTGACAGGCGACATGTGAACTTAAATGAGCTGAATGGTGAGTGCTGAGTCCTTCAGCAATACTTCCTCGGCACTCTCTTCGAAATCGCGCACAGAATTTCATAAGGAATCGTATTCGCCAATTCCGCGTGCTCACGCGCATCAACGCTCAAGCCGTCTTGTGAGCCAAGGAGTATCACTTCATCCGCGACTTCCACGCCGGGGATGCCGGTGACATCGACCGTGGTCAGATCCATCGAGATTCTTCCCACGATGGGCGCGTAGTGCTCGCGCACGATCACGCGGCCCTTCGACGAGAGCTCACGATTCAGCCCGTCCGCATAACCCACCGGCAAAATGGCAATCCGCGCGGGAGCCTTAGTGACGTAGGTACCGCCGTAGCCGATTGCTTGCCCGGCGCGCATTTCGCGGATCGAAAGGATGCGCGTCTTCCATGTGAGCACCGGCTTCACATTCAACCGAAGCCCGCGGCCGCTGACAATGCGCCCGGCGCGCTCAAATGGCAAGTGATATCCGTAGAGTGCCAGCCCCGGTCGGACCATGGTATTCCAGCTCTCATGATGGGAAATCACGGCGGAAGTATTTGCGGCATGAATTAACGGCGGATCGAAGCCATACTCGCGAAGCGTTGCTCGCGCCGATTCAAATGATTTCAACTGCTCGCTAACGGAAGGAGCGTCAAGGACCTCGGAAGATGCGATGTGAGTCGAGAAGCCCTCGACCATTAAGTGCGGCGATGACCTGAGCGCTTCACTGATTCGCGGCAAGTCTTCTGGCGCAGCACCTAGCCTTCCCATGCCGCTGTCAACCTTAAGATGGACCGCGTGTTGAGTCACTCCCAGCCGCTTGGCTGCTCGCTCAAGCAACTCAATTTGGCCGATCTCCCAAACAGTCGGCGTAAGCCGCAGGCGAATGATTTCCTCTTCCTCGCCGCGCCAGAAGCCGGTCATCAGCAAGATTCGGGTTGCGATCCCCTCTTCGCGAAGAGGTATGGCCTCATCAAGTGAAGTGACGCCCAGCCAGGTCGCCCCTTCCTCTTCTAACGCGCACGCGCACTCGATCGCTCCGTGACCGTACGCGTAGGCCTTCACCACGGCGCAGATCGTCACGCCTGCGCCGACATATTCGGCGACGGTTCGATAGTTTTGGCGCAGCGCGGAAAGGGAAACCTCCGCCCAAGTGGGTCGGGTCGCCGCCCGTTTTGCGATCTCAATGGTGGCCACTGTCGCGATTATAGTTGCCGCGCGAAAAGGCAATAGGTTACCGGTGGGCTACGGCCGAGTGCTGAATGCTCCTCAATGTTGCATCACAAAATTCACCGTGATCTCCGTCTCGACCTCGATGGGCTCGTTGTTCAGGTAATAGGGGCGGTATCGCCATTGGCGCACGGCATCAAGCGCGGCCTGGATAAGTAGCGGATGTCCTCGTACGACCTGCACGCGCTCAATTGCCCCCTCGCGACTGATGAACGCCTTCAGAATTACCGTTCCTTCGATGCGAAGCTGTTTAGCCTTCAATGGATATTGCGGTTCCACGCGGTGGATTAAATTGCCCTGCATCATCGCAGAAATGCGGGGAGGGCGATCCTCATGCCTGATAGTAGGCAAGGGAGCGAGATAGTCCCCAACAATTGAGTGTTCTATGCCCTCAGGAGAACCGCAACAGAAATTGCTAATATCCGGCACCGCAACGTCTATTGCCGGGGTGGGGTGTATCGCAGGCCCGAAAGTTAACGGGTGAGCACTCACCACAATTGGACGGATACCGACTGAATTTTCAGAATGTGAAAAACCTCTCTGCGGCTGGCTCGGAGTGTACGAACCGAGGACCGGCACAGAGACGGGGTGAAACATAGGGCGCAAAGAATCCGGGTGGAGCATGGGATATGCCACCAGCGCGGCAACGGCGGCTGCCTGTAGCGTGAACGAAGCCAGCGCCGTCCAGCGGCGCGCAGGAGCATCGTGGGGAACAGCGAGGCCAGAAAACATAGTGTCTTCTCCTTGGCGACGACAGGGCGCTAGCACAACTCGTCGTCGCTGCACTTAAAGACACCGATTGTTGCGGCCTGGGCCAAATCCGGAAAAAACAAAAGACCGCGATTTCTCGCGGTCTTTAGGAACTAAAGCTTAAGAATTGGTGTCGCGCTTATTTGGGAGGCGTGGTCGAGGTCCCAGCCGGCTTGCTTCCGACTGAAGGCGTTGACTTCGGCGCCGTGCCCAGTCCGCTGCCGCCAGCGGGTTTGGAACCAGTAGCGTTGGCCGGTTTAGGCGGTGGCGCTACCCCAGATTGCGCGTTGTAGGCTTCGACGATATTTTTCGTAATATCCACCGGTGCAGAGTAGATCACGGGACCCTGCGGCCACGGATTTGAAGTGTCCACCAGCATACCTACACCGTTATCTTGCGCGTACTTCAAGATGATGGGCGCCATCTTCTGCAGAATCCGCTGGCCAATTTCGTTTTGCTGCGTCTGAAAATCCTCACGCGCATCCTGCGCTTCGCGGTCCAGGACTTTCTGTTTCTGCTCGATCTGCCGCTGCAGGTCAGCTTTGGCTTCGTCGTTCAGGCTGGCACCCTGGGTATTCAGCTTCTTTTTCAGTGCGTCAATCTCGTCGTTCTTCGATTTGAGTTCGTCGCTTTTAGGTTGAAACTTTTTCTGCAACGCGTCCATGTCGCGCTGGCCCTCATTGCTGGCGAAGATTGCGCCTTCGATGTTGATGGCGGCAAGTTTCGATCCGCCGGGATTAGTGGCGACTGCAGGAGGATCGCCAGCTGAGCTGGGCGCGGCCGGCAGACTGGTTGAGGGCGAAGAGCCACCGCTTGCCTGAGCGAGGGCTGTTGCCGCAACCAAAACCACCGCGGCGATTAGGGAACATACAAACTTGGGTTTCATGGGATTGCTTTAACTCCTTGGAATACTCCGCTTGGTGCGAACGATTTTCTAAATCTGAATTTCAAAATGGACTTGGCCGGACGTACTTGCCCACACCCGCGCGGCTTCATACGAATATCAGTAGATAGGCCGATCTTCAATCCTTCAATTCCGGTTTTGACTCGGATATTCGGCTCGCATCCAGATTGCGCTACCATCGCCGCGCAATGACCGGCCACTCTGGTGTGGATGCTTCATTATAAAAATAGCGTTGCATAGCGTCAAACTAGAACGTGGTTCCTACCGTAAACCGGAACGTCTTGCGGGGCTCCCGGAGCTGGTAGCGCGTCGCAAACGTATTGCGCGCCTGGAAGAAAGTGTACGTGCCAGCATCGGTGTTCGGGAACATGTCTCGGGTCACAGGACTGCGCGACTGGGCGATTTGGTCCAGTCTCACCGGGTTATAGGCCCAGTAGATCCGGAAAGGTGCATTCACAACCGGCAGAAACATCTGCAGCTCAATACCGGTGGATGCCCTGGGCTGCCAGTTGGCGCTGCCTAAAACAGACAGGTTCTGGCTGAACGGGAAAGTTCTTGTGCCAGTGCAGTTAAAGGTAATCGGATCCTGGGTTGGACAACCGAATTGCGTGCTGTTCAGGGTGGCAAGCTGTGAGTTGTTGATTCGCAACTGCGACTGCCGCAGGATCGGGTCGAAGCCGAAATCAAAGAAGGGTGCGATCGCCACCGGCCCGGCAATGGTAATGCGGTATTCAGCGTTGGTTACCAGGCTCAAGTCCCCGCCTGGGAATGTAATCTGCTGAAACGGAATTTGTATCGTGTAAGCCCCTTTCGAGGGATCGTTCGGATCTTTGGGAACAACCGAGCCATCAGGATTGCGTAGCGTAATGGTTGTGGCCGTCGGAATATAGGCGACTGGCGAAATGGAACGAATGTCGAAGCCACGGATGTCGTTTTCGCCGCCCATGTAAAAGCGCTGGAAAGGCGGTGCAACGAGTCCGCCGTATCCGGTCATGAAGGAAGCCTGCGCGTGAAGGCCGATCGCATTACGGCGCTTCTGCACCGGAATGTAGTGCTTCCACTCAGCAATGGGCCGCACGCTGCGCACGGTACCGCCGAGGCCGGAAATCTCACCGCCTAAGAAGTATTCAGTCCCGGAATGGGGATATAGGGCCGCATCGAGCGCATTCTTGGTGTAACTCAACAGGATCTTGCTGGTGATGATCCCATTCAGCGCGCTCGGTCCGCTGAGTCCGCTGAATGCCAGAAAATCGAACAACTGCTTTGAAGCGGTCGTTGTGGCGACGAGCGAAGAGACGTCAAACGAATACGTCGCGCCTATGCGCTTGAATGAACGATGCAACGGGTATGAGGCGCTGAGCGTGAATCCCTGACTGGATTGAGTATAGTTCTGCAAGCTTTGCAGTTCAGCTTGGGACAGGGCCAGACTTTGGCCAGTAAGCAATGCAGCTTGTCGTGCCTGATCGAAAATCAGCTTCTGGCCGTAAACCGTGAAACCGGCGGTGATGTTGCGGTCCAGAAAATACGGCTCGGTAAACCCGAACATAATATTGCGCTGCAACGTGCCGATATTCGCCTGGACGGTCAAAGTTTCGCCCAGGCCGAGGAAGTTGTTGGTTGTGTAACTGAGGCCGATAAACGATCCTGCCAGTCCGCTTACGCCGCCCGAAAGGCCGATCTGGTTCTTGCCTTTTTCTTTCACCTTCAATGTAAGGTCTACCAGACCGTTCTTTTCGTCCATGTGACGTTCGGTGACATTGGGATCTTCCGGCTTGAGCTGCTCGAAGAAGCCGAGCTGATTTAACCGCTGGAGACTCAATTTCCAAAGCCGTTCGTTGTACGTCTGGCCCTCCTCAAGCAGAAGCTCGCGTCGGATGACCTTGTCGCGCGTGGTCGTGTTGCCCTCGAACTCGATGCGACGAACCGAGAACTGCTTGCCCTCATCGACGTCGATATCGAAGTAAACCAGCTTCTTGTCCTCGTCGATGCGGGGCGTAGGAATGGAGGTGAAATTAATGTAGCCATACTCGCCGTATGCGTTTTTCAGGTTCTCAAGGCCCTTGACGATTTTTTCGCGGTTAAAAATCTCGCCATCTTTGATCGCGAACAGGCCACGCAGCGCCTGCGAGTTCGGCAGCGCCTTGTTCCCTTTGAAGGTTATTCCGCCAAGTTTGTAGCGGTCGCCTTCTTCAATTGGGATCGTGATGTCCATGGCCTTTCCCGGGCCTGGGCGAATCAGCGGAATGTGAAAATTCGGGTGCCCGGTGTCGCGAATCTTGGTCTGAACATCACCCACGTTGCCTTTGAAAAATCCCCGGTTCTGCAACGCCTCGCGTACGAGTTCCATGTCGTCATCGAGGTGAGTGGCGTCATAAGTCTTGGCGAACAGGTTCTCAAGAAAAATTGAGTGCGGAATGCCAATTGGCCGCAGGAAGTGCATGGCGTGCCGCAGTTCGCGGCTCTTGACGTTCTTATTGCCGACGAACGTGATGCGTCCAACCTTGACCTTCGGACCTTCGCGAACCACAAAGGTGAGTCCGACGGCAGCCGGCGGGATCGGCCTGACTTCCGTGCGAATAGTAGCGAACTGGTGACCGTGCTCGGCCTCCAGTTGCTTAATGACGACCTCGGCTTTCTTCACTTTCGTGGGATCGTATTGTGACTCAGGCGACAGCGCGACCTTGGCCTGCTTGAAGCGGTCCAGGATGTCGCTTTTGGTGATCGCGTTAATCCCGAGATAGTTGATCTCGCGTACGCGCGGCTTTTCCTTGACGTAGATGTGAAGAATCCAGCCTTTTGGTGTCGCCTCGCGCTCGATACGGATGTCCTCGAAATATCCGGTGTTCCACAGGGACATGAAATCGCGGTAGATGGCAGCCGGGTCATAGATATCGCCGACGCGGGTAAAGATGTGCGCGCGGATCGTCTCGCCAGGAACGGTACGGTTGCCGTGAGGCCTAATATCGACAATCACGTCCGGTTGCTGCTGCTGGGCGACCAGAGGCGCCCCTAATATCACAAGGAGAAGGATGGTGTTCGAAGACAGGAGCTTTGCGGAAGCCTTAAGGATTGAAAGACATACGCGAACCAGCGCGGCCGAGAATGGATGCTGGAAGGCGCTTCTCCCCCGAATCGCAGGGTTATCCTGATGAATGCGAAGAATCAGCACTTACCTCAAAGCAATGGAGTTAATGGAAAACCGCAATTATACGGTAGAGCTGTCGGGAGCGTCCAAGACCAGTGGCCAGTTGTCAGTGATCAGTTGCCATTAACACTTACCACTGACCACTGGCAGCTGACTACTGGTTTTGAAAAAGCTCCACCTCAACCAAGACGGAATAAAACGTGGCAGAGTTGCCCATGTCGGTGAGTTTTTCCGACGTCAGTACATTTATGTTGCGGCCACCGGGTGTAAGTTTTGCCCAATTGAGCTTTGCAGCTACCACACCCGGAGAAACTCTTCCATCGACTCGCGCCTTCAACTGGATTTCTCCACGCTGATTGAATACCCGAACCGTGTCACCGTCGCGTATGCCGCGGCGCTCGGCATCAGTGCGGCTTATTTCGAGCAGGCCGGTCTCTTCCAGCGGCTGCAGGCTGGGCACGTTGGTGAACGTCGAATTGAGAAAATTGTCGGCCTTGCGGGCAAGAAGCTCCAGCGGGAATTTTTTCGAACCAGCTCTGTGTCTGGACTCCTGCGGAGGAACGAAAGCGGCCACCGGATCAAGCCCCTGGGCTGTCAGCCGTTCGTTGTAAAGCTCGGCTTTGCCGCTTGGGGTTGGGAAGTTTCCTTCCGCCCAAGGCAGGAACGGTTTCCATGAACTTGAGCCATTTCCGTCGAAGTTTAGTCGAACGTGCCCTTCTTTCTCCAGCCGCTCCCGCGTCAATCCCTTGAGCCGTGGGTTCGGCGAATTGAGCGCCTGCTCGATCATGTCATCCACGGAGTCGCGGAAGCAGTCGTCTTCGAATCCCATACGCTGAGCCAGGTCTCGGAAAAGCTCGACATTGGAGCGGCACTCGCCGAGGGGCTCAATTGCCTGGTTCGACATCTGCAAGTAATAGTGACCGTACGCGCTCTGTAGTTCCTTGTGCTCAAAGAATGTGGTTGCAGGAAGAACGATGTCGGCGTAGTCGGTCGTGTCCGTGAAAAACTGCTCGTGCACCACTGTGAAAAGATCAGGGCGCATCAGCCCCCGAATTACGTCGTTGTGGTTCGGACAGACCGCAGCAGGGTTTGAGTTGTAAACAAAGAGCGCCTTCACCGGCGGATCGTTCACTTCATTCAGCGCCTTACCTAACTCGACCATATTCAGCATGCGCGCCGGCCTGCCGAGCGACTTCTGCATGAGATCGGGCCGCTCGAGCGCGAGATCATTCAGCTTGAATGCGCCGCTTGTCGAGAGCTGGAAACCACCGCCGACTTCTTTCCACGAACCGGTGACGAGCGGCAGCATGGAAATTGCGCGTGCCGCCATGCCCCCGTTCTCCGAGCGTTGCACCCCATAGTTCATGCGGATCACAGCCGGCCGTTGCGTCACGTATTCGGTTGCGAGCTTGCGGATGTCTTCGGCGGAGATCCCGGTCGACTGCGCAACTTTTTCCGGCGGATACTCCTGCACCTTCGCCCGGAGCTCATCGAATCCCAGCGTATAGCGCGTGACGTAGTCAGCATCATGCAGGTTGGAATTGATAATGACATGCATCATCCCTAGCGCGAGCGCGACGTCGGTCCCGGGATTAATTGGCATGTGCCAGTCTGCGCATGCCGCAGTGCGGGTGCGGTAGGGATCGATTACAACCAGCTTGGCGCCGTTTCGCCGCGCCTCTTCAATAAAGGGCCAGAGGTGCACATTGTTGCCATGAATGTTCGCGGCCCACGCGATGATGTATTTCGAGTGGCGAAACTGCTCTGGCTCGGTGCCAACGTTAACGCCGTAAACGGACTTCACGCCTGCTGCACCCGCCTCAGCACAGATGTTGCGATGCAGCTGCGAAGCGCCTAACCGATAGAAGAAGCGGTGCCCCATCGAGGCGTAACCAAGCTTGCCTAGCGTGCCGCCATAGGAAAACGGCATGATTGCTTCCGGGCCGAATTCGGCAGCCACGCTCTTCAGTCGCGATGAAATTTCATCCAAAGCTTCATTCCAGCTGATCCGTTCGAAGACTTCAACTGCTCGTGTGGGTCGGACATTCTTGTCCGACCGGCCTTTCGGCCCAATCCTCCTCATCGGATACAGCACCCGGTCCGGCGAATACACGCGGTCCAGATATTTCGACACCTTCGCGCACAGAAATCCCCGCGTCACCGGATGCGCGGGATCACCCTGGATCTTCGTCGCACGGCCATTTTCGACCGTAATCAACACTCCACACGCGTCCGGGCAGTCGTGTGGACACGCGGCATGAACCACCTGCTTCATGATTTCTGATTATATGGTGTGGGCTCAGGCCCCAGAAGAGTAAAAGATGGACAAAGAGGTTGCAGCTGGAATAAGCAGGCGCTCAGTCTGCGCCGGAAGACTCGAATTCCATTGTCGGACCAGACTCGAACTCGGCAATCTTCCCGCGCAATGCTCTCTTCAGATGGGTCAACTCGGGATCGTCATGCCGAAATGACTTTACTTCCTCAAGGTGAGAAAGCGTTTCCTTCAGTGCAGATAACAAAGCTTGAAAGTAGGCTCGGTCGCGCATATCTGTTGACCTATACGTTTTTTCCAGCAATGAGATGAGTACGATCCTGTTTTGGTTTGCTGTCGTGCGTTAACTCGCTTCGGTTGCCGCGCCTCGCACCAGAGAACATCCGTATTTCTCCTGATTCAGAGCAGCTTCGACATGTAGGAATCAACCTCTTGAAAATTCATGCATCAGAGGCAAAGCATGACGGTACTGATGCTTGGGACGCACGCGGAACTGGAATCATATCGGGCGGAGTATCTACGCGGGTACGGCTACGCGGTGATGTTTCCAGAGTCCAAACAGGAGGCCGTCAGGGCCGTGAACACGGGCGCTTATGATGTTGTGATCCTTAGCTATGCCCTCAGCCATGACATGGTGATGGAGCTGCACGAGCTGATTGATCAGAGCCACTCTCACTGTCCGATCATCGCGCTGACAGAGCAACGCCGCCCCGATTCCAAAATAAACTCGGACAAAGTGGTATTGGTGAGCGAAGGCCCGGAGGCGCTGCTGAGAGCCGTGAAGGACATCGAGCAGAGAAAACGGCGAGTGAAGTAAATAGTGGGGCTACCCATAAGTCTCCGGATACAAACAAATCTTTAAGGTGTTATCGCCCACGCGGAGAGCTAACGGTTAGTGGCTACCCCGGCATCCTCATGCCCGCCAGCTTGCGCATCATGTTGCCTTTGCCCATCTGCCTGAACATCTTTCGCATTTGAGCGTACTGGCGGAGGAGATTGTTGACTTCCTGCACGGTAGTTCCCGAGCCTCGTGCAATGCGCTTGCGCCGGCTGCCATTAATCACGTCGTGGTGCATGCGCTCGTACTGCGTCATCGAGTTGATGATCGCCTCGACGTGATTAATTTGTTTTTCGTCGATCTTGTCCGCGTGCTTCTGCAATCCGGCGAATGGGCCGATGCTCGGCAACATTCCCATCAGGCTCTGGATTGAGCCCATCTTCCTGACTTGGCGAAGCTGATCACGAAAATCTTCCAGTGAGAATCCGTCGCCGGAAAGAGCACGAGCGGCAATGTCTTGCGCCTTCTTCTTATCAACCGTCTGCTCTGCGCGCTCGATGAGCGACAGAATGTCGCCCATGCCGAGAATGCGCGAGACGATGCGGTCCGGATGGAATGGCTCAAGCGCATCGTACTTTTCGCCCACACCGATGAACTTGATCGGCGCGCCCGTGACCTGACGAATCGACAGGGCTGCACCGCCGCGCGCGTCGCCGTCCATCTTGGTGAGTACGACACCAGTAAGCGAAAGCTTCTTGTGAAATTCCTCGGCGGACTTTACTGCGTCTTGCCCGGTCATCGCGTCGGCGACGAACAGAATTTCTGATGGACTTAGCAATCGCTTGAGCGACTGCATCTCTTCCATAAGCTGATCGTCAATGTGCAAACGGCCCGCAGTATCGACGATCAGCACGTCGCACCCGGTGTTCACGGCTTCGCGTCGGGCTTCTTTCGCTAGACGTTCAACCGTGCCCGTGTTCGCTTCAGCAACTTCGCCTTGATAGATGTGCGCCTTGATGGCCTGCGCGACAACTTTCAACTGCTCGCGCGCGGCCGGACGATAAACGTCCACCGAAACCAGCAGCGGACGATGCCCGCCATTCTTGAACCAGTGCGCCAGCTTGCCTGAAGTCGTCGTCTTACCAGAACCCTGTAGGCCAGCCATGAGCACGATCGTCGGCGGCTGAGAGGCGAATTTCACCCGCGCCGTATCTTTGCCGAGAATTTCTACCAGCTCGTCGCGAACAATCTTGATGACCTGCTCGCCGGGTGAAAGTGAAGTCATCACCTGCTGGCCTACCGCCTTCGCCTGTACCTGGTCGATGAACTGCTTTACAACTTTGAAATTGACGTCGGCTTCGAGCAGGGCCAGGCGCAGTTCGCGCAGGGTCTCCTGCATGTTCTCTTCAGTGAGAGTCCCCTGCCCACGTAGGGATTTGAATGTGCGTTGAAGCCGTTCCTGAAGGTTCTCAAACATAGGCGTGAAGAGTTATTTTAGCAGCGGCCATGTGGCGCGGGCGCCCTCGCCCGCGATCCGCGAGAAAGCCTAGAAGTAGATCCCGCGTGGAAGAACGGCGATTTATGGCCGCGTAATTTTGTCATGGCGCTTAACGCGGCCCTGAAGAGCCGCTCTTCCACTGCCCACCAGCGCAGTCGTTTTTCTTTAAACTTCTCCACACGCCGGTAACTTGCAGGACACACTTCTCTCCGACACACTGTCTGCGAAGTCACTTCTTGCATTGGGGGTCACTTGAGAGCCTTGGGCAAAAGGTTGCCCTTACTCGGGTGTTGCGTTTTGGCGACCGTAATCAGCAGCACAACCCTGCTCGCCCAGTCCGCGCCGCCCGATGTCCTGAACCGCGCTTCGCGCAGTCAATACGCTTCCATACGTCTTTGCCATGAAACCCTTACTCTCGCGACCTCCCGCATGTTCGAGTTTGTTGTTCCTGGAAGCGTGGTGTCGCCACGACTGACTGGAATGCTTGCCGCCTCGGCCAGCAAGGTTGAAGTCATGCTGTTCAACCAGCAGCAATATGCCGATTTCCTGAAAGGCGAATCCGGGGACGCAGTTTTCGCGAATGAAATAAAGAGCGGAAATATTGATGTGCGCCTCAGCTCCATCTCCGCACAAGGGCAGAAATACTACCTCGTTTTAAACAATCCCTCGCGGCAACCGCAGAAGGTATGGGCCGACTTCGAAGTAAAGTTGGACTGATAGCGCTATCCGCTGGCACCGGCCGGTTATACAATCCTGCGCATGGTGCGTCCTGAAAGACGCGTTGTTCTAACAGGTGAAAGTCCTGTCCGGGGAAGCGCCGGAGCACCCGGTAGCAGACTCCAGCCGGGAGGAGAGATCCGACCGTGCCGAGCGGAG
>Ga0070741_10006278_pt1 | contig 25668 bp, 28 predicted proteins | sample Coa_R1_4_FD_66440 | JGI IMG/M metagenome (GOLD analysis project Ga0070741, IMG submission 66440) | Surface soil microbial communities from Centralia Pennsylvania, which are recovering from an underground coalmine fire - Coalmine... | ecosystem: Environmental > Terrestrial > Soil > Unclassified ... | reverse complement strand
ATTCTCCGGTCCTGTAGCCATTCGGTCCGGCTCATCCCGCAGCCCCCTCGAATCGAGGCCTACAGAACACCGGACATCTCGTGTGCTACCTAACCCGGACAACTCATCTGCTACCGACACTTCGCGTGGTGGTATCTGGCCATGCGCGCGGAATGCCGCTATAAGCCGGCGGCCGATGCACCGGGCCCATTGGCCATTGCCAGGGTCCGCGCCGCCGTGATTGCAGGAGAGCGAGATGGCAGTCCCCAGGAAGAAAATGTCGCGCATGAAGCGCGGGAGCCGCCGGTCGGCCGACGCGCTGGCCGCGCCCGTCTACGTCGAGGACAAGGAGTCGGGCGAGCGCCGCCGCCCCCACCACATCGACCTCAAGTCCGGCAAGTATCGCGGCCGCCAGATCCTGGAGCCCAAGGCCGAGGTCTGAGGCACCACACCGGCGGCATTGGCACGCTGGCCCGCCGTATTGACGCCGTGTTAGAAAGCTCAACTGTCACGGATGTGACGGACGGGCGTTGCTCCATCGGGAGCCGCACTGGAGGTTGATGATGTCGCTCAGGGCGCTGCCGACGATCGCGATCCCGCTCATTCTCTACAACATCCTGGTGCTGTTCAGCGGCGGCGCGGCGGAGGAGTTCTTCCATTCTCCGCTCTTCACGGTGCACATGATCCAGGGCGCCCAATGGTCGTTCTCCAGGGGTGACCTGATCGTCCTGATAACGATGATCTTCCTGTTCGCGGAGCTGGTGAAGGCGACCTACACGTCCTCCGCGTCGCTCGTCGACCATGGCCTGTCGATGCTGGTGTTCATCGCCTGCATCATCGAGTTCCTGGTCGTGAATGCGGCTGCAACGTCGGCATTCTTCTTCGTCATGGTGGGCGCGTTGATCGACGTGGTGGCGGGTTTCACCATCGGCATCCGCGTTGCGCGCCGCGACCTTGCCATCGGCAACGTCGACTGAGGCGCCGGCGGCGTCGTACCCGCCGAGCGAAGCGAAGAGCGGGTATCCACCGGCAGCTGCGACGTCATGCCTTTGGGTTGGATTCCGGCCGACGCGCTTCGCGCTCGCGGGAATGACGCGCGGGAACAGCGCTCTGCGCTTCGCTCGGCGGGTATGGCGGAGGAGCCGCGAGGCTATTTCTTGTCGTCGGACAGCTTGTCGAGCTTCGACTGTATGCTGGCCAGTTGCGCCTTGAGCTCGGCGATCTCGTCGGCCTGGCCACCGGGCTTGGCCGCCTCTGCCTTCTTGGCCTCGTCGTCGGACTTGGCGCCCATGTTCTTCGCGAACGGCGAGAACATCTGCATGGCCTGCTCGAACACCGCGAGGTTCTTGCGCGCCTGCTCCTGGTAGGCCTCGAAGGCGGCAGCTGGCGTGAAGGCGCCGGTGAACTGCTTGCGGAAACGCTCCTGCTCCTTGGCGAGCATCTCGAGGCTCACCTGCAGGTAGCTCGGGACGAAGCGTTCGATGTTGGCGCCGTAGAAGCGGATGAGCTGCCGCAGGAACGGTATGGGCAGCAGCGTCTCGCTGCCCTTCTGGCTTTCCTGATCGACGATGATCTGCGTAAGCACCGAGTGGGTCAAATCATCACCGGTCTTGGCGTCGAAGACAACGAAATCCCTCTCGGCCTTCACCATCGCCGCCAGATCATCCAGAGTGACGTAGGTGCTCGTCTCAGTATTGTATAGCCTCCGGTTGGCGTATTTCTTTATGACAACCGGTTCCTTCTTATCCGAGGGCGCGTCCGCTTTGTTGAGCATGAGCGTAGGTCGTCTGTTGGACTGGCTGACCATTATGTGTGCACAAGCTAGCACGCGCGCGGGCGCCTAGACCAGCCGTTTGTTGGGCCGCGAGGGTCGGGCGGCAGCCTTGCGAAAGGAGTTGCATAACCTCACCTATACGTTGCCGGCGCAATCCGGGCTTTGCTAACGTGCTATGAGGTCGCTTACGTTTCTGTCCCAGCAGCATCGGCCGCCCGTCGACCGGATCGAGCGCCACCCGCACCCTTCTCGGAGCTCATGATGAACAACGACCAAGCCACCATAGTCATCGCCGGTGCCGCACGGACGCCCGTCGGCTCGTTCAACGGATCGCTTGCCAGCCTGCCGGCGCACGAGCTCGGCAAGGTCGCGATCAAGGCGGCGCTGGAGCGGGCAGGGGTCGAGACCGGCGATGTGTCCGAGGTCATCATGGGCCAGATCCTCGCCGCCGGCGCCGGGCAGAATCCGGCCCGACAGGCCTCCATCGGCGCCGGCATCCCGGTCGACGCGCCGGCCTGGGGCATGAACCAGCTGTGCGGCTCGGGCCTGCGCGCGGTTGCCTTGGGCGCCCAGCAGATCCAGCTCGGCTCCTCCAAGATCGTCGTGGCCGGCGGCCAGGAGAGCATGAGCCAGGCACCCCACTGCGCGCACCTGCGGGACGGCACCAAGATGGGCGACATGAAGTTCATCGACACGATGATCAAGGACGGGCTGTGGGATGCCTTCAACGGCTATCACATGGGCAACACGGCAGAGAACGTCGCCCGCCAATGGCAGATCACCCGCGAGGAGCAGGACCGGTTCGCCGTCGCGTCGCAGAACAAGGCCGAGGCCGCCAAGAAAGCCGGCAAGTTCAAGGATGAGATCGTCCCCGTCACCATCAAGACGCGCAAGGGCGAGACGGTGTTCGCCGACGACGAGTACATCAAGGACGGGGTCACCTACGAGTCGGTCGCCAAGCTGAGGCCCGCTTTCGACAAGGAGGGCACGGTGACCGCGGCCAGCGCGAGCGGCATCAACGACGGCGCCGCCGCCGTGGTGCTGATGACGCTGGAGGAGGCGAAGAAGCGGGGCATCACGCCGCTTGCCCGCATCGTCTCCTGGGCGCATGCCGGCGTCGATCCCTCGATCATGGGCACGGGGCCGATCCCCGCCTCCAAGAAGGCGCTGGAGAAGGCCGGCTGGACGGTCAAGGACCTCGACCTCATCGAGGCGAACGAGGCCTTCGCCGCGCAGGCCTGCGCCGTCAACAAGGGCCTGGGCTGGGACACCGACAAGGTCAACGTCAACGGCGGCGCCATCGCCATCGGCCATCCCATCGGCGCCTCGGGCGCACGCGTGCTCAACACGCTGCTGTTCGAGATGCGGCGCCGCAACGCCAAGAAGGGCCTCGCCACGCTCTGTATCGGCGGCGGCATGGGCGTCGCCATGTGCGTCGAGCGGGATTGACACAAGTCACTGACGCCCTTTTGCAGTGCAGCTTAACAATATCCTCGGCCGGCATTCGCCCGGCCGAGGTTTTCATTTAGCCTGCATCGGCTGGAGGCGGAGGAAACGAGAATGACTCGCGTTGCAGTCGTCACCGGGGGTACGCGCGGCATCGGTCACGCCATCTCCCTAGCCCTGAAGCACAAGGGCTGCCGCGTGGCCGCCAACTATGCCGGCAACGACGTCGCGGCGCGGCAGTTCCAGGCCGAGACGGGCATCCCGATCTACAAATTCGACGTGAGCAACTTCGCTGCCTGCCAGGAGGGCGTGACGCGCATCACGCGCGACCTCGGACCCATCGACATTCTCGTCAACAATGCCGGCATCACCCGCGACGGCATGCTCCACCGCATGACCAAGGAGCATTGGGACGAGGTCATCCACACCAACCTCGATTCGGTGTTCAACATGACGCGGCTCGTGATCGAGGGCATGCGCTCGCGCGGGTTCGGGCGCATCATCAACATCTCCTCCATCAACGGACGCAAGGGCCAGATGGGCCAGGCCAACTACTCGGCCGCCAAGGCGGGCCTGCTGGGCTTCACCAAGGCGGTCGCGCAGGAGGCGGCCCCGCGCGGCATCACGGTCAACGCCATTGCGCCCGGCTACATCGCCACCGAGATGGTGCAGGCGGTTCCCAAGGAGATCCTGGATAGCAAGATCCTGCCGTTCATTCCGGTTGGCCGGCTCGGCACCGCCGAGGAGATCGCGCGCTGCGTCGCCTTCCTTGCCGCCGACGACGCGGGCTTCATCACGGGGGCCTGTCTCGACGCCAATGGCGGCCAGTACATGGCTTGAGGCCGTGCTCCAGGGGTCGCGGTAGAGCACTGGGGTCGAGGCAAGGGGTCTGCCCCCATCACGTCAGGGAGAGAAGGCGATGCAGGTCCTCGATCACCAGAGCCAGTCGAGCGAGGAATGGCGCCCCGGCGTGCTGACGCGCATGCAGGTGTCGGCCGTCACGGGCTCGGTGCAGCTGTGCGTGTTTCAGCAGTGGTGCACACCGGGAAGAGGGGCGCCGACGCACCTGCACGCCGTCGAGGAGATCCTGACCGTGCTCGACGGCCAAGCCGAGATGTGGATCGAGGACGAGCGCGCAACCGTCTCCGCGGGCCAGTCGATCGTCATTCCTGCAGGTCGCAGGCACGGCTTCCGGAACTCCGGCACAGGAACGCTGCACGTCCAGGCGACACTGGCGGCGCCGATCTTCGAGGCGTCGTTCGACGACAAGAATGAGCTGTCGCGGCGTTGGGTGCCCGGCAAGTGATGCATGCGGCCGCCACTCGGAAGCCATAGCGTCCGCGCAGGCGCGCTAGAGTCTTCCCGACTTTGATGGAATCTCGACCGCTATTCCGAACTCGCGGTTGTCACCCCGGGCTTCATGCCCAGGACCCATCTCGCACCCTCAGCATTCGCCGAGGGCCGGTTCCACCCGGAGAGCGGCTCCATCCGAGCCGGAAAGATCCCAGTCGCCGCCCGGACCGTGCTTGCCGACAGCCCTCAGCTGCGCAGCCGCGTGACGAAGCGCGGGAAATCTTCGCTCTCGCCCCGCGGGTCGGCCGACGGGCCGCCGCGCGCCTCCGAAGACTGCCCGCGACCTTCGGCAGAGGTCCACCAGCGGGCGAGGCCGGTCGGCGCGGACGCGGCGGACGCCTGTTGGGCCGCAGGTGACGGCAGCGGGCTGCCCGAAAGCGGCGCAGCACGAGCCACCGAAGGCGCCTCTGCACCGTAGGCGGGAGCCGCCGGCGCGGCGCGAGCTGCCCCCACCTGCGGCTGCGATTGCGGCAGCGCGCCTCCGGCGAACCAGGCATCGATCAGATCGAGCTCGTCGGCCGACAGGTTGAGGCCCTGGCCACGGCAGCGCGCGACCACGAAGTTGCGGAAGCGGCCGGCGAACAGGTTGGCGGAGGCACCCTGCTCGAACCAGGGATCGGCCTCGCTCACCACCTCCAGCACGAAGCGCACATCGTCGCGCCGCACGTCGAGCCCGCGCTCCTGCGCACGCTGGGTGATGTTGGCGAGCGTCTGCGCCCCGACCAGATCGTTCTCGCTGATCTCCTTGGCCATCACCTCGAACAGCAGCCGGTACTCGTGCGGCGCCAGCGGCGGAGCCTGGCAGGCGTCCTGAATGCGGGCGATGGACTGCTGGATGGCGGCGGAGCCGGTAGCAGGCGCGGAAGAGCTCTGCGCTGGTGCCGGCGCCGCGGAGCGCCCCGCCGGCGGGACATGCGCCCCGGGCCGCGTCGGCGGCAGATTGGATTGCGGCAGGGCCTGATGCAACGCCGCCGGCGTCAGGGACGCCGCATCGATGCCCGGCGACAGGGAGCCGATCTTGGCCAAAGGCTCGCGCGCCTCGAGAGCGGTCGCCCGCGCGTCCTGGCCGTGGCGCTTGGGATCGTAGGCAAGGTAGGGCGGCTCGGCGGTGAGCTTGAGCTCGGCGGGTAGCTGCTGGCGCAGCAGCTCACGGAAGCTGCCGGCGCCGCCCCACCCGGTGCCGATGGTCTTCTCATGGCCGAGCGCGCGCAGCGCCCGGTCGGCGAGCGCCTCGAGCGGCACGGGCGCCGGCGAGCTGCGCACGGCGGCCGCGACCTCGGCCATGATCTCCCGGCCGGGCCCATCGCCCCTCGCGGCGGGAAGGCCGGAAGGCCTGTCGCCGCCGGCTTCGAGCTGCTGCTCGCCGTTGAGGATGAGAGCGATGAGGTCAGCCTCGCGCACCTCGCCGTCGCTGATGGCCGTATAGGGAGCTGCCGTGAAGTCGTTGGCGAAGATCACCGTGCGCCGCGCGTGGGCCCGCAGGCGGTGCAGCACCGGCGTGAAGTCGGCATCGCCCGACAGGATGATGAACTCGTCGAAGTAGGTCTCATGCGTGAGGTAGTCGCGGACGTCCATCACCATCCGGATGTCGGACGAGTTCTTGAGCTGGGCGGTGAGCGGGGGGCAGTCGATCACCTCGAAGCCCGAGCGCAGGAAGTGGTGGCGCACGAACGGAAACGAGTTCATGTCCGTGGAATTGTCGTGCGTATTGCGCCGCGGCACGGGGTTGCCGTAGCAGCGGTTCATGACGATGCGGCGTCGGTTGTCGCTGAAGGGCGCGTTGGTGGCAGTGATGAGACGGCCGGTCTCGATGCCGCGCAGCCAGACGCTGGCGTCCTTGGCGAAGCGCTTGGCGGCCTCCTCGCTCTTGCGCTTCAGCGAGAGGTAGATGTTGTCGTAGTCTACGAACACCGCGCTGAGGCACGGCCCGCCAGCTTCCCTCTTCATTGTCGACGGCCCCCACTTGTCACTTTATTGCTTCTGCACTTCTTTATGAGTCGCGGCGCATCTGCAAGCCTGCGCAAGGTGTGGTTGCCGGTCGTCAACATAAACCAGCGAGACCAGAGGCTTAAGCGCCGGCAGGCCCCCGCCCTGCCCGCCTCCGAGGCTCCGGCCGCTCGCCCCCTTTGCGTGCACGCCGCGCGACCCTTCGGGCGCCTGGAGTATCGCAGGCGGGCACCCGTTTCCAGGCACCCGCCGGCCCGTTGGACTCATTGCTGGGGAAAACGGCGCCCTGATCCGCGTGACAGCAGCACGACGGCGCGTGCTGATACACATCGGCCACGCCTCGGCAGCTGCGGAGTGCCAGGTTGCCGGCACCCAACATGGCTCACGCCAAGGCGTCGCCACGACCTTCGCCTGTTGCGGATGAAACCTACTTCACATGCGCCGCCCATTCGGGGCGGGCCTTGAGCGCGGCGGCGTACTTGAGCGCGATCTTGCGCAGCCGCTCCGGCTCGAACGCCTGCTGGGCCAGCGCCATGCCTCGGTCGAACACCTCCGAGTAGCGGCGGATGCGCCCGCCCTCGAGATCGAACCGGCCGATGCCGTCGAAGCTGACGCGGGCACCCTTGGCCTCCGGCCGGGTCGCCTCGAAACTGAAGCGATAGCTGGCATAGCCGATGCTGCCGCTGACCGCCGGATCGAAGAACTCCCAGCGGAAGTTGCGCCCGCCCTCGGCGAAGTGCGCCAGCATCTTCTTGATGGCCTCCCGGCCCGTCGCGGGTCCGAAGAAGTAATCGTCGTAGACGCCATCAGGAGTGAACAGATCCGCTAGGGCATCGCCGTTGCCGGATGCGGCCGCGGCTGCAAACTTCCCGACAAGCTCCGCGAAATCCATTGGTGCCTCCTCGGGCTCACTCACGCCGCATCCTGCGTCGCGCAGCGTGTTATCCTCGCCCTCAGCTTAGCGCCTATCGGAGGAGACGGGCGATGCTCAAATTGAAGCCCAACTGCGAATGTTGCGACAAGGATCTGCCGCCCGATGCACCCGACGCCATGATCTGCACGTTCGAGTGCACCTTCTGCGCTGCCTGCGCGGCCCACCGGCTGCCGGACGGACGGTGCCCCAACTGCGGCGGCGAGCTGGTGCGCCGCCCGGTCCGGCCCGCGGCAATGTTGGCCAAGTACCCGGCCTCCAGGGAGCGCGTTCTCAAACCGCACGCAGGCTGTGGCAAGGCCGCCTGATCCCCCGCCGCGGACGTCCCGGCGCCCGGGCGTCACGACAGAGCTTTCCCCTGGCCGCGGTAGAGCTTGGCGTGGCGCTTCTTGCGCTTGCTTCTGAAGCGGGTCAGCGGTGAGTGGCCGATGGCGGTCTTCTTCTGGCGCTTGATTCTGTCGCCTACGCGGATCATCGATTTCATGATGACCTCCTGAAGCTAACGAAACTTCGAATCGTCAACGACAGATAGGGCGGCGTGTTCCGCGCCGCCGCAGCCCACGCCAGCCCAGCCTGACACACCGGCCCTACTGCGCTGCTATGACCAGGATCTCCACCAGGTCCTTGTCCTCGAGCGCCACGCCGATGCAGGCGCGCTGCGGCGGGTTGGCCCGGTCCACCCACTCGTCCCAGGCGCGGTTCATCTCGGGCTTGCGGCTCATGTCGGTGATGTAGACGGTGGCGCGCAGGATGCGCGACTTGTCGGAGCCGGCTTCGGCGAGCGTGCGATCGATCGCAGCCAGCGCATCGCGCGTCTGCTCGTAGAGCGAGGGCGACTTGGTCGGCGCGGTGTGCACCGCGTACACGAGGCCGTCATGCACGACGGCGCGGCTGCGGGTCGGCACGGTGCCGGGAAAGCGCTTGATCATCGGGTCCTCCGATTTTGCGGAGCCTGCTTGTAGCCTACCCCCTTGCTTGCGCGCCACGACGCAATGCCGAGGGGTCAGCCGGGTCCGGCGGCGACCGGCAGGCGCGCGATCGCCCTCAGGCCCGGCCGCTTCCGCCATCGGATCGACGAGGGATCGACGGCAAGCTCGAGGTTAGGCCAGCGCTCGAACAAGGCGCGCACCGCGCATTTGCCCTCGATGCGCGCCAGCTGGTGCCCGAGGCAGAAATGGATGCCCGTGCCGAAGGCGATGTGCCGGTTCGGGCGCCGGTCGAGAGTGAGCTTCTCAGGCTGCTCGTTGGCCGCCGGGTCCATGTTGGCCGCTGCGAGCATGGCCATGATCTTGTCGCCCTTCTCGAGACGCACCCCATCGATCTCCACGTGGCGGCGCACGAAGCGCGGCTTGGTGAATTGCACGGGCGAGACGAAGCGCAGGAACTCCTCGACGGCCAGATCCGCGTGTCGCCAGTCCTGCACCAGCCAGCCGCGCAGGTCGGGATTACGCAGCAGCTCGTTCACCGAGCCGCTGATCAGATGCGTCGTCGTCTCCGATCCGGCGCCGAGCAGCAGGAAGACCATGGAAACCATCTCGTCGCGGCTGATCCTGCCGCCTTGCTTCTCCACGCGGATGAGCTCCGCGATCAATCCGGCGCCGCCGGTCGCCCGCGCGGTCTCCAGATGCTGCTCGAGGTAACGCTTCATCTGTGCAAGCGCCGGTATCACGCGCAGAAGGCCCAAGGCACCCGTGATGTCGGTGAGCCGTCCGGCCCAGGCCATGAATCTCGGCCGTTCGGCCGCCGGCAGGCCGAGCAGCTCGCAGATGACGGAGAGAGGCAGGACCCGCGCATAGCGCGAGACGAGATCGGCCGGGCTCCCATCGGCGAACAGATCGCGGGCTAGGCCGTGGGCGATCTCGAGAATGCGCGGCTCCATGTCGAGCACAGCCCGGCGCCGGAAGGCCTCGTCGACGATGCCGCGCAGCCGGGTGTGGTCCGGCTCGTCGAACGTCAACATGGTGTTGGCAAGCGCGCCGAAGATCCGGGGTAGCCACCATGGCACCGGGGCTGCGCCGCCTTCCTTGCGCATGGTGAAGGTCTGGGAGTCCTTCAGGACGCGCCCGGCCGTCTCCTGCGTGGTCGTGATCCAGGTTCTGCCGATGATGGGAAACCTGACCTTCACCAGCGGCCCGCTCGCTCTCAATTTGGCAATGCCGGCGACGGGATCGCGCAGGAAGTCCTGGTCGGTGAAATCGAACCGCAGCGCCATGGCCGCTCCTCATGTCAGCTGCCAATATGGGGACACTCGGGCGCCTGCCAAAGCCGGAAGCAGGGCCCAAGCTGGGGGACGCGAAACTCAGATGCGCCCTGTCTCCACCGCGTGACACGCCGCTGCCCGCCCGCCGTGATCGATCAGCTGGGGCACGTCCACGGCGCAGGGGTCGAAGGCCCACGGGCAGCGCGGATGAAAGGCGCAGCCGGGAGGCGGCGCGATCGGGTTCGGGATCTCGCCCTCGATCGGCCGGCGCGGGCGCCCGGTCATGCCGAGATCGGGCAGCGCATCCATCAGCAGACGCGTGTAGGGATGGCGCGGCGCGGTGAACAGCTCCGTCGCCGGCGCCATCTCGACGATGCGCCCGAGGTACATGACGCCGATGCGGGTCGCCATGTGCCGCACGACCGCAAGGTTGTGGCTGATGAAGAGGTAGGAGAGCCCCAGCCGGTCCTGCAGGTCACGCATCAGGTTGAGGATCTGCGCCTGCACCGATACGTCCAGGGCGCTGGTCGGCTCGTCGCAGACGATGAACTCGGGACTAGAGGAGAGCGCGCGGGCGATGCAGATCCTCTGGCGCTGGCCGCCGGAGAACTCGTGCGGGTACTTGGCGCCGTCGGCCGGATCGAGGCCCACGAGGCGCAGCAGCTCGCCCACGCGGTGATGGATCTCGGCACCATCCCTGGCAAGCCCGAAGGCCTTGATGGGGTCGGCGATGATGCGCTCCACGCGCCAGCGCGGGTTGAGGCTCGCATAAGGGTCCTGGAAGATCATCTGCAGGCGCCGGCGCAATTGCTGGCGCTCGGCGCTGCGGGCGGCGGCCCACATGTCGATGCCGTCGATGGTGACAGTCCCGGCGGTGGGAGCGAGCAGCCCCACCGTCATGCGCGCCACGGTGGACTTGCCCGAGCCCGATTCGCCTACCAGCGCCACCGTCTCGCGCCTGCCGATGACGAACGAGACGCCGGTCACGGCCTTGAGGTAGGCCTTGGGCTCGCGCTCGATCAGCCGGTTGAGCCAGGGCTTGGACACGTCGAATACGCGCGTAAGGCTCTTGGCCTCCACCAGGGGCATCATGGTCATGCCGGGGCCCCTGCCGCGTTCTGCGCCACGAGCCAGCACGCCACCTTGGAGCTGCCCGCATCCATGCCGTCCGGCCGCTCGGCGCGGCAGCGGTCGAAGGCGAACGCACAGCGGGGATGGAAGGGGCAGCCCTTCGGGATGGCGTCGAGCCGCGGCATGGAGCCCGGGATCTGCACGAGGCGGGTCGCCTGGGGCCCGAGCGTGGGGATCGCCCCCATCAGGCCCCGTGTGTAGGGATGGTGCGGATGCTGCACGACGTCGCGCACCGGCCCGATCTCGGCGATGCGGCCGGCGTACATGACGGCGACGCGGTCGGCCGTCTCGGCGATGACGCCCATGTCGTGGGTGATCAGCATCACGGCCGTGCCGCGCTCCCGGCAGAGCCGCTTGAGAAGTGTGATGATCTGAGCCTGGATCGAGACGTCGAGCGCCGTCGTCGGCTCGTCGGCGATCAGCAGCTCGGGCTCGGCGCATAGCGCCAGGGCCAGCACCACGCGCTGGCGCATGCCGCCGGAGAAGGCGTGCGGATAGCTGTCGATGCGCTCCCTGGCACCCTGGATACCGACCTCCTGCAGCAGCGCGATGGCGCGCTCACGCGCCTGCGCCTCCGACACCGGCAAGTGCGTGCGGATGGTCTCCACGATCTGGTCGCCGATGCGGTAGAGCGGGTTGAGGCTGGTGAGCGGGTCCTGGAACACCATGCCGATGCGCTTGCCGCGCACCTTGCGCATGTCCTCCTTGGAGAGATTGTCGATGCGCTGCCCGCGAAGGCGCACCTCGCCGCCGATGATGCGGCCGGGCGGCTCGAGCAGCCCGATGACCGCGGCCCCCGTGAGCGACTTGCCGGCCCCCGACTCCCCCACGACCCCCAGCACCTCGCCGGCAGCGATGTCGAACGAGACGCCGTCGACGGCCGTGAGCGTCGCGCGTCGGGTCGGAAATGCGACCTTGAGGTTGCGGACGGAGAGAAGAGGCTGGCCGTTCGCCATCATCGCAGCTTGGGGTTGAGCGCGTCGCGCAGCCAGTCGCCCAGCAGGTTCACGGCCAGTGCCAGCAGCGCCAGCGTGACCCCCGGGAAGGCGACCATCCACCAGGAGCCCGAGAACAGGTACTTGTTGCCGACCTGGATCATGGTGCCGAGCGAGGGCTCGGTGGGGGGCAGGCCGACGCCCAGGAACGACAGCGTCGCCTCGGTGATGATGGCCAGCGCCAGGTTGATGGTGGCGATCACCAGCACCGGCCCCAGGACATTGGGCAGGATGTGCTGGAACATGATCTTGAACGGCCCGATGCCGATCAGACGCGCCGCCTCCACGTACTCCTTGTTGCGCTCCACCAGCGTCACGCCGCGCACGGTGCGCGCATACTGGACCCAGAACGACAGCCCGATCGCCAGCACCAGGATCCAGAACTTGCCGCCCTCGATCGTGTGGTTCTTCAGGATCGCCATCGCCACCCCGTCGATCAGCAGCGCCGTGAGGATGGCCGGGAAAGTCAGCTGCACGTCGGCGATGCGCATGATGGCGGTATCGATGCGGCCGCCCGCATAGCCAGCCCACAGCCCGAGGGACAGGCCGAGGATGATCGCGAGCAGCACCGAGCAGATGCCGATCTCCAGGGAGGAGCGCGTGCCGTAGAGGATGGTGGAGAGAATGTCGCGGCCCTGGTCGTCGGTGCCGAGCAGGAAGTTCCGGTCGCCGCCGGCGAGCCACGCCGGCGGCGTGTCGGCGTCGAGCAGGCTCAGCGACTTGAGATCATAGGGGTCGTGCGGGGCGATGAGCGGCGAAAGCAAAGCCGCGCCGAAGATCAGCGCCGTCAGCAGCGCCGCGACTACCACCAGCTTGGAGGCAAGGAAACTGTGCAGCAGGTCGCTGTCGAGGAACGCGGCGAGCCGGCTTCTCTGCGCGGGCTTTCGTCGGTCGGTTTGCGACGATGCGGCTGCGGCCGAGGACGGCGCGATGCTCTCGGTCACGGGGCCTCCATCATCCATCTGACCTCACGCGGCGCGGCCGTAGATGCGGATGCGCGGGTCGACCCGCACGTAGATGATGTCGACGAGGAAGTTGATCAGAACGAACAGGAACGCCACCAGCAGCAGGTATGCCGCCATGATCGGCACGTCGGCGTTCTGCACGGCCTGGATGAACATCAGCCCCATGCCGGGCCACTGGAACACCGTCTCCGTGATGATGGCGAAGGCGATGATGGCGCCGAGCTGCAGGCCGATCACCGTGATCACGGGCACCAGGGTGTTCTTGAGCGCATGGCCGAAGTTGATGGACCGCTCGGGCAGGCCCCGTGCACGGGCGAACTTGATGTAGTCGGTGCGCAGCACCTCCAGCATCTCGGAGCGCACCAGGCGCGTGACCAGCGTCATCTGGAAGAGCCCGAGCGTGACGGCCGGCATGATGAGGGCTTTGAGCCCCGAGGCAGTCAGCAGCCCGGTCCGCCAGAAGCCGATCTGCACGACGTCGCCGCGGCCGAAGGAGGGCAGCAGGCCGAGCTTCACGGAAAACACATAGATGAGGAGAATGCCGATGAGGAAGGTGGGCAGGGATACGCCGACGAGCGAGACCGACAGGAAGATCTTCGCCAGCCAGCTGTCGCGGTGGATGCCGGTGTAGACCCCCATGGGAATGCCGAGTGCCACGGCGAACAGCGCGGCGACGAGGGCGAGCTCCAGGGTGGCCGGGAAGCGCTCGGCGATGATCGCCGTCACCGGCTGCTTCATCTGGTAGGAGATGCCGAAGTCGAAGCGGACCGCACCCGACAGGAAGCGGCCGAACTGCACGGCGATGGGATCGTCGAGCCCCAGCTCCTGGCGCAGCTTCAGCCGGTCCTCAAGCGGCGTGTCCTGCCCCGTCATCTGGTTGACCGGATCGCCCACGAAGCGGAACAGCGTGAAGGCGATCAGCGCCACCGTCACCATGACGAGCGCGGCCTCGAACAGCCTGCGGATAGCGAATGCGAGCATCTATGCCACAGCTGCTTTCCGGACAGACATTGAGCGGGCGGCAGCCGCACCTGGCCGCGACAGCGGCTACTCCATCGTCGCCCAGTAGAACAGGATCTGGTTATCGGCGCGTTGCACGATCTTGACCTTCTTGGAGACGCCCCACGCCAAGGCCTGCTGATGCAGCGGAATGACGCCGACCTCGTCGTGGTTGATCTTGAAGGCCTCGTAGATCATCTCGTCGCGCTTCTTCGTATCGGCCTCGACAAGGATCAGCTTGTTGAGCTCCTGGATCCGCTTGTTGCAGTAGCCGCCGTAGTTGAAGGTGCCGCCTTTGCCGTCGGCGTCACGGCAGCCGATGATGTTCTCCAGGATGTTCCAGCTGTCGAACGATCCCGGCGTCCAGCCCAGCAGGTTGAAGGAGCTGTCGTATTTCTTCGTGGGCCCCGCCTTCTCGAAGAACTTGGCCTTCGGCATGGCGTTGAGCTTCACCTTGATGTCGATGCGCGACAGCATCTGCGCCACCGCCTGGCAGATGGCTTCGTCGTTGACGTAGCGGTCGTTGGGGCAGTCGAGTTCCACCTCGAAGCCCTGCGGATAGCCGGCCTCGGTCAGCAGCTTCTTGGCCGCCGCAACGTCATAGGGATGGCGCTTGAACTCGCCGGCGCGCGCATAGAGCAGCGGGGAGATCAGGATGGCGGAGTTGGTCGACATGCCGCGCATCACCTTGTTGTGGATCGCGTCCATGTCGATCGCCTGGTACACGGCCTTGCGCACGCGCACGTCCTTGAACGGGTTCTTCCCCTTCACGTTGGAGTAGAGCAGCTCGTCGCGGAACGAGTCGAGGTTGAGGAAGATAGTGCGAAGCTCCGGCCCCGTGAGGACGGTGGCGTTGGGGCTCGCCTTGATGCGCTCGATGTCCTGCACCGGCACAGGGTCCATCATGTCGATGTCGCCCGACAGCAGGGCAGCCACGCGCGTGGCGTCCGATTTGATGGTCTGGAAGACCACCTCGTCCAGGTTGTGCTCCTTCTTGCCCCACCAGTTCGGGTTCGGCTTGAACACGGTCTTCACGCCGGGCTCGTGGCTGACGACGATGAACGGGCCGGTGCCGTTGGCCTTGAGCGCGAACGGGTTGAGCGAGGTGGCCGATGCCGCTTGCGCCTGCGTCGCTCCGTTGGCCTCGGACCACTTCTTGGAGAAAATGTACCAGGTGTCCCATTCGGCATTCAGAATGGGATTGGGCGAGGTCAGCACGAAGTCCACGGTGTAGTCGTCGACCTTGACGGCTTTCATGTCGGCGGGGGCGCGCGTCTTGATCTGCGAGCCGGGGCTGCGCATGCGGTCGAGCGAGAACAGGACGTCGTCGGCCGTGAAGTCCTCGCCATTGTGGAACTTGACCCCCTTGCGCAGGTGGAATCGCCATTTCAGGGGATCGACGATCTCCCAGCTCTCGGCGAGCCCCGGAATGATCTTGAGGTCCTTGTCGCGCTTGGTGAGGCCCTCCATCACGTTGCCCAAGGCACCCAGCGTGAAGCTCTCGTTCAGCGTGTAGGGGTCGAGGGCGTTGAGATCGCCCTGGAAGGCGTAGCGGAAGGTCTTGGCCGAGGCCGGGGTGGCGGCGAGGCCGAGCGCCAGCGCGCCCATCACGACAAAGGCTCTGATTCTCATCTCATCCCTCGCAAAAGTCCGTGCACATGGGGCGCCTGAAGACGGACGATATTGGCCGAAATCATCCAGACGGTCCAGCGCTCCCCAAACTTGACCGAGCCACCTCTTGGGCCCTACGCAAGGTGACGAATGCCGTGCGCGGATGCGATCGCACGCCAAGGACGAAACCCATGCAGCGTGATGCAAAAAGCGCCACCAGCCCCCTGATCAGGGGGGGCACCGGCGATTGGGAAGTGGTGATCGGCCTGGAGGTGCACGCCCAGGTCGCCAGCAAGGCCAAGCTGTTCTCCGGGGCCTCCACGGAATTCGGCGGCGAGCCCAACAGCCACGTGTCGCTGGTCGATGCGGCCATGCCGGGGATGCTGCCCGTCATCAATGAGGCCTGCGTCGCCCAGGCCGTCCGCACAGGGCTGGGGCTCAACGCGCGGATCAACCTGGTCTCCGTGTTCGATCGCAAGAACTACTTCTATCCGGACCTGCCGCAGGGCTACCAGATCTCGCAATACAAGCGGCCGATCGTCGGCGAAGGCGTGGTGGAGGTGGACGCCGACGGCGCGACGCTCAAGGTCGGCATCGAGCGGCTGCATCTGGAGCAGGATGCCGGCAAGTCGATCCACGACCAGCACCCGGACTATTCCTACGTCGACCTCAACCGCGCCGGCGTGGCGCTGATGGAGATCGTCTCCAAGCCCGACCTGCGCTCCGCCAGGCAGGCACAGGCCTACGTCACGAAGCTGCGCTCGATCCTGCGCTATCTGGGCACCTGCGACGGCGACATGGAGAAGGGCAACCTGCGCGCCGACGTCAATGTCTCGGTGCGCCGGGCCGGCGAGAAGGAGTTCGGCACCCGCTGCGAGATCAAGAACGTCAACTCGATCCGCTTCATCGGCCAGGCCATCGAGGCGGAGGCGCGCCGGCAGATCGACATCATCGAAGACGGCGGCGTGATCGAGCAGGAGACGCGCCTGTTCGATTCCGCCAAGGGCGTCACGCGCTCCATGCGCACCAAGGAGGAGGCGCACGACTACCGCTACTTCCCCGACCCCGACCTGCTGCCGCTGGAGCTGACGCAGGCCTACGTGGATGGACTGAAGGCCGATCTCCCGGAGCTGCCCGACGCGAAGAAGGCGAGGTTCGAGACGGCCTACAAGCTCTCGGCCTACGACGCCGGCGTGCTGACCGCGGAGCGCGAAAGCGCCGACTTCTTCGAGGCGGTCGCGAAGGGGCGCGACGGCAAGACCGCCGCCAACTGGGTCATCAACGAGCTGTTCGGGCGGCTCAACAAGGAGGGACTGGACATGGCCGCGAGCCCTGTCTCCGCCCCACAGCTCGGCGCCATCATCGACCTCATCGGCTCGGGCGCCATTTCCGGCAAGATCGCCAAGGACGTGTTCGAGATCGTCTGGAGCGAGGGCGGCGACCCGGCCGAGATCGTCGAGAAGCGGGGCCTGCGCCAGGTCACGGATACGGGCGCCATCGAGCAGGCGATCGATGCCGTGATCGCCGCCAGCCCGGACAAGGTCGCGGCCGTGAAGGCCAAGCCCGCCATGCTCGGCTGGTTCGTCGGCCAGGTGATGAAGGCGACGGGCGGCAAGGCCAACCCCCAGGCCGTGAACGAGCTGCTCAAGAAGAAGCTCGGGGTCTGACAGGGCTCAGGCCCAGAAGGCCTGGCCCCATTGCGTCGGCCAGATTGCCCGTCTTGCCGCCATCTATGCTAGACTGACACCATGAACGTGGCTCTGCCTCGAAGCCTCAATGTCGATCAGTTTCTCGCCTGGGCCGTCCAACAGGTGGAGGGCAAGTACGAGCTCATCGACGGGGTGGTCATCATGCAGCAGTCGCAGCGGTGGGGGCACTCCCGCGTCAAGTTCGAAGTGGCTGTCGCCTTGAGGCAGGCCCTGAGGAACGCCGGTCTCCCATACTTCGTGGGTGCCGATGGTCCAACGGTTCGCATCAACGAAGGGAAGGCCTTTGTTCCGGACGCCCTCGTAGCTCCTCTACCCGAGCCTGCGCTCGACAGTCTCGAGATCCCCGACCCCGTGATCGTCGTCGAGGTGCTGTCGCCGTCGACCGCACGGATCGATGCCACGACCAAGCTACGCGGCTACTTCGAGGTGCCAAGCGTCCAGCACTACCTGATCCTCGACCCCGAGGATCGCACCGTGACCCACCACAAGCGCGGCGCGACAGCCATTGAGACCCGCGTTCTTGGCGAAGGCACGTTGCCCCTCGACCCGCCGGGCCTCGTCATCAACGTCGGCGATCTGTTCGCGCCGGCTTGACCAGCTGATCGGGGGTCAGACCCCTCGGCACCCCGCTCGAGAGAATCCGATGCGTCGAGGCGAGGGTCCGACACCCTTACAGCGCTTCAGCCCTTCGCCTTCGCAGCCCGCGCCTTGCCGGCGAGCTTCTTCAGGCGCCGCCGGACGCCCATCGTGTTGCCCTGGATGCGCGTGACGCCCTTGCGCGGCAGGGCGCGGCGGTTCTTCTTCTTCTGCTTCTCGACATTGCGCGCGGAACGGATGGCCATGGCATGCTCCCTCGGGACGGAGATTGTCGTGCGCCCATGTAGCGTGTGCCGCGTCTTGCCGCAATCTAATCGCGCGGCCACACCTTGAGCGGCATGCCGCCCTTGGGGCGCAGCGTCACGCGGCTCACCGGCTCGGGCGCGTGCACCCCGTCCCACTCGAAGCGCATGCGCCGCACCAGCGTGGCCAGGATGGCGGTCGCCTCCATCATGGCGAAGGCGCCGCCGATGCAGGTGCGCGGACCGAACCCGAAGGGCATGAACTGCGTGCGGGGGTAACCGGCCTCGCGCTCGGGCGCGAACCGGTCGGGATCGAAACGGTCCGGATCGTCCCACAGCTTCCTGTGGCGGTGGAGGGCGAAGATCGGGATGACGATCAGGGTGCCCGCGCGAATGGCCTTCGAGCCCAGCTCCATGTCGCTGGCGGCCACGCGCGTCATGACCGGCGCCGGCGGGTAAAGGCGCATGGCCTCCTTCAGCACCGACCGCGTCACGGTCAATCCGTCGAGATGCTCCGCGCCTATGGCATCGCTGCCCGCAACGGTGCGGACCTCGGCCAGGACGCGGTCCTGCCACCGCGGCGCACGGGCGAGCAGGTAGAGCGTCCAGGTCAGCGCCTTGGCCGTGGTCTCGTGCCCGGCCGCCAGGAACGTCACGAGGTTGTCGACGAGCTGCTTCTCCGACATCGGCGCCCCGGTGTCGGGGTCCTGGGCGCGCGCCAGCCGCGCCAGCAGATCCGAGCCCTCGAGCCCCGCGGCCCGCCGGCGGGCAAGTATGCTCGAGACGACAGCACGCAGCGTGCGCGCTGCCCGGCGCCGCCGGAATTTGCCCGGATACCAGATCCATTCGGGCAGGCGCAGCATCGCCGCGGCGACGTCCCAGGAGACGGTGGCGAGCGCCCGGTCGGCAGCCCGCATGATGGCCGCGGCATCGGCGTTGGCACTACCTGCGAACATGGTCGCCGAGATGACGTGAAACGTCATCCGCGTCATGTCGCGGTCGATCGACGCCACGGCGCCCGGACCTGCCTCGCGCCAGCGCCGCACCTGATCCTCGGCAGCCGCGGTCATGACCGGCACCAGGCCAGCCAGCTCGGCCGGCCGGAAGAGCGGCGCGGCGATGCGGCGCTGCCAGCGCCAGCTCGAGCCCTCGGATGTGAGGATGCCGTCGCCCAGGGTATGCTGAAAGACGCGCCTCTCGAGCGGGGTCTTGGGGAACTCTACGCTTGCCTGCAGCAGCACCTTCTCGACCAGGGCCGGCCCGGTGACCCAGGCGACGACGCTGCGGCCGTTGTCGTGAACGAAGATCGGCTCCTCGTATACGGGGCGCGGGAGGCTCGCCAGCGGGTTGCGCACGAACGTCAGCAGGTAGCGCCGCAGCGGCAGCGGCCGTGGCGGCGCCTCCACCGTCGGCGGATAGAGAGCGGCGTTCGGATCCGGTCGCCCGAGCACGGTCGTCATGGAGCGCTCCGTAGCGATGAGCTGCCGCGGCCGCGACCGATGCCGCCGCGCCCAAGCCCCATGAACGTGGGGGCCCTCAGCCCGCGTTCAAGGCTTAGGAGAAGTAGTCGAGCCACCACTTGAGGCCGAAGCTGCCCGGCGACAGCAGCACGAACGCCCACAGGAAGGCCGAGCTCCAGTTGGCCAGCTGAAACCGCAGCCACGGCATCTGCGTGATGCCGGCGACGATGGGAACGCTCGCACGCAACGGCCCCGAGAAGCGGCCGATGACGATGGCCCATGGCCCCCACCGCGCGAAGAACTTGTGGCCCTGCGGGATCAGGTTGGGATAGCGGCTGAGCGGCCACATGCTCTCGATCTGCTCGTGATAGTGGTAGCCCAGCCAGAAGGACAGCCAGTCGCCCAGGGCGGCCCCGACGGCGGCGGCCGTCAGGATGCTCCAGAAGCTCAGGCTGTCGCTGGCGCCGATGATCGTGCCGATCACCACCAGCATGCCCCAGAATGGCAGGATTAGGGACACGAACGCGAGCGACTCGCCGAACGCGAGGGCGAACACGATGGGCGCAGCCCATTCGCGGTGGTTGGCGACGAAGGATTTGATCGCGTCCGTGTATTCCGCGAACGACATGACCAAACCCCTTCCCCTTCCCACTTGGTCGCTGAGCAAGGCCCGAGCGGCCGGCGTTTGTCAACGCGCTCCCACTCGCAGGCCCCGCCGGATCGGACCGGTCGAGCGGCCCTGCGTGCGGCTGATGGCCAAAGTCCGGTCGGCGTTAAGCAACGCCTCGTTTCGGCACGTTTCCTGCTTGTTTCCCGGTTGTGGTCTTGGTTTCTTTTCGGTAAATGCCGGGTCGGCAAGCCGTGAGGGCGTGGTTTGGGTGCCGGGTTCTCAATTCCTGAGCGAGTCTCCCGGCGCGTGCGGCAAGCGCTCTTCCTGTTGGCAGCTGCCGACCTGGGATTGATCCTGGTCGTCACCAGCAACCTCACGGTCCTGGCCGACATCATTGCACCGCTGACCGGCCATCTGATTGGCATCGGCCTGGCTGCAAGCCTGGCGCTGCTGGTGCGCCGCTGGGCGATGGCGCTGTTCACCGCTGGAATTGCCGCCACCCTCGGCCTGCATGCGTGGCTGGGGTTGGCCTGGTGCTGCCGGGCGCCGGTCCCGACGGCGCAGTCCGGGCTGACCCAGATCGCGGCAGGCGGGACGCGGAGCCTCACGGTGCTCGCACTCAACACCTGGGACAAGCATCGCGAGCCGGAGCGGCTCGTGCGGTATCTGGCGACGGCGCCCGCCGATGTCGTCGTCCTCACCGAATTCGGGCAGAGCAAGCGTCCGCTGCTGGCCGAGCTGAAGGCCGCCTACCCCTACCAGGCCACCTGCAGCGACGCGCGGCACTGCTCCACCGCACTGCTGTCGCGGTTGCCGCTCGAGGAATCAGGGGTCGGCGGCATCTCCGCCATCGGGCCCGAGTTCGTCTGGGCGCGGCTCGAGGGCTCGCTGACAATCGTCGGCACACATGTGCATCGGCCGAGCCGGAACCCCTGGCTGCACGAGCGGCAGATGGCCGCGCTGGGCCTGTTCCTGCGACGCATCGACGGACCGGTCGTGCTGGCCGGCGACCTCAACACCTCGCCCTGGTCGGGCTCCTTCCGCCGGCTCCGCGCGGTGGCGAACCTCGCTTCGTTCAGCATCCTGACGCCGACCTGGCCCGCATGGCCGATCGCGCTCCCGCAGGTTGCGCTCGACCACATCCTCGTGTCGCCGGAGCTGGCTGTAACAGCGTCCGGCACGGGGCCTGCGGTGGGGTCGGATCATCTGCCGGTCTGGGCACAGCTCGAGCGGCGGGCGGCGCCCGGCAGCGGGCCGTCGCACCGCCACAAGGTCACGTCACGCCTTGCAGCGGCGGGCCCGCATCTCGGCGGCGAGTTCCTTGCCGACCTCGTTGGCGAACATGGTGGCGCGCGCGACCTGCGCCGTTGACAAGCTCTTGCCCTCGGGCCCGCGCAGCGCCTTCACCGCATTGTCCGCCTCGCGGCGGCCGATCGCCAGCTCCTCGCAGCTCAGCTCCTTCTTGCGGCTGCGAAAGGCAAACAGCCGCACGCCCGAGGCATGAGCCTGCGTCGTGGTGGTCTCCTTCACCCACTTGCGATCCTGATCGTCGAGCATCGACTTGAGCGTAGCCTGGCGCTGGCCGACGCACTCGGGACTATCGTCGACACACGACAGGCCGGCGCGGTCATCCGGACCGAATCCGGAGCAAGCGGTGGCCACGATGCCGACACCCGCGAGCGCAGCCGCTAGGGCGCCCCGGCACTTTCGCGAGCGGCTCAAGTCCATCGTTTCCCCTTGAGGTTTGCGGCTGGAGCCCATAGAAGGCACAGGTATGGCCACCCTATGGCGAGGCCACTCAACCAGCTTTTTCAAGGGATTCGTGGCCCGGATCAACACGGCCGATCCCGATCCAAGGTCAGGGAGTGACAAACATGGCTCACGCGATCCGCATCCATCAGCACGGCGGCCCCGAGGTGATGAAATGGGAGAGCGTGGAGGTGGGCGAGCCGGGGCCCGGGCAGGTGAAGCTCAAGCAGCACGCGGTCGGCGTCAACTACATCGACGTCTATCAGCGCTCGGGGCTTTACAAGATGCCGCTGCCGTTCGTGGCCGGCTCGGAAGGCGCCGGCGAGGTGGTGGCGGTCGGCTCGGGCGTCACCGAATTCAAGGTGGGCGACCGCGGGGCCTACGCGGGCGTCATGGGCGGCTACGCGGAAGAGCGCCTCATGCCGGCGGAACGCCTGGTGAAGCTTCCCGACAAGATCGACTACAAGACCGGCGCGGCCATGATGCTGCAGGGCATGACCGTGCGCTACCTGCTGCGCCAGACCTACAAGGTCGGCCCCGGCACCACCATGCTGCTGCATGCGGCGGCAGGCGGCATCGGCCTCATCGCCTGCCAGTGGGCGCGCCACCTCGGAGCCACCATCATCGGCACGGTCAGCACGCCCGAGAAGGCCGAGCTTGCCAAGGCCCACGGCTGCACGCACGTCATCAACTACAAGACCGAGGACTTCGTGAAGCGCACGAAGGAGCTCACCAACGGGCAGGGCGTCGATGTCGTGTACGACGCCGTCGGCAAGGACACCTATCCGGCCTCGCTCGACTGCCTCAAGCCCCTGGGCCTGTGGGTGACCTTCGGCAACGCCTCGGGCGCCATCACCAATTTCGACATCCTTCTGCTTTCGGCCAAGGGCTCACTCTATGCGACGCGGCCCACGCTCGGCACCTACATCGCCAAGCGGGCCGACCTGCTCGCCAATGCGGGCGAGCTGTTCGACGTGGTGACGAAGGGCATCGTCAAGATCAACGTCAACCACACCTACGCCTTGAAGGATGCCGCCCAGGCGCATCGCGACCTAGAGGCGCGCAAGACTACCGGCTCGATCGTGCTGTTGCCCTGACGTCGACTGACCGTCATTCCCGCAGCGCGAAGCGCGTCGGCGGGAATCCAGAGGCGAGTACCGAGCCTGCGTTTGGATGCCCGCTCAGCGCTTCGCTTGGCGGGCATGACGTTGACAGGCCCCGCGAAAAGGACCGACCCATGCCCCAACGACCCATCGAGATCCACTACTGGCCCACGCCCAACGGGCACAAGATCACCATCATGTGCGAGGAGGCGGGCGTCCCTTACGAGATCAAGCCTGTCAACATCGGCCGCGGCGACCAGTTCAAGCCGGAGTTCCTGGCGATCTCGCCCAACAATCGCATGCCGGCGATCATCGATCCCGACGGCCCCGGTGGAAAACCCATCTCCATCTTCGAGTCCGGCGCGATCCTGCAGTACCTCGGCCGCAAGACGGGCAAGTTCTATCCCGCCGGGGAGCGGGCGCGCGTGGAGGTCGAGCAGTGGCTGTTCTGGCAGATGGCCAACCTCGGGCCCAACTGCGGCCAGGCGCACCACTTCCGCAACTATGCCCAGGAGAAGATCCCCTACGCGATCGACCGCTACACCAACGAGGTCAACCGGCTCTACGGCGTGATGGACACACGGCTCAAGGATCGCGACTTCCTCGCCGGCGCGTATTCCATCGCCGACATGGCGAGCTATCCTTGGGTGCGCCCCTACAAGAACCAGGGACAGGATCTGGCCGAGTTCCCGAACCTCGAGAAATGGTACCAGCGCATGCACGACCGCCCGGCGGTGGCCAAGGCCGTGAAGGTGGGCGAGGAGCTGAGGGCCAGCTACAACCTCGCCACCGACAAGGATGCGCAGAAGGTGCTGTTCGGCCAAAGAGCGCGGCGTTGACGCCCCCCGCTCCTTCTCTCACGAGCGCCACCCCAACCTGTGCGCCGCCCACGCCGCGGCGCCCCTGGCCTGGGTCCCCAGCGTGATGCCGAGCACCCAGGCGAAGGCGGCCAGCGTGAAGGGCAGGATGAGGTGGCCGAACTTGAAGACCAGCGCATCGGCGGCCACGACGGCCACGCTGGCCACGCGCCAATCCAGGAAATTCCAGCGCCGCGTCTGAAACCGCCAACCCAGCGCCAGCGCGAGCACCGCCAGGCCGGCCAGAAAGATCCGCGCCTGCATCGGCGTGAGCTCGGAATACGACCGGTTGCCATCGATGAGCTCGGCCGCCATGTGGGCGTGGATCTCGGCGCCCGTCATCTCCGTGCCGGTCGACAGCGACAGCGGCGTGCGGTGCCGGTCGAAGTAGGGGAATTCGCCGGCGATGATGACCACCCGGTCCTTCAGGCGGGCTGCCTCGCTGCTCGAGGGATCGAGCAGCTTGTGCGCCTCCACGCGCAGGAACGTGCTGCCGCCGTCCCTGGGAGGCAGCAGCCAGGCAATCCTGTCGGGCGTGTCGGGCTGCCGGCGTCCGGCCGCGGCCGCAAGCAGTGCCGAGAAGCTCTCCTGATAGCGGGCGCCCGCGGGCGGCGGGGGCCGTGACCGCACGACGTCGTCCTGGTCGCGATTGAGGTTGAGGTAGCCGACCCGGGCGCCCAATCGCGCCAGGAATTCAGACTGATAGGCGAGCTGGCTCGGCTTCAGCGCGGCCCTGTTCTCGTAGGCACCGAGGATGAGCTTGTCCGCGACCGATGCCAGGACGCGCTGGAATTTCTCGTCGTCCTTCGCGACGGTTCCCTTGGTGAAGTAGAAGTCGAGGGCGATGGCGCGCGCGCCGGCGCGGTCGACCGCGGCGACGATGTCGGCCTGCAGCCCGCGATCGACCGGCAGCAGGAAGGGATAGGGCTCGAGCGTTTCGCTGTTGATGGCGACGATCGCAAGCGCCGGGTGGGTCGTCGCACCACGATCGGAGAGCAAAGCAGTGCGCCAGTCGGCCGTCCAGTGCTCGAGCTTCAGCAAAGTCGGCGCCACCGCGGGGACGAAGAAGAGGCCGACGAGCCCCAGCATCGACGCAAGGCAGAGCGCCGCCGGATGCCAGGAAACAGCACGCGCACCGGCAGGCGCCGTCACGGACAACCACTCCCCGGCCGTGCTTCTGCCGCGCATGCCTTCATGCCGGAGCCGCCGGAGCCAGAAGGTGGGCGAAGCCCGCCATGCATCACCTCGGGCAGCACGCGGCGCTCCTGCCCGTGAGGACGCGCCGGCCGTCGACCGTCCTGTAGCAGTCGCATTGCTCCGGCCCGCCCGCATCACGAGCGCCGGGCGCGGGGACCGCGGGTGGGGGTGGAGGAACGACGACGGAGGGAGCGCGCAGGTCGGGCGCTGCCGGCGGAAGCGAGAGAGACGGAGCGGGGGCCGAAGGCATGGTCGGTGCGGGGAATGCCGCGCCGGGCAGCCCGCCTGGCGGCCCAGGGGGCGTCTTGACGTATTGCGCCATCGCCGCGCCCGTCTGCATGGCGGCAGCGAGCACGCACGTCATCGCAGTCGTCCTTGTCAGGAACATGGTCGTCCTCCCCGTGACGCTCCGCAATCCTACATCAGCAACCGCCTCGCGTAAGCTTCCCCCCGGCAAGAGCGCCGCTACCGCCCAATGATGCCAAACTCGGCAAAGGGTATGAATGTCACCAGGTCCCCTGGAATCACGTGGGGAACGTCCTCCGGGATCTCGATCAGGCCGTCGGCGGCGCGCAAACCGGAAATCAGACCCGAGCCGTCGCGCGCGAACTTGTCGACGCCGAGGCCCCGCGGCGTCTCGCGCAGCATGCCACGCCAGAACTCACGCCGGCCGACCTTGCGATCCGGGAACGTGAACAGCGCCGGCAGGGTATAGCGGCGGGGCTCCGGCCACCCGGCGCCGCTCATGCACCGCAGCAGCGGGAACACGTAGAGCAGGAAGCACACGAACACCGCCACCGGGTTGCCCGGCAG
>Ga0070741_10006277_pt1 | contig 25669 bp, 21 predicted proteins | sample Coa_R1_4_FD_66440 | JGI IMG/M metagenome (GOLD analysis project Ga0070741, IMG submission 66440) | Surface soil microbial communities from Centralia Pennsylvania, which are recovering from an underground coalmine fire - Coalmine... | ecosystem: Environmental > Terrestrial > Soil > Unclassified ... | reverse complement strand
CAGAACGCGCCGAACTGGCTGGAGATCGATCGCGACAATTACAAAGGTCGCGTGCTCGCTCTGCCCAAGCGTGAAGACATTCAGTTGCCGGTCAACGAGCAGCTGATCGTCGAACTGTACAGCAAGTAAGTTTCGAAATTTTGGGTTTCAAAGTTTCAAGGTTTCAAAGTTTCACGTACTAAGAGCGGACTCTGAGAAACCTTGAAACCTGTGAAACCTTGGAACTTGCACTTTCGGTCCATATTTCGCGCCAGATCCGCCTGTCGCCTGCGCCTGAGCTGAACCCGGACCGGTTCAGCGAGCCGGCACTGAGCCAAATGGCCGAAGGAGAAACAAATGCTTTGGAAAGGTTTTCAAAAACCGAAACGTCTAGCGGTCGATACCTCGACCTTAACCGATAAGTACGGCATCTTCTGGGCGCAGCCGTTTGAACGCGGCTTCGGCACCACTATCGGCAACGCGCTTCGTCGCGTGCTGCTGAGCTCGATCGAAGGCGCGGCAGTTACCGCCGTCAAAATCGAAGGCGTGCTGCACGAGTTCCAGTCGATCCCCGGCGTAGTCGAAGACGCCACCGACATCATCCTCAACCTGAAACAGATTCCTTTCAAGTTGAGCGGCGACGCGCCGAAAGCCATTTACCTGCGTTCCGATCAGCCGGGCATTGTCACCTCGGGCATGATCGAAGCTGATGCCGATGTCGAAGTACTCGACAAAGACGTTTACATTGCGACCGTCAGCGAAGGCGGACGGCTCGACATGGAAATGCGCCTCAAGCGCGGCCGCGGATATGTTTCCGCGGACAAGAACTTTGACGAGGACCTTGGTCTGGGATTCATTCCCATTGACTCGGTTCACTCGCCGGTGCGCAAGTGCAACTACACCGTTGAGGCGGCGCGTCTCGGTCAGATCACCGATTACGACAAGTTGACTCTCGAAGTGTGGACCAACGGCTCCATCACTCCAGCCGACTCGATCGGCCTGGCGGCGAAGCTGCTGAAGGACCACATGAATATCTTCATCAACTTTGAGGAAGATATTGAGACCTCGACTTCGACCGACGAGCGCAAGCCGGAAATCAAGAACGAGAACCTGAACCGTTCCGTGGAAGAACTTGAGCTTTCGGTCCGCAGCTACAACTGCCTGAAGAACGCGAACATTCAGACTATCGGTGAGTTGGTCCAGAAGACCGAAGCCGAGATGCTGAAGACCAAGAACTTCGGCCGCAAGTCGCTGAACGAGATCAAAGAGATCTTGGGTTCGATGGGCCTCAGCCTGGGCATGAAGATCGACGAGCACGGAAATGCCGTGCCCGGTCCGACTTCCAACCTGGTGCTGCCGGCGTCCGCATACGGCGATAACGATCTGTAAGAAGCAGTTTCAAGTTTCGGGTTTCGAGTTTCCAGCGTCGCACTTAGCACGCTCGCTCGAAACCTGAAACTTGAAACGCGAGACTGAGGATTTTCCCATGCGTCACAAAAAAGCTGGATGGAAATTAGGACGTAATACCGCTCACCGCCGCTCGCTGCTGCGGAACCTGGTCACGTCACTCATTATCGAGGAGCGGATCGAAACCACTCTCCCCAAGGCGAAGGCTCTTCGTCCGAATGTCGAGAAGATGATCACTCTCGGCAAGCGGGGAGACCTTTCCGCACGGCGTCTCGCGGGCGCGTACCTGATGACGCGCGAAGCTGTAGACAAGCTCTTCGACACCATCGGACCGCGATTCGGCGATCGTAATGGCGGCTATCTTCGCATCGTCCGCACTGGTTTTCAGAAAGGTGACGGCGCCGACAAGGCGTTTGTCGAGCTTCTCGGCAGCGAAAAAGTAATGGACGAGAAACGTCAGAAACGCGCCGAAGTTCGTGCCAAGCGCGCCGCCGACGCCAAGAAGGCGATGGAAGAAGCGGAAGCTCAGTCGCAAGCCGAAGGCGGTGGTGAAACCGCCGGCGGCGAAGCGAAAGAGTAGTGGCTTTATCGTGAAAGAGTAGTGGTTTCAGTCATCCTTCGCGAAGCGAAGGACCTATGGAGTTCACCTGGGCCGGACGCCCGTCCGGCCGAATCCTTCCAAACCGAATAGGTGATTGCACTGTGGAAGAGCGGCCCTTCAGGGCCGCGCGTTACCATGAACAATTTCGACGGGGCTTTAGCCCCTCTGGGTTTCTAGAACATCTCATTCCGTTCGGTTAACCGTAGGCAATCGCTGGTCCCACCTCTCGCATCCCGCCAAGGGCAAACTTCCTGGCTGGCGCGACCTGCGCACCCGTACATGTCCTCCCGCGCCTGACCCCAGTAATCTTGCACCTCTACCCCTTTCCACTAAACTGGCGGGAAGGTGTATGCAGTTCAATCGCACTCAACTCGCGATCGCATTCGGTGCCGGCGCGCTGATGATCGTAGTTTTTCTTGGTTATTTGATGTGGCTCGATAAGCAGGGCCCCGTGCTCTCCCGGTCCCAGGATCTCGACCCTCTTTCCGGAATTCCCAACTCGATCTCGCTAAACCCGCTGCGGGATCGAACCTCCGAGCGGATTGCGGGCAAGTTCATCCGCGCCATGCGCGATGGACAGTGCGAACAGCAACTGGCAGATTGGGAAAAAGACTATCGCAAGAAGTACGCGAAATTTATCTGCGACTCCGAAGCGCAGCACCCGCTGATTTCCTGGGAAATTGCCGATTGGGAGGACGCGCCGCCGCTGCGCATCCTGCACTATCGCGGACAACGCCTCAACACGCCTGGGCAGAAGGGCACCTACAGCGAGCTATTGTCAGTCACACTCGAGAATAAAAACGGCGAGTGGGTCGCGACGAAGTATGACGCGATGTATTGACAGAAGCTCTCAGTGCTCAGGTGTCAGTGTTCAGCCGTGGTGTGATTGTTGCGTGCGCGGTCCCCTGCAGTATTGGGTCCAAGAGCTGACCCGGGAACGCAACAGCTGAGAGCTGCAAGCCGATAGCCAGTAGCTGCTGTGTTACAACTTCCCCATGCCCTCCGCGGCGGGGTCCGGCGAGAACACGCGAAACATCCTCTCCTTCGGCTTCACCTCTTTCTTCAACGACACTGCCAGCGAAATGGCGTACTGGGTCCTGCCAGCGTTTCTCGCCTCCATCGGGGCGGGCCCGGCGCAACTTGGAATTATTGAAGGCATTGCCGAAAGCGTCGCGTCATTTGCGAAATTCTTCTCCGGATACTTAGCTGACCGCATTCCACGCCGCAAACCTGTGGTGGTCTCCGGATATGTCGTCGCCAATGCAGTCAAGCCGTTGCTGGCTATAACTAGCGCATGGTGGCAGGTGCTGCTGATCCGCTTCGCCGATCGCTTTGCTAAAGGGATTCGCGGCACGGCGCGCGATGTCATGGTGGCCGAATCCATCCACGAATCGCGCATCGGATCTGCTTATGGACTGCTTCAGGCCATGGACTCTGCCGGCGCGATCGTCGGCCCTGTGGCCGCGCTGTTGCTGCTGCCGCACTATGGACTTCGCGGAATTTTCTGGGCCGCATCTGTTCCGGGATTGCTGTGCATTCTGGTTGCGGTATTTGGAATTCGAGAAACACATCGTGCACGCAATGAGCGGAAGACCGAAGGGAAATCCAGTGACGCACCCACGGGCTTCTTACGCCTGCATTTTCCGGCCAGTTTCTACCTGGTGCTGTTCGCGGTCACGCTTTTCTCGTTAGGCAACTCCAGCGATATGTTCCTCGTTTTGCGCGCCCAGAGCGTCGGCATTCCGGCTCATCGCGCCCCGCTGCTCGGCCTCATTTTCAACGTCATGTACACCCTGTTCTCCTGGCCGGCAGGTAAGTTCAGCGACCGCGCTCCGCGGCGCTTGGTTGCGGCCGCCGGATATGTTGTTTTCGCGCTCGTTTACATCGTCTTCGCCCTTGCGCCCTCGCAAGCCGCGATTTGGGCGAGCATGGCTTTTTACGGGCTGTTTTATGCTCTTACCAATCCCGTATTGAAGGCATTGATTGTCGATACGGTGGACCCGGAAGTGCGCGGGCGCGCGCTTGGCTTGTATTACTTCGTGACCAGCATTACGACGCTGGCAGCCAGCGTGATCACGGGCGAGTTGTGGAAACATTACGGACCGCGCGTGCCGCTCTTGCTGTCTGCAATCCTCGCGTTAGTATCGGCGGGAGTTCTGGTTGTAACGAATGTTGTGCCGAAGCGGCGTTCGTCTCAGGAGGGGTAATACTTTGCCTATGTGGTGAAACTCTCTCTGGTCGCTACGGGAGTCGCTGAGCTGGGCGGAAGTGAGCGGCGAATCAGGAAGCATACAAAGATCAACACCTGGGCCATGCCGGCGGAAGAACTATCAAGCACCACATCATGAAAGCTCCCAGTGCGGGATGAGAGATATGTCTGGTGCCACTCGTCCAGGCATGCGACCAGTGCGGTCATCAGGAAAGCAACTCTGGCCCATTGAATCGACCACTTCGGTGCCGTCGCGAGGGGCAGGGTAGCGCGCCAGGCGCCAAACAGCAGCAAACTTAAAGTGAAGTATCCAACCACGTGACCGCACTTGCGTATGTAGTAGTTCCACACCTCGAAGCGGACTGCGTTTACGCCTGTAATGAAATGTAGGACGGGATACAAAATTCGGCTGGTATTGTCCGATGACAGCAGGCTGGTCGATTCAAAAGCGATCAGCCCCAGCCAGATAAAAGCGGGAAGCCACGCTTTCCAAAGCTTTTCTTGCGAGAAAATCAAAAGGGCCCTTACTGACAATCAAAATAGTTGCCAATGAATCTTAAACTGCAGGCAACGGTGACAACAGCCACAGACAACGCGGAGGAAAACTTTGGTCACTCCACCGCATAATTCGGCGCTTCGCGCGTGATCATGACGTCGTGGACATGGCTCTCACGCAGGCCCGCGCCGCTGATCCGAACGAACCTTGTCTTCTGCAGCAGCTCCGGAATTGTCGCGCACCCACAGTAGCCCATACCGGACTTCAGTCCGCCGACCATTTGATAGACGATCATGGCAACCGATCCGCGGTAGGGAACGCGTCCTTCAATGCCTTCCGGAACGAGTTTCGCAAGACGATTCGAATCGCCTTCTCCCACTACCGGTGCGGCAGTTGAAGCATCTCCATCGCCTTGGAAGTACCGCTCACTTGAGCCCTGTGCCATCGCTCCCAGCGATCCCATGCCGCGATAAGCCTTAAAGGTCCGACCTTGATACAGGATAAGTTCGCCCGGACTCTCGTCGGTTCCCGCGAACATCGATCCGATCATCACAGCGCCGGCACCCGCGGCGAGAGCTTTGGTGACATCGCCGGAATATTTGATGCCCCCGTCCGCGATTATTGGGACGTTCGCATCTTTGGTTGCGCGGTAAGCCTCCGCAATTGCGGTCATTTGCGGCATGCCGGCTCCGGTAACCACCCGCGTGGTGCAGATGGATCCTGGCCCGATTCCGACTTTAATTGCGTCTGCGCCGGCGCGGGCCAGTTCGCAGGCCCCATCAAATGTACCGACGTTGCCGGCAATCAGATCGACTTCGGGCAACTTCGATTTCACCGTCCTGATGGCTTCCAGCACGCGGCTCGAATGCCCATGTGCGCTGTCTATGGCGATCAAATCAACCTTGGCCCTCACCACTTCCTGGGCACGTTCGAGGAAGTCGCCGGTCGCGCCAATCGCGGCCCCGACTCGTAGCCGGCCGTGGGAATCCTTGGCAGCGTTGGGATACTTCAATTTTTTCTGAATGTCTTTGACCGTGATCAGGCCCTTCAGGTTGTACTTGTCGTCGACCACCAGGAGTTTTTCGACCCGGTGCTCGTGAAGAATCTTTTCCGCTTCCTGCAAGGTAGTACCGACCGGAACCGTAATCAGGTTGTCCTTCGTCATCACTTTGCTGATGGGAATATCGAAGCGGGTTTCAAAGCGGAGGTCGCGATTGGTAAGGATTCCGACGAGCTTATTGTTTTTGGTAATGGGCACGCCCGAGATCTTGTACTTGCGCATGATCTCGAGTGCTTCCGACACCTTGTCATCCGGCGACATGGTAACCGGATCGACGATCATTCCGCTCTCCGAGCGCTTTACCTTGTCAACCTCATTGGCCTGCTGTTCGATAGAGAGATTCCGATGGATGATCCCGAGTCCGCCCTGCTGGGCCATCGCGATCGCCATGTGCGACTCGGTGACCGTGTCCATAGCAGCGCTGATGATGGGAATGTTGAGACGAATATTGCGCGTCAGTTGAGTCTGGGTATTGGCCTGCGCGGGAATGACGTCGGAACGCGCCGGCAGCAGCAACACGTCATCGAAAGTAAGGGCCTCGGGGACAGGAAAATGAATCATAAAATCTCTCGGGTAAACAATCATTGTAGAGGCGGGTTCGATACCAGGCAAATAGCTCTCCGCCGCGAACGCAATGGTGCAGTTTGAGAGAAAGATTCGTGTCAGGGCATCGCTTTCAGTATCTACAAAGACGTTGAATGCAATGTCTCTACGTCAAAGCCTATGCAGAGCCTTAGCTTGGTAGGTCTCTGGTGGTTTCGCGTGATTCGTTTCAGCACACGTGCCCATCCTCCCTCCGCCTAGAGACTTTAGTCTCTATAATATTTTCCTCTTGATAGCTTGGGGTTTGTAGGGCAAAGTGTGAGCAGAGTCCTTGGCTCCGGCCTCCCCGCACCAATATCCGATTGACGAACATATACTTCAGCAGTTGTGGCTACTGTACTCAAGCTAAACGGTTTAACCCGGAAGTTCGCAATCGGCTTTCGCCAGCCCAAGGGAGACAATCTGTGTTCATGGTGCTTCCAGCCCTAGGAGATCAGACTTGTATCTGAACTTCTTCGGTCTCAAGGAACAGCCGTTCGGCGTCACCCCGGATCCGCGCTTTCTTTATCTCAGTGCGGCGCACCGCGAAGCTATCGCATCGTTGTACTACGGCATTGAAGCGGGGCGGGGATTCCTCGGGTTGATCGCAAAACCCGGGATGGGTAAGACGACCATCCTGTTCCATCTGCTGGAAAAGTTTCGCAGCACGGCACGGACTGCGTTTGTCTTCCAGACCCAGTGCACTTCCCGCGAATTCATGCGATTCCTTCTAAGCGAATTGGGCTACGAAGGAGACACGCAGGACTTCGTGCGCATGAACGAGGAATTCAATAAGCGACTGCTTCAGGAAGCGCGTGCCGGCAATCGCTTCATTGTGGTTGTGGATGAAGCTCAGAACCTCGATGCCTCGGTGCTCGAGACGGTGCGCTTGTTGTCGGATTTTGAAACGCCACGGGCGAAGCTTCTCACCATCATTCTCGCCGGACAGCCTGAACTCGCGGGAAAGCTCGCCAGCCCTGCGCTGGCGCAGTTGCGTCAGAGAGTTTCGATCGTCAATCGGCTGGAGCCGCTGCCCACGTGGGAGATAAAGCATTATCTCGAGCATCGGTTAAAAGTTGCGGGCTATGAGGGCCCGCCGATGTTTACCGCGGAAGCGTTGGAAGTGATCGCGGAGTTCAGCGAAGGAATTCCGCGGAACCTTAACAACTTCTGCTTTAATGCATTATCGCTGGCATGCGCACTGCGGCAGAGCACGGTGGACTTGGCGATCGTGAAAGAGGTGATTTCGGACTTGGACATCACCAAGCACCTGCCCGACGTGAATTCACTCCCGACCCAGACCGTTGCTACGGAAGACAATCCGCCGCTGCGACTGGCCGAGCCTCTGGTTATGCCGGAGCGAAAACCGGTAGCGTCAGTCGGCACAAAAGATTCCCGGCGCAGTTCGGATGGCGACCCGCTTAGTCCCGCCGAGGCGCAGGCGTACATGGAAGAAATCAGTCGCCGTTTGAAAGGATTTTCAAGGCCCGAGCACGCCAGCAGCCGCAGATCGGGCCAGGATTAACGCCCGTACACGGGACGAACCCTAGGAGAAACGCATGAGCCGGAATTTTGAATTGCTGCAAAAACTCGGTAAAGAGCAGGAAGTGCTGAACTCGGTTTCGGCAGCGGCGGATGCCCCCCGCCCGATCCCTGTGCCTGGGCCGGCACACAGTCAGACCGCGGTGGGTGCGGCTCCGGCGATTGCTCCCATCAGTGCTCCTCTCGTCGCTGCAGCTCGCCTGAGCAAGCCCGGGCTGGAACAGATCAATGGGCTGGCGCAGCAGGTGTTTCTCTCTGAGGGTGCGAACGCGCCGCGAGTGGTTGTTTTTGCCACCACGGAACCGGGCAGCGGATGCACTTGGGTCTGCGGCCACCTGGCCGAAGTGCTTGCCAGCCGTGTTGCCGGCGCGGTTTGCGTGATTGACGCGAATCTCGGGACTCCCGGATTGCATCAGTTGTTCGACGTGGAGAATACGGTCGGGATTTCCGATGCGCTGATACACCCGGATCCGATCCGCGGTTTCGTACGCCAATTGAGCCTGGCGAATCTGTGGCTAATCAGTGCTGGATCGTGCCGTGAAGCGGCGCAGCCGTTGTTAACTTCCGACCGCATGCGTCTGCGAATCGCCGAACTTCGCTCAGAATTCGATTTCGTATTGATCGACACACCCGCAACCAGCGGTTCCAACGATGCGCTAGGGTTGGGCGCCTTATCGGATGGGGTAGTGATGGTGCTCAAGGCAAACGCATCCCGTCGTCAGACGGCGCGGCAGGCGGTGCAGGAGATGCAGGGCGCGAATGCGAAAGTCCTGGGCGCCGTGCTGAACCAGCGGACCTTCCCAATTCCAGAAGCTATTTACAAACGGTTCTGATTCGCCCGCCGTGTCCCAGGCTATTGGCGATAACGGGGTGACATGTCGTTTGCTACCCTCGGCACGGGAGCGGTTCCGAGTTTCGGAATGGCATTCTTACCATTAGCCTGCGGCTCGGAAACCTCTGTTCCAGCGCCCAGGCTGTAAGCGTACAACACGACCTCTACTCGCTTCGAGACTCCCAGCTTGTCGAAAATCCGGAAAAGATAGTTCTTCACCGTGTGCTCGGTCAGCCCGAGACGCTGAGCGATTTCGCGGTTGGAAAGTCCTTCCGCCACGCAGCGCACGACCTCCTGTTCGCGGCGAGACAGCAAAACTGTACCGCGCGAATCGATGACACGCAGCGGCAGAGCTTCGCCGAGAGCTTCCAGCAGATAGCGCAATTCCTTGCTATTGGCCCAAATCTGCCCCTGGTAAACACAGGCGATGCATTTGGCTAGCGATTTTAGCGACTCGCTGCGGCAGAATACGCCACGCGCTCCCGCACGAAATGCCTCAACCACAGGCCCCCGCTCGGAGGCGTCGATCAGCATGATGATGTGCGTCTCTGGGCTGGCGGCATGCAGCTCGCGAGCGATATCGAATCCTTTGCGGGGATTTTCGTCCAGCTCGGCGCTGATGACCACCACTGCGGGCTTGTCTTTTGCAACCGCAGCTAAAATGCCCTTGGGATCGGAGACGGGATCGAGCACCTGAAAACGCTTGTCTCGTTCCAGCGCGCCAGCCAACAACTGGCTGTTCATACGCGTGCTGTCGGCTGCGAGAACTCGGATCATTTCGGAGGATTCGGGTAATGAAATTGCATGGGCCATAGTGAGATTATCCCGGCACAAAGCTCCATCGGCCTCGTGCTCTTTACTTCTGGTTCAGCTCCACCCAACGGAGGACACTGAGAGTTACGTCAATAGATCTGGTTAGCAACGGAATGCGCTGGGACGGCGAGTGGTGCGCAATACTAAACGCACCCGGCAGCCACCCACCCCGAGTGGCTATGCCCCGAGACTTTATTCTCACACTGCGACGGTGTAAATAGCACTTAGGTGCCACCCTCGATATTCTCTTACATCTGCTAGCTGTAGGCCAGTTCCTTGGCCCGCTGGGCGGCCTTTACCACCGCTTTGATCAATGTAACGCGCAACTTACCTTCTTCCAGCTCAAGTATTCCATCAATGGTGCAGCCAGCCGGGGTAGTCACGGCGTCCTTCAACAGGGCCGGGTGATCCCCGGTCTCGAGCACCACCGTAGCCGCTCCAAGGGTGGTTTGGGCTGCCAGCAATGTGGCAACGTCGCGGGGAAGACCGACCTTAACACCGGCTTCGGCTAGAGATTCGAGGATGATGTAAATGTACGCCGGCCCGCTGGCTGACAGCCCAGTGACCGCATCCATATGCTTCTCGTCCACCACCACTGTCCTGCCGACGACGGTGAATAGCGCGCACGCGGTTTCCACGTGCGAGGTGGTGGCGAATTTACCCTTCGACACGGCGGTCATGCCGCAGCCGAGCACGCAGGGTGTGTTCGGCATGGCGCGAATCACAGGCACTTCGCTGCCCAGCACTTTTTCGATTTGACTTGTGGGCACCGAGGCAGCCACAGAAATGATCAATTGATCCGATGAAACGTTGGGCCTGATTTGCTCCACCACTTCTTGGACAACCTGCGGCTTCACGCATATGAAAATGATGTCGGCGTTGCGCACGGCTTCGAAATTGTCGGTGCCCACCGGAATCTTCAGCTTCTCGGTGAGCGAGCGGGCGCGTTCTTCATGCTGGACTGTGGCGGTAGTCAAGTCAGGCGAGAGCAGTTTTTTCTCGAGCAGAGCCTTTAGCAGGATACCTCCCATTTTTCCCGCGCCGAGCACGGCAACTCGCTTATCCGAAAAATGAACACTCATGTAACCTCCCCGATGTTGCTCCCTTCGTCTTGCGGATACGCCAGCGTGATTTGGCGAGTGGTGCGATGCCGACAATGATGCTGGTGCCTGCGCTCCTTCGTGTTCCGCACACACTGTTTACGCGCTGGAGGAGAAGACGGTCTGCAACCTGAAGGGAAGCCAGAATACCACACAAAGGGGCTCGCCTGCCCCTCAGTTTGGCAACCCGAATCGCTGTTGCGCCATTTCCACCAGGGTGCGTCCAATGGGAAGCGAAGCCGTTGCGGCAGGGGAAGGGACGTTGAGCACGTGCAGCATGTTGCGACAGTGGACGATGTGGAAGTCGTCCACCAGCGAGCCATCCCGATTGAGAGCTTGGGCGCGAACGCCCGAGCCGCCAGGCATCAGATCGGCCGGCGTGACCTCGGGAATGAGCCGCTGCAAAGCGGACAGGAAAGCATGCTTGCTCCACGAGCGGTGGAACTCGCCCATGCCGTAACGCCAATGCATCGCCGCGAGACGCCAGAACCCTGGGTTGGTGAACGTTTGTAGCGTGTCCGCAATACTGAAGTCGCTGCGTCGGTAACCTTCGCGGCGGAAGGCCAAAACGGAGTTTGGGCCAGCGTCGACTCGTCCGTCAACACGTCTGGTGAAGTGAACACCGAGGAACGGGAAACGCGGATCCGGCACCGGATAGATGAGGGCGCGAACCAGGTAGTGCTTCTCGGGAACTAGATCGTAGTATTCGCCGCGGAACGGCACGATCATCACTTCCGGATTCGCGCCCGCCATGTGCGCGATGCGGTCGCTGTGCAGTCCCGCGCAGTTAATGAGATAACGCGTCGAGAGTGCGCCGCGATTTGTTTCGACCGAAACTTCGCCCGGCCGCGTGGCAATATTCACGACCTGCGTGCCGGTGCGTACAGTTCCACCTTGCGATGACACAATCTCCGCGTATTTTTCGGTAACCGCAGCGTAATCCGTAATACCCGTGGACGGGACGTGGAGCCCACGAATGCCGCCGCAATGCGGTTCGATCTCCTGCAACTGCTCGCGCTCGAGCATCCGCAGCCCAGAGATGCCGTTCGCCTGGCCTCGCTCGAATAATGTTTGGAGACGCGGCAGTTCTTCTTCGGCAGTCGCGACAACGAGCTTTCCACAAACCTGGTGGACGATACCGTGTTGCTGACAAAAATTGACCATCGCTTTCGCGCCCTCCACGCAGAGGCGCGCCTTCAGCGATCCGGGCGTGTAGTAAATGCCGGAGTGAATAACGCCGCTATTGTGTCCGCTCTGGTGGCGTGCGACTCGCGGCTCTTTCTCGACCACGAGCAACCGGAGTTTGGGAAACGTTTGCGTGAAGTGCATCGCGGCGGAGAGGCCGACGATGCCCCCGCCAATGACGATGACGTCGAATCGCTGGTCTGGCATGGGGAAGTCTAGCGCGCCCTCCCTGAAGGCCGCTCTTCCACGGTTATAACTCAGCTACTTACTGGACCACTAGCGTGACTTGCGTGGTGTGCGAAACAGATCCTGACGTTGCCGTTACGGTGACGTTATACGTGCCCGGCGGTGTACCGGGGTGTCCGCTACCTCCTCCGCCAGAGCCCCCTCCTCCACCTCCGCAAGCGACTTGCAATGCGGCGAACAGCAGAGCAGCAGCCAACAGCAGCCACCTCGTCACTGGCTTCGTCCGCCGGCGTGTTTCCGCAAAAATGAACACAATGCCGGGTAGTGGCAGCAGCCACATGGCAAACAGCGGGGCTGGATTTCGGCGCGGACCCAATGCAATCGGGGCCGTGGTCGTGACACTAAGAACGACGGCCGTATCTCCGCCGCCTGCGGCAATTTGCGTGGGGCTGAAGGAACACGTACTCAGCGCCGGCAGGCCGGAACAGGCGAAGGTCACAGGGCTGGGGAAGCTTCCGCCAGCGGGATTCACGTCGAGGTTAAAGGCCGCTGACGAACCGGCCTTCACCGTCTGCGAGTTAGAGTTGCTGATCAAGGTGAAGTCGAACGTCGAATTGAACGTGACCGCAATAGAATGCGCGATTGCGGAAGGATCTGTTCCAACGCCATCGATATTGAAACTGTAGTTCTGCACCACGTTGCTGCCGACGGTCACCGTGAACGCCACGCCCGAGCCAGTGGGCGTGATATTTGACTGCGAGAAAGTGCAGGTCGGAGGGGCGTTGGTCCCGCAGCTGAGATTAATGGAATCCGTGTAGCCGTTGTAGGCGGTTGCGGTGCCGTTAAATGTCGCCTGAGTCCCCGCAACTGCAGACAGGTTCGGATTGCTGATTGCAAGCACGTAATCCGGAAATGCCGTCACCGTCAGGGACAGGCTCTGGGTCTTCGGTGCGGGCGCACCCGCGCTATTGGCTGCAACCGTCACGGTGGAGGTTCCCGCCGGCGTAGTGGGGCTGGTGGCGATCGTCATGGTGACCGTCACCGGATTGCCGACTGAGGGATTCACCGAACTACCAGGCGAGAAGTTACAACTCGCACCGGCTGGCAGTCCGCTGCAAGACAAGTCCACCGGAGCGTTAAAGGATCCGACGGCGCTGACCTGAAATGTGATTGGCTGCGAAGTGTAGGGACGATTCACCGACACCGCAGCCGGCGACAGAGACCCGATATTGAAGTCGACTACGCGCAGCGTGAGCGGCTGATCATGTGTAATGTTGCTTGAGTCGGAACCGACGCCGTGCAGGTTGAACGAATAGTCGGCGAGCGGGCCCGAAGCACTGACGGTGAATGAGACGCCCGACGGCGTTGGGGTCAGCGTCGTCGGACTCGGCGTGCACGTCGGCGGTACTCCGCCGGTGCAAGTCAGACTAACGGAGCTGGCGTAGCCGTTGACCGCGGTCAGCGTGCCGCTGAAGGTTGCCGTCTGTCCGGGAAAAATTGCGAGGGTTGGCGCAGCAACGTTGAAGACGAAATCGGGCGTGGTGATCAGATTCAGCTCCCAGATGCCGCGTCCGTAGGTGGAAGCGCGCAGCCTTTTACTTCCACCGGAATTGAAGATCCTGAGCGCGGTCACTGCCACGTTTGGCAGATATCCGCTCTGCCCACTGCTGGGTGCCGGGCCTAGTTCAACCCAACTGGTGCTCGTAGTCCCGCTGGAAAACACGCCGACATCGGTGCCGACGTACACTGTGGCGGTACCTGGATCAACCACGACCGCATTAACCGGTGCGTCTGGCAGCGTGCCGCTGAAATCGATCCACGACTGTCCAGCGTTCGTAGTCTTCCATACGTGTGAAACATGGAAGCCCATGATGGTGACGTACGCGGAGTTGCCGGTCGCGTCCGAAGTATCGATTGCCACGCCCGAGATGGGGAAAGTGCCGGGATTGATTGCGCCGGTTCGGTCAACCCAGCTGGAAGTGCCGCCGCCTGCGTTGGTTGAGACCCAGATGTGCCCTCCGGCGGGAGTGATGCCCGGTCCAAAACCGTCAGTTCCGGCGTAAATAACTTTCGAAAAATTGCTGCTGTCCTTTGCGCCACCGGCGGCCAGGGAGCGCACCAGGTTCACCTCCGTGCCTTTGCACGGAACGACTCCGCCGGGCTCGAAGTCGCCGCTTAAGGCCGTGAATGCCCCACCCGCCCACGGGCCTCGCCATATTCTGCAAGTGCCGAGGATCAGCTCGCCGGAGTTCTGCGGATCAAAAATGTACGGGAAATAGAAAGCGCCGTCATCGTTCCCCAGCTGAGTGCTCGAGACCACCGTGTCCGATTGAAAGTCGCCGGTATGGCAATTGATTCCGAATGCACAATGGTTAATGGCGAGCCCCTGCGGCGGAACGTCGGGATTGGACACAAACCAATCTGTTGGACTGACAGGGTCGATGAGGTTGTATCCACCGTCGCCCGCGTTTACGTTCAGCCACTGCGAGCTGCTTTGCGCGCTATTTGTCGCGGGAGAGCCGTTGTCCTGAGTGCCGCCAAGCAGCGTATTCAGATCACTCGGGTGCTGCGAGAACGAGACGAACTGAGTCATCGAGCCCAGCGTCTGGTTGAGACTGTCGAATTGATTCGTGAGGCCGCAAGTTCCGGTAGTCAGGCCGGTGTAGCCATCGAGAGCGCGAACGATGCCGCCATCGTTGGCGAAGTACATGATCTCTTTTCCTGCGCTGACAAGGGAATCAACACCGTGTTGGTCAGGATGAACGCGAGCGATGGAGCTACAGCCATAAACGTGCGTGAGGTTCAACCATGAGCCACCGGATTGCAAGCACGTGGTGGAGGAGGTTGTAGCCAGTGTGCACTTGTATATATTGATCGCACCGGCATATAGATCCGTCGCCTGGCCGTTCGGGATAGCGGCAATTTCGAGGTTGTAGTAGCCCTGTGCCGTGCCGCAGCCGAAGCTGTCACCGCAAAACGGAATCCCAGTCTCGCTGATCGCCGTCCAACTGGTGCCGCCGTTAACACTCCGAAAAATGCCTTTGTCGATCTGGTTTACATCCACGTACCACACGTACATCTCATTGCGCCCGGGCACCACCGCTATTTCGCCCCGATAAATAGGGCAGGGTGGGTTCACGTTCTGGTAGTTGGGTGGGCAGGCGGTTGTACTCAAGATGTTCCCGCCCGGTTGGTTCGACAGACGTGTCCAGGTGATGCCGTCCGCCGAGCTGTAGAAGCCGTGATAACGGATTGCGGCGAAGAACTTTCCAGCCGCGGCGTTATATCCGACCGACGTCGCGGATGTTGCCGGCGACACTGCTCCGCCCGGGTCAGTCAGGGGGTCGAACGTCCATGTCGCTCCGGCATCGCTCGAGGTATATAGGCCGCGCTGTGTATTGGTAGTGATAAGTCCGTCATCCAATCCAACCGAAGATGTCGCCATTGCCGCAACAACTTTGCTGGTTTGCGACGTACTGAAGGCCACGCGAGCGGTGCCCAGACCGGCGAGGGACAGGGTTCCGAGCGAACCGCCGTTGGCGGTGATAATTGGTGTCCAGGAAGCGCCTGCATCCGTGGAACGTAGCAAGCCGAGGCCGTAGTATGAATCGGCGGCGCTATTGGCCTCACCGGTGCCGACCAGAACCAGGTTGCTGTTGCCGGGCTGAATGGCAATTGCGCCGACCGACAACGTGGCCTGCGTATCTGTGAGTGGTGTCCAGGTCACTGCCGAGGGACTGGGAGTGGCGGCATTGGTCGATTTCCAGACTCCGCCGTAGGCGCCTCCGATGTATACCGTGTTGCCCGAGGTATCGGCGGGATCAATTGCAACGGCCGTGGCGCGCCCGGAAACCCAGTTGTAATCCTGAAAGCCTGATCCGCTCGCGTCGGAGTCAAGCGGAGCGGGGCCAAGCGGAATCCAGCTACCCGCGGGGCCAGCGAAGGGCTGTGAAGCGCCGGTATTGCCTTGACGTTGAGCGGCCGCAATCCTGGCCTGCATTTTCTGCAGATGGGCGCGATATAGCAGCGCTGCGGCGGATTCGCCGGGGACGATGCGACCGCGCAGAAACCACTGTTCACGAGCGCCGGGATGGTCGGCTTCCTGTTCGCTCACCTTTTCATATGGCGAGCGAAGCCTCGCGCCTTGGCCAAAAACAAATAGATGTGCTGCCACCACGAACGATACAAGGCGAAAGAGGCTAGCGAACCGCCGATCTACAGACTTCATAAATTGTGACAAGCCGGAGGGGACGCGATGGAGCGGCCGGGTAGGCTAAGTATCCGAACGTGAGTACATGCTTGTCAACGATAAAGGTCACAGAGGAGTGTGCCGGGATTGAGTCATTGAGAATTGAGTCATTGAGCGATTGGGTCATTGAATGATTGACGCACTGAGGGAGTGAATCGTTGAGGGGGTGAATCACTGAATGACTCAATGTTTCAATGAGTCAATGTTTCAATCTACTATTCGTATCGTAATGCTTCGATGGGATCCAGGCGGGCCGCCTTGCGGGCAGGGTAGAAGCCGAAGAAGATCCCAACGGCCATAGAGAAGACCACAGCGGCAAACATTGCCGCCGGGGAGACGAGCACAGGCCATCCCAAAGTCTGGGTAATAACAAAGGACGAAGTAGTCCCGAACAGAATTCCGATTGCTCCGCCAACCAGGCTCAGCACCACTGATTCGATCAGGAACTGCTGTTGCACGTCCCCTTCGGTGGCGCCGATAGCCATGCGAATGCCGATCTCGCGGGTGCGTTCGGTCACCGATACGAGCATGATGTTCATAATCCCTATTCCGCCCACCAGCAGCGAAATGCTGGCGATTGACGCCAGCAGCATGGTGAAGAGCCGCGCCTGCTGATCGGCAAGGTCAGCCATGTCGGCGAGGTTGCGGACAAAGAAATCGTCGTCCGTTCCCGAGCGGATGCGATGCCGGTCGCGCAGCAGGGACGTGATCTGCTGTTGCGCCGAAAAGCTGGCCTCGCGCGACTTCGCCGAAACCATAATCCAGCGCAACCAGTCCTGCCCGGTGATTTTCTTCTGCAGCGTGGTGATCGGGACCACGATGGTGTCGTCTTGATCGTTGCCCATCGCGGCCGCTGTTCCCTTGGACGTGAGCAGCCCCACGACGCGAAACGGGAGATTGTTGATGCGAATGGTTTGGCCGATCGGATCGGTAGCCGCAAACAGATTCTTGCGGACCGTTTCGCCGATCACGGCGACGTTGGCCGCCATGTCGACGTCATTCTGATTGAAAGATGAACCTTCCTGAAACGGCCAGCTGCGAATATCAAAGTACTGCGGTTCGGTGCCGGTGATCTGAGTGGCCCAATTGTCATTTCCGAAGACAACCTGCGCGCTGCTGGTGGACCCGGGCGCCGCTGCTTGAACCGACGGCGCTTCACGCTCGATGGCCTTCATGTCCTCGTAAACCAGGCTCTTGGTCGCGCCCCAGCCCATGTGCATACCACCGCGGGTCACGGTGCCGGCGCCGACAAACAGCATGTTTGATCCCATAGCCTCGATCTGCTGCTGCGCCTGCTGCTGCGCGCCCTGGCCGACGCTCACCATCGCTATCACCGCGCCGACACCAATGATGATGCCCAGCATGGTGAGGCTGGAGCGCAGCTTGTTTCGCGCCAACGCGCGCATCGCGATCCGAATTATTGCAAGTAAATCCATTGGCTAACACTTAGCCGGCGCTTCAGCTGTCGATCAATCCTCAAGCGTCGGCAGTTCTTTCAAAACGTCGGCCGCGATCGGCCGATCGGTAATGCTTTCATCGCGGCGAATCTTGCCGTCACGAAACTGAATGCTGCGCTTGGCAAACTGCGCCACGTCGGGCTCGTGCGTCACCAGCACCACAGTCAATCCGCGATCGTTCAACTGCTGGAAGACGTCCATGATCTCGACCGAAGTACGGCTGTCAAGATTGCCTGTGGGCTCGTCTGCCAGCAGGATCGAAGGTTTATTTACCAGGGCACGGGCAATGGCCACGCGCTGCTGCTGGCCTCCAGAAAGCTGGGAAGGGAAGTGCAGCATCCGCTCGCCCAAGCCCACGAGCTCGAGCGCTTCGCGCGAACGCTTTTGCCCCTCTTCCTTACTGATCTTCGCGTAGAGCGTGGGCAGCTCAACGTTCTCTAATGCCGTGGTGCGCGACAGAAGATTAAAGCCCTGAAACACAAAACCAATCTTGCGGTTGCGGATGGCAGCAAGTTCCTTCTTGCTGAGCTGGGAAACTTCGATGCCTTCCAGCAGATAGCGCCCGCTAGTTGGCTTGTCGAGGCATCCGAGAATGTTCATGAACGTAGATTTGCCGCTACCGCTCGCGCCCATGATGGCGACGAATTCACCCGCCTCGATATTCACCGACACGCCGCGCAGGGCGTGCACGCGGGTCTCACCCAGGTCATAGTATTTGTGAACGTCTTCGACTCGGATGACATCGGCGGTGCTCGTCAGCGTGGTCATCGGTTCGGGTTGTGAGATCGTCGCCATGATTCTTTCGCCCCTTCGGGGCTTCTCGACATTGCCGAGCTCTTACCGCCGTGGCGGCCCGCCACCGCCCATCCCTGGCGGCCGTGAAGCCGCCGACGGTGTCGCACTCATACCGCCGGTCACCAGTTCGTCGCCTTCGTTCAGCTGGCCGTTAATGATCCTGGCGACCTCAGTCACAGTGTGATCCGTTATGCCGGTCTGGATGCGAACCGGTTCCAGGGTCTTATCCGGCCGGAGTTTCCAAAGTACGGCGACATCAAGCCGAGGGGTGCGTTGCTGGGCGTTGTCTCCACCGCCACCACCCTGCGTGCCTTCTGACCGGGCGCGGTACTGCTTGCCAGTGGCGCCTCCGGCGCTTGGTCCAGCGTTGGCGGCTTCGGTCTCACCACCATGGCTGAGTCCATACTTCTGGTATAAGGCACGGATTTCATCCGCTTTCATATCCGGCTTATAGCGAAGCGCGCCATTCGGCACACGCAGCACGCCGTTGGCATTCGCCACTGGAATTGTGATGTAGGCTGTCATGCCCGGAAACAGCTTCAGCTCCGGATTGTCGAAATCGATAATAGTGTTGTAGGTCACAACGTTCTGCACGGTTGTCGCATTCATGCGGATCTGCGAGACGCGCCCCCTAAATGTGTCCTTCGGATACGCGTCCACCTTGAAAGAGACCACCTGGCCGGTGCGGATCATGCCGACGTCAGATTCGTCGGTGCTCGCATAGACCTGCATCTTGGTGAGGTCTTGGGCGATGGTGAATAGGGTAGGTGCCTGCAAAGACGCCGCGACGGTTTGCCCAACGTCAACGTTGCGTGCGATCACCGTTCCGTCAATGGGAGCATGGATGGTGGTGTAGTTTACGTTGGTTTGCGCGACTTCCACCGCAGCTTGTTTCTGCTGTACCTGCGCGGCAGATTGCGTCACTGTGGCCTGCGCCGCGGAAACGGCTGCGTCGGCGGTTTCGTAGTTGGCCTTGGCCAGGTCGAGCTGCTGCTGGCTCATGACGCCGGCCTTCGCTAAGCCTGCGGTGCGGTCGTAATCGGCCTTGGTCTGCACGGCAGTCGCTTTCGCCTTAACCAGGTTGGCCTGAGCTGCAGCCAGATTCGCCCGGGCGTTGGCCAGATCAGCCTTAGCTTGAAGCAGCGTGGCTGTGAACAGGGCAGGGTCGATTTGCGCGACCACCTGGCCCTTTTTCACCCGCGAATTAAAATCCACGTAGAGCTTGGAAATCGTGCCCGATACTTGTGAGCCGACCTGCACCGTGGTCACCGCGTTGATGGTGCCGGTGGCCTCGACCACAGCATGGATATCGCCGCGATCAACTTTGGTCGTAAAGTACTGCGGTTTGTCGTTGCCCTTGAACTCAAACGCAGCAAAAACCCCAATGGCGACCACTACGATCAGTGCGATTAGCCAATGGCGCTTGATGGTTTTCACTTTCAGAATCCTTCAGTCGATTTGATGTTTATTGTGAAGCATGGACTCCCGTTTACCCTAACATTTACAAAGTTTTACGTTAATCGAAGCTTAAATTAGGAAAGCGGTTTAGTGGTGCAGCAAGATAGTATTCTGACTGCCGTGCGATCCCATTTTTGAAGGAGAAGGTTCATTGGATTGGCAGGCATTTTGGCTGACTGTTCGGCTGGCCGTGTTAGTCGCAGCCGTGCTGGTCATTATTGGGCTGCCGATCGCATACTGGATCACCTACTCGCGATGGCGGTGGAAGTTTCTGGCCGAGGCTGCGGTTGCGTTGCCGATTGTGTTACCGCCGACGGTGCTTGGCTTTTACGTGCTGCTCGCACTGGGTACGCGCAGTCCGATTGGCCGGTGGTGGTACGCGCTCACTGGACACACTCTAGCCTTCAGTTTCGAAGGACTGGTGATTGGATCAATCCTGTACAGTTTGCCGTTTGCGGTTCAACCGTTCGCCGCTTCCTTCGCCGGCGTCGACCGGACGCTGCTCGCTGCAGCAGAGGTGCTGGGAGCATCCAAGCTGCGGATTTTTCTTCGTGTGATTCTGCCCCTGTCCGTCTCTGGGCTTCTGACCGGAATCGTGCTCAGCTTCGCGCACACCTTAGGGGAGTTCGGGGTGGTGCTGATGGTCGGGGGAAACATTCCCGGGGTGACGCGCACCGTATCTATCGATATCTACGACCAGGTGCAGGCCTTGAACTACTCAGCCGCTAACCAGACCGCGCTGGTGCTCCTGGTCATTTCATTCGTGGCGCTGTCGCTGGTATACGCGTTAAACCGGAAGATTTGGGCGGTATGGCCGTGGAAATAGAACAACCCGCGCGCGTCCTGCCGGATTCCACCCGGGAAGAATTCTTCGTCCAGCTTCAAAAGAGTTTCAAGACGCAAGAGCAGGAGTTCCTGCTCGACGTGGATTTCTCCGTTCCGGCGGGGATCACCATCGTGTTTGGAGCGTCCGGAGCGGGGAAGACAACTTTGCTCAACTGCATCGCAGGATTGACAAAGGCGGACAGGGGAACCATCCGGGCCTGCGGCCGCGAGCTCTTTGGTCCTGAAATTAATATTTCCGTGCGCCACAGGAGGATCGGTTACGTCTTTCAGCAGTTGGCGCTCTTCCCTCATTTAACCGCTGAAGAGAATGTCCAGTTCGGTTTGCACGAGCTTCCCCGGCGCGAGCGGGAACAGCGTTGCCGGCAGGTCCTCGATTCCATGCACATCGGGCATTTACGAGGCAGCAAACCTGGCCAGATTTCCGGTGGAGAACGGCAGCGGGTTGCACTGGCGCGCGCGCTGGTCACCGATCCCTGTGTGCTGTTGCTCGATGAACCGCTTGCTGCTCTCGACGCCCCAACGAAAACGAGAATCATCAACGACCTGCGCGTGTGGAACGCAGAACATCGGATTCCGATCCTTTATGTCACGCACAGCCGCGAAGAAGTTTTCGCCCTCGGTGAGAGAGTTCTGGTTCTAGAAAAGGGTAAGATCGTCGCCCAGGGTACCCCGCACGAGGTGATGTCAGCTCCACGCCAGGAGACAGTCGCGCAGCTTGCCGGGTTCGAGAATATCTTTGACGCCACCGTCGTCGCGGCGCATGAAGACCGCGGCACGATGACCTGCCGCATCGCAACCGACCTCACGCTGGAAACGCCGCTGGTCCCCGCGGAGGTTGGGTCGAAGTTGCGCGTCGGAGTTCGCGCCGGAGACATTCTGCTGGCAACCGCGAAGCCGATCGGTCTGAGCGCTCGAAATGTGATTGCCGGAACGTTGAAGTCACTGGTGCAGCGTGACGTGATGATGATCGCGACTGTAAGTTGCGGAGTCGAGTTTGACGTCCACCTTACCTTGGCAGCACGCGACTCGCTTCACCTAAACGAAGGGCAGATGGTCTGGCTCATCGTGAAGACATACTCCTGTCATCTTATGGCATAGCTGCTAGTTTCGCGCTTCCAACACCTGCTCCATCTCGATAATGGCGACCCACTGGCCTTTGCGGTCCTCCGAGTAAATGATTCGGCCTCCCAGCAGTTGTGCCGCAGCAGCGGGCGGAACGTCGCGATGGTATCCGAAGAAGCGGGTCTTCCATTGCTGCCACGAGCGCCACTGTTCAAACAACGGGTGAGGCGGATCGTACTTCGTTGAAAACACCAGTGCCATATCGAAGCTGGGGCGCATTTCTGCTGCGGACATCAACTGCTCAACCGTGAAATCTTCCACCTGAACAACGCGCATCGGCCGCGTGACGTATCCGAGGTAAGGACGCGTGAGTTCGTCGGTTGCCGGCCAGGCGGTCAGCACGCGGGCCATTGGATAGCGCGCCTCCAGGAAATCTTCCGCGCGGTGATGCAGAACGATGTAGTCGCGGTACGCGAGATTGTCTTCCAGCGAAAATCCGTAGGGTGGATTGACGAACAGGGAAATTGCAAACGTGATCATCACGATCGCCATCACGGCCCAGAACTGGCGTACCCTGCGCCACAGTGTGGAGACGAAAATCGCAATTACGAACGGAATGACTGGTAACAGATAGCGAACCAGGGGAGCGCCTCCGATTACCGACATGAAAACTACGTAGGTGGCAATCACCACCAGCAGGGCCAATTGAATGGCGGGCGCGATTCGGGGCCGTTTACCTTCCTCATCGGAAAGTGCGGGCCGCCACATTGCCAACAAAGCCGCGACGCTCAGGATGTACATCCCGAGATAACCGAAGATGTGCCACAGCCTCAACATGAGCGCGAGCACAATTCGCAACGGGTTGAGGGTCTCGGCGACGTTGTATCGGAAAAATTCCGGGTTGCCGAAAATGTATCCGGTCCGAAGGTAGTGATAGCTGTACCAGAGCGCGAGAGGGATCGCAGGGGCCAACAGAGCCGCGGAACGCCAACTGCGCGGAAACAAGCAGATCTGATGTTGCGTTCGGCGAGCCAATGCTGGGCACACCAACTCCCAAGCCAACAGTGCGAGCGGGGCAAGGATCGCTGTCTCTTTTGCGAGCACCGCCAGCGAGAACCACAACGCCGCTTCCATCCGGCGATCTTGTACATATGCGGCAAAAGCCCAGAAGGTCAGCCCGGCGGCAGCCAGATCCACGTGAGCCATGCTGCTCTGCGTGAAAAATACTGGGTAAATCGCCGTGCAGGCGGTAGTCGCGATCGCGACTTTTGCATTCGCAATTCGCGCTGCAAGCCGGAACAGCCCGGCAAGAGAAAATGCGGCCACCAGCAGCATCGCCGTCCGCGTCACGGTTGGCGTGTATCCGACGAGCTTCCACCACAGGGCCAGATATGCCATCACGAGTGGCGGGTGCGCATTCGAAACAGTCGATTGCGGAATTAATGTCCCACGCAGAAACAGGTCGCGCGCGGCTGGTATGTAGTACCCTGCCTCGTCCCAGAAATAGGGCAATCGCAGGAGCCGGACATGAAGCAGGAACAACGCGACAAACAGGAATGCAAACAGCAGTCCGGCAGAAAAGCTGTGCGGTCGAAAGCGGTCGCGTCCCACCGTCTAATGGACCGGACCTGACGCTGTCATGCGCGGGTCCAGTTTGATCTCCCCGAATGCTCCCTCATAGCTGACCACGTTTTGCTGCAACACTGCCAGCAGCGCTTTAGCTTGCTGCGGGCTCAAATAAATCCCCTGAAAGTTCCTGATGTCCACCTGGGTCTCAGACTGTTGCTGCAGCGTGCCGAAGACCAGGAAGAAGTCCCAGACATTCACTCGGATCTGCACGCTATTGGAGTAGTTCTCGCGGTATTCGGGGGTGTTCACCAGCTTGACGGTGGGCTGAATAGGTGTCGACATGGCGTGTCCAGTGTAGCGGCATCACCACGGTTAAACAAACGGCGGGCGCTCGTTGATGCTGCAAAGCTGAGATCAACCGGGGTTGGCGTTCGATCAGGTGTCAGTGCTTGGTGCTGAGGCGGATTGTGCCGCTGAACGACAGCAGCTTCACCGACGATGTCGCCTTGTTCACCGTCCCGGTGAGTGCGTTCGCGCCTTTGACGTTGAACGGGGCATGCTTGGGCGTGAGCGGAAGATCGTCCTGAAGCTTGCCCTTGACTGAACTGGCTGTGACGTCGATCGAGGCGTAGGCCGGGGCGATGGCGGCAATGTCGCCAGTATGGCTGGTAAAAGAATATTGTCCGCTGGAGCCGAAATCACCTTCATAGCGGATCTTCCCGCTGTTGGAGTTGACCTGCACTTTCGGACCGACCACGGAAATCAGTGTGACATCGCCGCTGACCGAAGTGACCTCTACATGACCATTCTCAATATTGGTCAAGGTAACCGGACCTTTCAGCGTATTGACGTGGACGTGCGCGTCGCTGATGTCACGTACGTCAATGCTGCCGGTTGCGGCCTCTAGAGACAGGTCGCCATGAAGCTTCTCGGCGCGAAGCGGGCCTGTTGTCGAATGCAGCGTCAGACTGGTATCGGCCGGAACCGTCACTTGGTAATCGATGCGTCCACTGTCGGCGTTCGCCCCGGGAAGAAGGTGAGAGATGATGTCCACGCGGTTGCCGGCGCGGTCCTGATCGACCTCCACTTTGTCGGAGTGAAGAACGGCAGTGATGACAACCTCGTCGTTACCGGACGCCGTTACCGAAATAGGACCGTACTGATTGGTAATTGAGACGCTCGCCTTCGGGCCGACTTTGAAGCGAAATTCTTTTTTTGTCTCACAGACGGCGAGCGTGGTCGCGGCGACGAGTATAAGGATGGAGAGGACGACGCCGCGATTCGACCGCATGGTGAATATCTCCCCGTGACTCGGTTCGGCAGCTCTCATTATGGCAGAGAACGATCCAGAGCCATTTGGTAGACCATGGCCTTCTGTTCGTAGGCGTTCATCAGATACTGTTGCGCGTCTTCGTCGTTGGGATCCCGGTCGGCAGACAGCTTCGCATCCTGGATGTAGGCGTTCACGTCGGCCAATTCGGACGCATATGCCGACCGCAATTGCGGAGAACGCTGTGAAACCGCATCGAGCACCTGCTGATCTTCTCCTGCCGAGCTGGTTGGTTCGAAAGCCGGCGCTCCCGTGCTCTGCGGCTCAAATGCAATCTCAGGCCGACTGGGAACGCGTTCGTATACGAGGAACGCAAAGAGCAATAACGCTGCCACCGGCACCGGAACCAGCCACGCCCACCGGGGCTGCCGGGCGGCCGGCTTAGGGAGAGGCTGACGAATCAGCCCCTCCTGCCGTAATGCAATCTCAATGGAATTCCACACCCGAGGACTGGGCTCAGCTGATTCGCGCAGCCCGCGAGCTTCCTTAGCAATGAAGTTCAGTTCCGACTCGACTTGATTAATTTCGTGAGCGATGGCATTCCATACCCGGGGACTCGGTTCTTCGCTGGCTTGCAGCCCTCGCGCTTCCTGCGCAATAAGATCCAGTTCCGAGTCAATACCCGTAATCTCAGTAGCGATCGATTGCCACACCCGAGCACTGGGTTCTTCGGAAGCGCGTAGAGTCCCTGCCTCACGCGCGATCAGAGTCAAGTCGGAGATCAGACCTGTACATGCAGAACAGGAGTGCAGATGAGATTCCTGCTCGGCGGTCCGATGTCCTTCCAGAACCTCCGGCAGGAGCCGCTGAAATTCCGCGCACGTCATGACTTCCTCTCTCCCCGATATCCCCGTCTCATTCGCTCCTCACGGCCTTTTGGCTTTTTCAGCTCTGCTCGTTTTGAGGAGGTC